>Ga0310691_10000262_pt1 | contig 107819 bp, 89 predicted proteins | sample 176DNAGHGlowgp2_FD_203887 | JGI IMG/M metagenome (GOLD analysis project Ga0310691, IMG submission 203887) | Sheep rumen microbial communities from Palmerston North, Manawatu-Wanganui, New Zealand - 1766 DNA GHGlow gp2 (v2) (version 2) | ecosystem: Host-associated > Mammals > Digestive system >...
CAAAAGGGTGAGAAGAAGTATCTTTTTAAGGAGATTGAATTTTACTTCTACAACAAGAATCATCGTGATATCATCACTCATCCACGAGCATCAAAATCTTTATGCTGGTACGTAAATGACTTTGGAGGGATTGATTTAAATTTTGCCAGTAATATTAAGCGTGAGTCTAGAGCTAACAGTAAAGGAAAGAGTGTTGAAAAGTATGTTCTCGATGATAGTGCATATTTTGGTGGCATCCTCATTCGTCAACTAATAAGTGAAGATGGTTGTGAAGTTCTAAATGGTCCATTGGCTTGCGCTGAATTGTTTAGATGTTATGATGCAACTGGTGTTGACTATGATTTTCCTGTTCTTGTAGAGCATGATAATGGTATGGTGGGCTATATTCGTGAACCTCGTATCAATCTACTTACATCCAAACAAACAGTAGAGGGTAAGGTTGATTATATTCTTGAAGAATATCATGAAGTTTCTGAAAGGAAATGTCTATATAGTAATTTTTCGAGATTTGTGGATAGACGTTATAGATATGTGCGTTGTGATACATTAATGCACGATAAAGATACAAACCTCGTGTATTTCTCTCCTTGGTTAAAAGACAATAAAGAAGGACATCCAGAGTTTTATAAGCGTCTGAAGGATGTGCTTAATGAAATGGAAATTGAGTCCAAAGAACTGAAATCTACAAATGATTATTGGGCTCGCGATTATATGCCGATTCAATTGGGCGAAAATGAGTTCTTGAAATATCGCTATTATCCTGATTATCTTGTGAAGAGCAAGAATAAAAAAGATATTGAGACAATTACTGATGCTACCAAAGTGTTACGAGGTATGGGGATTAGCTGTCGTTCGACTGACCTCATCATAGATGGTGGTAATATGGTACCATGCGGTCCATATATTGTGATGACTGATAAAGTATTTATGGAAAATGGACGTGAGAAAGGAGATACAGATTTCAAGGTTTTGCTAGAATCTGAAATTGGGCATCCTGTTATCATTATTCCATGGACTCCGCATGAAGACGATGTTTATGGTCATTCAGATGGTTTCATCAAATGGTGTGGTGATAATCAAATACTGATGGGTAATCATGGAGATTGCTACCCCGAAGAAGCTGCATCCATTCGTCGGATTCTTGAAAGTTATGGCTTTGAAGTGACAGAAATGCGTTTCAAAGATAAGGTGTCTATGCCTTGTTGTGAACTCAACTGGGCATATATCAACTTCCTACAAGTAGGCAAGAATATCATAATGCCTATATTCGATATTCCAGAAGATGCAATAGCTCGACAATATATTCAAAATGCTTTCCCCGATTGCAATATCCGTCAAATTGAAATGGCAAAGATTGCAAAAGAAGGTGGCGCTTTGCATTGTTTAAGCTGGAATGTATATCTGCCAAAATAACATGTGAAAGCGTAAATCACCACCCATGAAATCTTTTTGTCCCTCGGCTATTTTCGGTTATCTCGGGGGACAGCCGGGGGACAAAATGGGTGATAATCTGCAAATATCGAAGTTAAAAATCAAAAATCTGCAAAAATGGGCACAATTCTTAATGCTTGAAATAAAGCGAATTATGAGCTGTATTTGCAGATAGTATGCTTTTCTTTGCAAAAAATCACTTTCCCACGCAAAACCTACTTTCCGATGCAGAATGTAAAATCTGCAAATATAAGTGGCTGATAGTCAGTATGTATGTCTCTAATTACGGGGGACAGATACTATGCCGAGGGACGGAGGAGGGACGGAAAATATACAAACATCTGCAACTGACGGAGCAGCGAGAGCAGAGTCAAGCGGGCTTGAACTCTGCCGAGTCGTGACGGAAGAAAACGAAGTTAAATATGACTGCCGTCAAAAATAGAAAATATACAAACATCTGCAAAGACGTTTTTCCAGTTCTTTGTATATTCACACTCGTTAACACGGATTTTTGCACATTTTTGTATTCGCTGAGAAGCGAGTGAAGAGCGACATTCACTTTTTGTCCCTTTAGGTACATTTATCTTTGCAGTTCTTTGTATATCTTTGTAATCTTACGAAAAATCGAAGTATTTTCTATCTCAAAGTCGGACTGTTAAAAAGTGTTGGAGCAATTTATTTGTCCCTCTGTGTACCTCCAGCCTCTGTTTTTACCCCTTCTGCGTATGATGTCAATTATTGCCGGAAGAAATAAGGTTTAGTTTAGGTTATGGATATTTTATATGGGGATAAACTAAACCGTTCTGTGGTCTAGTAAACTCTTTACCGTCCCTCTTTCTTTTTTTGGACGGCAAAGAGAATATAATTTGGATATGTGTAACTTATTCATCTAGCTTCGTCTATTGTACCTGCACAAAATGGCTGAAGCTGTTTGCCCATCACGCCCTTCATTACCTCAAACACATTATCACCTGTGCAATGGCTTGTATAGAACCGTGTCGTTGGATATACTAAACAATAAAACCGACTTTGTCCTTATCTGTAATTTCTCTTATGACACGACAGGGATTACCTGCTGCCAGTACTCCTGACGGGATATCATGTGATACGACGCTTCCAGCGCCGATGACACTATCGTCACCTATGGTAACGCCACTAAGAATAGTGCTACCACCGCCTATCCAAACTCGGTTGCCTACGGTAATAGGTTCGGGAATCAAGGCGCCTGCTATACGCTCTGCGGAATCGAGTGAATGGTTGGCAGAATACATACTTACGTTAGGTCCCAGCAACGTGTTATTACCTATCGTTATCTGACCGCAATCCAAGAGTGTGCATCCGAAATTAATATATACATCACTCCCGATGGTGATGTTCTTGCCAAACTCACATGTAAAGTTCGGCTCCATCCAAACTCGTTCACCTATTTTTTTGAAGAGCCTTCGCATGATGTCCTGACGACGTTCGGTTTCTTCGTCCTCGGTACGGTTAAACTCTTTAAACAACTTTTTTGCTTCAACTCTCAGGTCGAACAAATCTGCATCAAAATCATTGTATATCTGATGCTCCTGCATCTTATCCCATTCTGTCATATTCATTAAATTAACTATTTGTTGTATTCTTTATTATAGGTTATAAATAAATAGTAGGAGTCAGACAATCACCAAGTTTGGCTGCTACCCGATATTTTACCCGAAGACCGCTTACGACGAAATCCTCCGGCAACAGTTCCATCGCCATGCGGACATAGTTGGCATTGTTCAGATGCTTGTTGTAGTCTATGTCGGCACGAAGCACCTTTATCGGCTCCATCACTTCACCTTCTATCTTAGGCAGGATGATGCGACGATCTTTGTAATTCATCTCTAGCTGTGGCTCCAGCTTCATTGATTGTATGGTTGCATCGTCCACACGCTTCAGCTTTCCTGCCACTTTGTCAACAAACGCTCTCACGCTCCAGGTCTTGTAGCAGGGATTTCCCTGTGCGTCGTAGATGAACGTATTGCGGAATCCGAACATGGGCTTCATGCCATAGACGGAGGTTGTCACCGTCAACTCCTCTTTGTAGTCAGGCACACGGATAATCTCAACCTGTCGTGTTGCCAAGAGCTGCGCCATATTTTGCTGCAAGAAGTAGTCCTTGACCTCCGGCTCGCTGTCAATCCACATCTCTGAGCAGTCCTGCATCATCTGGAGAGCGGAGTAGAGTTTCAGCTTTCCTTCGCTGTCGCAGGTGCTTGTCGTTACCTTATATTTTAAGCTGTACATATAGATTATATGCAGATAAATTGGAATTTACTTGTTTTTGGATGATGCATATCTGGGGGCAAAGGTAATCATTTTTTTGCATTTCTGAAAGCAAAACGGCGTTTTTGCCAGAGGATGCTGCGTTTTGGCTACGAATGAAAAAGCCCCGCAACTATTTTGACAATAATTACGGGGATTCTTTCACTTTTTACCGAATCACGACCTTCCTGCCGTCCACGATCTTCACTCCACGTTTCAAACTATTGTGCCAGCGACCATCGAGCGAATAAAAACTTTGCGGCTTACGGACTGTGGTGCGGACGTTATCTATGCTTGTGGCTCCTTCACCAACATAATCTGTGGCTCCTGTTAAAATGACCTTCATATCATCTTTGATTTTATTATTCCTTCGGAAGTCGCTCGTATGCCATGCCAAAGCACAAACAAGTTTGACTTTGGTCATTTGGCTTAACGAAAATATTCTTATTCCGACTTCCTCATTGATGACTTTTCCGGGCGAAGCGAGTCACACTTACTTTTTCCGTCGCAAAGTTAGTGCAAGCCGTATTCTGCAAGTACCAGGTGCCTTATTCCCTGAATTTTTTCAAAAACTTTTTGCCGTCTGTGCCAGCCAATAAAAACTTTTCCTGGCCCAAGGGTGAAATAATTCGGTAATTCCTTGCATTCCCATACTTTCCTTGCCAACTCTTAAAGCAACGTTAAGAAGTTTTTTATGGTTCATAAAATAGTGCGAATCAACTATGATGAAATTTTTTGTCCCTCGAAGAAAAAGTGTTACTTCGGGGGACAGATGGGGGACAAAACGGGCGATAATCTGCAAATATCGAAGTTAAAAATAAAAAATCTGCAAAAATGGATGAAATTTTAAATACTTGAAATGATGTGATTTACGAGCCATATTTGCATATAGTATGCTTTTCTTTGCAAAAAATCACTTTCCCACGCAGAAATTTCGGAAGATGTTCTGAAGAACTTCGTCTGAAGTTATTTCACCACCGGTGATTTCGCCCAGGAAATGTAAGCATTCGCGGAGGTCCTGAGCGATGAGGTCGTTGGGGACCTCTTCGCGGATGGATTTTATGGCTCGGGAGAGGGCCAAGTGTGACTTGGTCAGCGCCTCGTAATGACGGACGTTGGTGACGATGGTGTCGTTCTCGTTAATCTCAGGTATATCGGCTGCACGTATAAGACCTTCGATTAACAGATTTATTCCATCGCCAGTAAGAGAAGAAATATGATAGATATTGTCTGTTGGCATTTTATGAAATAGGAATGAGGCACTGGGTAGGGTCATATCGCATTTATTGACAACACGCAGAACTGGTTTATCTTCTGGTATCTTTATGTCAGGGAACTGGTTATCTTTATCAGTAAGCATAATGATAATGTTGGCACGCTCGGCGGCCTGGAGACTGCGCTCAATGCCTATCCTCTCAATCTGGTCCTTTGTCTTGCGTATGCCTGCAGTATCTATGAATCGAAAGGTTTTACCTTGTATTTGAACGACATCTTCTATGGTATCACGTGTTGTTCCTTGGATACTGGATACAATGGCTCTCTCTTCGTGCAAAAGACTGTTCAGTAAGGTGCTTTTGCCTACATTAGGTGCTCCAATGATGGCTACAGAGATTCCATTCTTTATGGCATTGCCTACTCGGAAAGATTGACGTAGTGTATTGATGTGCTTTTGAATATCTTTTGCCGTTTGGAGTAGTTGTTGACGGTCGGTAAAGGTAATGTCCTGATCAGAAAAATCCAGTTCAAGTTCTATGAGCGATGTAAGTTTCAGTAACTTCTGGCGTAACGATTCCAAGTCATTCCTGAAGTTGCCTCGCAACTGACTCATAGCCATATTATGTGTTGCCTTGTTGGTAGCAGCAATTAGGTCAGCTACAGATTCAGCTTGTGAGAGGTCCATCTTACCATTCATGAAAGATCGTTGTGTGAACTCACCTGGTAAAGCCTGACGGGCACCTTGTTCAATTAGCATACTCAGAATCTGTTGCGTTATGTAATAACCGCCATGGCAGCTAATCTCGGTAGTATCCTCGCCTGTATAAGAGTTTGGGGCTCGGAAAATAGAAACCAGAGCATAGTCGACATGATCCTTCAACTCTGTATAATGAAGGGTAGCACTCTTTGCCTTAGAGATATCCTTAATGACGATTGAATTAGTTATTTCAATAGCTTCGGGACCGCTGACTCTTATTACAGCGATGGCACCGCCTGGGGCAGTGGCGAGGGCGCAAATGGTATCTTTCATAGGGTTATATACGTGAAAGGACTGTTGATATGAGACTGTCTATTGTATTTTTATAGTTAGGATTTACCTCTTTGTTTAGACGGTTGGCAGCTACTATGCAGCAGGTGGTAGCTTTATGTCCTAATAGTCTGCTTAATCCGGATAGGGCAGAAGACTCCATTTCGAAGTTTGTGATTTTCCAACCATTATATTCGAAGTTTTCCGCCTTTTCGTTTTGTTTGGGATCTGCCAGAGGTATTCGCAGCTCTCTTCCCTGAGGTCCATAGAAACCTCCGCATGCTATAGTTACGCCTCGAATCATATCATTGCCTGCAATCCGGTTGGTAAGTTCCTTGTCTGCATCTATGACATAAGGGGCAGGGAGCAGAGGATTCCAGTTCATATGTTTGGTAAATTCCTTCTCGAAAGCCAAGTCGCATACTTCGTTGCGTCCAGCATAGAAGTTAAGCAATCCATCGAAACCTATACTCTTGACACTGATTACGAAGGATCCTACAGGTGTGTAGGGTTGAAGTCCGCCGCAGGTTCCTATACGTACAATCTCCAGGGAACTCTGCGATTCTTTTACTGTTCGTGTTTTAAAATCAATATTCGTAAGAGCATCTAATTCATTGATAACAATGTCAATGTTGTCGCAACCGATCCCCGTGCTCATAACGGTAATACGCTTGCCATTGTATATCCCTGTAACAGTATGGAACTCGCGGTTCTGTACGTCACATTCTATATTAGTAAAATGAGAGGCAACCTGATTAACGCGTTCTGGGGCGCCAACTAGAATTATTTTCTGCGCTAATTGTTCTGGTGTAATGTGTAGATGAAAAGCACTACCATCATCATTGATTATCAATTCTGAAGGTTCAAATATTTTCATGGCAGTATCCTTATTCTAGTTCAAGTTTTCTTATATCCTTTTCTATGTCATGCAGTTCCAATTCAATCTGTTCGAGTTTCTCCTCGTTCAGGCGTATTTGTGGAGCTATTTGTGCTTTTTGTGTATCTGTTCCGGTAGTATAACGAGCGCGAAGCCGTGAAAGTTCCTGAGTACGTGATTGAAGATCTTTCTTGTTTTCGAGCCACCACTGAACTTTTTCTCTTGCCTTTGGTTTCTTGAAATCTGTAAGTGTGTAGTAGGTGTGTTGGTCATTCAGGATAAATTCAAAGTCACGTTTCTTTTGTTGTTCCTCTTTGGCATTTCTTGTTTCGTTCAAACGTCTCTGAGCCTCTTTAACGGCTGTTGGATTAGACCAACTGTCCTTTATACTGTTTATTTTTGCTAAACTGCGTAGTTTTTCTTCACCTAATACATCTATATTATATATGCTTCTCTTCTCGTTAGGTATGAAAGTATATAGGCAGACACTATCTGCAGGTTGGTTACGGTCTGAAACAAAATAGCCAAGATTATTGAACTCGTCTATGACATATAAGTAATCGTTGGCAGGCGAGTTAAAAGGCATGCCTATGTTATCAGGAAGGAGAAACTGCTGAGTGTCTGCATCATAACGTGTCATGAAGATATCATATCCACCTACACTTTCAGAATTCTCTGCAGAAAAATACATTGTTATGCCATCTGTGAGCATAAAGGGGAAGTTAAAGTTGTCGTTCTCTTCCTCATTGAAACCTTTTAAGGGAGTTGGGACGCTCCACTCGTTAGCGATGAGCAGGCTTTCTACCAAACGAAGTTTACCGTTTTTGTTGGGTTGAGCATACATACGCTTATCGCCTAATTGATTCTGGAAATAGCTACTGAGTGATTTGTCTTCTTTGATAATGGAGTTCAAAGGATGAATACTTCCGCACTCAGAACTTATCTTTATGGCATTCAACACTTCTTTTTTAGGCATTACCAGGCTGTCTATAATCATCACCTGTTCTGTAGCCTGTAGTTTGATGCGACCTTTACGGGCAGTCTCCAGCAGTTCTTCTTCCTGTATAGTAGGTTGTTGTTTTTTCTGGAGTTGTTGTATGGCCAATACAAGATAGTTTTCAGCATCTGCAAATTTATATTCACTGATGGCCTCAATGGGGTTAATTTCGGGCAAGGCTTGTGCTCTTGCCTTAGCTCTTTTGCGCTGTGCCGATGCAGTAAGGCAGCAGAGAATGACGACGATGGTAAACAGGATTCTTTTCATGCTATCTTATTTGAATATAAAATATACGGCAAGAATAAGGCAGAGGAAAGCTGCCATATGGTTCCAATGAAGACTTTGCCCCTGAAATATAATGTTTGCTATAATGGTGAAGATAATTAAAGAGATAACTTCTTGAATAATTTTCAGTTGCATAAGGTTAAAAGGACCGCCATTGCCGACAAAACCAATGCGATTGGCTGGAATCATAAAACAATACTCGAAGAATGCTATGCTCCAGGAAAAGGCAATGATGCCGATTAATGGCCAATTAGAACTTACGCCTGTCTGTGACAGTTTAAGGTGCAAGTACCAGGCAAGTGTCATGAACACGTTGCTGGCAATAAGTAAAAGTATGGTGTATAATCCAGACATTTTTAATTGTTTGATTAACAAAGGAACCAGAAATAGCACGTTTCTGTTGTGCTATTCCTGGTTCTGTCGTTGGTTATTACTTGCTCAGATAATCATGCATTGCTGCTGCAGCACGGCGTCCGTCACCCATTGCAAGGATAACAGTAGCACCACCACGAACGATGTCTCCACCGGCAAAGATGGTGGGGATGTTGGTCTGCATGCCTTCGTTTACAACGATGGTATTCTTGCGACCCAGTTCAAGGCCTTCTATAGAGGTGGGAACAATAGGATTTGGGGATACACCTACGGCAACGATGGCTTGGTCGATGGCGATAGTCTCTGTGGCACCCGGGATGGGCTGAGGACTGCGACGACCTGAAGCATCGGGCTCACCAAGTTCCATCTTCTGCAGCACGACCTCTGTTACATTTCCCTTTTCATCAGCATGATATTCAATCGGGTTATGCAGAGTGAGGAATTCAATACCTTCTTCCTTGGCATGTTTAACTTCTTCAAGACGTGCTGGCATTTCCTGTTCACTTCTACGGTATGCAATAAATACGCGTTCTGCACCGAGACGCTTGGCAGTACGACAGCTATCCATGGCAGTATTGCCTCCACCGACTACCATAACATTCTTACCTCGACGAATTGGTGTGTCATATTCTGCATTAGAAGCGTCCATGAGGTTGACACGTGTCAGATATTCATTGGACGACATAATGCCATTGCTATTTTCACCGGGAATACCCATGAAGTTGGGCAGTCCGGCTCCTGAAGCTACAAATATGCCCTGGAATCCTTCGTTCTCCAATTCTTTGACTGTTACAGTCTTGCCAATGATACAGTCCTTAACAAACTTGACACCAATCTTTTCAAGATTTTGAATTTCGAAATCAACAATCTTGTTAGGAAGACGGAATTCGGGAATACCATATTTAAGCACACCGCCAATCTCATGTAGGGCCTCGAATACAGTTACGTCATAACCGAACTTTGCCATATCGCCGGCAAAACTTAAACCGGAAGGACCGGAACCGACAACAGCTATTTTCTTGCCGTTATTCTCAGCTACTTCAGGAAGTGTTGTCTTACCACTGTCCCGCTCAAAGTCAGCGGCAAAGCGCTCCAAATAGCCGATGGCTACTGCTGGTTCGTTCATCTTCAGGTGGATACACTGGCTCTCGCACTGCTTCTCCTGAGGACAAACACGTCCACATACAGCTGGCAGGGCAGAAGTGCTTTTGAGTACACGGGCTGCATTCAGGAATTCGCCACGTTCAATATTCTTGATGAAAGATGGAATGTTGATGTTCACAGGACAACCTTGCATACAAGAAGGATTTGCACAGTCGAGACAACGTTTTGCCTCTGTCATGGCTTGCTCCTTGGTAAGGCCCTTGTTAACTTCTTCTGTACGTGTTGTAGCACGATAAACGGGATCCAACTCGGGCATCTTTACACGCTCGATCTGTGTACGTTCCTTAGCCTTCATGCTCTTACGGAGCTCGTCACGCCATGCAGCGCTACGATCCAGTAATTCCGACAAAGGAGTGGTTGTGTCCTGACCCTCGGCTGAAGGAGCATCAGCACTCTTGGTGCATGCTTTCTCGGGGGCACAAGTGCAGGTCTTACCTTCGAGGGCTGCCTGATAAGCTGCGAGAGCTTCAGCCTCTTCTGGCTTGAATGCACCGGCACGCTGGAGCATCTCGTTGAAATCAACCTGATGACCGTCGAACTCGGGACCGTCAACACAGACAAACTTTGTTTTGCCTCCTACACTGATACGGCATGCACCGCACATACCTGTTCCGTCCACCATAATGGTATTGAGGCTGACATCAGTGGGGATTTCATATTTCTTTGTGAGCAAGCAACAGAATTTCATCATAATGGCAGGACCGATGGCAAATACCTTGTCAACCTTCTCGCGCTGGATAACTTCCTCGATACCTACTGTAACAACACCCTGCTTTCCATATGAACCGTCGTCGGTCATAATGATTACCTCGTCAGAACTCTTACGGACCTCGTCTTCAAGGATAATCAGGTCTTTGCTACGGCCGGCCAACACACTGATTACACGATTTCCAGCCGCTTTCAGGGCCTGGATGATTGGAAGCATGGGAGCTACACCTACACCACCGCCAGCACACACAACGGTACCGAAGTTGTCAATATGGGTTGCCTTGCCAAGAGGACCTACGACGTCGGTGATGTAATCGCCTTCATTCAGGGCACATAGCTTAGAAGTGCTGGCGCCAACGGTTTGTACCACGAGGGTAATGGTTCCCTCCTGAGGGTTACTACCTGCAATGGTAAGGGGAACACGTTCGCCTTTCTCTCCGACGCGGACGATTACGAAATGGCCAGCCTTACGTGCTTTTGCAATTAAGGGTGCTTCCACATCAAGGCGGAAAACTTTCTCACTGAACTGAATCTTTCTAACAATCTTGTTCATCTTTTACCTAAATTGTTTTTATGCTATCCTAAGATAATTATGTTACTTGATGATGTCACAACCCATGTATGGCTGCAATGCTGCGGGGATACGGATACCTTCTTCTGTCTGGTTATTCTCTAAGATGGCTGCAACGATACGGGGAAGAGCCAGGGCACTACCGTTAAGGGTATGGCAGAGTTCGGTCTTCTTGGTCTCGCTGTTGCGATAACGACACTTAAGACGATTGGCCTGATATGTGTCGAAATTACTAACAGAACTTACTTCCAACCAGCGCTTCTGAGCTTCAGAATAAACCTCGAAGTCGTAACAGATAGCAGAAGTAAAGCTTTGGTCGCCTCCACAAAGACGGAGTATGCGATAAGGAAGTTCCAGTTTCTGGAGTAAGCCTTCTACGTGTGCAAGCATCTCCTTATGACTTTCTGCTGAATGTTCTGGCTTATCTATTCTAACAATTTCTATTTTGCTAAACTCGTGCAGACGATTCAGTCCTCTTACGTCTTTACCGTATGAGCCTGCTTCGCGACGGAAACATTGAGTGTATGCGCAGTTTTTAATAGGTAAATCTTTCTCGTCAAGGATTACGTCACGGTAGATGTTCGTTACGGGAACCTCAGCTGTGGGTATCAGGTAGAGGTCATCCAGATTGCAGTGGTACATCTGACCTTCCTTGTCTGGCAACTGTCCTGTACCATAACCGCTGGCTGCATTTACAACCGTTGGAGGCATAATCTCTTCGTAACCTGCTTTGCTGGCCTCAGCAAGGAAGAAATTGATAAGAGCACGTTGCAGTTGTGCGCCTTTTCCACGATAAACGGGGAAGCCTGCACCAGAGATTTTAACACCCAGGTCAAAATCTATAAGATTGTATTTCTTAGCCAATTCCCAATGGGGAAGCTTAGCTGTTTCGATAACAGGATTGGCATCCCAGTTGCCTACGGTATCCTTTCCGATAACACATTCCTTTAGGTTACTCTTGACAACCCAGTTGTCTTCTGCACATGAACCTTCTGGAACTTCGGGGTAGGGGATGTTTGGAATTTGGCAAAGCAGCGTGGTAAGTTCTTGCTCGGCAGATTCCATTTGCTGTTTCAGTGATTCATTCTTTTGCTTTAACTCGGCAACTTTTGCCTTTACGGCTTCTGCCTCGTCTTTTTTACCTTGTTTCATGAGGCCGCCAATTTCAGCAGCCAGTTTCTTTGCTTCTGACAGATTTTGGTCAAGTGTTGTTTGCGCTTCACGGCGCTTCTTGTCTGTTGCTATTACTTCTTCTATAGCTTCTTTCGCACCATTGAAGTGCTTCTTTTCCAAGCCTTTGATAACAAGATCTGTCTGTTCTGTAATGAGTTTTAGTGTCAGCATATTATATTGCGTCTTAATATCTTTTCATTATTTGAACTGCAAAAATACTGATTTTTTTGCAATAATACGTAGTATTATCACTAAAAATAATTATAATGTCAAAAAAAAGGCTGCACAAATTAATTGTACAGCCTTATTTTGTTCTTGAAAGTCAAATCTTATGCTTCAGCTAAGGGAAGTACACTTACAGTACTACGATCCAGACGACCCTTCTTGAACTGAACTGTTCCATCGATAAGGGCGTACAGGGTATTGTCCTTACCCATACCTACGTTCAGGCCGGGATAATGACGTGTACCACGCTGGCGAACGATGATGTTACCAGCAACACACTTCTCTCCACCAAAAATCTTAACACCTAATCTTTGAGCTGCTGACTCGCGGCCGTTCTTAGAACTACCAACACCTTTTTTATGTGCCATACTTTGTTCCTCCTAAAATTAAATTGTTAAGCAATAACTTCCTTGATAGTCAACTCGGTGAACTGCTGACGGTGACCGTTCAACTTACGGTAACCCTTACGGCGCTTCTTGTGGAAGACCAATACCTTCTCGCCCTTTACCAGAGGAGAAACGACCTCGGCAGTAACCTTAGCACCATCAACAGAGGGAGCACCTACAGTGATGTTGCCATCGTTGTCAACCAATAATACTTTCTCAAACTCAACAGTCTGGCCTGCTTCTGCACCTACAATGTGGTGAACGAAGAGCTTCTTACCAGCTTCAGCCTTGAACTGCTGACCGTTAATTTCTACGATTGCGTACATTTTATTATTTTTATAACGGGTTTGACCGGGAGGCGAAGTCATTTTGACTCACTTTTTCGAGCCCCTTCGGCATAAATCGGCTGCAAAATTATAATAATTATCTGTATTGAACAAATTTTTTCCGGAAAACTTTGTTGTTGCTATTGTTTTTGGCTTTGCAAAATGCTATCGATCAGTTGTTCACGCAGCAAACTGTCGGCAATCTGTTCAGCTTTTGCTCTTTCGAGTGCTCTTTGCTGCTGAACGTCTTCTTCTGCTTCTTGGGTTTGTCTTTCGCGTCCACCCCATGTTAATTCGTAATACCCCTTGTTAATTTCTCTTCTGTCTGTATCGTACACAAAAAGGAATGTGTAAAGGTGTCCTTCTTCTCTGTTCCCGTCAAACTCGGAATACTGATGTGTCGGATATACGACTGCATAAGATGGTTCTCCCTTTTGGGCATATTGATTAATTCGAACAAAGAAATACTCTTGTTTCTTGTTGGCGTAAGCGTTTGTTATCAATATGGTGCTGTCTTCTTTATTGACTTTAAAGCTTAAATCACATCCGTCACAACCGAACCAGTTCTTGATGACATAGCTACTATCGTCCAGAGCAATAAGCTCCGTTGGGTTAGGATTATCATCAATACATGTCCAACCTGTTGTGTTGACATTCCATACCGGTGATGGTTGGAATAGCGTGGCAATATACATTATTGCAACGTAAAGCCAATGTGCGATAATACCTGCACCGATTCCTCCAATAATCTGACTGATAAAATCCTGTACTAATAGTTTTCGGTACCCTAATGAGTCCAACATGGCAGTATGGGTAGAAAGGAATCCACTCCAACACATACCCATGGCTGTAAAGACTGCCACAGCATTGTCGTTGATGATTCCCTTTGCCGTAAACTCAGGTATAAGGCTCAAAGCTGCTCCAACGGCTCCTAAGGCTGTGATGGGAAAGGCAATAAGTTCGGGCGCCGTAAAACCGAACAGCCATTCAAAGATAACGTTCAGCTTCCCTGCCAACAGGGGTAATAGTCCGCATCCCTGAAAAGCTTCGCCTGTATATACTACAATGTCATTCCCGTTGGCGTCAACACCTTCAACGCTACCCCCAAAAGTGAACATCATAACAAAGGTACATATAATGATAACTCCGGGAATGATTGCCAAGCCAATCTCCACACCAGACTTTCCGCCGTCTAACAATGCATTGAGAATACGGATAAATGTATTGGGCTTTTCCTCATCGTCAGCATTGTTCTTCTTTTCTTTTTCAAGAAGTTCCATTTCCTCTTTGGAGATAGCATCTTGAGTGCGATATTCAGGATATCTCTTACAGATAAAGTACTGCATGAGACGCGTGGCTATGATTCCACCACTTGCTGCACCTATCAGACCAATAAGCGGGGCGGCAAAGTATCCTTGGCCAATCATGAAGACAATAACCAGAAGACCCATACCGAAAGCCGTTCCGAAGTTGGCCAGAGAGATGTACTGATAAACCTTGAAATACTTGGCAAATTGTTTGTTTTTGCTTAGCGTTATGATGGCTGGGTTATCGCTGAGAAAGGTCATTATACTTGCCACAACGGCGACTCCAGGCATATTGTATAAGGGCCGCATAACATGCCGGAGCATAATCTGGAGCAAGTTTACTACGCCAAACTCTGTTAGTATTTTGCCTAATGCTCCAGTAAGCACACACATGCTCATGAGATAAAACACCGTATTAAGCAGCAACCCGTGGGCTGTCTTCATAATGGTGTTGAGCATGTTTGTCATTCCCATCACACTACCCAAATATCCGAATAGGGCAAGAATAATGAGCAGGCAAGTTATGCCGTTGGGTATCTTTCTCATAAATCAGGTTAAGACTTTTATTCTTTAGAAAATCTTTCCGCAGACACGGAAGTTCAGAACGGGATAAACCTTTAATTTGCTAATTGTCTTAAAGGCACCGCCATCTTTTCCGTCCCAATCCTGCTTGGTTAACTCTACGCCGTTATGATCTACGACTGACGGAGTACCCCAGAACATGACGCCCAGATCGACTTTGAACCCGATGGGTTTTGTTTTGACAACTCCACGACCGAATCCTATTCCTACATAAGGCTTGAAGGATTTGGTCTTCATGGTTGCTTTTACATTACCTTGTGCATCCGGGGTAAGTAAATAGTCGCCCAACTTCAAGCCAATTTCATTTACGGGTAAATTGTTATCTCTGATAAATTGATTGGCCTGGTTAACCACTATCAATTCACCTTCATTCTTATTATATACTTCTATTACATCACTTCCTCCGAAATAAGCTCCTACGGTAATATGGAAGCTACTTACCACAAAAGGCATAAAGTTGATCATGATTTTTCCGTTAACCATTTTCAATTTGCCTTGAACAGGAACTTCGTTGATGTTCAGCTGATATTGAGGTGGTAGCCCTGCATTATTAATGTTTAGATGAACATCAGTCGTATATTTAAAATGTGGCATGATACTAAAGCCTGCCTGAACATCAAAGAAACGTGTAACAGGCATGGCTACATCAGCTCCAATTCCAGGTGTTCCCACATTTGCACCAACTGTCAGATGGTTAAAGATTCCCAACTTGGCATTTGCTCCTTGTATTACCGCCAAAGAGACAAATAATAACACGATAATTTTTTTCATAATTGAAATGAGTATAAATGATAATTCAGTCAGTTACTTGGAAATAGTCTTCAAGTTCACGCTGTGCCTGTCCTTCTTTATTTTCGATATCTCTGATTATTACACCATGTTCTAACAATGCAATTCTTGGACAAATATCAACAGTATGCTGAAGGTTGTGGCTACTAACCAGAATGGTGGCATTCGTTTCTTCGTTATATTTCTTAAGTAAATGCTTTATTGCATTCTGGCTGCTGGGGTCAAGGAAGTTAAAAGGTTCGTCGAGGATTAGAATCTGGGGCTGTAAAAGCATAGCTGCCATAATGCCGACTTTCTGCTTGTTTCCAGCCGAGAGGTTTCGGATGAATTTCTTCTGGCCCGTTATTTCATCAGCCATAAAATGTTTGAACTTCTCCAGGAATTGCTCTAATTCGTTGGGTTCCTTTCCGCTGATACGGGCAATGAACTGGAAATATTCGTCAGGTGTAAGGTAGTCGATAAGGAAACTGTCATCCACGTATGCGCCTGTCCAGTCTTTCCATTCTTCTGTCTCGGCTACATTAATATCTCTTGTGCTGTCTGCCATGCGGACTGTGCCCTCATCTGCTTTTATCAGGTCGAGTATCAGGCGGAAAAGTGTACTCTTGCCGGCACCATTGTTACCAACGAGGCCTAATATCTCGCCGCTATTAATTTTGAAACTATCGATATTGACTGCAACTTTATCTCCGAAACTCTTCTTTAAGTTTTGTATTATAATATTCATTGTAATGAAATGTTAAGTTTTATTATGAATTTCTTGATGCTCTGAATCCTTCCATGTTTGTGTATCTGCGAACCATGAATCGTTGGTAGATGTTTTTCAACCATATCTTATGTGTCAATACACCAATGATTCCTAAGCACATCAACAGAATGAATCCCCATGGGTCACCCAATAATAGGGTGGCCAATTTCTCTATTCCTATCGGCAAGAACAGAATCACCATCGAGAGAATCTGCTGCATGGTACTGCCTTGTTTTCCAGTAATCTTCTGATTCAGGGGGAATGTGTCTTTGTTATATACTGCCATCTGGAAAAGTATAGGATAGATAACACCAACAGTAAAGAAGAGGTAACCCAAATTCATCCATACAGACATTTTTCCGGATATCATCAAAGGTAGCATGATAAGTGGCGGAATTATTAACAGGAAAGAGTTGAAGTAGAATTTGGCCCTTAGCAATTGGTATATACTCTCGCGCCGACTCATCAAACCGTCTATATAGTTTCCTTCGTGACACATTACACCGATAAGAGTAGTAAGTCCCAGGAAGATGTAGTTGTAGAGGCAGATGAAACTCTTCATGAATCCACCGTTATATGCATCCGTGAAGTACATCATAAGGCTAAAGAACAGCATAAAGCCGATACCCATTACAAACTGCATCTTTGGAGTCCTGTTGCGAGTTTTCATGCGAACTTCCAGCTTCAGATATTCTCCTAACTGACCATAGCGATTCAGATAAGACATCTTTGCCGTATTCTTAACCTCTACTTCTTCCTTCTTACTTATCTCGTTGTAAACCATTAAGTTTTGCAACAGGAAATTTGCATAGTAAAGTACTGCAATAACAGCAAATACTGCCAGGATCGTCAGTATGTTCCAGTTAGCAAAATTGTTAAGTAGTGCGGTACACGGCATATCCAACCAGTTGTGCTCTGGAACAAACATGGCAGCTATAACGGCTCCGTGTACCAGAATGGGCAGTACGAGCCAGGCCATGTGTTTGGTAAGCAAGGTGCGCACAAAGAGGTAACTGAAGCCATTGGCTATACATAGTAACCACCAACCGAACAGCCAGCCTGCAAATTTTATCCATCCGAAAGGAACTGCAATAGCGATGAGTCCGAAAGGAACCAGCATAAAGCCCCAATACAGGTTTCCTAAACTGAAGCCTGAACGAATCAGATATACATTCATTAGGAATGACCTGCGAATGGGAAGCAGCGTGTAGGGTTTTGCCTGATTCACAGGTGTGTCCTGCATAACAAATCTGACCCAGAAATCTATTATTAGTACAATGGGGAACCATCCGTCCAAAACGTGGAAGGCGGCTACGCCATTGTAGGCTCCCTTCATGCCTATTGCCATTGTTACACCCAAGAAGATAAGTATGGCTGCATAATACAACCACATGAAGATGAGAAGGAACTTCATGAAACGGTTCTTGTCGAACATCGGATGGCGTTTTACCTTCAGATCCTCGTGTTTCAGAAGTTGTTTATAAAGCTGATATTTATTCATTTTCCTTTAAATATTTTTCTGATTCCATGGCAGCCTTTGCTCCTGAGGCGGCTGCTATTATAGCCTGACGGTAATGTGGGTCTGCCACATCTCCTGCTGCATAAACACCTGGCAGGTTAGTGCGTGGCGAATCTCCTTCTGTTAGAATATATCCTTGTTCGTCAGTCTTTATCCAAGGCGAGAAAAGCTCGCTGTTGGGGTGGTGACCGATAGCCAGGAAGAATCCGTCGATAGGCAGGTCGTATTTCCGTTCTTCCGCTTCACCTTTTTTATATATAAGGTGTGCACCCTCAACTCCTTCTTCGCCATACAGGCCCAAGGTGTTTGTTTCGAAGAGGATCTCTATCTTCTCGTTGTTCATTACCCTTTCCTGCATAATCTGGCTGGCACGGAGGAAAGGTTTTCTGACTATCAGATAGACCTTGCTGGCAAGGCCGGCCAGATAAGAAGCTTCTTCGCAGGCTGTATCGCCGCCTCCTACAACAGCAACAACCTTCTTCCTGTAGAAGAAACCGTCGCAGGTGGCACAGGCACTTACGCCTTGCCCCATATACTTCTGTTCATCGGATAGCCCCAGGTATTTGGCGCTGGCTCCGGTTGCTATGATAACGGTATCGGCTTGTATTTCCTCTCCGTCATCCAACCATACTTTATAAGGCTGTGTGCCAAGGTCGGCTTTTGTAACGATATTGCTGAGAATCTTTGTGCCGAAGCGTTCTGCCTGCTGCCGCATATTGTCCATCAGCTCGTTGGCATCTATTCCGTCGGGGAAACCGGGGAAATTCTCCACGTCGGTAGTCGTAGTAAGCTGGCCGCCAGGCTGAATACCTTCTATCAGTAAAGGAGCTATTCCTGCACGACCGGCATAGATACCTGCGGTATATCCGGCAGGACCGCTACCGATGATGAGTAATCTTGTCTGTGTCATCTTTATATATTTTTATTTATTTTTATTTGTTATCTAAGGTCTATAACTTCCACATTGGGGTATTCGCTTTTCGGAAATTCAAAGTCAGCATCCGAGAAATGCTGGTTTCCCTGTAAGGTATGAATGCTGATTCTGTTCCAATCGTTATCTTGTCTGATTCGGATACAGAGTGGGGTATAATCACTCTTCGTAACATCTACATATATTTCTTGTGTGTTGTTGGCAGCATCCCGTGCAGTCATATGAACCTCATATACATCTTTTCCGCGTAGCTTTGTCTGACGGGCACTCATCTTGTAGCCTTTTTGGTACATATTAATAAACGAATAGGGATTCATGTTGGCAATCTCGTGTTCTGTCGGGTTGCTTACATTTACCTCGCCACTCTCGCTCATCAGACTCCATTGGGTCTTACCATTATACCACATCTTCATTTCGTCTGTCGAAAGCTGCATCTTCTTACCTTGCAACAACATGGTTCCTTTCGTGCTTCCCTGTTCGGTTGTTCCCTTGAAAGATGTTGCGGTAAAAGTGCCCTTAACATCTCCCAACTGTTTAATCTTGGCGGCTGTTGCATCCAGAATATTTCGGGCATTTTGTGCTGAAGCCGTTATGGCGAGCATGCAAAGCACACAAGTAAGTATATATCTCATATTTTTATAAATTATCTAATCTGAACTGTAAATCCTCCTCGCTGACGCAAAGTACTTCACGTGGTTTGCTGCCTTTGGCAGGACCTACGATACCCACTTTCTCCAACTGATCCATCAGTCGTCCGGCTCTGTTGTAGCCGATGCTGAATTTTCGTTGGATCATACTTGTACTTCCACTTTGCTCTAACACAACCATTCTGGCCACTTCGTTGAACATCGGGTCAAGATGATTCAGGTCAACATCAGGTCCGTCTCCGTCTTCACCGCCTTCCATAGGTACTTCTGGCAGTGGGAAGGGAGCGTTGTAGCTTTGCTGACAAGCAATATATGATGCGATGTCTTCTACTTCTGGCGTATCAACAAAAGCACATTGGACACGTACAGGATCGTTGCCTGACAGGAACAGCATATCACCTTTACCGATTAGCTGATTGGCTCCAGTACGGTCAAGGATGGTCTTGCTGTCGATAGAACTGGCTACTTTGAATGCCAATCTGGCAGGGAAGTTTGCCTTAATGGTTCCTGTGATAATATTTGTAGTCGGTCGCTGTGTGGCAATAATCATATGGATACCTACGGCACGAGCCAACTGGGCGATACGTGCAATGGGCAATTCTATTTCCTTGCCTGCCGTCATAATCAAATCGCCGAACTCATCGATGATAACCACAATATATGGCATAAATTTGTGTCCGTTGTTAGGATTCAGCTGACGGTCTTTGAATTTCTGGTTGTATTCCTTAACGTTTCTTGCTCTGGCCTTTTTGAGCAAATCGTATCGGGTATCCATTTCCACACAAAGGCTTTTTAGTGTCTGAATGACTTTATTTACATCCGTAATGATGGGTTCTTCCGTGCCTTCGTTGCCCTCCACCTGTGCCAGGAAGTGGTTCACGATGGGGTTATAGACGCTGAACTCCACCTTCTTGGGGTCAACCATCACGAACTTCAGTTCAGCTGGATGCTTCTTATATAGCAAAGATGTGATAATGGCATTCAGACCAACAGATTTACCTTGTCCTGTGGCACCGGCAACCAACAGGTGAGGCATCTTGGCCAAGTCAACCATAAAGACCTCGTTGGTAATGGTCTTGCCTAAGGCCATAGGCAGTTCGTAGTCGGTCTCCTGAAATTTACGGCTATTGATAACGCTTTCCATAGAAACCATCTGAGGTTTGGCATTAGGTACTTCTATACCAATGGTTCCTTTTCCTGGAATAGGAGCGATAATACGTATTCCTAAGGCGCTGAGACTAAGCGCGATATCATCCTCCAAACCACGTATCCTGCTGATGCGGATGCCAGGGGCTGGCGTAATCTCGTAGAGGGTTATAGTGGGTCCTATGGTAGCCTTGATACTGGAGATTTCCACACCGAAATAGGACAGCACCTTAATAATCTTGTTCTTGTTGGCCTGCTGTTCCTCCATATCGACATTCGACTGGATATTATCATAATGTTTCAGCAAGTCCAGGGTTGGGTATTTGTAATGCTCCAGATCCAGTTTGGGATCGTATGGCTCCAATGCTCCTTCACTCGAGATGTCGGCTTTCTCTGGATCTTTGCCAACGACAACCGTCATATCTTCTTTCGGATCTGCATATTCCAAAGGCAATGCCTGCTCTCCGAATTTTAAGGGGATTTCCATTTCACCGTTGGTGTTGCCGAAATCAATAGTCGTGGCAGTCTTCGAAGGTTCGTCTTCGAAGGGGATGGTTTTCTCAATCTTCTGAGTCACCTCTTCTTCTGTAGAAAGAGGTATATCTTCTCCGTTATCTTCTAAGGCTCCAGCCTCTTCTTCCTCTGTAACTAAGCCGTTCTCTGTGTCATTTGCATTATTCCTGGCATTTTTGTTGACAAGATTCCTGATACTTGTTATTGCTTCATCGCTTAAATAGAAAATGTACAGAAGAGCGGTAATACCTAAGATGATGATAGCGCCCACATTTCCCACCTTCTCGATAAGCAGAGAAATCTCGTTCTTTCCTATCATGCCTCCCCAGTTGATGAAGCCATTCCGTAAGGACTCGAAATGCAATTGCAGGAAAGCCATGAAGGCAGATATCCATATCATTAGTATCATGCAGTTCAGGAACCATTTATGCAGACGTATCTTTATGGTTCCCATAATACGAATTCCTGTTGCAATAAGTAAGACGGGAATAAGTATGGAAGCAATACCGAATGTGTTTTCGATCAGCCAATAGGCAATCCAGAAACCGAATTTACCCAACCAGTTCGTTGCCGGTAAATCGGAATGGCTTAATAACCGCTGGTCGTCGGCACCCGTAAAGAAATGTGAGATAAGGGCCAGAAAAACACAAAGAGAGAAACAGGCCAGGATAAAACCCCACACAAACTTCAGGTTATCGCTGTGCTCAACATTCTTCTCCGAATCAGCATCGTCCTGGTTCTTTATATTTGTCTTGAACCAACTGAAGGCCCTGTTTATCGAGCCGCCTTTTTTGCTTGTTGCTTTGTTCTTATGTGTTTTGTCGCTATTCTTTGCGCTCATAATTTTCAGTATTGTATAAAACGTTTGCAAATTTAGTGTAAATTCTTCAATTATTTCGTCTTTTCATCGATTTTTTATACTTTTGCACCAAAATACAATTATATATAAATGAATAACAAAACAGAAAACCCCATATATTCGCATAATACGTTGGAATTTGTGACGGTGGCGGCTGAGTTCTGTGCCTACCTCGAACAATTGGAAGGGAAAGGCAGAAGCGAATTTGTCGCTACCATGCAGAAGCTTCTTCCCTTGCTCTACCTAAAGGCGCAACTTCTTCCTCAAGTTGACAGTGAAGGTGATTTTCTCCCTGATGATCAGGTTACCGAAGCTGATTACAATTGGATTCGTAATGCCATCTATGATATAATGAAGGAGGCCGACGAATACGAGGATTTGGTTTATGATGAGGGAATGCAGACAGAAGAGAGCCAATGGAAAACCATCAGCGAAGGGTTGGCTGATATGTATCAGGCACTCAGGAACTTTGTTTCTGCCTATCAGCAAAGAGTAGAAGACTGTATGCTCGATGCCCTTTGGTGTGTAAAGGATAATTTCGAATTGTATTGGGGACAGAATCTGGTGGATACACTCAAGCAGTTGCACAAGATTCGTTATGTATTGAACAGCGGTTCTGATGAAGAAGATTTATAGTAAATTCAATAAACAGCTTATTCCCAGCCTTCCTCAGGTTCTTTTTAGCGGAAAAATTGAGACTATTCTTAGTGAAGAAGATGCCGAGAAGGCTGTTGATTATTTGTTGAGTCAGGATATCATAGGTTTTGATACCGAAACAAAACCCATCTTTAGGGCTGGTCGTCAGAACGAAGTAGCCCTTCTGCAGGTTAGTAGCAATGATGTCTGCTTCTTATTCAGGTTGAATCATATAGGAATGCCTGCATGTATTCTGCGATTATTATCCGACAGCAGCAATGTCAAGGTCGGATTATCATGGCATGACGACCTTAGGGCACTAAAAAAGAGGACAGATTTTACACCTGGCGAGTTTGTCGAACTGCAAGAGTTGGTTCGCGAATTCGGTATCACGGATTTAAGTCTTCAGAAACTATACGCCAATATCTTCGGAGAGAAGATTAGCAAGGCCCAGCGCCTTTCCAATTGGGAGGCAGATGTTCTTTCCGAACAACAGAAACTATATGCTGCCACAGACGCCTGGGCTTGTGTAATGATATACAAGGAATTGCTTAGGATGCAGGTTGAAGGCTATGAGTTGGAAGTCGTTCCCGAGCCGGAACCAACGCCCGAAGATGTGGCACCCAAAGATGAAAATCGTAAGGAAAAGCCAAAGACCAAGAAAGTGGCAAAGCCCAGGAAAGCGGTAAAAACCAATAAACCTAAGCGATTCTATAAGCCGAAACAAAGTAAAAAGGAGAAGCCGTCATCTTAACAGAATATTTATCCATGTAGAAAGTTTTTCTGGTGCGTTGGAAAAATGTTCTTTTATCGGTTAGATTTTTCTATTCCAAAGTTTGGAATGTACGTTGCAAACTTTGGGATGTGCATACCAAACTTTGGAATGTACGTTTCAAAGTTTGAAATGGAAAATTTCTATAGGGATGATATCTTTTTCCTGTAAGGGATTTTTTTTTATTCCGTCGGCATAAATGATTTTTTCTTTAAAGAAAAATAAATTTCTTCATCCAACAGGCGTTTAATTCAGGATTTTTATATAAGTTTGCAGTCAAAATAGAAGAAGCAGATGAGTAAGTTGTTAATACTCCGCAAAGGCAAGGACGAAAGTCTGAAGCGTTTTCATCCATGGATTTTCTCTGGAGCGGTTCATCATTTAGAGGGTGACCCGAAAGAAGGCGATATAGTTGAGGTACTCGACAGCGATGGCCGATTCATTGCTCTTGGTCATTGGCAGGTTGGCAGTATTGCCGTTCGCGTACTAACCTTCAACCGCCAGAAGATAGATGTTGAGTTTTGGAAGAAAAGGTTGGCAACAGCACTTGATGTACGTAGAAGCATCGGCGTTGCCGGAACATCCTATAATAATATGTATCGTCTGGTTCACGGCGAAGGAGACAATTTGCCGGGATTAATCATTGACATCTATGGCGAGAATGCTGTTATGCAGGCTCATAGTGTTGGAATGCACGTAAGTCGTATGCAGATTGCCGAAGCCCTGAAAACTGTTATGGGCGATTCGCTAAAGGCTATCTATTATAAGAGCGAAACGACGCTTCCCTTTAAGGCTTCCCTTGGTCAGGAGAACGGTTTTATCCTTGGAGAGAGTAACGATAACGTTGCTGTTGAGAATGGATTGAAATTTCACATCGACTGGTTGAAGGGTCAGAAAACAGGATTCTTTGTTGATCAACGGGAAAACAGAGCCTTACTCGAGAAATATTCGCGTGGCCGTAAGGTCCTGAATATGTTCTGCTATACAGGCGGCTTTAGTGTATATGCCATGAGGGGTGGGGCAGAATTAGTCCATTCGGTTGACAGTAGCGCCAAGGCTGTTGATTTGGTGAATGCCAACATCGAACTGAACTTCCCGGGCGATTCGCGTCATAAGGCTTTTGCTGAAGATGCTTTCCGCTTCTTGGACGAGATGAAAGAAGGTTCCTACGACCTTATTATCCTGGATCCGCCTGCTTTTGCCAAACACAAGGATGCGCTCAAGAATGCCTTGCGTGGTTATACCAAATTGAATGTTAAGGCGTTCGAGAAACTACCTGCCGGCGGTATACTCTTTACCTTCAGCTGCTCGCAGGCGGTCAACAAGGACCAGTTCCGTATGGCTGTCTTTACGGCTGCTGCTATGGCCAAGCGCAAGGTGCGTATCCTGCACCAGCTGCATCAGCCTGCCGATCATCCTATTAATATCTATCATCCCGAAGGCGAATACCTGAAAGGGTTGGTGCTGTATGTGGAGTAAGTTGAAAATTGAAAGTTGAAAATTGAAAGTTGGCAATAACAGCTAATCAATAACCAATAAGCCGTAAACTGTAAACTGTAAACAAACATAAAATGAACATCAAAATTAGACTTACATTACTGAACTTCCTGGAATTTGCCGTTTGGGGCGCTTATCTGACATCTATGGGAACATATCTTGCAGGTGTGGGATTAGGTTCGCATATCGGTTGGTTTTATTCTGTACAAGGTATTGTCAGCATATTTATGCCTGCCCTGATGGGGATTCTTGCCGACCGTTGGTTGGAAGGCCAGCGCGTACTGAGTCTCTGTCATGCCTTGGCGGGCATTTTTATGATAGCTGCATCTATATATGGCTACGAGGCCGGAGAAGCTGTCGAATTCGGCTCTCTCTTTTCGCTTTACACACTTTCCGTAGCTTTCTTCATGCCCACGATAGCCCTCAGCTATTCTGTTGCTTATTCTGCATTAGAGAAGGAAGGGCTGGATACAGTCAAGGCTTTTCCTCCTATTCGTGTTTGGGGAACGGTTGGCTTTATCGTCACGATGTGGATTGTTGACCTTTGCGGTTTGCAGTCAAATGCCGGACAATGGATGGTAAGCGGTTGCCTGAGTCTTGTGATGGCTGCTTATTCCCTGACAATGCCTCGTATGCCGATAAAGAAGGGCGAGCATAAGTCACTCTTCGAGGCACTTGGCCTGAATGCCTTCCGTTTGTTCCTGAAGCCACGTATTGCTGTATTCTTCGCTTTTGCAATGCTCTTGGGCTTCTGTCTGCAGATTTCCAACGGATACGCCAATCCATTCATTACCAGCTTTGGCAGCATTCCTGAATATCAGTCAACCTTCGGCGTTCAGCATGCCAACATCCTTATTTCTCTTTCTCAGGTAAGCGAAACACTATGTATTCTGCTTATTCCTTATTTCCTTTCGCGTTTTGGCATTAAGAAGGTTGTGCTTATCGCCTTGATGGGATGGGTTTTACGTTTTGCATTCTTCGGATTAGGTAATCCCGGCAATGGCGTATGGCTATTCCTGCTTTCTATGATTGTCTATGGCGTTGCCTTTGACTTCTTCAATATCTCTGGTTCATTGTTTATCAACCAGGAGACAGACGATAGCATTCGTAGTAGTGCACAAGGCTTGTTCATGATGATGACAAACGGTTTGGGTGCCTTTATCGGAACCTTGGTGGCTCAGGCAGTCATCAACAACTATGTCTTTACGCCACAGGCTGCTGGCGCTTCTGGTGCTGAGGTCATAGCCGGATGGCAGACTTGCTGGTACATCTTTGCGGCTTACGCCCTGGTGGTGGCTATTCTCTTTGCCGTTATGTTCCGGTATAAACATGAGAGAGTTGAAAGTTGAAAATTGAAAGTTGAAAATTGAGAATTAAAAGTTATCGTTAACGTTATCGTTTTCGTTAAAAATGAAATGAAGGAAGTCCGCTTCTTTTACGACCCTCTGGTAAATGGGGAATTGCCTCAGGAGGAGGCCAAGCATGCAACCCGGGTGCTCAGGCTTTCCCAGGGCGATGAGCTGTTGCTGATGGATGGCAACGGCAGTTTCTTCCGTGCCGAGATAACGGTTGCTGACAATCACCGATGCCTGTACAGAATCTTAGAGACTATGCCTCAGGAACGGGCTTGGGAAGGACATATCCATCTGGCTATGGCTCCCACCAAGTTGAATGACCGCGTGGAATGGTTTGCCGAGAAAGCAACAGAGATTGGTATGGACGAGCTTTCTTTCTTGGATTGCAGGTTCAGCGAACGGCGTGTCATCAAGTGCGAGCGCATAGATAAGATTCTCATTTCGGCTGTCAAGCAGAGCCATAAGGCGTGGAAGCCCATCCTAAACGAGATGACGCCTTTCGAGCGCTTTGTTAAACAAGAACGCAAAGGCGATAAATTCATCTGTCATTGTTATAATCAGGAGGATATAGGGCCCCTCTCCCCGCTCCCCCAAAGGGGAGAGCCTAATACGTGCGCAAAACCATTTCTGATGGATGTGCTGAGGCGTGGTGTGGAAACAACTGTGTTGATAGGCCCTGAAGGTGATTTCAGCATTGATGAAGTTAAGTTGGCCGAGAAGAACGGATACCGCAGCGTTACTTTAGGCACCAGTCGATTACGTACTGAAACAGCTGCACTTGTGGCAGTTCACATGATGCAATTAATAAATCAAAAACGATAGATAAAATGAAAAAACTTCTTGTACTTCTTATATTGCTTGTCGTAGTAGGTTTCGGTGCCTATTTCTTTCTGTTTGGCAAGAAGGATATCTGTAAGAATGTGATTCCCGAAGATGCTAAGGCGGTAATGGCTCTTGATGCCAAGCAAGCTCTTAAACAGATGGATTTCAGTATATCCGATTTGTTTAAAGCCTTGAAACAGCACAAAGAAGATGATACTGAGGAATGGGGAATTGATATGCTTTCTCCCATGTATGGCTTTGTCTCTAATGACAATTATGTGGGTGGTGTCTTTGCCTTGAGCGATGCCGATGATTTCGAGGAGAAGATTTCCAAAGAGAATATCCCTGTCGAAACGCAGCGAGGCTTCAAATGGGGTAATAAGGGTGAAATCCTGATTTGTTTTGATTCAAAAAAAGCTTTAATAATCGGACCGGTAACAAAGTCGGAGTCAGACAGAATGCGTGGTAAGATGGTAGAATGGATGAACCAGGGTTCTCATAAGATTCCTATTATGTCTTCGCTTAAGAATGACGACGGAGTGATGAGTTTCCGTTCCAGTCTTGGTGTTTTGCCTTCTGCGTTGACTAAACAGGTTGTACAATATCTTCATAATGTGGATTTGGATAATGTCTTCCTGAATGCTACGCTAAATGTCAAGGAGAAAGCCTTTGTCCTGACATCTGAACTTGACTCCCAAGACGAGAATTTCTCTAAGAGTGTTTCAGAATTTGGAGAATTCCTGCGTCCGATAGAAGGAGATATGCTTCCGAATAATATATCTAATCCCATTGCTCATATTGTCATTAACGTTCAGGGAGAGAAATTACTAAAGAAATTAAGAGAAAACCCTGTTATCAGGATGATGCTTGTTGCTGTCAATCTCTGTATTGATACAGATATGATGATAAAGGCTATAGACGGAAATGTTTCTTTCGAGATTGGAAATGACGCAAGCCGTGAAACAGTTCTCGTTATGAATGCAAAGACAAAAAACCAGGATTTCCTGAAGAATGCCAAGGACTGGTGCTCAGGAGGTGCAACTTTGGGATACAGCTGTCAAGCTCTTGATGATAAGAACTTCGTACTTAACAATAACTCAAAGAATTTCTTTTTCGGAGTAGATGGCGACTATCTGTATGTTTCCTCGGTCAATCATAACTCACCTGTATTCTCGGAGAAGAAATCTTTTGCTTATGAGCAGCTAACAGGTAAAAGATACTATTCGTCCTTGGATATTGACAAGATGTATAATTTTATTTTTGGCAATGGCATAGCTGATGAGTCATATAAGAATCCTGCTGGTTTGGACCATTTGAACATAAGTTTCAGCGATTTAAGTCATTTCCAGATTGAACTTACGACAAAAGGGAAAACGCTTGATGTAATAAAACAGCTGCTTAAGTAAATGAACAAGATAGAACTACATAACACTTTGCCCTGCGTTTTCGATGGCAGGGATGTGCAGAGTGAGATTTGGCTTCAGGATGTCACCTTACAGAAAGGAGAGACATACCTTGTCGAGGCCAGCTCTGGTACAGGCAAAAGCTCGCTCTGCAGTTATATAATAGGATACAGAAAAGATTATCTGGGTAATATTTGTTTTGACGGTAAAGATATCCGTAGGTATAAGGTTTCCGATTGGACATCTGTTCGTAAGAAAACCCTGAGCCTGTTGTTTCAGGAACTCCGGCTTTTTCCGGAACTTACTGCATGGGAGAATGTTGAGATAAAGAACGGACTGACCGGTTACAAAAGCCGCAAGGAGATTGAATCTTGGTTTGAGCGTTTAGGAATAGCCGATAAGATGAATGCCAAGGTTGGTCGTATGAGTTTCGGACAACAGCAGCGTGTTGCTATGATACGTGCTTTGGTTCAGCCTTTTGATTTCCTGATGGTCGATGAACCTATTAGCCACTTGGATGACGAGAATGGCAGAATAATGGCAGCTATCATGATGGAGGAAGCACAGCGTCAGGGTGCAGGAGTAATTGTAACCAGTATAGGTAAACACATGGATTTGCCATACACAAAAACATTCCGTCTATGATGTCGTTGGTTTGGAAATTATTGCGTCAGCACATCAGCATAGCGCAGTTGGCAGGTTTCTTCTTTGCCAATCTCTTTGGTATGTTCATCGTGCTGTTAGGTTTACAGTTCTATACGGATGTGAAGCCGCTCTTTGGGAAGGAAGACGGCTTTCTGAAGCCCGAATATCTTATTGTAAGCAAACGTATCTCCGGCATGAGTATGCTGGGAGCGGGAGAAAGTTGCGGTTTCAACGAAAAAGAAGTGGCTGATATTACCAGTCAGCCTTTCTGCAAAAGTGTAGGTGCTTTTACCGCCAGTCAGTACAGAGTGGTATGTAGTATGGGTGTTAACGGTGTGGCGCAGTTTGGTACAGATATGTTTTTCGAAAGCGTGCCTGACAGATTTGTCGATACCAATCTCAGCAACTGGACTTTTTCACCCGAAGAAGGTGTCATACCGATTATCTTGCCTCGTACCTATTTGGCAATTTACAACTTTGGTTTTGCCCAGAGTCAGTCGTTGCCAAAGATTTCCGAAGGAATTGTGGGGATGATAGATATGCTGGTGATTCTTCGTGGAAACGGACAGGAACAACGTCTGAAGGGTAAGGTGATAGGCTTTAGTACAAGATTGAATACCATCCTGGTGCCCGAATCTTTTATTCGTTGGAGTAATGACAAGTTTGCACCCGAAGCCGATTTGACCCCCAACCGTTTGATAGTTGAAGTAAAGAATCCAACTGACGATGCTATCGTAAAATACATAAACGATCATAATCTGGAATTGGAAGACGATAAACTGGATGCCGGCAAGGCAACCTATTTCCTGAAACTTGTAACGATTTTGGTTATGTGTATAGGTATGCTTATTAGCATTCTGTCGTTCTATATCCTTATGCTTAGCATCTATCTTCTGGTTCAGAAGAATACCGAGAAGCTTCGTAACCTGTTGCTCATCGGTTATAGCCCTATGCGTGTTTCTCTTCCTTATCAGATACTGACGGTTGGCATGAACGCCTTGGTACTTGTCCTTTCGCTTACCATATTATATTTTGTACGTAGTTACTATATGAATATGCTATGGGCAATGTTCCCACAGATGCAGGACGGTAGTATGTGGCCATCTCTTTGTTTGGGAATAGGCCTTTTCATCGTGGTAAGTCTGATTAATATTGTCGTTGTTCGCAACAGGGTAATGAAAATTTGGAATAGGAAAGAATAATGGAGAAATTAAAGTTACTATATTCAGAACATACTGGCCTCGAAGTCGTTTCATGCGAAGAACTGCCTGGTGCAGGAAGTAATCGTAAATATTACCGTTTGCATGGGTCTGACGGTAGCACGCTAATTGGTGTTATTGGAACCAGCCTTGACGAAAATTATACCTTCTGTTATCTGGCTCAGCATTTTACAGAAAGAAGGCTACCTGTGCCTGCTGTCGTTGCTCAGAGTATAGACGGATTACGTTACCTGCAGGTAGATTTGGGTGACCGTTCGCTCTTCGATGCACTCAAGGGTGGACGTGATGCCGGCGGTCGATATACGCAGACAGAAAAACAACTCTTGCACCGTACCATATCCCTTCTGCCGAAGATTCAGATAAAGGGAGCACGAGGGTTGAATTTCAAGAAGTGTTATCCTCAGGAGTCGTTAGACGAGACCAACGTACTCTTTGACCTCAACTACTTTAAGTATTGTTTCCTTAAGACTACAGGCGTTGATTTTCATGAGCTCAAGTTAGAGGCAGCTTTTCACTTAGTAGCACAGGATATCGTTGCTATCCCGGGTGAAGCATTCATGTATCGCGATTTCCAAGCTCGTAATGTAATGTTGGACAAGGATGATAATCCCTTCTTCATTGATTTTCAGGGTGGAAGACGTGGTCCGGTGCAGTATGATGTCGCCAGTTTCCTATGGCAAGCATCTGCCCGTTATAGTAAGTCATTACGCGAGGAACTCATAAAGACTTATATAACCAGCCTTAAACAGTATGTCGAAGTCAACGAGAAACAGTTCCGGCAGAACCTTAAGCTCTGTGTACTTTTCCGCCTTTTGCAGGTATTGGGCGCATATGGCTTCCGAGGCTATTTCGAAAGAAAGAAACATTTCCTTGACAGTATTCCTGCGGCTATTCAGAATCTGCGCGATTTATTACAGGATGGTGGCTGTCCCTATCCATATTTGCGTGAGGTACTCACCCGTCTGGTAGAGCTTCCTCAGTTTACCCCAGAACCCAAGAAACCCGTTCAGCGAGCTGATGGATATAAAATTACGGAGAATAATCCTTATGTGGCTCGTCCCGAAGACGGACCTGCAACATTCAGCCGCTATGACGGAAAAGGTCCTCTTGTGGTTCGTATTTTCAGTTTTTCTTTCAAAAAAGGTATTCCCGAAGATACCAGCGGAAATGGAGGCGGGTATGTTTTTGACTGCCGTAGCACACATAATCCGGGTCGTTATGAACCATACAAACAGCTTACAGGTTTGGATGAACCTGTTATCCGTTTTTTGGAAGACGACGGAGAGATTCTTACCTTTTTGGAAAATATCTATAAATTGGCAGATGCGCATGTGCAGCGCTACTTGCAACGCGGCTTCACCAATCTGATGTTCTCCTTTGGTTGCACAGGCGGTCAGCACCGAAGTGTCTATAGCGCTCAACATTTAGCAGAACATATACATTATAAATATGGTATAGAGGTTCACGTCTGCCATCGGGAACAAGGCATCACAACTATCTTCCCTGCTTATAGAGCCATGATTTTTGCAGCAGGTTTAGGTACGCGTCTTAAACCGCTTACAGATACGATGCCCAAGGCACTTGTACCTGTTGCAGGTAAGCCTTTATTAGAGCATACATTAGAAAAGCTGAAAGGTTCCGGCATACGCGATGTTGTTATTAATGTTCATCATTTTGCCGATATGATCGAAGAATGGGTGAGTCAGCATCCCATGGGAATGAATATCTGGTTTAGTGACGAACGTCAGGAACTCTTGGAAACAGGCGGCGGCATCAAACATGCAGCACATTTACTTAAAGATGCTACAGAAGGTTTCCTTATTCATAACGTGGATATTCTCAGTAATGCTGATTTACGAGCTCTTCATCTTTATGCACGCGGAAAGGCTGCTTCGTTGTTGGTTTCCGAACGTACAACGACTCGCTACCTGCTCTTTGATGATGACATGCGTCTCGTTGGCTGGACTAACATTCAGACGGGAGAAGTCAAAAGTCCGTACCCTGGATTGGATCCTCAGAAGTACCATAAGTTTGCCTTTGCGGGCATTCATGTCATGAATCCGTCGCTGTTTCGCCATTTCTCAGAGTGGCCGGACAAGTTTAGCATCATAGATTTCTACTTGAGTATTTGCAACCAGCATCCTATCTATGGATATTTACAACCTGACTTACGATTGATGGATGTAGGTAAGATGGAAACCATAGCTGAGGCCGAAGCATTTTACAAAGACTTAATGTAAACATGAAGATACAAGAACTTCAGACACTTTTCTCAAAGCATCCTTCGGTAGGCAAGTTGCAGTCGGCCATAAATCGAACAGATATTAATGTAATACAGATTGCCGGATTGCAGGAAAGTGCCGTTCCATTGGTGTTTTCTTCTTTGGTAAATGCCATTTCATCGGTATGTGTCTTTATCTTGGACGATGAAGAGCAGGCAGGCTATTTCTATCATGATCTGACACAGGTTTTAGGCGATGAATACGTGCTTTTTTTTCCTAGTAGCTATAAACGTGCCATAAAATATGGTCAACGTGATGCCGGGAATGAAATCCTACGTACCGAAGTGCTGAGTCGCCTCAACTCTCAACTCTCAACTCTCAACTCTAAACTATATATAGTAGCTCATCCGCAGGCACTTTCTGAATTGGTTGTTACCCAAAAGTGTCTGAATGAACAGACGCTCACTGTCCAGGTCGGTGAAATGGTTGATATTGTGTTTGTTCAAGAAACACTCCTTTCCTTTGGCTTCAAAAGAGTTGATTATGTATATGAGCCTGGACAGTTTGCCGTTAGAGGAAGTATATTGGATGTTTATTCCTATTCGTGCGAGTTTCCCTACCGAATAGACTTTTTTGGCGATGAAGTGGACAGTATTCGTACATTTGAAGTTCAGTCGCAGCTCAGTAAGACGAAGTTTCAGCAGATAAGCATAGTTCCAGAATTGTCTGCCCAAAAAGAACAGAAAGAAAGTTTTCTGTCCTTCCTTCCCAATGATTCTCTCTTGGTAATGCATGATGTTGCGTTTATTGCCGATTCCATTCAGATTACATGGGACGAGGGCTTCTCGAAGCAGGCGATGACAGAAGGATTAGAGATCAGGGAAGAGGAATTAGAGAAATCATCTGTTCTGGTAGATCCGGAAGACTTCAGGAAGCAACTGCTCGATTTCCGCCGCATAGAATTAAAGAGTAGTCCCCTCAACTCTCAACTCTCAACTCTCAACTCTCAACTCCAATTCAGCACTCACCCTCAACCTGTCTTTCATAAGAACTTCAGTTTGGTATTCGAGAGTTTCAAGAAATATCTTGATGACGGCTACCAGCTTTATATCCTTGCAGATAGTCAGAAACAGACTGCACGATTGGAGAGTATCTTCCAGGAACAAGAGACAGGTATCACTTTTACTCCTGTTGATCATACCATTCATGCAGGTTTTGTCGATGATGACCTGAAAATCTGCCTTTTCACCGATCATCAGATATTCGACCGATATCATAAATATAACTTACGTAGTCAGCAGACGCGTAATGGTAAAGTTGCTCTTACCCTGAAGGAATTGCAGCAGTTCGAGATAGGTGATTATGTTGTTCACCTTGATCATGGCGTAGGAAAGTTCGGTGGATTGGTTCGTATACCCAATGGGGACAAGATGCAGGAGGTCATTAAAATCATCTATAATCATGATGATGTGGTCTTTGTCTCTATCCATGCCTTGCACAAGGTTTCTAAATATAAAGGTAAGGAAGGTGAACCGCCTCGCATCAGTACCTTAGGTACAGGCGCTTGGGAACGCATGAAGGAGCGTACCAAGACCAAGATAAAAGACATAGCTCGAGACCTGATAAAACTGTATAGCCGCAGGCGGGAGGAAAAAGGCTTCTCTTACTCGCCCGACAGCTTTATGCAACAGGAGTTGGAAGCAAGTTTCCTTTACGAGGATACCCCCGACCAGCTGAAAGCAACCCAGGATGTAAAGGCTGATATGGAACGTGCCCGTCCTATGGATAGGTTGGTTTGTGGTGATGTTGGGTTTGGAAAGACAGAAGTCGCCATACGTGCAGCCTTCAAGGCATGTGCTGATAATAAACAGGTCGCTGTATTGGTTCCAACAACCGTTCTTGCCTATCAGCATTACCACACATTCACTTCGCGTTTAAAGGATTTTCCTGTCAAAGTTGAATACCTCAGTCGTGCTCGCTCTGCAGCAAAGACCAAAGAAATTCTTGAGGGTTTGAAGAACGGAACCGTGAATATCGTGGTTGGTACACACAAACTTATCAGTAAGAGCGTACAGTTTAAGGATTTAGGTTTATTGATTATAGACGAGGAACAGAAGTTCGGTGTTTCTACGAAGGAAAAACTTCGTCAGTTAAAAGTTAATGTGGATACGTTAACGCTAACCGCTACACCTATACCGCGTACATTGCAGTTCAGTTTGATGGGGGCTCGCGACCTGAGTGTCATTCAAACACCGCCTCCTAACCGCTATCCCATACAAACTCAGCTTAGTGTATTCAGTTCCGAAGTAATAGCCGAGGCTATCAATTTCGAGATGAGTCGGAACGGTCAGGTATTCTTTGTGAACAATCGCATCAACAACTTGCCTGAACTAGAAACACTTATACATAAATATGTGCCCGATGCCCGTGTTGCCATTGCACATGGGCAGATGCCTCCCGAGTCGTTGGAGAACATAATGATAGGTTTTGCCAACTACGATTATGATGTGTTGCTCTCCACGACTATCATTGAGAGTGGATTAGATATTCCCAATGCCAATACCATTATTATCAACAGCGCACAAAACTTCGGTCTTAGCGACCTTCACCAAATGCGAGGCAGGGTAGGGCGTAGCAACAAAAAGGCTTTCTGTTACTTATTGGCACCACCTCTTAGTGCACTGAACATAGATGCCCGCCGCCGTTTACAGGCTATTGAGAATTTCTCGGATTTAGGCAGTGGCATCCATATTGCTATGCAAGACCTTGATATTCGTGGAGCAGGAAACCTCCTGGGTGCCGAACAGAGCGGTTTCATCGCAGATTTAGGATATGAAGCCTATCAGAAGATACTTTCGCAAGCTGTTAAGGAATTGCGTAACGATGAGTTCCAAGACTTATATAAAGAAGAGGTAAAAGCCGGTAATATCACCAGTGGAACAGACTTTGTGGAAGAATGTATCATAGAAAGCGACCTTCCTATGTCGTTCAGCGAGGAGTATGTCCCAACCAGCAGCGAGCGTATGTTGCTTTATCGCGAGTTGGATAGTTTAGAGCGTGATGAGGATGTTGATCAGTTCCGCCAACGTATGACAGACCGTTTCGGACCTATACCCCAGGAGGGCGAAGAGCTTATAGAAGTGGTTAAGCTACGTCGCTTGGGTCGTTATTTCGGGTGCGAGCGTATAACGCTAAAATCAGGCCGTATGCGCATGCAGTTCATTTCAAATTCAGAAAGCGCATTTTATGATAGCGATGCTTTCCGCAAAGTTATTGCTTTTGCTACTACCAATGCACATATTTGCAAAGTGGACAATGCTAAGAATCAGTTTAAATTACTTATTTCGGATGTAGATTCGGTAAAACAAGCAAATGCTCTGTTGTCTCAGATGCAGCGTTGTATGCTTTCCGATTGATGGTTAGAATATGTTCTATCAAAAAATATGAAGGGCACTGCCTCACGGTAGCGCCCTTCTTTGTTGTTTGTTTGGAAAAAGTCTAATTGAAATAATGGTTTGTGATTGATTTTTTAAGCCTCTGCGGGAGTTTCAGTTGTTTCACCCTCAGTAGCCTGTGCAGTCTCGGCTTCAGCAGCCTCAGCCTCAGCGTTGGCAGCAGCTTCAGCCTCTGCCTTAGCAGCAGCCTCAGCAGCCTTCTTGTCAGCTACTTTCTTTGCAATCTCTTCCTTGGTCTTCTTCTCTGCATCCAAGCGAGCTGCATCAGCAGCCTTCTTTTCAGCAGCCTTCTTGGCCTCGAATGCCTCCAGACCCTTCTGCTTGTCAGCCTTCCATGCTGCAAATTTTGCCTCACAGGTAGCCTCATCAAAAGCGCCCTTCTTTACACCACCACGAAGATGCTTCATGAGATAAACACCTTCGCCAGATAGAATGTTACGAACCGTGTCAGTGGGTTGTGCACCACACTCTACCCAATAGAGGGCACGGTCGAATTTCAAATCTACAGTGGCAGGATTGGTGTTAGGATTGTAAGTACCAATCTTCTCTGTAAACTTACCATCGCGTGGAGCTCTTACATCAGCGATTACGATACTGTAGAAGGCATAGCCTTTACGACCGTGACGCTGCAATCTAATTTTTGTTGCCATAATTTTAATTAAACTTTATTTATAGGTTTGAAATATGCCGTCAACTCGTAACGGCGCGCAAATGTACAACAATTAAATGGATTGGGATGCAAAACTTGCAACTTTTTTTATTTATAATGTATATTTTGCCTTCATGCTGGCCTTAACAAAGTAAACAATGAGGATGCAATACATGCCAATCGAAAGAATTTCGCTCAATGAGTTGCTCCACCATTCCTCGTATTCGAAGCTGATACCTCCAAACCTAAGTGCTGCGCTTACAACGCCCATAAGCGCCCCGCCGGCAATGAATCCGCTGGCAATAAGTGTGCCTCGCTCACCACGTGCATTGTTCACCTCTTTCTGCTGACTACGTGTGGTTACAAACCAGTTTACAGCACCGCCGACCAATAAGGGAAGATTCAGTTCCAGAGGGATGAACATGCCTAACGCAAAGGCTAAGGCAGATATACCTAACGCATTGAGTATCAGCGCCAGTACAGCGCCTATTCCGTAGAGCATCCAAGGCGCTCCGTTGCCCTGCATGAGGGGTTCTATGACAGCTGCCATGGCATTGGCCTGCGGGGCGGCTAATTGTCCGCTGGTAAAGCCGTAGGTCTTGTTCAGAATCATAATCACACCGGATACCGTTACGGCGCTGACCAGTGTGCCCAGGAACTTCCATGTCTCCTGCTTGCGTGGGGTAGAGCCCAGCCAGTAGCCGATCTTGAGGTCGGTGATAAAACCGCCCGCCATGCTGAGTGCCGTGCAGACCACGCCGCCCATGATGAGGGCCGCTACCATACCCTCTGTGCCGCTAAGTCCTACGGCCACCATAATGACAGATGCCAGGATGAGCGTCATCAGCGTCATGCCGCTTACGGGGTTGGTGCCCACGATGGCAATGGCATTGGCGGCTACGGTAGTAAAGAGGTAGGTGATGATGCAGGTAACCACGAGGGCGACAATGGCAAACTTGGCCACTCCGTTCATCACATCCCAGTAGAAGAACATACCGATGCAGAAAATGGTAATAAAGGAAGCCAGGCCGATAAAGCCCATGTGCAGATCCTTCTGCGTCCGTTCCTCAGGCCCCTGGGTCGCATTCTTGCCCTTCATCTCCCTGGCTGCAAGTGATATGGCTCCAGAAATGAGTTTGCGGCTCTTGACAATACCTATGATGCCAGCCATGGCAATACCACCGATACCTATGCTCTTGGCGTATTTGAACAGCTGCTCGGCAGATGCTACAGCAGCTGTAACACCTTCCTGTACCTCAATATCGGGGAATAAGAAGGCAATGCCTGGTACAATAACCCACCATACCAGCATACTACCGCAGCAGATGATAAAGGCGTATTTGAGTCCGACAATGTAGCCCATACCCAGAACGGCAGCACCTGTGTTACATTTAAGTACCAATTTGGCTTTATCAGCTATCTTATCACCCCAAAGGAGGGCGCGACTGGTAAAGTTCTCGTTCCAGAGTCCGAAGGTAGCAACGACAAAGTCATACAAACCGCCAATCAATCCTGCTATCAGCAATGGCTTGGCCTGATCGCCTCCCTTGGAACCGCTAACCAATACCTGTGTGCTGGCAGTAGCCTCAGGGAAGGGGTATTTGCCGTGCATATCCTTAACGAAATACTTGCGGAAAGGTATCAGGAACAGAATGCCCAAGATACCGCCCAGGAGGCTGGCCATGAAGACTTCAAAGAAGTTGACGGTCATCTCAGGATATTTGGCCTGCAGGATATACAGGGCGGGTAGGGTAAAGATAGCTCCTGCCACAATTACGCCAGAGCAGGCTCCTATACTCTGAATCATTACGTTTTCGCCCAAAGCATTCTTACGCTTGGTGGCGCTGCTTACGCCAACGGCAATAATGGTGATAGGGATGGCAGCCTCAAAAACCTGACCGACTTTCAGTCCCAGATAGGCTGCTGCGGCACTGAATATCACAGCCATCAGGATACCCCAGCATACAGACCATGCATTAACTTCGCGAGGGTTGGTTTCCTTAGGCATCAAGGGTACGTACTCTTCGCCCTCTTTCAGTTCTCTAAAGGCATTCTCTGCCAATGTGTCTTTAATGTTCTCACTCATAGTGTTTGTATGTTTTGAATTATATTTGTACAACGAAAAAAGAGATTCATCCTTTCAGACAAACCTCTTTCCTTTCTTTACCCCTTGTGGAGAATATCGGAATCGAACCGATGACCTCTTGCATGCCATGCAAGCGCTCTAGCCAGCTGAGCTAATCCCCCTTTTTATCTTTTGCGAGTGCAAAATTAGAGTTTTTTTCTGAAACAGGCAAATTTGAACTGGCTTTTTTGCCTATTTGAATAAAAAAGTTGTATTTTTGCCCTGAAAACCAAATACAGATAATGTTCAAGATGAAATATACACTCTTTTCTTCCCTTTTTCTGCTGATGACACTTTACGCCTTGGCTGTACCTGTTGAACGCAGAAGATTCCTGGCATCACTAATAGACGGTTCGCAGATTATGGTTACCAGTATGGGTGACGAGAACCTATCCTTTTTCCTCACGGATGATAATCGTGTAGTGGAACTGACAGACAGTGGTTATGTACTTACTGATTTTGATCGTGATGCGTATGTAAGTCTTCACTCCTCGTCTGTTACAAGAAGGGTAAGGATGAATATCGGATCTTTAGAGCAGGCACTATTAGCACAAACGGGCCACCCTCATGTAGCGGTCGTTTTGGTACAGTTCCAAGATAAGTTTTTTACTGTTGCTGCCAATCAGACTTCTGTACACGAATATTATGACAGGTTTTGTAATGGCAGCAAAGATTCTTCTCCATATACAGGACACGGAAGTTCCGGAGCTGTTATGGAATATTTTTCTGACCAGAGTAACGGTCAGTTTCAACCAGTCTTCGACGTAATCGGCCCTATAACATTGGATAATGAGTATGCCTATTACGGCAAGGATGCCGGATCGTCAAAAGATATCTCATATAATATTTTTATAAGGGAAAGCTTAGAAAAAGCCTGTCAGCTAAAGGAAGACTGGAGTGAACTTGACAACAATGGAGACGGAAAGGTTGATATGGTATTTATAATCTTTGCCGGATTAGGACAGAATTATACCAACTCCTATGGAGATCCAAATACTATCTGGCCCAAAGAGATGCCTGCCCAATATAAAGTTGGAAATACGATTATTGCCGGTTGTTGTTCTACATGCGAGTTACGTCCGACGCAAGCCGTTGATGGAGTTATTACTGCTACTACACCAGACGGTATAGGTGTTTTCTGTCACGAATTAAGCCATGCCTTGGGTTTGCCAGACTTCTACGACATTAACAATAAGACCTTCGGTATGGATTTCTGGAGCATTATGGACTATGGACAGTATGCTGTTAACAGTTTTACTCCTGTCAATTATACAGCCTATGAGCGTGATTTTATGCAATGGCAGCCAATCGAAGAACTGAAAGAGCCTTGCACGTTGCGTATTCCGTGTTTCAACAAGGGTGGCCATGGTTATAAGATAGTAAACGAAGCTAATCCCAATGAATATTATGTGCTGGAAAACAGACAGGATTATGGTTGGGACAGACTATGCAAGACAAGAGGTCATGGACTGATGGTAACACATGTTGACTATGACAGGTCGGCATGGTTGGCAAATAGAGTAAACACAAATGCTTCACACCAACGTATGACGATTATTCCCGCTAATAACAAGCTGATAGGTGGCAATAATTTCACAACCGTGGAAGAATGGACAGAAAGTTTGAAAGGAAACCTTTACCCTGGTACAACCGAAAATCACGAACTGACAGACGAGTCAACTCCTGCCAGTGTTGTCTTTTCCGGCGGGTATATGGGTAAACCTATCTTCGACATAGAAGAAACAGAAGATGACCAGATTGTGCTTAAATTCAATCCTTTAGGCACTTTGCAGGAATCTGACGAACTTACGTCTATGGATGTTACAGATACAGGAGCTACACTTATGTGGAAAGCCGTAGACGGGGCAGAAGCCTATAATATAAGAATAACCGATATGTTCGACGAGGTGGTGTGGCAGGCCGACAGTATAAGCTCGCTTAGCTATCCTGTCGAAGATCTGGAACCTCAGACGACATATTATTTTTCTGTTCAGGCTATTGCCGACCAATACCGAAATGGAGAATGGTCTGCCCCTGTCAGTTTCTATACCACATCGGCAGACCCCGATGGTTTCTCTGACAATATCCATGAGGATGCTCAGTTGGTACGCGTTTATGATGCCAATGGCGTTATGGTAACAGAATGCAAAGCCAACGAACTAAGAAGGCTTAGGGTACGCAGTGGTATATATATAATAAGGTATGGGAACGGAAAAACCCGCAAGACCCTGATAACTGCCTAATTACTTCAGAAATACTTTTCTTCCGTTAACAATATACAATCCTTTGGGCAGGTTGGCTGTTCCTTGCCAGGGTGTACGAACTAAGCGTCCGTCTGTCGTGTAAACTCCAGTCGTAGTAGCGATATCGAAATTGGCAGGAATATCTTCGATAACGTCCTGATACTCCTGATAGTTCTCTATAATAGCTTTTTGCATACGGGCCGTATTTTCCAACAACGACGTTCCGCTGCACATGGCTCCCATGGATGCATCTTTATCTTCACCCGTCCAAGGTTTTGTCCAGTCGAAGTTACAGAAGACGATAGGGTAGCGGTCCCATTTCAGGTTGGCACACAGTGTCTTTGTATTCTTCTGGACATATTCTGCAATAGCCTTGCGATTGGCTGTCGGCATTTCTGTATCCAATACATAGTTAACGGCATAGGGGATGAGAACAGCCTTGAAGATACTCTGGTCGCCACTGGTCCCCTCATGGCGTAGAATGTTCTGTCCGTTGGTACAGCGTCCGCTCGTAAAGGCATAGCTGATGTATTGGAATGCAAGTGTTTTGTACCGGTTTTTAATGGCAGGTGTTTCGTCCGTAACATGGTAGAGAATACGGCATGCTTCGCCGAAGGTGCCCTGTGTATATGTCAGAGGAGGTTCCTCTACGCGTCCGTCAGACTTGACAATCTTCTTGGCCGTATAGGCATAAAGCTTCTTGGCATATTCAAGGTATTTCTCCTGGTTGTTTTTTTGATAAAGCTTGGCAGCAATAAGGGTAGCAGGCGACTGTGTACATGCATTTGGGCCATTACCGTCACCGTTAGTGTTCCAGGGAAGCCACAAACCGCCTGTCTCTGTATCTTCTGTAGCACGCTTAATGATATAATTGTCAAATAAGCCTTTAGCTGCCGTATAGTATTTCGTGGTATTTGTTGCTTCGTACATGTGTAGGAGTGTCAATGTAATCCAGCACATATCATCAGTAAAAGGATTTTCAAACATGCGGTACGTTCCGTCCGATGTACTTGCCCCAGCGTAATTGTTGGCCTTGTTGTTGTACCAGAGGTTCATGTAGTTCTTGTACTTGTTGGCAAGAATCCTATTGTCGTTTTTGTGGCGCTCGTAGCAATAGACAACAACGTCCATAGCATGTGCCTGTGTCCAATAGGCATTAAAGGCATACTTCTGGTACATATCGTTGAAGTATCCCTTGTTCTTGACCATAAAAGATTCGATGAAAGCGTTGACCATAGAGTCTGCTCTCTCTTCGTAATTCTCTTTTATTGTTTTGTATAAGGTGAGCTCACTTTGAGCAAGCCCTGCTGTTGCAGAAAACAACAACAGGGCTGATATGGTTAAGTTCTTTAGCATCTAATCTTTTTTAAACGTTAACGTTAACGTCAACGATAACGTCAACTATCAATAAGTGGTTAGCGGTAAGTGGTCGTTTTCTAACCTGAAACCTGAAACCTCTAACCTGAAACCTTACTTGTTTTTCAGTAAGTCACGGATTTCTGTAAGCAACTTCTCTTCTGCACTGGGCTCTGGCTCGGGAGCAGGTGCTGCAGCATCTTCTTCTTCCTTCTTACGTGAAAGTTTGGCAATTCCTTTAATCATAAGGAAAATACAGAAGGCAATAATCAGGAAATCCACAACATCCTGGATGAACTGACCGTAGTTCAGGGTCACTGCCTCAGATACCACATTCTCACCTTCCACAACTGCTTCCTTTAGTGTAAGCTTCAGTTCTGTAAAGTCAACACCGCCTGTAAGAAATCCTACGGGAGGCATAATAATGTTGTTAACTACACTGGTAACAATTTTACCAAAAGCACCGCCGATGATTACACCGACTGCCATGTCCACAACGTTGCCTTTAAGTGCAAAGGCCTTGAAATCTTGAATAAATGACATAATACTTGAAAATTTATTGGTTTTCGGGTGCTAAATTAAAAAGAAAATTGTAATTTTGCAGCAAATTTCAAGAAAAAGTAATGAAAAGAGTTATTTACGTATCTATTTTGATGCTTTTGGCCTTTGTAATTGTGGCATGTAAGTCTGCTCATTATTGTAACTGTGGATAATATAAAAAAGCGAATTTAGTTTACTATAATCAATTTTAAAATTAACTGAAAATGACAAAAGTTGCTATTAACGGTTTTGGCCGTATTGGTCGTCTGGCTTTCCGTCAGATGTTTGAGGCAGAGGGTTACGAAGTAGTTGCTATCAACGATTTGACTAGCCCCAAGATGTTGGCTCACCTTCTGAAGTATGATACTGCTCAGGGTGGTTTCGCTGGAAAGTTCGGCGAGGGTAAGCACACTGTAGAGGCTACTGAGGATTCTATCATCGTTGACGGTAAGGAGATTAAGATCTCTAAGGAAGCTGATGCTACAAAGTGTCCTTGGGCTGCTAACGACGTAGACGTTGTTTTGGAGTGCACAGGTTTCTATACTTCTAAGGAAAAGGCTTCTGCTCACCTCGTAGCTGGTGCCAAGAAGGTTGTTATCTCTGCTCCTGCAGGTAACGATCTGCCTACTATCGTTTACAACGTAAACCACAAGACTTTGACAGCTGACGATAAGATCATCTCTGCTGCTTCTTGTACAACTAACTGCTTGGCTCCTATGGCTGCTGCTCTGAATGCTTACGCTCCTATCCAGAGCGGTATCATGAGCACTATCCACGCTTACACTGGCGACCAGATGATTCTCGACGGTCCTCAGCGCAAGGGTGACCTCCGTCGTAGCCGTGCCGGTGCTTGCAACATCGTTCCTAACTCAACAGGTGCTGCTAAGGCTATCGGTTTGGTTATTCCCGAGTTGAACGGTAAGCTCATCGGTTCTGCACAGCGTGTTCCCACTCCTACTGGTTCTACCACTATCCTGGTTGCTGTAGTTAAGGGTAAGGATGTTACTAAGGAAGGCATCAACGCTGCTATGAAGGCTGCTCAGACCGAGTCTTACGGTTATACCGAGGACGAGATCGTATCAAGCGATATCATCGGTATGAAGTTCGGTTCTCTGTTCGATGCTACTCAGACAATGGTTAGCAAGATCGACGACGATACATATCAGGTACAGGTTGTTTCTTGGTATGACAACGAGAACAGCTACACTTCTCAGATGGTTCGTACTATCAAGTACTTCTCAGAGATCTAATCTCAGAACGAGTTACAAGATAATAAATCAAAGAGGGCCCATTCCAAGGCCCTCTTTTTTCGCTAACAATGAACTGACGTGTACTGAATAAGGCCCGTCACCTTTGCTTCATTCAGATAGGCTCCATGAGTCATTCCCCTTATCTCCACGACTCATTCAGATAATCCCTTACCCCCCTAAAGGATTATCCGAACAACTCGTTAACCCTATCCGAACGAGTCATTAACCCTATCTCTTTGTTTGAAGGCGAAATGTTTATTTTCTTCTGAATGTTATTAACGGCTGTCACTGGTCCGTGAACTCTATGTTTGAGCCTGCAATGGTTAATCGTTCGTTAAAAGATACCTTAAGCGGTACGATTACCTGTTTCAGCATCGGGCATTTATAGAACATGTCTCTGCAGAAAGAGTTCTTTTCTGTATGCGCAGAAAGGATATAACTGTCCCCCTTGCGTTTTAGCTTGTGTCCCTTGAAACGAATTGGCTTCATTGGTATGAATTCCCCATGTTTAACACGCTTCAAATTGTCTTCGAACAAACAGATTCCCGTTCGTTTGTTAGAGCTTGGCTCATTACTCTTTCCCATTATATAATAGGGATCATCGTATCCGCCTGAATATGCCCTCTCACGATAGGGAACCTGATATGGTGAAGGTGACAAATATCTGCCTGGGCTGCTAGGATATAACTTATCCTGATATGGGGTACCCCAACCCCTATTCTTGTTGACTTCACGTTCATAGAAAAATCTTTTATCACCGGGGAAATTAACAGATCGTTTCCTTAAAGAATACTCCCAAAGCATAATTTTCTTCTCGGCATCCTCAATCTGCAAATACGGTTCCTTGCTTGCAACTATACAGGCACCAGAGAGGTCAAGTTTCTTCAGACAGCCGTTCTCTCCTGCCATATTCCTAAGTGTTATGATATCTGCCGAGTTTATCCGGCCAATAACCCTGAGTTGCGAACATGTATCCTTCTGCTCTTGTGTTAGCAACGATTCCAGTGTGCCTGCTGTTTCTACATTTATACATGTTATTCCCCCGGGGAACGCTGCTCCTTCCGGCTGCGCCGTAACAAAAAGACAGGAAAGAACATAAGCAATAATAAAAATAATCTGTTTCATAGGCATTTCATCGTTGGTAAGGAATACGGTTATAGGTTTCTGGAAGCAAAAATAGCATAATATGCAGACATTTTTAAAAGATTTTCCCTAATATGAAGGGGGATATTCCTAAACCCACAAAGACTTATCTGCTTTTTATAAAAATACTGATTATTCCTCGTCGCCAAAGGCAATGCACTCCTCCTCCTTTGTGCGCTTTACTATGTCATATTGCTTCCAAAGCTTAGATTTAAATCCGGCTCTTCTTAATGCTATTACCATATTTTCCCCACTAATCTTCATCTTTTCTGGTTTCTCTTCGTTAGGTTCGATTGCAAACAAAAGTGTATGATAGTATGTAAGCGGATTGCCACCACGAATATACAGATGAGATACAGATGCTGCACTTTGGCTATAGTCATATTCCAGATGAAAATCAATCACCGTAGGAAGAGGAAGGAATTCCCCGGTATAAACCGTACAGTTTTTACAAGAGCCGTCAAAACGGAGCAGACGGTACGTTTCTGCATCAACGTAGGCTGTACCTACGATGTAGATTTCGCGAAGATACAATGAGGAAGGTTCCTTTTTCTTCCATCTGAATTCTATCTTATAAAGTGTCTTACCATCCTCGCCCTGCATATGCTTTAAATCCGTTTTATAGCGTCTGTGCAAAGTTGAAAGGCTTTTCAATGGCTTTATGGCATCCTGCCAGAATTTACTATCATAAATCATAGGACCGACCTCTATAAGCCTATGTATATTCGAGTCGAACATATTCAGCGAACTCCGGTTGCCTTCTGTATCATGACCTTCCAGGCCACTCAGAATGGAAGCTGAACGTATATTTACCACCGAGTGCGCTTTCATAAAAGCTTCAGCTATGTAGCTTCCGCCATTCATTTCAGAATATGTACGGAAGAAATACTTCCTTGTCCACTTCTTGTTCTTGTCGTAATCACGATGCAGGTTTTGTATGATACGCTTCAGTATCATATCTACGCTTTCTGCCTGCACGGTAACCTCGCTCATCTGGGCTGTGTAAGGCGTCAGGGAAATGGTACTGGGCATTTTATTAGCAGCGATTGTCAGTTCATCATAACAAATACAACTGAATTTCAATATATCTCCCTCTTGCACCTTTAGCTTAAACTCTCCTTCGTTATTGCTCAGTGTTCCTTTACCCTCACCAGCATAGATGCTTACGTATGGAAGAGCTTCCCCTGTCTTGGCATCTACCACACGACCCTGCACCACCACTTCCTGTGCCCAAGCGGAAACAGAAAACAGCAGAATGGTAAAGAAAAACAATATGGTTCGCATGGTTAAAAAAGTTTTCCGATGACAAAGATAATAAGTTGTTTGTTATAGAACAAATAAAAATGTACAATTAACAACGAAAACTTTAATCGGTTGTTGGTTATTGAATAATTAAAGGTTATCGATTATTGGTTATTGGTTCAGGGTTTCAGGTTATGTGGTTCCCTCAGACATCTTACATCATACATATCTAATCCTTAACCGTAAGTGCCCTCAGCCATCTTCCGTCTTCCTTCTTACATCAGACATCTTCCATCTTCCATCCTATTCTATTTTTCCCCACAGTAAAGTGCCGTCGGCTGCCTGCCCTTCAGCTTCTACGCTGAGGTGAGTCGTGCGGCTGTTATTAAAGAAGGTAATGGTAGCCTCGCCGTTTTCGTCCAGCTTCAGGTTGGGATTCCAGTATAGAGTCCTGCGGTAGTCCGTCGGCTCGGGTGGAGTCTGCTTTGAATAGTCGGGACTATAGAATTCAGCTGGAGAAGCAAAGCCTGGCAGAATATATCTGCGGTCGCGATAGATAGGACGCCTGTTCCACTCATAAATGGGATATACAGCCACACGGGTTTCGGGTCGGTTCGCACCTGCATACCGCTGACTGCCTTCGTGGCGAGGCTGATAGTCGGTATATACCACAAAGCGGTCAATCAGAAATCTGGGGTCTTCATTTACACGCTCGTCACCAAAATACTCACGTCTTTCGCCTGGGGAGAAATCAAAGCCTTTTGCCACAGATGTCAGGTATTTGGGATGATAAAGAGAATCTGTTGGGATATCGATATATTGGGGCAATGAGCGTCTGGTGGGGCTAAGTCCATATTGAAGTTGGATTCGGCTGTCTTCTCCCATTGGTGGCTCAGGCAAACCGTAGTTGTTCATGTAAACACGTACCATTGCCCTGGAAATATTCACATAATTGAACAAGGGCACTCCGGCATCCTCTATTGTGTTCCAAGCCTCGTAAGCATCTACCGAGAAGGCCGGATAAGCATCATTGAACCGTTTTAGGCGGTTCCTGCGTTTTGCAGTTACTTCCAGTTCTTGCATCGTCTTTACCGTATCATCCAACAGTTCTAGGGGTATGCCGTTCTCTGAAGCCTTATCGTTCTGCGGCATGTGGGACTGATAGAATCCGTATGGTTTCACAAAGCGCGGATATGGCCATGTGACGTATGCCCTGTAGTCTGCCTCGTCTAAATCCAGTTTTCTCATAAGTTTGGGAGAAATATCTTCCATTAGGGCCATCTGTACCCATTGATACTTTTTCTTTTTGTTGTTCAGTCTTTTCTCGTCAGCCACGGAAAGGAAGAACACGCTGTTGTCATAATATTTGGGGCACTTGAATTTAAACATTCCGTCCTTTAGCTTATATTCGCCTGTCACAACCTGATTGCTGCCGTCTGCATCAGCAAGCTCAGCATGTACAATCAGGTTCCCCCTTGCGTTCTTTTCCGAAAGGGCTAACAATGGTTTGTAATCTACACTCTTGACCTCCTGGTTAGCTTTTTTCAATAAAGCAGGCTCTTCTTTCTTGTTCGTAAACGGTTTCGTTATGGATCCTGGCTCTTCTTTCTTGAAAAATACCGAGTCAGATATATAACCAAGCATGCCCTCGTCTGTTGACGGCAAAGACTTTCTGTAAGGATTGGCACGCACGTAGCCTTTGATAACAGGCTGCCTTTCTTCCGGCTGTGTCAGGTCCCAGGTTCTCTTAACAGCCATGTGTCGCCAGACGAAACGTCGCCATCCCTGCGTCATCATCAGCAAATCCAGTGCCTGACGGTGTTCCCCGTCATCTTTCTCGAAGAACCAGCCCGGATTGGGGATAAAGCCCTTTACTTCTGAACTGAGCAGCATCTCGGTCATGATGTTTCCGTTATCGAACAAGGCATCGGCCTGACTCTCATCCCGAACAGCCACGGAAAGGAAAGACCCGTTCGAGTCTCCACTTGCAGGGGAGGCTTGAAGCCTCAGACTGACCGGTTGATAGGGAAGGTTCTCGTATTGCAGGCCTGATACGGCAAGCGTAGGCTCCGTCAGATTTGGTTTCGTGACAAAGAAGAGGCGGTCGGCAAACACTCTTCCCTGTGTATCAAAGACGGTTGCCTGATGGACGCCTGGCTTCAAGCCGCCTGTTTTCATACACAGCCCCTCAGAGAGGGCTTTGTAATCTTCCAGCATACCCTCGCACATGACTGTCAGCGCCAGGCTGTCAGGGTCCAGACCTGCAAGGTTCATGGTGATAATGGCGCTGTCTCCTTCCTGACTTATCTGCACGGCAACACCCATCTCCTCCGGCTTGGGCAGTTTGGCCGTAACCTTCTTTCCCGTGGAACTCGTGAATGTCACTTCCCGCTCCATCCCTTTCTCCGGAACAACAGTGAATATGCCTCTTCCCCTGTTGACAGTCTTCACCGAGTCGTTCCCGAATACCAGCGTGCCTTCCAGCTGCTCTCCGTCTGACATGGCGGCTTCGAAGGCCACGCGGTTCTCTACGCCGGCAACCAGGTTCCCGCCTTCCGGGAAGAGTGTGAGCAGGGGCTTCCGCTCCTTCTCGTCCATATCCGTCTTGAAGGTACGGCGCAGTACACGAAGGGTCATCTCGCGCGTATAGTCACCTGGAACGGCAGGCTTATCATAAACAGGGAACACACGGCTGTAAAGCTTTTCATAGTCACGATAGTATTCCTCTTCCGATTCTTTGTCCATGAATATAAAGCTATTAACATACGAATGATCATGCTCGAAAACACCCCAGTTCAACTGCCAGCGGGTATAGGCCCTCAGTTCGTAGAATCCGCTGTACTGAATCTGGTGGTTCAGGGCAAAGAAGCCGTTGCCACGTCCTTCCTTCATCTCAACAAGCTTGCGCTCCACCAGATAGCCGTCGTTGTTCAGCAGCTCCACATACAGCACGCCGCTGATGTCCGATGGTTTGCCGGAAGCCGTTTCCTTCAGATAGGCCGTGAACCAGATGGTGTCGCCCTGAAAATAGCAGGTATTGTCCATGTGAACATAGACCTTCTCCTGCGGAATGGCTTTTCCAAAAGCATCAAGGCGTTCTATCAGCGGTCGGAAAGCCTTCGGGTAGGCAGGCTTCTTTTTCTTCTTATGCAGACTGCTGTCGATGCTGATACCAAAGGCAGCCGCTTCCTCCTCCTCTGTTCGTTTCACAATATCGTATTTAGCCCAAAGAGTAGAATCGTATCCTGCATCTCTTAATGCAGATACCATATTTATATCGCTTGATTGCATCTTCTCCGCAATCTCTTTATCCGGCCCGATTGCAAACAGCAAAGCACGATAGCGTGATACTTCTGTTCCACCCTGAATGGCCACATGCGACACAGATGCTGCTCCCTGACTGTAGTCATATTCCAAATGGAATTTTATGGTTGTATCAAAGCGGATAAACCATCCGTAGCCCACACGAAAATTATTGCAGGAACCGTCAAAGCGGAGTAGCCTGTAAGTGTCAGCATCCACGTATGCAGTACCGGTAATATTACGACTGTGTTTTTTTTCCTCCGGGATATTTTCCTTCAGGGAAAATTCTATACGGTAGAGGTTTTTCCCGTCTTCACCCTGTATTTGCTGTATGTGTGTTTCATAATATTTGCGTAATGTAGAAAAGCTTTCCAATGGCTTTAAAACATCATACCAGAATCTGCTATTGTAGGTCATAGGTGCTACCTCCAATAGTTTATGTGTGTTCGAAAAGCTGAAGTTCAGGGTGTTTTCATTATCCTCGGTATCTTGATTCTGAAGACCGCTTATCATCATGGCGGAACGGATGTTCACCACAGAACGAGCCATCATGAATGCTTCAGCTATATAGGTACCTTCTTCCTTTTCTGTCAAAGTACGGAAAAAGTATTTTCTTGCCATTTTTCCCTGTTTCTTATAATCCTGTTTCAGGTTCGCAATTACCAGTTTCAGCATGTCATCATTGCGTAAAGCATGTATGGTAACTTCTCCCAAGACGGTAGTGTATGGCTTTAATCTGATAACCGATGGCAGCTCAGTTGCTTTAGCCGTCATCTTTTCATATCCAATGCAGCTGAACCTAAGCAGGTCATTCGCATCTGCGGTTAATTTAAACGCTCCGTCGTTGTTGCTCAGTGTTCCTTTACCCTCACCAGCATAGATGCTTACGTATGGAAGAGCTTCCCCTGTCTTGGCATCTACCACACGACCCTGAACTATCATTTCCTGTGCCCAAGCGGATACAGAAAACAGCAGAATGGTAAAGAAAAACAATACAGTTCGCATGGTTATAAAAGTTTTCCGATGACAAAGATAATAAGTTGTTTGTTATAGAACAAATAAAAATGAAAAATTAACAACGAAAACTTTAATCGGTTATTGGTTATAGGTTATTGGTTATTGAATAAAGTTTAGAGTTTAGAAAATTGAAAATTGAGAATTGAGAATTGAAAATTGATAGTTTAGAGCAGTTCTTTAGTTTAGAGTTGACAGTTTTCGTTTGTTTATCGGTTATCGTGAAGAGAGGATTTTTGTACTAATATCTGATGCTTTTGCCTGCATTTGCAGACTCCTGGGGTCAACACGTGCAGACTCCTGGGGTCAACACGTGCAGACTCCCGAGGCGGAAATTATTGATTATTCGCAAAACAGGTAACATATACCCTGGTTGTTGCTGAGAACCGATGGTTATCGGGCTCGTTAATGGGCACATATTATTCACCATATACCCTAACATATACCGTCTTCTAATCCCGATAACCATCGGGACTTATAGCCATTCAAGGGTATATGTTAAGCTGATTTTGGCTTCTGTTCTCCTATGCCCTAACGGGCAAGAGATCTTATAAATAACGAAAGACGAAGGCTGCGATTGAGCGAGAGCAATGATAAGCTTGCTTAAGCATTGCCGAGTGTGAGCAGGCTCGACCGAAGGTCAATAACGAAGTACGAAAGACGAAAATCGCTAAACAGTAAACGGTAAACGGTAAACCGTAAACCAATTTTCAACTTTCAATTTTCAATTTTCAACTTAATAAACACAGAGGTTTGCAGGCAATGTGAATAATCCTTACAGATTCAGGAATGGCTTAACGAACCGTTTTTTACTGCATAACCAAGAAAAACTTACTGCTTAGTTAGGAAATTTTTGCCGCCTCGTGTGGGAGGAAATGGCCCCTCTCCGACTCCCCCAAAGGGGAGAGAACTATTATGATAAGAATAATCTTTACATCTTCAGAATGGATCCTGCAACGGCATTGCTTACAACAGAACGCAGGCGAATCATGCTTGACCGTCCTTCTTCGGGATGAACGGCGTTGACAAGCAAGATTACTGCGCAGTCGTTCACGGGGTCTATAACGATACTGGTGCCAGTGAAACCTGTATGCGAGAATGTCTGACGTGAGAACAGATCGCCGTTGTTGCTGGCGTAAGGACTGAAGCAATCCCATCCTAATGCACGGCCAAGTGAACTGACCGAACGGGGTACTGTTCGCATTGCCTCAACAGTAAGCGGAGACAATACTCTGGCACCATTCCATTCTCCGCCATTGAGGAGAGCCGCACAAAGAATGGCTATGTCGTCTGCATTGCTGAATACGCCGGCATTACCACTAATACCTCCATTCATGATACGGGCCAGCGGATCGTGAACCATACCCCTTAGAACAGAGCCGTCTTTCTGCTTTGTTGTGGGTGCCACAATGGAACGCCAGTCTTTGCCTGGCATAAGAGAGGCCCAAACTGGTTCTGCAGTGTTTCGCCAGATTCCGTCGGCATCGGGAGCACAAGGCAGATAGTCTGTGTGATTCATATTCAGGGGCCCAAAGATATTTTCACGGGCGAAGTCGCGAAGGGACTGACCTGTGATTTTCTCTACGATGTATTGAAGGGTGATGAAGTTGATACAGCTGTATTGGAAATCCGACTTAGGCCTGAAGTCCTTTCGGCAGGTACAGATATACTCTTTCATTCCTTCGGGATTGGGCGCTCCGTATTTCTTTGCCAGTTCGGTTGCTGATGCGTATGGCAGCAGTCCTGAGGTATGTGTCAGCAGGTCTTCGATACGAATCGTTACTTTCTCTCCACCGTCTTTAGCTTGCCAATCCTGAAATCCTGGAATGTAGCGGCTGACAGGATCAAGGAGTCTTATTCTGCCTGTTTCTATGAGTTTCATGACCGACATTGCTGTTCCCATACTTTTACTGCACGAAGCCATATCGAAGATGGTCTCGACGGTCATCTCTTCCTTTGTAGGATATACCTGGCGATAGCCGTATGCCTTTATGTATGCCATCTTTCCATGACGTACCACAGCCAGCACGGCACCAGGAATCTCTCCTGCATCGATGGAGGATTGAATGGCAATATCGGCATTATGGAGAAGGGTAGGGCTCATCCCAACAGATTCGGGACTTGTACGTTTAAGGGGTTGTGCCAGAGCCGGAACGAGTAAAATAAACGCGAGGGTGCAAGTAAAGAAAAGTCTCATAGTAATTATTTGGTTTTATTATAATTGAATTTTATGCAAAATTACGCATTTTTTTTCTCAATCTGTACATCTATTAACTATAATCTCGGTGAAAAATTGTATATTTGCATAACTAAAACGAAGAACAAAAGACGAAAAACGAAAAACTAATTCTCAATTTTCAATTCTCAATTTTTAATTCTCAATTCTCAATTAAGTATGTGGATGCTTGTCTTACTGATATTGCCAATGCTGGCCTTAGTATATGTCTGTTGGCATGTATGGTGCCTTCTGCCATTGAGTTGGGTATGGAAAACGTTATTGATGGGGTGTATGACAGGTGCGTTCTTGCTTTTACCTGCATCTATCATGCGTTTTACTGACCGTATGCCTATGCCTTTGGCCATTGGGGTGTATGAAGTAGGAACGTCTGGTATTATTGTATTGCTCTACTTGTTTATGGTGTTTGCGCTTCTCGATCTGGGCAGACTTGTGCACTTAGTCCCCAAAGACTTTCTCTACAACAATGTATGGACAACAGGGGGAATTCTGCTGCTGATATTGTGTCTCTTCGTATATGGCAATATAAACTACCGTCATAAACAATGTGTTGATATACATCTGGTTAATAACGAGAAGATATCCAAGCCGGTAAAACTGGTATTGATGAGCGACTTACACATAGGCTATCACAACCGACGCAACGAACTGCACAGGTGGGTTGATATGGTGAATGCTGAGAATCCCGATCTGGTTCTCATCGCAGGCGATATCATTGACGGTAGCATGCGGCCGCTTATGGAAGAACGGATGTCCGAAGAGTTTCGTCGCCTGAAAGCTCCGATTTATGCCTGCATGGGTAATCACGAATACTATGCAGGTGTGTCCTTAGCTCAACAGTTTTACAGAGATGCAGGAATCTGCTTGTTGCAGGATTCTTGTGTTGTAACAGGTGACTTATGTATCATAGGACGTGATGATCGTACCAATAGGCACAGAGCCTCGTTGGGTAAGTTGATGAATCTGGCTGACCGTTCTAAATACTGTATTCTGCTGGAACATCAGCCTTATCATCTTGAACAGGCAGAACGCGAAAAGATTAACTTCCAGTTCAGCGGTCATACACATTATGGGCAAGTATGGCCCATCTCGCTGTTTACCAAGAAATTGTACGAATGCGCCTATGGCTCCTACCAAAGAGGAGATACCCATTATTATGTAAGTAGCGGTATGGGTATCTGGGGCGGAAAGTATCGCATAGGAACCCACTCGGAATATGTTGTGGCTATTATCGAACCTTAGACTCAATAAATAATGCAATCAGATATTATTACCATACTTGGACCTACCGCATCTGGGAAGACAACGCTGGCAGCTCAGCTTGCGGCAAAAATCGGAGGGGCGGAAATTATAAGTGCTGACAGCCGTCAGGTATACAAGGGAATGGATATAGGAACTGGAAAAGATTTGGCTGACTATACGGTTGACTGTCAACAGATTCCGTATCACCTGATTGATATTGTAGAAGCAGGGGAAAAGTACAACCTCTTCCAGTACCAGCAGGATTTCTGGCACAACTATTTCAATATAATTGAACGAGGGAAATTGCCCATATTATGTGGAGGAACGGGCTTATACATTGAATCTGTACTGAAGAGCTATAAGATGGTTCCTGTTCCGGAGAATGCCGCATTAAGAGAAAAACTTAAGGGTTTTAGTCTGGAGGAACTTACGGAAATCCTGAAGCAATATAAAACGCTGCATAATACCACGGATGTGGATACCCCTCAGCGCGCCATACGAGCCATAGAGATTCAGGAGTATTACAAACAGAACAGAATTCAGGAACGTGAATTCCCTCAGCTGAAAAGCCTTACAATCGGGGTGAATATTGACCGCGATTTACGTAGAAAGAAAATTACTGAGCGCCTGCACAAACGATTAGAAAAAGAAAATATGGTGCAAGAGGTACAAACATTGTTGAAGAAGGTCGCGCCGGATGATCTTATCTATTACGGCTTAGAGTATAAATATCTAACGCTGCACTGTATCGGACAATTATCTTACGACGAGATGGCGCGTCAGCTGGAGATTGCCATTCATCAGTTTGCAAAAAGACAGATGACCTGGTTCCGAGGAATGGAACGCAGGGGAATACAGATCCACTGGATAGACGCTATGTTACCAATGGAAGAGAAGATAAATAGAATACTGGAGTTGATGAGCAGGAATTAGCCTATTTCTGATGTCTTTCGAAGAGCTTCCTCGTCGATAATCTTAATCTTTCGCCCATCGATAGCAATCATTTTTTCCTGAGCAAAAAGGCTTAGGGTGCGGATGGCATTGCTGGTTGTCATGTTACTAAGGTTAGCCATATCTTCGCGACTGAGGTAGATACTTAGTGTACATCCGTCGGCTTCTACGCCATAGTTTTCTTTCAGGAAAAGAATACTTTCGGCCAAACGGCCTCTTATGTGCTTTTGGGTGAGATTAACGGTCCGTTCGTCACTTTTACCTAATGCTTTGGCCAGTTTACGGATAAAGAAGTTACAGAGATGAGCGTTACGGTCGGCAATAGAGAAAATAAGACGCATGGGAATGATGGCAATAGTGGATGCCTCGAATGCGGCAGCTCCTGTAACATAATTCTCCTCGGAAAATGCGGCACGATATCCGAAGTACTCGACAGGCCGTACTACTCGTACAATCTGGTTTCTTCCGCCAACACCTTCCTTGTAGATTTTTACTTTGCCTTCAAGAAGACATAATAAATCTCGTGGCTCATCTCCTTCGCTATAGATTGTCTCGTTTTTCTCAAACGTACGAACAACCATGTGCATGGCCACCTGCCTTCTTTCTTCTACAGTAAGTGTTACTGCAAGTTCAGACAGACTATCTAAAACTTCTTCGTTATCGAACATCAACTAATACCAAATTATGCATTAATCACTGCAAAGGTAGCCAAAAATACAAGTTTTGCCAAACTTCTTACTCAAAATTGACGCCAAATTCGAGTAATTTGACTTTTCGATGCAAAAAAAAGACCTTGTTAGTTGTTGGTATTAGATTTTTTTGCTAATTTTGAGGAACAAATAACCCAAAAACTAACAAATATAACAAAGCTTCTTCTATAACAACAATTTATGAGCTATTTACGATTCGATAAGACTTTGATGACAAATTTGGCAGACTCATTGCCAAAGGAGGTTCTTAGATCAAACCGTTCGGGTGCCTATTCTTGTACCACCATCGTAGACTGCAATACACGTAAGTATCACGGTTTGCTGGTGGTGCCCGTTCCTGAATTAGATGATGAGAACCATGTCCTGTTGTCCTCTCTTGATGCAACTGTTATTCAACATGGAGCTGAATTTAACTTGGGACTTCATAAATACAGAGGCGACTATTTCAGTCCGAGAGGACATAAGTATATCCGCGAGTTTGACTCCTTGCAGGTACCGACAACCATTTACAGAGTTGGCGGTGTAATACTGAAGCGTGAACAAATGTTCCAACATTTTGAAAACCGTATCATAATAAGGTATACGCTGCTTGATGCTCATAGTGAGACAACCCTCCGCCTACAGCCATTCCTGGCATTCCGTAGCGTACGTGAATTTACGCACGAGAACGATAAGGTTAACAGGGATTACTTCCCCATAATGAATGGAATAAAGACTCGTATGTATGAAGGCTATCCCTATTTATACATGCAGTTAAATAAGGAAAACCAATATGTCTTCCGTCCAGACTGGTACAGAGGATTCGAGTACCCAAAAGAACAGGAACGCGGTTATGCAAGCGATGAAGACTTGTATGTTCCAGGCTATTTTGAGTTTACCATAAAGAAAGGTGAAAGTGTGGTATTTGCCGCCGGTCTTGAGGAAGTGGATACAGACAAACTGGCTGAATTGGCTGATTATGAGTTGAATGTTCGTACCCCTCGCGATAATTTCTATAATACATTAGTTAACAGTGCACATCAGTTTTTTGTTCATCGTGAACATGAGGACTATGTACTTGCAGGTTATCCTTGGTTTAAATGTCGTGCAAGGGATATGTTTATTTCGTTACCAGGTCTTACACTTACCAATAACGAAATAAAGAAATTCGAGGATGTAATGGTTACTGCCGAGAAGGCCATACGTGAGTTTATGGCTGGTGAGCCTCTGACAGTAAGTGTGACGGAAATTGAGCACCCGGATGTGCTGTTATGGGCAATCTGGTGTATACAGCAATATAGTAAAATTGTATCGATAGAGAAGTGCGAGGAGAAATACGGCCATCTTCTCTGGGATATGATGGAATGGTTACGAGGCGGTAATCATCCTAATCTGCAAATTAAGGACAACGGCCTGGTCTATAGCGAAGGACGAGATAAAGCTATAACCTGGATGAACAGTTCGGCTAATGGTAGGCCTATAGTTCCACGAACTGGTTATATAGTTGAATTTAATGCGCTGTGGTACAATGCTTTAAGATTCTGCACAGAATTGTGCAAACAGGTAAAGAATGACCACTTTACTGCTGTACTGGAAAATGCTGCCGAACTATGCAAAAACAGCTTTGCGCCAATGTTCTACAATGAATTTGGCTATTTGTGTGACTACTGTGTAGATGGCTACAGAAATTACGATGTCCGACCGAATATGGTGTTTGCTGTAGCGCTGGATTATTCTCCTCTTGACAAAAAGCAACAGAAATCGGTTCTTGACTATTGCACCAAGGAACTTTCCACTCCTAAGGGTCTTCGTTCTCTGTCGCCTAAGAGTCGTGGATATAATCCTATGTATGTAGGTCCTCAGGTACAGCGCGACTATGCTTATCATCAGGGAACTGCATGGCCTTGGCTTGCAGGATTCTATATGGAAGCTTGTCTGAAAGTTTATAATTACCAACGTCTCAGCTATGTTGACCGTTTGCTTGTAGGATATGAAGAAGAACTCTTCTATCATTGTATAGGAACAATTCCTGAGTTGTTCGACGGCAATCCGCCTTTCCACGGACGTGGAGCAATCAGTTTTGCTATGAACGTTTCTGGTATTATGCGTATAGTAAAATTGTTAGATAAATATAACGAGGTTTAACGAAAAGGAGGAGCACAAAGATGAAAGTTTTAATGTTCGGATGGGAGTTTCCTCCTAAAATCTATGGAGGATTGGCTGTAGCTTCTTATGGCATAACCAAAGGACTCAGTTTGCAAGGCGATGTGGATACAACATTCTGCATGCCTCGCCCAACAGGAGAAGAGGAGAGATTCCTCAAAATTATCAATATGAGTCAGGTTCCCGTAGTATGGCGCGATGTTAACTACGATTGGATTAAGGACCGCTTTGTCGGACATACCGCAGAGGACTATTACCGCTTCCGCGACCATTTGTATGCTGACTTTAATTACCTGCAGGGGCTGGACGATTTGGGTTGTATCGGATTTGCCGGTGGCTACCCGGGAAACCTCCACGAGGAGATAAATAATTTCTCTATTATAGCAGGTGTACTGGCTCGTAGTGAGCAGTTCGATCTGATTCATGCTCACGACTGGCTTACATATCCTGCTGGTGTTCATGCCAAAATGGTTAGCGGTAAACCTCTCTGCATACATGTTCATGCAACAGATTTTGACCGTTCCCGAGGAAAGGTAAATCCGACGGTTTACAGTATTGAGAAGAACGGAATGGATCATGCAGACTGCATCATGTGCGTAAGTGAACTAACCAGACAGACTGTTATCAATCAGTATCATCAGGATCCTCGCAAGTGTGTGGCTATGCATAATGCCGTTTATCCACTTTCGGATGATATAAAGAATATAGAACCACATAAGAATCCGGATGAAAAGGTTGTTACTTACCTTGGACGTATAACCATGCAAAAAGGCCCCGAATACTTTATCGAGGCTGCCAAGCGGGTTCTTGACAGAAGCCACAACATCCGATTCTGTTTTGCCGGAAGCGGTGATATGATGCATGCAATGATAGACCTGGCTGCTGCCTATGGAATTGCCGACAGATGTCATTTCCCCGGCTTCCAACGTGGAAAACAAGTTTACGAGTGTTACAAGAATTCGGATGTGTTTGTTATGCCAAGTGTAAGCGAACCCTTTGGTATAGCTCCTCTGGAGGCAATGCAATGCGGTTGTCCCTGCATTATCTCTAAACAGTCTGGTTGCGGAGAGATTCTGAGGAACGTTATTAAAGTTGACTATTGGGATATCGATGCGATGGCTGATGCAATCTACAGCATCTGTACAAACGACGCCTTACACAACTATCTGGCTGAAGAAGGCTTGAAGGAAGTCGAACAGATTACCTGGGAGAAAGTTGGTTTACGCATCAGAGAGTGTTACAATCAGCTTACTTCAAGGGGCTGGTTCGACAACGAGGAATATCTTAAAGCCGTCAAGGATATTAAATAAATTCATACTTAACTAATAATGTATATAATATGAAAACAATTAGTTTATATTTCGAGATACATCAACCTATTCATCTAAAACGTTATCGTTTCTTTGACATAGGAACTGATCATTATTATTATGATGATTATGAGAATGAACGCGTAACTCAGGAAACGGCAGAACGCAGTTACCTGCCTGCTTTACGGACATTACTCGAGATGACACTTCAGTATGGAAAAGGCTTTAAGGTTGCCTTCAGTATTAGCGGAGTTTCTCTGGAGCAGCTTGAACAGTATGCGCCAGAGGTTCTTGATCTATTACAGCAACTAAACGATACAGGATGCGTTGAGTTCTTGGCAGAACCTTACAGTCATGGTCTTTCTTCGTTAGGAAATGAGGAGAATTTCCAGGCAGAATTGAAACGTCAGGCAAAAAAAATCAAGCAGTTGTTCGGACAGACACCTAAGGTTGTTCGAAACAGTTCTCTGATTTACAACGACGAGATTGGTTCTATTGTTTCGGAAATGGGCTTCAAGGGAATGATGGTTGAAGGTGCTAAGCATATCCTGGGATGGAAGAGTCCTCATTATGTATATAGCTGTGCACAGGATGCCCGCCTATCTCTTTTGTTGCGCGATTATAAATTAAGTGATGATATCAGTCTTCGTTTCAATGATGCTTCGTGGTCTGAATATCCATTAATGGCTGATAAGTATATAGGCTGGATCAAGAATCTTCCAGAAGAAGAGAAAGTTGTTAACATCATGATGGAGCTTTCGGCCTTAGGTATTTACCAACCTCTTGAAAGTCACGTACTTGATTTCATACGTGCCCTTCCTTCTATTGATCCGGGAGGCGTTCAGTTTGCAACTCCCAGCGAGGTGATTGCAAAGAATAAACCTGTAGGTCCCCTTGAGGTTGTTTATCCTGTTAGTTGGAACGACGAAGAACGTGATACCAGTAGCATGTTAGGTAATAACCTTCAACGAGAGGCATTCAATAAGTTGTACGACGAGAAGATTGTTGGTCGTATTCTTGCCTGTCGCGACCGCCGCATTCAACAGGATTGGGACCGTCTGCAAGCAACGGATAACTTCCGATTCATGACAACCAAAAATAATGGAATTGGAACATACAGAGGCATCTATGAGAACGAATATGATGCTTTTACCAATTACATGAATATCCTTGGCGATTTCCTGAAACGTGTTAAAGATTTGTATTCCGATGCAGTAGAGAATGATGAGCTTAACAGCCTTTATACACAGATTGCTAACATGGGCAATGAATTGAACGTAAAGGAGAATGAGATTAGTCGTCTTCGTGCGCGTCTTGAAAAATATGAGCCGAAAGAGGAAAAGGATAGTAAGGAAGCAGAAAAAACGATTGCTCCTGTAAAGAAGGCTCCCACAAAGAAGGTTTCAGCAAAGAAATCAACGACTCAGAAAGCACCGGAGAAGAAAGTTGCAACTCCAAAGAAAACTGCAGCCCAAAAGGAAACGGCTAAGAATAAGAAGTGATTATACCTTATAATTATAATAAAGGGTCTTGGATTTTTTCCAGGACCCTTTATTATAATTATGGTATTAATAGAACTTACTTGAATCGACTGTACAAAATCTGCATCTTAATAGGATTGTTAGGACCGCCGACCAATTTGGCACTACTCATAGACATATCATGTGCTACACCGGCATATGATGTGTTTCCGTATGTGTCGGTGGTTTTTTTAACACTGACAGGTATTAAGACAACCTTATTCCAATTGGGGTGAGCCGCTTCCCATTGTGCTTCTGTAAGTCCCGAACTTTTCATGCCGTTGTTCTTCTCATAACGGCAATATGTAATTAGGCGTCCCAGATTTTCAAACGTGTAAGTATTGAATGTCGCATCAAATTCTGTACAGTAAGATGTTATGTCGTCTGGAATTTTGTTTTTCTTAAAGAAAGATACCACATCGTCCTTTCTTACCATTAATACATTTTCGGGAATTTCCAAAGCATAATCGTTGTTTACACTACTGTTATATCTGGTCAGACTAAGTTGTGCCTTGCTGATACTGTCGTTCTGATGGTTGGCATATATCTCGTTAATAGGCAAAGTTATCTCTGTTCCGATACCGGCAGGACTCTTAAGATAGCTGCAACTTTTATCATTCGCCAAATCGAAAAGATTGCCATTTGTGAACTGTGTGCTTTGTATTACTTCTGGTGTTGCAGCAAAACGGCATATTGCCCCAACGCTTTCAATACTGTCAGGCTGAACAGATTCGTAATAGGTGAAGTATAGGTTAAGGGTACTGACCGATACGTTTAACATAGTTCCTGTTCCGCTTTTTATCTTAAAGTAGAAACCTGGGCAAAGCTTCCGTATAAAAGTATATGAGTTCTTGAAATACTCGGGATGCTCGTAGTAAGCATTGAGTAATTTATTGCCATATTCTTTGGGGAGAGAAATACGTATGTGACTAACGTATTTAGAATCATCTCTAACACTTTCGGATAAAGAATAATCGACTGCCGTAAAGACTTTTGTTGCAATAGGAGTAGCATCAGCGTCAACAAACTGCTCAAGATCAGTGTTGACATAATAAGTTGAATCTTCCTCTATGATTTTATCAAGACTTAACGGATAGACTTCCAGTTTCATAGGGTTATTGTTGTCTCCATAATACCCGTTGTAATAGAGTTGTAAATCTATTGAGTCACATTCAATAGGGTCTTGAGAGTGATTGTTTTTTAAATCAGGAAAGAGAAAATTCCTGTTAGGGAATCTATAATTCTCGAATGTGTGAAACTGAGCTGCGAAATTTGCTTTAATCTCGGTGTTTGTTTCGGGATCCTTGATACTACCCAGATAATTGAAAGTGTTTTTGTACACTACTGAGTCTAACAATACAGATTCTGTAGATACATCAATCATTGAATAAGAGTTGGCAATCTCTTCTGTGTCAGGAATCACGCCAATTGTAGATGTATCTTCTGTACAGCTGATAAATATAATAGGTAATAACAAAATTGCAGAAAAATACCTCATATGTAATTTACTTGTTCTAATCTTCATCTGTGTCGTCTGTGTTATCTTTTCCTGCGCTCCAAACCTTATCATAGAAATTAGAATATGCAACAGCAAAATTCTCGGGCTTTTGTGCCGGTAAGTAAGGAATATCTTTCTTTTTGATAAAGTCGCGAAATGTGGGGTCTGATTTTATAAGACTAACGCCATCGGCAAACTTCATTCCAAGGAAATTCAGCAATTGAATATTGTCTTTGCCAAGATCTTTCCAATCTTCGGCATTTGTGTTCTTAAAGTTGATTATACCTTCGAAATTCTCGGGTAGGGGAGCAGAGAGGTTTTCTTCGGAAGGCGTGAAAATTATTCGGCTGTCACGGAAAGAAGGTTCTTCTGCGTATGCCGTTTTAATATAATATGGAATTACACTGCTCATCCAACCCTGACAATGAATTATCTCTGGAGTCCATCTGAGTTTCTTTACTGTTTCTAATACACCACGAGCATAGAATACAGCTCTTTCTGCGTTGTCGGGATATTCTGTTTTCTGTCCGTCACGGGACATGCCACGCTTTCCGAAATAATCGTCATTATCAATAAAGTAAACTTGCATACGTGTAGACACAATGCTGGCAACTTTGATAATTAATGGGTGGTCAGTCTCATCAATGATTAAATTCATTCCGCTAAGCCTAATGACTTCGTGCAATTGGTTCCTACGTTCATTAATAATACCCCACTTAGGCATAAAAGTGCGTATTTCTCTGCTCTTCTCTTGAATCGCCTGAGGTAATTCTCTACCGATTTTGGTCATTGCAGACTCTGGCACGTAAGGCGTAATCTCCTGCGTAATAAAAAGGATTTTCTTTGCTTTCGTCATTGTTCTTAAGCTTTATCAGTTTGCAAAGATACGAAAAAATAATGGTTCAAAGGAGTTCGTTGTGTGCTAATTTGCTTATTTTAGGAATATTTTACTGAAAATGTTTCTTTGTTTGCTTTTTTCTATGTTATTTTGCATAGTTTTTGAACAATAAATATATGTTGATTATTCATAAAATATCAGAATTAAAGTCTCAACTGCAACATGAGCGTGAGCAGGGACATACTATAGGACTTGTCCCTACAATGGGTGCTTTGCATGACGGCCACGCATCTTTGGTAAAGCGCAGTGTTAGCGAAAATGACGTAACAGTTGTAAGTATTTTCCTTAATCCTACACAGTTTAATGACAAAAAGGACTTGGAAAGATATCCAAGAACATTAGAAGCTGATTGCAAACTTTTGGAAGAGTGTGGGGCACAGATTGCCTTTGCACCTTCTGTCGAAGAAATATATCCTGAACCAGACACTCGCTCTTTTAGCTATCCTCCTACAGACAGTGTTATGGAAGGAGCCATGCGGCCAGGTCATTTCAATGGCGTATGTCAGATAGTAAGCAAGCTGTTTGATTACACCAATCCTGATCGTGTTTATTTGGGCGAAAAAGATTATCAGCAGATTGCAGTCATTAAGCGAATGGTTGATGACCTTGGCTTTAAGCTGACAATTGTTCCCTGTCCTGTAATACGCGAAGAAAGCGGATTAGCCATGAGCAGCAGGAACACATTACTTACAGACAACGAACGTGCTATAGCTGCTAACATATATAAAGTACTTAAAAAGAGTACTACTCTTGGAATAAACGTAAAGCAGACCCACGACTATGTCGTCGAGCAGATAAATGCCGTAGAAGGACTTGAGGTGCAGTATTTCAGTATTGCTGACGGAGATACATTGATTGATGTTCCGTCATGGGATGCTGCCAATAGCATAGTAGGATGTATTACGGTATTTTGCGGTTCAAAACCGATTCGTCTGATAGACCATATAAGATACAAGTAAAACGATATGATGATAGAAGTATTAAAATCCAAGCTACATTGTGTAACAGTTACCGAAGCTAACCTTAATTATATGGGTAGTATTACTATCGATGAGGATTTGATGGATGCTGCCGGTATGATTGCCGGAGAGAAAGTGCAGGTCTTGGATAACAATAATGGAGAGAGGTTAGAAACATATATAATTAAAGGAAAACGAGGCTCTGGATGCATCTGCCTGAATGGTGCTGCAGCCCGTAAGGTGCAAGTTGGAGATACGATTATCATCATCTCTTATGCACTTATGGATTTCGAAGAAGCAAAATCTTACCAACCTCGTGTGGTTTTTCCTGAGAATAATAAAATAGTATAATATTAATCAAAAAAACTAGGTTATGAAGAATTTTTTTAAGCTTATTTTGTTATTGGTAGTACTCTGTATACCTGCAGTAATTTATGCAGATGAAAGCGCTATGATTCAGAACAAGGCGTTGAGTGCCCAGTACAAGAGTCAGATTACTATTCTCGGACACGAGATGAAGGCCCTTAAAGCTAAAATCAAAGCAAATCCTACAGACACCAATCTTCGTGTCGAATTGGAGACAAAGAAAGGTGAACTGGATTCAATTAAAGAGAAGAAGAAAATCGTTGACGATGCCATTAAGGCAGACAAGGCTTCTCAGAAGGCCGCTAAAGCAGCTGAAAAGGCTAGACAGAAAGCAGAAAAAGCTGCAGAGAAAGCAAGTAAATTGCATCATCCTGCTGTTCCTGCTAATTAATCATTATAGATATGACAATAAAAAACCTCTTGCTTCTGCGAGAGGTTTTTTATTATTGTTTAAAAGATGTGATACCTATAATTCTCTGATGTATATGTCGCGGAAATAAACCTTGCTTCCGTGAGCCTGCATCTCTATCTGTTCAGAGGGGAAAATCGGCTGTTTCCTGTCCCAATAATTTTCCATGGTGACACCATCGACAACAACCACACCATTCAGTTTTACAGTAACCTTTTCGCCTACCATTTTAATATAGAAGGTGTTCCATTCTCCAAGTTTGTTGTCTTGAACACTTGATGGTTTACTCTCGTTCTTCTGGTTGTTGTAAAGACCTCCAGAACCGACTTGAGCACCCACGTTGGTTCTGCGAATATCCCATATCTGAACTTGTGGCGTTCCACGTAGATAAACACCTGCATCAGGTTCTTTGCCGTTGGGATCAAGTCTCCAGTCGCAGGTCATCTCGAAGTCCTTATAATTCTTTACTGTACAGATATTCTCAAATCCGTGCCCTACGTATGTCAGGCAACCGTCTTCAACAGTCCAATCCCTACGCATGATATCATCGGCCTTCTTTTGGGCCTCTGCCAGTTCGCTTTCGCTCATCTTAGCGCGCTTAATGGGATTCTCAACAAGACCTTTCCATCCTGTCAGATCCTTACCATTAAAAAGGCTTACGAACTCTTTGTATTCGGGGTGAGCTTTGGCAATGGAAGCAACAACTTTGGTTGCTGCCTTTTTTACACTTTTGTCTTGCAGATAGTTCTGCGCATACATCATGGCTTGTAAGGTACCTGTCTGACCTATAAGCAGCATGGTAGCATTTTTCTCCTGAGCTGTCTGGGCTTGCTCCATGATGTGGCGCAAGTAGATAAGCTGGTTCTCCGGAGTTAGTGTCTGAGCCTTGGCATACTGCTGTCCGCAAAACATACTGGCCAATACTATAGTACTGGCCAGTATGGATTTGTTAATTATTCTTCGCATAATTCTGTAAGTATACCACAAGTGCTCTTTGGATGGAGGAATGCAATATGCAAACCGTCAGCTCCGTTACGAGGTGCCTTGTCGATTAGACGAATACCCTTTTCGTCACACATAGCCAAAGCTTCTGTTACACCATCTTCAACCTTGAAAGCAACATGGTGAATACCACGGCCACCATTGTCCAAGAATTTCTGAACGGTGCTCTCAGGACATGTGGGTTCCAAAAGCTCCAGTTTAACTTCGCCAACCTTCAGGAAAGCGGTTTTTACCTTCTGGTCTTCTACAACTTCTGTCTTGTAAACCTCCAAGCCCAAAACGTCCTGGAAGTAGGGCAGCACGGCATCAATGCTCTGTACTGCAATTCCTAAATGCTCAATACGTGAAATTTTCATTTCTGTAATAGTTTATTATGTTGTTATTTTGCTTTATTGACCCACAAAGTTACGAATAAACGAGCGGAATACAAAAGATTTTTCTTTTTTTATTTAAAATTCCACCAGAACACGTGCATTAATCATTCTGCCAGTAAGGTAATTAGGTACTGCATATTGGTGGTTTGTGACGTCTGTTACCCAATAGTAGCCACTTACGTTATTGAAACCGAAGATATTCAGACAGTCCAATCCCAACCAGATGTTACGAACGATATTACGTTTCATGTGGTGATCTTCATTGTTGATAAGACGATAATTCATACCCACATCTACACGTTTGTATGCAGTTGAACGGAAAACGTTGCGCTCCAGTCCTGTATGTGGAGGGCCAAAAGGCAGACCTTGCGCAAAGGTACCCTTCAGGTTCATCTTCCATCTGGTACTACCCGGGAAGTAGTCGCTGAAGAAGAAGTTTATGTTAAAGCGCTGATCGGTAGGCTGAGGAATCTTCTTGCCGTTCAGGTTCATTTGAGCCTTCATCACTCCAAAGCTTATCCACGAATCTGTGCCTGGTATGAATTCACCGTATAGTTTAAAGTCTGCTCCTACCACAAAACCACTGGCGCAGTTGTTACCGTAATATACAATCTTTACGTTATCTACATTGTAGGGATTCAGGTTACTCTGTGCTTTATAATAGACCTCCGTGGAGAATTTAAAGGGACGTTCCCCCAATTTAAATTTGTACTCCATGCCTGCAACCACTTGGAAGGATCGTTGGGATTTAATATTCTTGTTCAGTTCTACAATCGTATTGCCGTTGGTGGTGATAGTATCTCTTAGTTCCTTGTAAAAAGGACGTTGATAGTAGAGACCCATAGCCAGGCGGAAGGTAAAATTCTCGTTTGCGGCAGGAACGTATCCTAAACATACACGAGGACTGAACAGCCACTCTCTATTCCAACTCCAATAACTTAGTCGTGCGCCATAGTTTACACTCAGGATACCCACCTTGCTTTCCGTCCTGTATGTATCCTGAGCAAAAAACTCAATGTGGTTAGAACTGATGTTATTGATACTTTTTAAGTTATAGATGATATTCAGAGCGTTTCCCGTATGTGGTATACTATAACCGCTACTGTCGCGATATTCCCATTCTCGTGTATTTTCTTCTATACTCTCGTGTCGCCAGCTAAGTCCCGTTTGCAGTTTATGTTTCCCTAATTGAGCATCGTATGTTGTCTTTAGCGTTACTGAGTTGCTTTTCAGTGTATTGCGGGCATGTTCCATATAGGTTCCGACTCCTAACTGGTCATCTGAGTTGGTTTCGTTCAACCAGTATTGCCCCTGGATATCGTATGTCACTCGTTCTCTGGTACTAAAACCTGTGAAGGAGAGACCTAAAGCGTGTTTCGGACCAAACTTCTTGGTTACTTTCATGGTTCCGAAGAGTGTGTTAAAACGGTCTTCTTCTTTTCCATCGAAGTAAACCTTAAAGTGTTTAACATCTTCCAGTGTTCCAAAGTTAGTTTCTCTGTCCTTGGGGATAAAGTTGTAGTCGTTCCTGCTGATGTATGCAATAGCGTCGAATGTCCATTGGTTGGAAGGCATCCAACTGAGGTATGCTTGATAGTCAATAAAGTTTGGTTTGTATTCACCCTTGGTTTCCAGGCTGCCCAACATATACTGGTTGGTTTTATAGCGAAGTCCGTTGCTAAAGGCAATCTTCTTGTTTCCAAAGCCGGCATAGCCGTTTACACCTAACAAGCTGGCTTGGACACTTCCCTCTGCTTTGGTAGGTCGTGCGTAAGTGATGTCCAACACACTACTCATTTTGTCACCATACTTAGCCTCAAATCCACCAGCGCTGAAATTGACCTTCTCGACCATGTCGCTGTTAATAATGGAGAGTCCTTCCTGCTGTCCGCTACTGATAAGCAAGGGGCGGTAAACCTCCACGCCGTTTATGTATACGCAGTTTTCATCGAATGATCCTCCTCGAACATTATACTGACTGCTCAGCTCATTGTGAGTGCTGACACCTGCTTGTGTTGCTACCAGTTCCTCCACGGCATTTCCAGTAGTACTGGGCATGCGTTTCAGCTCCTCCTTGTTCAATTCTTGCGTAGTGGTCATATCCCGCCTGAAATCTTTAACGGTCACCTCTTCCATCATCTTGCTGTTTTCTTGCATGGTAATATTCAGCGTCAGGTTGCCTTTGGGTTTTTTCAGCACCCTCTTTCGCGTATTAAATCCCATCATGCTATAGCTTATTACCACACTGTCAGCTGTATGGAAAGAAATCTTGTACTGGCCGTCTAATCCGGCTGTTGTGACTGCGCCTTGTCCCTCTATCCTGATAACACAGAAAGATACAGGATCCTGTTTTTCATCCACAACACGACCTTTCAGGTGGACAGATGCTGTATCCGGCTGTTCCTCCTGGCAGAAAGCTCCTACAGAGGTGAGGAAACCTATAAATATAATAATGTATAGACGTTTCATTAATATAATAACGTATAAAAAGGTCTTTTTGGTATATCCGAAGTAAAAAAAATGTATATCTTTGCAAGCAAATCATTCATTCAAAGATAATAAGTGATGGAAAAATTCGCAGATTTGATCAGTAAACGTCGTTCGATCCGTAAGTTTACTTCAGAGAAATTAGACCCCGAAGATGTTAGGCTATTATTACGAGCAGCGCTTATCTCACCCAGTAGTAAGGGAATGCACAGTTACGAGTTTGTTGTCGTTGAAGACCCACAGGTTCTTCAGGCCCTCAGTCAGTGCAAGGCACAAGGAGCCGAATTTCTTGCCGAAGCCCCATTTGCTATCGTCGTTTTGGCAGACCCAAGCTTAAGCGATGTTTGGATTGAGGATGCTTCTGTTGCTGCAACTCATATTCTGTTACAAGCTGAAGATTTAAATCTTGGTGCTTGTTGGATTCAAGTTCGCAACCGATATACGGCAGATGAGCGGAATGCCGAGTCTATCGTCTGTTCTCTGCTGAATATTCCAGAGGAAAAGGGTATCGTGTGCATTATAGCCGTAGGACATAAGGGAATGGAACGTAAACCTCAGAATGAAGATAAATTAAAGTGGGAACGCGTACATATAGGACAGTACTGATAGGAAGGGGCAATGTTGCTTCGCATTTTTTTGAAGCGTTGGAAGATGCCGGGCATCAGGTTCTTTCTGTAGGCGGAAGGAACAGGACGCAACCCATACCCAAGGATGCCGACCTTTATGTCATTGCTGTTACAGACAGTGCCATCCAGAGTGTTGCTGCTGAGATAGGTGATGTGGCCGGTCTGGTGGTGCATACCGCCGGCAGTGTACCCATGAGTATACTACCGCAGCGGAATAGGGGAGTACTCTATCCCCTGCAGACCTTTACTAAGGGACAGCCCATTGATATGCAACAGGTTCCTCTTTTTATAGAGAGCGATGGAGACTTATCTTTTCTGCGTGAGGTTGCCAGTCAGATAAGCAACTGTGTAACAGAGATGGATTCCAACCGCCGCAGATACCTGCATCTGGCCGCAGTCTTTTGCTGCAACTTCACCAACCATATGTACCGAATTACAGAGAATATGTTGTCTCAACATGCAATTCCCTTCAGTGTCATGTTGCCGCTGATTGACGAGACTGCCCGTAAGGTCCATACACTTTCTCCGGCACAGGCTCAGACAGGACCTGCTGTACGTTGGAACGAAGAAGTGATGCAGGCTCAGATAAAACTTTTGGAACGTGAAGATTTAAGACAACTCTATCAGCTAATCAGTAAGAGTATTCATTATGATAAACTACAATCTACAGAAGATTAAGGCCATAGCATTCGATGTGGATGGTGTGCTCAGTCTGCAGACTGTAATCATGCAGTCCGACGGTATGCCTCAGCGTACTGTTAATATCCGCGATGGCTATGCCCTTCAATTAGCTGTTAGGAGTGGATTAAAGGTCGCCATTATCACTGGTGCAACTGTTGATGCTGTTCGCAAACGTTACGAGGTGTTGGGTATTCAAGATGTGTATATCGGCTGTTCAAGGAAGATAGATACGTATCAACATTTTCTTGACAAATACGGTCTGCAGGATGATGAGGTTATGTATATGGGGGATGATATCCCCGACTATGAGATTTTACAACGTTGTGGTCTTCCTTGTTGTCCTGCAGATGCTGCTCAGGAGATAAAACAAACCTGTACCTATATAAGTCCTCTTTGTGGGGGCTATGGTTGTGCACGTGATGTCATAGAACAAATACTTGCCGCTCAAGGGAAATGGATGACAGGTATTCATGCTTTTGCATGGTAAAAAATTCTATTAAGTTTCCCATTGAAAGTCCGTTCTATATGATCTGTTATACTATAAAACTGTGGCACCTTGTAATGCTCTAGTTTTTGTGTTAAATATGCCGAAAGAGTTTTAATTGTAAGAATGGACCCCTCTTTGGGTACAATATACAGTTTAAGTGCCGTTCCCAAAACGGGGTGGGGGCTTGCTGTGCAGATGCAGTCGGCAACCTCGGGGAATGTGAGGGCGGCATCTTCCACCTCCACAGGATTTACCTTATAGCCACCGATGTTGATGATGTCGCCTGAGCGCCCTGTCAGATGCAAACGGCCTTGTCCGTCTATCTTTCCCTGGTCGGAGGTGATGATGGTACCGTCGTGTAATACCGAAGCAGTTAGTGCTTCGTCGCCCACATAGCCCTCCATAAGTGTTTCTCCCCTACATGCCACATAGCCTTCCGGGGTAATAAACACGGCGGAATGCTTCATGGGCTTGCCCAGACAGCCGGCAACACAATAATCGGAATTGTAATTGTGTGTACAGATGATTCCCGTCTCGGTGGAGGCATAGGTATTGTAGAGCCTGGTATTGGGCAGTATCTGGCACAATTCATCCATATCGACCTGTGGCATCGGTGAGGCACCAGTTTCTATGAAGTCTATTCTATCTGCCAGTGCCGTCAGATCTTTTCGGGCAAATTTCAGGAGCATCCTTATGCTGGATGGAACCAGAAAGGTGGCAATACGAGGATATGGAAGTCGGAAAGTTTTTATAAAGGCGTTCATATCCTTCATTCCCGATGTGATGCATAACGTGGCTCCCACCATAATGGTGGGCCAAACCTTACTCAGGCTTCCGATATGGTTGAGCGGTCCGCTGACAATAAATAGCAGGTCTTCCGTGAACTGCATGGCTGAAATCAGGTTTTCGGCATCGGCTGTGATAGCTTTGTGGCTTATCATGATACCTTTTTGTCGTCCTGTGGTACCAGTTGTATAAAGTATATCTGCAACTTGCTCAGGAATGGAGCAGGCACTTATCTCGTTCTGAATGTCGTTGAATTTTCTTTCTGAACAATCGTTCTCAAGCGGGACAATGGCTCTCCCTGCCAGATGACAGGCAAAATATGTCACAAGAAATCCGATGCTTTGTGTACTGCGGATAACCGCAGCACGCGGGGCTTCCTGCATATATTGCAGGGAAAGCTGTGTTGCCTGCTCCCACAGCCGACTGTATGTAACAGTCTCCCCGTCACATATAATGGCTGGTTTGGTAGGGTGCAGTCCGGCCCACTTGTGCAGATAGTCCTCCAGATACATCATTTCTTTTCCTTAAGTTTCTGCTCTACCATCTGTACAATGCTGTCCAGTGTCCTTAGGTTCTTGGGCGTAGCATCTTTTGCTTCCAATTCGATACCGAACTCTGACGACAGCGTCATCAGAATGGTGGTTACACCCAGCGAATCCAACTCGCTGAACAGAAAGTCGGACTCCAAGTCCAACAGCGGCAACATTTCCTCCAGTATTTTTTTTATTCTCTCTCTCATTTTTTATATATGTCAAAAGTTAAAAGTTAAAATTCAAGGGTCATCTACTTTTTACAGCTGACTGTCAATGGTCATGGGGCTCGATGAGACCAAACAGCAGCGGTGGTATGACATATGCCATCAGCACCACCGAGAACATACCAACTATGGTGACCTCTGCCAACGAGTGCAGGGCCGGATGGCGAGCAAAAATCAGCGAACCGATACCCACGAACATTATTAGGGCAGAAAGGGCGACGGACCGTTTGTGGGATGTCAACACCTTGCGGCCATAGGTATATTCCTGTAGGCAGCCCTCCGTTATAAAGATGGTATAGTCGTCTCCCTGACCAAAGATAAATGTCGCCAGTATAATATTCACCAAATTGAACTGTATTCCCAACACTCCCATAATTCCAAGAATCCATATCCAGCTGACGGTCATCGGAAGGAAAGTCAGCAAGGCCAGTTTGAAGCTTCTGAACGAGAACCATAGGAACAGAAAAACAATGGCAGCACAGGCCCAACCCACGTAGTTGAAATTTGCGGTCAGGTTGCCTGTCAGTTCCCTGTTCATACTTTCTATGTCGAAGCAGAAAGCCCCTTTTGGCAGAACCGCTTTTATCTCTTTCCCTACCGATTCCTTGTCGGTGCTCTTAACTGTTATGGCATCAACCACCCTATATATTCCTGTCAGCGAGTCTGTGCTGATATGTGTAGCGTAAAGGTCCTGCATGGGTCTGAAATAAGCGAAGTCCTGCCCGTGGTATTGTCCGTTGATTATATCATAGAAGGGAGCAAAAGCATCTCTGCTAAAGCCTGCTTCAGCAGCTTTTTCTGCCAGTTGCGGCCCCAGCAGATTGGCATACTTGCCGACGAAACTTTCCCAACGCCTGATTCTCCGCTCCTGCTCTTCCTTCGAACATAGGAATCTATGGCACGAAGCGACCTCGGTGCCCGGATATTTCCCTGCTATGTTGTTCAATGATCTGTATATCTGTCCTGAACGGTCTAATGCCTCGTCCATAGAACTCCCCCTGCTTACCGCATATATGCATTGTTTGCCGGAGGCGGCTGCGGATGTTAGCTGTTGAAGAAATTCCATGTCGGCCCTTTGCGCCGGAGTCATATAGTTAAGGTGGCCGATATTGGCATCAAACCGGGTTCCAAAACTGAACCAGCCGAATACGAGTGTCAGGACACCTATAAGAACGATGCCACACCTGTTTTTCTCTATCGGCAGATTAGCTACCCTATCCAGCAGACGTGTGCTGTGCGTCCTATCTTCTTCCTTTACCCTTACGATATGAGGGAGCCAAAGCATCACAAACAGGATGGTTCCGACAAGCAGGAGCGCGCTGAACACTCCCAAATCCCTTAGGGCAGTAGCTTGCAGGGGTATCAGTGCACAGAAGGCACCAACCGTTGTTATGTTTCCTATAACCAAAGGCGAGACAATCTCCCTAAGCGTCTGCCTCATATTGCTGGTATGCCCGGCATGGGCTATCAGGTGAAGGGGATAGTTGACGGCAATGCCGACGATGATGCTGCTTATGCCGATAACAATCATCGAAATACTTTGGTGGAAGACAGACAGCACGCCCAAGGCAAAAAGCCACCCCCACGCTATAGACAGGATAATCAGCAGTATATTCCTCGGACTGCGGAAAGCATAATACAGAAGAGCCAGAATCAGCATGACTGCAATGGTAACAGACACCATACAATCTTGCCTGATTTGGTTGCTGTTCCCCACGGCAATGGCAGGCCCTCCGGTATAATGCACCGTTACGGAAGGGTTGTGTGCTTCCACACTGTCGGCAACGGCGCCCAGCATTTGCATAAGCTGTGCATTGCTTTTGGTTTCACTGTTTCCGTAGGGCGAGGTCTGCATAATGAGGCCCCGTTTCCAATCTTTGTTAAAGATATATCCGTCGTACAGTTCAAAGTTTGATGTGCCGGCATTTCTCTGCAGTTCTGATATGACAGGTGTAAACAGATTCAGCGGGTCTTTCTCGAGATGCGCCGATGTAATACCGGAAGAGGGGAACATAAGTGCCGTCAAGTCTTCCTGCAACTGATTCTCTATGAATGAAGGGCTGTCCAGAAGGCTATCGAAGCGCAGATAATCTTTTTCTTCAAGAAAAAGAGGGATGTTACGGAATAGGAAATCGGCCGTTTCCGTCATTTTGTCATAGTCGATCCGCTTTGTGGTTTCTTTGATTACAGAAAGTGTGTCTGTTTCGGAAAGGAACCTCTCGTAGTCGTTCATGGAACAGACAAGATTGTCTGCGTCGGTATCCGTTGTATCTTTCGACTGGAATATTGCCAACAGGTTGCTGGCACCGGAAACGTCCTGATACACTTGCATCGATTCGCGGTATTGGTCGCCAAGAGGCAGAAAGGCAGATATGTCTTCGTTGAAGTCTATCTTGCAAACCAACCCGACAAGCAACGCTGTAGTGATGCAAAGGGTTGACACCCAGATTCCTGTATGCCTGTGCAGGTAATCATATATACTTAGAATGATATCTGTCATTTGTACAAGGTCTTAATCCATCTTATAAACTCGGACTTCCATTGTCTGCTTTCAGCCGTACCCTTTGTGTCGGAAGCTCCAAATCCGTGCCCGCCGCTTTTGTATTGTATGTATTTATGCTGTATACTCTTGAGAGACAAAGCAGAATCTAACAACTCGGAATTATGACAGTTCACCGTTGGGTCGTCTGTGCTATTAACAAGAAAAACAGGCGGACAGTCCGCAGGAACATGATGTTCGAGCGAAAGCAGATGTCTCAGGCCCTTGTTGTTTTTCTTGTTTTCTCCCAGTAAGGCCCGCCTCGAACGTTTGTGTACGCATGAGTCAGTCATTGTTACTACCGGGTAGATTGATGCCACAAACGACGGCCTTTCAGCCTTAGGTAATAATGCTGCGCCGGACATTGCCAGATGGCCGCCGGCAGAGAATCCCATAGCCCCTACTTTGTCGGAATCAATTCCCAATTTCCCTGCTTGGCTGCGTACAATCTTTAATGCCTGTCTCAGATCATTCAGAGCATTAGGGTATCTGATGCCCCTGAAGATATGTCTGTATCTTAGGACAAAGGCAGGAATTCCTGCAGTTCTGTATTTCAGGACAAAAGCAGAAATACCATTTGCCTGAAGCCATTCTGCTACAAGCTTTCCCTCGTTTTTCATGTCGTGCCAGAAATAGCTCCCTCCAGGACAGACTATTACAGCTATGCCGCAACCGTTATCTGCCAAATAAGGAGTCATTTCCACCTTTTTCGTGCAGTCCGTTTCTTCCCAAATGTTTATTTGGGCAGAAATGCCGTCAGTAACCACGGTCAGGATTACAAATGCTACAACTCTTATTGCCTTATACATGTTGCTCAATTTTGTTACTGATTTCAGTCAATCTGTTGATGTAGTATTTTCTGAATCCTTTTGCACGACTCAGCACTGATTCTCCGAACAGCTTCTGTTCTGCAGGAGTTACTTTTTTTTCAATATGTAATTCAATGGGACTCATGCTCATGTACTTACAGTTCTTGCATTGAACTCTTCCAGCACCATACAGAACCAAAGGAAGAATATCTAATTTCAGGTCCTCTGCCAGCTGGTATGCTCCATTATAGAATTTTCCTATATTGCCATCCTTGGAGCGGGTGCCTTCCGGGAAAATAGCTATGCTGAATCCTCTGTCTGCCAACTCCTTTACTTTGCTTCTCAGCTTTTCATATCCCATAGATACCGGATAATACGCTGCATGACGTATGATGTATCCATAGAAAGGATTGCTGTAAACTCTGTCGTTTGTAAGGAATATAATATTCTTTGTTAGGCTTAAGAGAATCATCAAATCTAAATGGCTCTGATGGTTGCATGTGATGATGGCAGGTTTGCCAAAGTTTACGCCATATTTGTTGTATATTGTTACTTTGCAAGAAATTACGGGTAATAGCCACGTAACTATTTTGCCGTATCCATGTAGAATTGTATAAAGGGGCTTTTTGCTCATTCCCGTTAATTTGGCCATAGGGACATATGCCAGAGCAAAAGGCATGATGGTGCACAGACCCAGAAGATATATCAGGATAGCGAAGATAGTCCTGAAAAGTGTGTGCAGAGCCCGAAGGATATAAAAAGGATAGCCCCATACAAATGCCAGGAGACACAGAAATGTGTTCAATACAAAGATACGCGAGAAGTCAGGCCCTGGCCTGAAATGGGAAACACGTTCCTTGTGTGGCGGATAATATACATTCACTGGAACAGAGACAATCTTCACTCCATTCCAGGATGAGGTTACCAGCAGTTCAAGCTCTGCTTCATAACGTGATGTCAGCAGTGGCAGTATATGCAGTTTGTGCAAAGGGTATAGCCTGTATCCCGACTGTGTATCAGGGAGATAATGCAGAGTCTGTACGCAAAACCAGAAGTTGCTGAAGGCATTGGCAAATTTACTTCCGCCCGAACGTATAACACCTTCCAATTTGCGCTTTCCTATGATAATAGCTCCCGGATGCTGAATGTTTCCTTCGAGAAGCAGGGGGATGTCTTCGGGGTAATGCTGACCGTCGGCATCTAGTGTGATGGCGTAGGCGAATCCCATCTCCAATGCTTTTTGGAATCCGCGTTTCAGGGCAGTTCCTTTTCCCTCATTCCTTTTGTTTTCCACAAGGGTAATGCCCGTTGTTTGTCTTAGTTGTTCACCTGTCCCGTCTGTACTTCCGTCGTTTACAACAATAACATCCCTGCATTGCAGCAAGGTGCGGCGGATTACATCAGTGACGGTTCCCGCATTGTTGTATGTGGGAATAACCACGCAGATTTTCCTTTCGCTGAGTAATCTTGCCGTGTCTGTCTTTATTGTCTTGTTAATGTCATTGTTCATTGCAAACTACAGATATCTTGGCGTATATGATGGTACTTGAACAATCTGTTATGGTTGAGTGGGCCTTTATAGACTCTCCTTCTATTCTTATATTTGAGAGGTGTACCTTCACAATTTCCTCTCCAGGTTCCAGCATAGTCAGGAATTTGGCATTCTTGACAGTTGCAATCTGCAGGACCTTACCAGTATGGTCTGCCAGCATTTCTTCCACCATTTGTATGATGCAAACGCCAGGTGTGACAGGCATACCGGGGAAGTGTGCCTGGTATATGGGTGACTCCTGGTTCAGTGATATGCTGTATGTAACTCCTTCGGGCGTCTCCTTTGCCTCTAATACGTTATATAAATAATTCCTTAACGTCATTTTTCGTTCAGGGCATATACAGATTCTTCTATCTTGGCATTCAGATTTATGGATGAGAGTTCGATGGCAGTGCAGTCTCCATTTTTCTCCAGCATCTCCACTTTTGTAACGACAGACTGTCCGCGGTCGTAATACAGGACAATCTGTGTGAACAATTGTCTAAGCTCCTTTTCTTGCGGAAGGAGTGTTAGAATGTGCAGGTTGTTCCTGGTAGTTACGGAGACCTGGAAATCTTTCTTTTCCTGAAGGCATTTCCCCAAACCGTCGGGAACCATCAGTCTGGTTATTTCCCTGAGCATCTTGTTCCTGTTCACGTTGAAGGTATGACTGCGTTTGTTTCCTTTCAGCAGCACTTTACCTTCGTTAAGAACAAATGAAGATGCATAGGGTGTCTGGTACTCCCATCTTATCCGGTTAGGCTGGGTACACCACATCTTGCCCTTCGAGACCATTGCCTCCTTTAGCATCTTCAGTTTCTTTGTCTGGACGAAGTTGCACTGGAGGGTGTGTATGGTTTCTGACGCTTGGCTAATCTCGTCAATCGCATTCTGCTCGTTGGCCTGTGCTAGAGTCAGTAATGCGCAGAGGCTGAATATCAGGGAAAGGATGTATTTCATTGGCATGTTTACCGTTTACTGTTATTTCGATATGAGATAACAGCCTGCAACTATCAGTATCAGGCCTATCCATTTAGTCAAGTCCACATGTTCGTGGAAGAAAATTATGGCAGCTATCATTCCGAACGCGAAGCTTAGGCTGACCAGCGGGTAGGCTGCGCTCAGAGGGTAGTGCCTGATGATATACATCCATAACAGACTGGCTGTTCCGAAACAGAGACCACAAAGGGCGAATTGCCAATTCAGAAAAAGGGAACGCCAGAACGACAGGTTCCATGAGAACGGGTCCATTCTGAGTAGTGCAAGTTTTAGCATTACCTGCCCTAATGCCAGCAGGGCACTCTGTACGAGAGCCAATGAAAAGAGACTTAAATTCATATTTTCCGGATAATCATGCTTTTGGAATAAAGTGGCATTTCGTCGTGAAGGCCAACCAGAACCGTTCGGGCTTTTCCTTCATGGATGAGTCTTTCGGCATCGCGGACCGCCCACAGGAGGGAGTCCTCGCCTTGCGAATAGGTGATGTTGTAGCCATGACAACCCAGATGGATGGCCAGTGCACCTGCTAGTGTGTTGTGGGTGCTCTGCATGAAAAGGGTAGGACTTATGCCTTCCTCGCCTTGTTCGTTCAGGGTGTCCAGAATTTTTTTCCCGTTTCCCAACATACCATATTGTGTGGCTACGATGATAGCATCGGGCTTATCTGTTCCGGTTGTTTCCAATGTCCGTAAAGAAGTAAGGAATGCAGCCTTCATCAGTTGACACATCCTTCGGGATTCCATGGGTGAGAGGTAAGTGCTTAGCGCTTTCAACTCGTTCTCCTGTGTGATTACAGTCTCTCCGCAGGTGACTATTGTCTGCTGACTGTTGACAGCTGATTTCCTGTGGGGTGCAAGATCGGATATAACCAGCGATGAATCATTGCCTCCGAATCCGAATGAGTTGCATAGGATGTGATGCAGGGTTGTATCAGCCGTAATGGGTGAGGGGCTGATGCATTCAGGCGTTGGGTTCTTCCAACCATAGTTGCCGGGGATAAAATGCCCCTTCATGGCTATCAGACAAATGACGGCCTCTATACTGCCAGAAGCCGAGGTGGTATGGCCGGTAAGGGACTTGGTGCTGGAAACAGGTGGTAATGATTCTGCAAAAACCCTGTTTAGCGCAGTGCTCTCAGACCGGTCGTTATCAATTGTTCCTGTTCCGTGAGCATTTATGTAGTCTATGTCGCTGGGTTGCAGGTCGGCCATATTCAGCGCTTCGGCCATAGCTAAGAATGCGCCTTCGCCGTTTTCCGAGGTTGCTGTCTGATGGTATGCGTCGCACCTGTTGCCCCAACCTGTGATGTAAGCCTGTATGTCGGCTTCCCGATTCTGTGCATCGTCTGTTCGCTCTAAGACCAGATATGCTGCCCCTTCACCCAGATTCAGTCCTTGGCGTGTGGCATCGAAGGGTCGGCATACCTGATGGTCCAGAATCATCAGGCTGTTGAAACCGTTTAGATGGAACACAGAGAGCGCTTCTGTCCCACCTGCCAGAACGATGTCGGTCTCACCGGCAAGCAACATTCTTGCACCTAAGATGATGGCGTTCATGGCCGAAGAACAGGCTGTGGAGATGCTGGTCATCTGGCAGTCAATCCCCACGATGCGTGCAATGTTTTTTGTGTTATTTCCACAAGAGTAATGTTCGCTTGCTTCGGTTCCGCCAACAGTGGTGCCGGAGATAAGTGTCACCCTTTTACCTTTGAGCGATTCGGGGCTAAGCCCAGCATCTGCCAATGTCTGACGGAGTGCGTATGCTCCCAGCAGAGCGGTTCTGCTGTACTCTTCTTCCGGACTGATGGCAAGGGTTTGCTTGAGTTCCGTGTCGGACAGTTTGACCTCCCCTACAGGCAGTTCTCTGTGACACGAGGGAAGGTAACGCAGCTCTTCTATGCCGGTTTTTTCCGACAGCAGGGAATTACGTACTTGTTCCTTATCGTTACCTATGGCGCAGATAATCCCGCTTCCTGTTATGGCGATATCGGTCATGGCGGCTTTTGTGTTTGACTGTCTTTGGTTGGCTTTATCGTTTGCGGTTTTCGCTTACATAACGGGCTATATTCTCCATGTTGGTGAATATCTTCTTGCCCTCGGCAGCATTTGCCAGACGGATGCCGTAACGCTTCTCCAGAAGGACAATAAGTTCCAGCACGTCTATGGAATCCAGTCCCAAGCCGCCTGCGCCAAACAGGGGGGCTTGGGAGTCGATGTCCTCTGGAGTCATATCCTCCAGATTAAGTACTTTTATAATCTCTTTTTTCAGTTCTAAAATCAGTTCTTCCATATTTATTGAATTAGTTTTCTGTTTTGCGGTTAGTGGGTGGTGGTTAGCGTTAACGTTGCCTGGAAATGGTCCTCGTCTTTACATTCCAGCCAGCCTGCTATGAGGTCTTTGTTAAAGGGGTCTTGCATGGTGGCTTCTGCCAGCATCTGCATGATGTTTTCGTCCTGATGCGGCAGGATGTAGAAGGCTGTTTCGCCGTGGTATTGGTTGCGGATTGCCACCTCTGCATTTGCTATGTTGGGAAGGGTATAGACAAATGCTGATGGGGAAGGGAAAAAGTTCTCTGGACTGGAGATTGTCGCAAGAAACGTGCGGTCGGCATTTACCGATGAAGATTCGTTGCAGAAGATAACGGCTCTTTGGGGATGTTCCTGCTGGCCTTGTGTCTCTTTCTCTTTCTGAAGCAATAGCTCCGTTGCAACAAACCCAAGACGTGCCAGTGCGTCCATCTTGTAGAACCGGGGGTAATCATTTATCCGGGTCTTGTAGAGGTGGATAAGGAGGTCTTTCCCTTCTTGTCCTGCAGTGTCTATTGTTTCATTGTCTATCTGCACTTTTTGGGGTGTAATGACAATCCTGTGCAATATTTTCCTGTCCTTGTTCTCGTTGTCTTTGCTTTTGGGAGGGGGTGGGGTTTTGGCTATATGTATTGCTGCATTGCATCCTCCGAAGCCGGAGATAATCTTCAAGAAGCTGGTCTTGTCGGTCGGAGTGTTTTCTCGGATGATATTTATGTTGCCGCTTACGCCTATTTCTTTAAAGCCTTTGGTTCCTAAGATGATCTTGTTGTCTAAGGAATGCATGGTGATAATGGATTCTAGAATACCTGCAGCGCCCATTGTATGTCCAAAGTAGCCTTTGAGTGCATTAACAGGAATCTTTGACAGACCTGTTTGTGAAATGGCTCGAGCTTCCATCTGGTCGTTGTACAATGTTGCGGTTCCGTGTGCATTGATTAGGGCTGGCTGTTCAACTTGCGTCATGACAGCTTCTATTGCCAACCTACATCCTTCCCCCTTTGGGGATGGGCTGCTGCAGTGGTATGCATCGTTCCGTACTGCCGAATTCCAAATGTACCAATCTCCCTTCTTCTCCTTTTTTCCTAAGATTACTGTGGCTGCAGCCTCACCAAGATTCAGACCTGTTCGTTCCAAATCGAAGGGATGGCATTCGTTTTGGGATAATGCTTTCAAAGAATAGAAGCCGGACATGATGAAAGTGGTTTGCAGGTCCAGTCCACATACAATAGCATAGTCGAACCGTTGCATCTCTATTAGTCGGTCTGCCAAGATTAGAGCCGAAACACCGGAAATGCATGCGTTGCAGACGATAATCGGTGTGGTGATGATTCCCACGGCTTGAGCAATCCTTTGTGCCGCCAAGGGACCCTCGTGCTTGGTGGAGCTGATTAGCAGGCAAGTACGTTGGTCAATGGGAATCCTGCATGTTGCTAGGGTTTTCCTGATGGATGTAATGGCCAGACTCTCGAACGAAGTATAGCCGTCTATCGCAAAAGCCCTTTTCTGATCCTCGGAGAACAGAGCGGCAGTGAAAGGAAACGGAACACGTATGTATGTATCTGTTTTAAATTGGCGCAATGCAGACATGCCGGACTCTATAGCCTGGCAGTTTGCCTGGGTGGTCAACCCCAGCGGGGATATAATATTGTCTGCTAAGATTGTTGCCATTCTTCTTTTATTGCTATTTTTATTTCCGTTGTAGCGAGAGTTTTTTCTCCGCATTTTACGATGGCTTCTGCCAATGTCATGCCAAAGGCCTCGTCACGGATGACTATAGTTGTCATGATGGTTTCTCCCACCTTAGGCAGAGAAATGATATTTGCATTACGGATGGCACCTATCAGACCAGGTTGTATACCTTTGTGTAGAATATATTTGTTGATGTAGCCAATTCGTGCTGCACAGGTTTGGGCAATGTTCTCCAGCAGGCCGCACGCAGAAAGGGTACTTTTTCCTCCTACGAATATATTATCCTCTTTGATGCAAAGTTGAGTCTGCACTCGCTCCATACTAAAATATATTAGTCTGTCTATCATAACCATAGGCTCCTGTTGGGGCAACAATTCATTTACGTCTATCCTTTGCTCAAACGGTTTCATTGTTCCAAAATTCAAAATAATTGTACCATTGAGTAGGATAGATCTTGACTATCCGTTCAACTTCAGCCGCATAGCCGGTTGCTAACTGATTTATCTGCTCCTGACGGGGGGCATCTTTGTCGTAATCGAGGGGTGTGACATAGATCTTGTATGTCAGGCTTTTTATTTTTATTACGTGTAAGACCAAAACGTTGAGCCCATGCAAGGTGGCTACACTGAATGGGCCATAGGGGAAATCAGCTGTCTGCCCCATGAAGGGCAAAGACAACTTCTTCTGAGAGCCGAAAATGCGGTCGGCAGGCATACTTACAATCTCCCCTTTCTGCAGAGCTTGGTCTATCTCGAACAGATGTCCCAAATCCGGGCGGACTGGTATCATCTTGACGTTTTTTCCTGCGAAGAGTTTGGCTCTGTTGGTCATAACCGACGCTTTTTCACCATAAAATACCAAAGCGTTAAGTACCTTCTTTTCTTGCGTCAGCGTGTATCCGGCAATCTCGCAATTGCCCACATGGGAACTAAGTGTGATGAAACTTTCGTCTCTGGCTGCTAACTTCTGGTAATATTCTTGACCATCTATCTCTATCCGGAACTTCTTGCCAGCATACATGGCAAATTTGTCTATTACTACCTGACCAAAAAGGCAGTGGTTCTTGTAAGTGCTGAGGGCAGCCTTTAGTTGACCGTATTTCATTCGCACTCGGAAGAATCTATAAATAATACCGGCACTGGGATTCAGTAGTAGACAGACGGGTATGATGAATACCGAGGTGAAGGCGTAAAGGATTCTTACATCTACGTACCTGAGCATCCGTATCAGCCATTTGTGCATCCACGCATTACCATATGTTGTACCAGTCCAATCCATTTTCTCTATTATTTTGCCGCTGATATATTACAATCCTTCTCCTTTTGGTGAGTTGGATGGGTGTGGGTTCATCACAACAACGATACAATGTCCCTGTCCCAGCCCGTCGTAAATCTTTTCGATCTCCAGTCCAGCCTCTGTTATGCATTGTTCTAAATCCGTAGTATTGTACATTTTGCTATTTCCATTAGCAAGTGCAGTAAAATAGAGGCTTGTCATGGTTAGGCAGAACGCTGCTGGTTCGTATCGTTGGCGGTCCCATAATGTTTCCATGATATACAGACGAGTGTTGTTCGTCATTGCTGCTTTGGCTTTCCTGAGGATACTTACAATCTGAGGCATAGAAAAGCAGTCTAAGAATTGTGACATCCAGATGGCGTCTATTCCGCCTTTACATGGGGGGAACGACATGGTCTCGTCCAATATGTTTATGCTATATCCTTTGATACGTTCTGCGCCAGGCTTTTCTGCAATGTTCTGTAGCATCATCTGTATTTGCTGTGGAAGGTCCATTATGGTAACTTCTACATTCTTATCGAAAGATACACACTGCAGAGCCCATTTTCCGGTATTGCCCCCAACATCGTAAAGTGATCGTGTATGGTGCTCACGGAAGATAATTTCCAAAGCTTCGGAGAAAGCTGAGTCGCTGTAAAAGTGGTCAAATCCGAACCACGACCGCTGCACCTGTTCCGGTAGGGAACTCAATCCCTCGTAAATCGTGGGCCAAGGGCCGAAGTGTTTCAGCCCTTCTGGTTTACCTTTGCGTAGAGAGTCTTCGAGATAGTACCATCCCTGGTAGTTCACGTCGTGGTTAAAGGCGATGTTCACCTGTGTAGCGGGGTCTGTCAGGAGAAACCATCCGGTTTTGCTAATTGTGTATTTATCAGTTTCAGGGTTAATCAAAACAGTTCCAATGCTTAGCGAGGCTTCCAACAAGCACTTTACTGCATAGTCAGACAATTGCGACTTCTTGGTGATTTCTTCGCGTGTCAATCCTTCTTCAGCATCGCGGAGCATATCCAGGATACCGAATTTCATCATCAGTCTTGAAACCTGAAAAACGACGGGCCCCCAGGCAATAAATTCCGCTAAACGTTGTGCCTCTGGTGCGGACAACGATTCGCATGTGTATTTTTTTTCTAGCGAAGGATGTAACTTCATATTTACTGTTTGTGATAAATTATATATAAGAGCATAGTATTTAAGTTCGAATATACTGAAATGCTGGCATAATTTTAACTTTTGTTTCTATCATCTTGGGTGGCGCCCTTTTTAATATGCAAAGATAGAATAAATATAATTAATGAACAATTCTATGATGTTAAATTTGTTTTTTTTATGTTCGTGTAATTTTTATTAATAATAATACATTATTATATATTCAATTAATTTAAATAAATGTTTGAGATCATGGTTGTTTTTTTTACCTTTGCATTATTAAATCCATTTAAAACCGAGTGATATGAAGACGTTTATTATTTTTATGCTGACTTTGTGTAGTTTTACAATAACCTATGCGCAGCAAGATTTTGAAACTGATGTTTTTAAATCCAAAAGTGGTAAGGAGATTAAGATCTATGCGCTAATGCATTCATGCATTCGTATCGTTTATAATAACAAGGAGATACAGATTGATCCTGTGGCTAAACTGAGGGATAGAAAGGTAGATTATATAGCATTCCCCAAAGCTGACTTTATTTTTGTCACACACGAGCATGCAGACCATTACGATGCTGCTACCCTGAAACTGTTATCTGCAAAAAACACACAACTGATTATGAATAAACGTTGTGTTGATATGTTTGGCTCGGGTAAAGTGATGTCGAATGGCGATGTTTTACAGATTGCCAAGAAAATGGAGGTAGAAGCCGTTCCTGCGTATAACACCACAGAAGGCAGGCAGCAGTTTCATCCAAAAGGGCGTGACAATGGCTATATCCTAACGATCGACGGTTTACGAATTTACATTGCAGGCGATACAGAAGATATTCCGGAAATGGCAGAAATAAAAGATATTGATATAGCTTTTCTGCCTTGCAACCAACCTTATACTATGACCACAGAACAATTGGTAAAAGCCGCAAAAATCATCAAACCTAAGGTTCTGTTCCCATATCACTATGGTCAAACGGATGTCAGTATGATTCAGGCTCAACTGATAAACGAGAGAATCGATGTAAGAATCAGACATTACGAATAAAGTGAATAGTAGGAAAGTTTTCCTTGAAATTGCGATGAATTCATGTTTTTTTTGTACTTTTGCAAAAAATATTCGATAAATTATGGGATTCTTTAATTTCTTCTCAAAAGAAAAGAAAGAAACACTTGACCATGGTCTGGAGAAGACGAAAGAGAGTTTCTTTGGCAAATTGTCTCGTGCCGTAGCCGGCAAGTCTAAGGTTGACGATGATGTTTTAGACAACCTGGAAGAGGTACTGGTGACTAGTGATGTGGGTGTTGATACTACGCTTAATATTATACATCGTATTGAGGAGCGTGTGGCACGTGATAAATATGTTTCAACCAGTGAACTAAACAATATCCTACGGGATGAAATCTCACTGCTTCTAACAGAAAATAACACCGATGATACCGAAGGTTTTAAAATTCCGGATGGTAAAAAACCATATGTTATTATGGTGGTTGGAGTGAATGGTGTCGGCAAGACAACTACTATTGGTAAACTGGCTTACCAATTTAAACAAAATGGTTACAAAGTGATGCTGGGTGCAGCCGATACTTTTCGTGCAGCTGCTGTTGAGCAATTAGTGATATGGGGCGACAGAGTAGGTGTTCCTGTTGTTAAACAAAATATGGGTAGTGACCCCGCCAGTGTAGCGTTCGATACTTTGAACAGTGCCATTGCTAACGATATTGATGTGGTGCTGATTGATACTGCTGGAAGACTTCACAATAAGAAGGGCTTGATGGATGAACTCACCAAAATAAAGCGTGTGATGCAGAAACTTAAGCCAGATACGCCTGATGATGTGATGTTGGTTCTTGATGGCAGTACTGGACAGAATGCATTTGAACAAGCTAAACAGTTTACACAGGCTACAGATGTTACCAGTATGGCTATCACTAAACTTGATGGTTCTGCCAAAGGAGGCGTTGTAATTGGAATCAGTGATCAGTTTAAGATTCCCGTTCGCTACATTGGTTTAGGCGAAGGAATGGAAGACTTACAAGGATTCAATCGCAGAGAATTTGTGGATTCTTTGTTTAAAGGTTGAAAACAACGGATAGATTTGTGTTATGAATGTTCCTACTGTAGATATTATCACCCTTGGTTGTAGCAAAAATCTGGTCGATAGCGAAAAACTTATCCGCCAGTTAGAACTAAACGGTTTCCGTGTTACCCATGATACGGAGAAACCCAAGGGTGAGATAGCTATTGTCAACACATGTGGTTTCATCGGCGATGCCAAAGAAGAAAGCATAAATATGATTCTTGAGATGGCCCAGCGCAAGATGAAGGGTAATCTTAAGCAACTTATTGTAATGGGATGTCTTTCTGAAAGATATTTACATGATCTCGAATCAGAAATACCTGAGGTAGATCGTTTTTACGGGAAGTTTGACTGGGAACGTATTATAACTGATTTGGGGAAAACCTACCATAAAGAATATTGTAACGCCAGACGCATAACGACACCTAATCATTATGCATACCTGAAAATTAGCGAAGGATGCAATAGAACCTGTTCATATTGTGCTATTCCAATCATAACCGGTTCACATAAAAGCAGACCTATAGAAGATATTCTTTCAGAAGTTCAGGAACTGGTTCGTCAAGGAGTTAAAGAGTTCCAAATAATAGCCCAAGAACTTACCTATTATGGACTTGATATCTATAAGGAACGTAAAATCAGTGAATTAATTGATCGAATAGCCAATACACCTGGTGTAGAGTGGATAAGACTTCATTATGCATATCCCGCACAGTTCCCGATGGATTTGTTGAAAATAATGGCTAAACACAACAATGTCTGTAAGTATCTTGATATAGCTCTTCAGCATTGTTCTGACAATGTTCTGGCTAATATGCACAGAAACATCACAAAGGAGCAGACCTACAATTTACTCGAGACTATTCGTAAAGAAGTTCCTGGAATACACCTTCGCACAACATTGATGGTAGGCTATCCAGGGGAGACAGATGAAAATTTTTCCGAATTGATAGAATTTGTTAAGTGGGCAAAATTCGAAAGAATGGGTGCTTTTGCTTATAGTGAAGAGGATGGAACCTATGCTGCAGAACACTACAAGGATAATGTGCCAGATGAGGTTAAACATGCAAGATTAAGCAAACTGATGCGAGTTCAGCAGGATATCAGTTTAGAACATCAGGAGAATAAGATTGGAAAACAATTTAAGGTTATTATTGACCGAGTGGAAGGCGATTATTATATAGGAAGAACAGAATTCGATTCTCCTGAAGTGGATCCTGAGGTTTTAATCGGTAAAACGAATGGCTTACTATTGCATACAGGAGAATTTTATAATGTGAAGATAGACAGAGCAGAAGAGTTTGATCTTTATGCTCATGTCATATAAGTATATTTAAGGTATATGAACAATAAAGAATTCATATCGGCATTAAGTACCAAAAGTGGATATGGTACGAGAGAGACAGTGCAGATTGTTAACGATGTCATTTCTGTTATAACTAATGAATTGACCGAAGAAAATGCTGTTGGAATTACGGGCTTTGGAACATTCGAGGTAAAGAAAAAGCTGGAACGTGTACTTGTAAATCCTGCTACCAAACAGCGTATGCTCGTCCCACCTAAGATGGTGGTAAGTTTTAAACCCAATAGTGGTTTGAAAGATAAGGTTAATGGAAAATAATTTATATTATGGAAGGCAAAGTATTACTCCAAGACTTGGCTCAAACATTAGCCGCTAAAAGAAATATAAAGTCAAAAGAAGCTGAAACTTTTCTAAAGGTATTCTTCGAGACCATTAGTGATGCTATTATTCAAGATAAGATAGTCAAGATAAAAGGTCTTGGTACGTTTAAGATGATAGATGTTCAGGACCGCGAGAGTGTAAATGTAAACACTGGAGAAAGGATAGTGATTCCTGGACACTCCAAGATTTCTTTTACACCTGATACAGAACTGAAAGATCAAGTAAACAAACCTTTTGCATTATTCCAAACAGTTGTTATAAATGAAGGGACATCTTTAGACGATATGGAGAATTTGGAGTCTCCAGTCGATCTTCCCGAAAGTTATGACACTCAAGACTTTGAAGAAGTGCAAGAGTCTCAAACTGTTGAAATAAGTCAGGTTGTTGAGAGTGCTCCTGAAATCGAAGATGTACCTGAGGTCCAAGATGTACCTGAGGTCCAAGATGTACCTGAGGTTCAAGATGTACCTGAGGTTCAAGATGTACCTGAGGTTCAAGATGTACTTGAAGTTCAAGATGTTCCAGAAACAACGCAAGTTGTTGATGAGCCAAAGTGGTGGCATATCAGTCCTGCGATGCTTGCTCTTCTTTTTGCTCTCCTATGGATAGTGTTGTTGCTTGGATATTTTATAGGTAAGAATAATTTGTTTAATATAGATCTGATGGTTCACAAATCTGATCCAGTTGCCGTAGTTAAAGTTGATACTGTTTACGTAGATAAAACTGATGAACAAGATACTTTGTACATTCAGCGTATAGAAGATTCTCTCAGGATAGTTATCGAAGAAGAAATCAGAATAAATAAAGAGCACCCTAAAACAAAGACTCTTCAGGCAGATAATAATGTAACAAAACCAATCGAGAGAAAGAAACAAAGCCCAGTGGTTTTCGAAATAGTAGGTCACAAGGGAATAAGAAGTATTAAATGGGGGGATTATCTTCTGAAGATTGTAAGAGAAGAGTATGGAACCGAGGATGCTCTGAAATATGTTATTTCATATAATAAATTCACTGACCCCAACAATTTACCTGTAGGAACAGAAGTCAAGTTGCCTAAATTAAGAGAAAAATAACATTACTCACTAATTGCATTTACTTATTTAACAGAATTAAACAAAAGTATAACTCTTTTTGTATTTTGATTATTGTATATGTCTTTGAAAAGCAGTAATTTTGTGCGCAAAATGAAAATAATACAATATTCAAAATATGGCAGAATCAATTGATATTCGTGAATTAAACGATCGAATAGAGAAACAGAGCGGTTTTGTAACCAATTTGGTTACAGGAATGAATCAGGTGATTGTAGGACAAAAGCACCTTATTGAGTCTTTACTTATTGGTTTACTAAGTGATGGACACGTTTTATTGGAAGGTGTTCCCGGCTTGGCCAAGACAAAAGCCATTAAGACTTTATCCCAGTTAGTAGACGCTAAATTTAGCAGAATCCAATTTACTCCCGACCTTCTTCCGGCCGATGTTATCGGCACCATGATTTATAGTCAAAAAGACGAGAGATTTATGGTAGAACAGGGTCCTGTGTTTGCCAACTTTGTTTTGGCAGATGAGATTAATCGTGCCCCCGCAAAAGTTCAGAGTGCTTTGCTCGAAGCTATGCAGGAGCGTCAGGTTACTATAGGTAAGACAACTTTTAATCTTCCTAAGCCTTTCTTGGTGCTTGCAACCCAAAACCCCATTGAACAAGAAGGAACTTATCCGTTGCCTGAAGCACAGGTTGACCGTTTTATGCTGAAGGTGGTTATTGACTATCCAAAGTTGGAAGAAGAGAAAATGATTATCCGTCAGCAGATTTCCGGTAATGATGGTACGGTACATCCTGTAGTTTCGACCGAGGATATTACAAAAGCTCGCGAGGTTGTTCGTCAGGTTTATATCGATGAAAAGATTGAACAGTATATCGCTGACATCGTCTTTGCAACTCGTTATCCTGAGAAATACAGTCTGAATGAAATTAAGGATTATATCGAGTTCGGTGCTTCACCTCGTGCTAGCATCAATCTGGCTCTTGCATCAAGGGCAAATGCTTTTATCAAACATCGTGGTTATGTTATTCCGGAAGATGTTAGAGCTATTGCCTATGATGTTCTCCGTCATCGTATAGGATTGACTTACGAAGCAGAAGCCAATAACGTTACCAGCGAAGAGATTATCAGCAAGATTATTAACAAGGTTGAAGTTCCATAATTCTCTATCTAGTGGATACATCTGAGATTTTAAAGAAAGTAAGACAGATAGAAATCAAGACTAAGGGCTTGAGCAATAATATCTTTGCCGGCGAGTATCACTCTGCTTTTAAAGGTCGTGGTATGGCCTTCAGTGAAGTGCGCGAATACCAATACGGTGATGATATACGTGACATAGAATGGAATGTTACGGCCCGATTCAATAAACCATACGTAAAGGTATTTGAAGAGGAGCGCGAACTAACTGTTATGTTGCTTATTGATGTCAGCGGTAGTTTGGACTTTGGTACACAGAAGCAGACCAAGCGGGAAATGGTAACAGAAATTGCTGCAACGCTTGCATTCTCGGCTATCCAGAATAATGATAAGATTGGCGTGATATTTTTTACTGACAAGGTTGAAAAGTTTATTCCCCCAAAGAAGGGTAGAAAACACATCTTATATATTATTCGCGAACTACTTGATTATACTCCCGAGAGTAACAAGACTGATGTGGGTTTTGCTCTTCAGTATATGACACAAGCCATAAAAAGACGTTGTACGGCTTTTCTTATTAGCGATTTTATCGATAAGAAGGATTTTTGTCAGACCTTGTCTATAGCAAACAGAAAACATGATGTAGTGGCTATACAAGTATATGACAAGAGAATAGCAGAATTACCGAATATCGGTCTCGTAAAGATGCGTGATGCTGAAAACGGAGTTGATTTGGTTGTTGATACCAGCAGCAAGAAGGTAAGAGATGCCCAACACAGATGGTGGATGAATATTAACATAAAACTGAAAGATACTTTCAACAGAAGTAATGTGGATTCTGTGAGTATTCGAACAGATCAGGATTATGTTAGTTCCCTGATGTCTCTTTTTGCACAAAGAGGATGATATAAATGAAAGAAGACTATTATGCGAATATATAAAATTCTACTTTGCCTGGCTATGATGTTACCTGCGTTTAATATTAATGCGCAGGTTCTTGTAGATGTTAAGGTAGATAGTTTACAGCTGTTAATTGGCGAACAGACAAACATAACCCTCGGCGTTACTTTGGGATCAAAACAAAAGTTGCAGTTGCCTAAACTAAAGAATGGCGACCAATTGATACCAAACGTTGAGGTCGTAAATGTGCAGCATCCTGACACCAATTTACTGGATGAAGGTAAGCGAATGGAGATAATTCAACGCTATACCATAACTGCATGGGACTCATCATTATATTACTTGCCACCTTTTGAAGTTAACGTCGACGGGAAGATATATAAGTCGAAGAGTTTAGCCATAAAGGTTTATACCGTTGATATAGATACACTGCATACAGATCGATTTTTCCCTCCACACACTATTATGGATGTACCTTTCACGTGGAGTGACTGGAGGAATATTGTACTGTACTCTTTCGTAGTCGTTATACTTCTTCTAATCTGCGTCATCTTGTTCTATCATATTGTTAACGGGAAGCCAATAGTTAGAATTATCCGGAGAAAGAAAGTCTTGCCACCACATAAGGTTGCTATCATCGAAATTGAGCGTATCAAAGCTGATAGAAAATGGGCAGAAGAAGACAGCAAGGAATATTATACACTTCTTACTGATACACTGCGTACATATATCAAGGACAGATATGGTTTCAATGCTATGGAAATGACTTCGTCAGAAATTATTAATCGACTGATTGAAGATAATAACGAAGACGCCCTGTCCGAATTGCGTGAGATATTCACAACTGCAGACTTGGTAAAGTTTGCCAAGTACAATACGCTCATCAACGAAAATGATGCGAATTTGGTTGCTGCACTGGAATATATTAACCAGACCAAACAAGAAGTAGACCCCAATGCCAAACCGGAACCTGAAATTATAAAAGAAACAGACAAGAAAAGAATGAATCAGGTTTTAGCAATGAGAATTGTTATGGGTGTTTTAATTGTGATATCTATATGTTTAACTTGCTGGCTGATATGGCGTTCAGTTGACATATTATTATAGAATAGTTTGATTATGACATTTGCATCACCTGCATATTTTTTACTCTTATTATTGCTGATTCCATATATCATCTGGTATATGTTTCAGCATCTGAAATCTACTCCTTCCATCAGGGTCAGTAGTTTGAACGGATTATACCGTTCCCCCAAAACACTACGTAATTATTTACTCCATCTGCCTTTTATATTAAGGACAGTATGTTTTATTTTTGCCGTTATTGCTTTGGCAAGACCTCAAACTACGAATAACTGGAGCACAACACAAACTGACGGAATAGACATTATGCTCTGTATGGATGTCAGTACCAGTATGTTAGCAGAGGACTTAAAACCAAACCGTATTGAAGCAGCTAAAGAGGTTGCTATACAGTTTATAAACGGCAGGCCTAATGACAATATCGGACTTACATTGTTTGCTGGTGAAGCTTTTACCCAGTGTCCTATGACTGTTGATCATGCCGTACTATTAAATCTTCTTAACGGAATGAGGGTTGATATGGCTCAGAATGGTATGATTGAAGATGGAACAGCCATCGGTATGGGTATTGCTAATGCCCTAACTCGCCTAAAGGACAGCAAAGCTAAAAGTAAAGTCGTTATTTTGTTGACAGATGGTACAAACAATAGGGGACAGATAAGTCCAAATACTGCGGCTGATATTGCAAAGAGCTTTGGCATACGTGTTTATACGATTGGCGTTGGAACCAACGGAACAGCAAGATATCCAATGCCTGTTGCCGGACGTATAGAATATATTAATGTTCCTGTTGAAATAGACACCAAGACTCTTGCAACTATTGCAAAGAAGACAGACGGAGAGTTCTATCGTGCCACGAACACACAAAAACTCTTTGACGTTTACAAAGAAATAGACAAACTAGAGAAGACAAAAATGAATGTTAAGAAGTACTCAAAAAAATATGAGGCTTTCGGTATTTTCATTTTCTTATCTCTTCTGTCATTAATATTGGAATTGTTATTAAAGAATACATATCTGCAAAGAATACCATAAATATTGTAGTTTATGCTTAGATTCGAACACCCTAATTATTTATATATCTTCCTTGTATTAATCTTATTAATACTTGTTCACTATTATGCTGTATACAGAAGGAAGCGTAAATTAAATCTGTTTGGTGATAAAACACTTGTAAAAGATTTATTGATAGATGTTTCTGTATGGAAACCTGAGGTTAAGTTCTGGTTGTGTATATTAGCATTATCTATGTTTATCATTGCTTTCGCCCGTCCACAGTTTGGCACTAAGATTGATAAACGCGAACGAATGGGTATAGAGGCCATCATCGCAATGGATGTCAGCAATTCTATGTATGCTGAGGATGTAAAACCCAACAGATTAGAGAAAGCTAAAATGATGATGAATAATATGGTTGATGGTATGAAGGATGATAAGGTAGGACTTGTTATCTTTGCAGGTCTGGCCTTTACTCAGATTCCTATTACCAGCGACTATGTTAGTGCAAAGATGTTCCTGGAAACAATATCACCATCTATGATTCCAGTTCAAGGAACAGATATAGCAGAAGCTATACGTTTAGCTTGCAAGAGCTTTACCCAACAGGAGGATGTTGCTAAAGCAATCTTTATTATAACAGATGGAGAAGACAACGAAGGCGGTGCCTTAGAAGCAGCGCAAAATGCTGCTAAAGCTGGCATTAGAGTATACATATTAGGTATTGGCGATCCCTTAGGTGCACCCATCCCGATTCCGGGAACTAATCAGTATATTATAGATGAAGAAGGAAATACTGTAGTTTCAAAGCTTAATGAAGATATGTGCCGTGAGATTGCAAAAGCAGGTAATGGTTCTTACATTTTTGTAGACAACAGTACATCTGCTCAGAAGAAATTGTCGGAACAATTGGATAAACTTTCTAAATCCAAGATAGAAAGTCAAATATATAGCGAATATGATGAGCAGTTCCAAGGCTTTATCATATTAGGAATCATTTTCTTAATACTGGATGTGTTCTTCTTGGAACGCAGCAGTCACCGCAAATTATTTTCAAATCTTCTTAAGAGCAAGGAATATGTCAAATAGAATTACATCCATAATTATATGCTTTGTTTACTGTCTGTGTATAATAGCGCAGAATGACAGGGATCATGTTAGAAGGGGAAACCGTTTGATGCGAGATACTCTGTTTGCTAAAGCACAAGTAGAATATCAGAAAGCAATAGAAGCAGATAACACTAATGCTATTGCACATTATAATCTTGCTAATGCACTTATGCTCCAAAATAAAGCAGAAGATGCGATGAAAGAATATGAGACAGCATCAAAGTTTGAGAGGAACAAGATTCGCTTGTCTAAAATCTACCATAATATGGGGGTGTTGTTGCAATCGGCTAAACGATACGATTTAGCTTTAGGATGTTATCAGAATTCGCTTCGTAATAATCCATCTTGTGACGAAACAAGGTATAACTATGCACTTTGTCTGTATCTGGCAAAGAAGAATCCATCACAACAAAATGATCAGAACCAGCAACAGGATCAGAATAATAAAGATGACAAGAAAGAACAAGATAAGCAAAACAAGGAAAAGGAAAAGCAAAACAAAGAGGATAAACAACAAGAAGAAGAACAAAAACCTGATATGAGCAAAGAGAATGCAGAGCAGATGCTGAAAGCTGCTATGCAAGATGAAAAATCAACTCAGGAAAAAATGCAACGTGCCCTTCAGCAACCTCAGAGAAAACGTTTGCAAAAACAATGGTAAAGTTATTTGTTTATGAAAAGATTTTACTCCATATTTGCACTTTTATTGATTTTCGCGGATTTAGTTTCTGCACAAGTAACATTAAAAATTCAGGCGCCATCACAAACAGAAGTTGGCAGAAGGATAAGAGTAAGCTTCGTAGCTAACACACAGGATGTAGAAGATATCCAAGTAGGCGAATTTCCCGGTTTCAAAGTTATATATGGACCAAGTACAAGTAGCTCCAGCAGTTTTACCATGGTTAATGGAAAAACTACCCAAAGCAGTTCACTGACTTTTACATATACACTTCTTGCAACAGAAGAAGGAAAATTCACCCTTCCCTCAGCTGCCATTAAAGTTGGTGGGAAAACCTATAAGAGCGCCTCTTCTGTAATAGAGATTTTACCATCAAGCGGAAATGCGCAAGGTAATAACCAACAATCATCTACCAGACAACAAAATAATGGTACGTCACATCAGAATAGTCAGGTTAGTGCATCCGATATAGGTGCCAAAGAACTATACATGACTGTAACAGCAAGTAAAAGAAAAATATACGAACAAGAGGCAATTCTTTTAACATATAAATTATATACTCTCGTAAATATACAGCAGATTGCCGGCGAAATGCCTCAACTTGACGGATTCCATGTACAAGAGGTAGATTCAAAAGCTCAGATGTCATTGAAGTACGAACGTGTGAATGGAAGAAATTATGGAACTGCTATTTGGCGCCAGTATGTACTATTTCCTCAAAAGACAGGTAAACTAAAGGTTCCAAGTATAACTTTTGATTCTCAGGTTGAGATACAGAATACAAGCATGGATCCCTTTGACATATTCTTTGGTGGAGGTTCTCTTTCCCAGATTGTGAAAAAGAGCATTGTGGCACCAGCTTTTGAGATTGATGTCTTGCCTTTACCTACTCCCAAACCTGATAATTTTGCTGGTGCTGTCGGTAAATATACAATATCTGGTCAGCTGACACCGGAACAGGTTAATGCAAATGATGCTGCAACACTCCGTTTGACTGTCAGTGGACAGGGCAATATGAAGTTGATGAAGGCTCCCAAGGTTAATTTCCCACAAGATTTTGAAATTTATGATCCCAAAGTATCGGATAAAACTACAAATACATCATCTGGAGCCAAAGGAAATGTCGTTTATGACTATGTTGTCGTTCCTCGTCATGGCGGTAAATTCACTATCGCACCTGTTGAATTCTGTTATTTCGACCCTGAGTTAGAAACATATAAGACACTAAAAACAGATTCTTTTTCTATAGCTGTAGCAAAATCAAAAACAACAGGCTCATCTAATTACCACGAACAGGAAGATTTAAAGGTGCTGAATAACGACATCAGGTATATTAAATTAGGAAATATAGAAGATTCAGAATCCAATACGCTATTCTTTGGAAGCCTGGCATATTGGATGTATTATCTTGTGTCAACAGTATTGTTTGTTTTATTATTACTACTCTTTAACAGACAGATAAAAAAGAGTAAGGATATATCCAGTATGCGTATTCAGAAAGCAGGTAAAGCTGCATCGAAACGTTTGAAAACAGCATCCAAATTGATGAAGCAACATCAGAGTGAAGCATTCTATGACGAAGTAATGAAAGCTCTCTTAGGTTATGCTGGCGATAAATTGAACATTCAAAACTCAGATTTAAATAAAGAAAATGTAAGTGCATCATTACAGACGCATGGAGTAGAACAACATCTTGTCGATGCTTACATGAATATCATTAGTGAATGCGAGTTCGCACGTTATGCTCCTGGTGACCCAGATGCAACAATGGAGAAGATATTTACCTCTGCTTCAGATGTAATTAATGAACTTGACTCTGCAATAAAAAAGAATAAATAAGAATACAATATGAAACGATATATCATCATTTTTTCCTGTATATTGTCATTTGCATTAAATATTTCTGCAGATGATGCCGATTCTATTAAAACACAAGCTGATTCAGCATATTCGCGTGAACAATATGATAAAGCTATCATGTTGTATGAGAAGATTGCCAAAAAAACGTCTGATTACAAAGTATTCTATAATCTGGGCTGCTCTTACTACAGAATAGATAATATAGCAAAGAGCATCTTGTGGTTAGAACGTTCAGCAAGACTTAATCCAAGTGATGAAGACGTTCAATTTAATCTTTCCTTGGTACGTACTAAAACAATTGACAGGATTACTCCTAAACACGAGATGATCATTGTTTCTATATTCAAGAAATTTGTTAATCTTATGAGTGTTAAAAGTTGGAGTATAGTATGCATATCGTTGTTTATTCTTTCATTTGTTTTTATATCATTATTTTTATTCTCCAATATTTTATCGTTGAGAAAGATAGGACTATTCATGTTTATTCTATGTATTTTATTGTGCATATCAGGAAATATTTGTGCTTACCAACAACGATCATTTTCTATGAATCATTCAAATGGTGTTGTTATGTCTCCTGCTGTAACTGTTAAAAGTACCCCGACTGAAAGTGGAAGCGATCTTTTTGTCATTCATGAAGGAACATGCGTTGAAATAAAGGATTCCAGCATGAAAGACTGGCTCGAAATACAGATTGCTGATGGCAAGTTGGGGTGGGTACCAAAGAAAACACTTGAACTAATATAATCTATTATGACTTTCATAGACCAGTTAATTGATTTAGATAAGTCTCTGTTACTTTTCTTAAATGGTAGCGACTTCTTATTTTTAGATGGCTTTTTCTTAACATTGACCGAAACCACTACATGGATTCCGCTTTTCTTAAGCATGCTATATGTGGTTATAAAGAATAACAATGCTAGGCGATGTCTGATATTATTAGGATTAACAGTACTCCTGGTTGTTGCTACAGATCAATTTTCGAGTGGGTTCTGTAAACCTTTCTTTCATCGATTCAGGCCATCCCAAGAACCGTCATTAGATGGTCTTGTTGATATGGCAAATAGTTATAAAGGTAGTTTGTACGGTTTCATTTCCGGCCACGCCACAAATACATTTGCCATTGCAACATATTTTTCCTTAATATTCAGAAACAGACGAACGAGTATTATTCTATTCATTTGGGCAATGATGTCCTCTTACAGCAGAATCTATTTGGGACTTCATTATCCTGGCGACATCCTGGCCGGTGCTTTTTCCGGTACCATTATAGCTATATTATTTTACATCATATTTAATTTGTTGAGTAAGAGATTTTGTATTCAAAAAGAAAACTACTCTTCATTATTCACTTCTACAGGATATTGGATAAAAGATTTTCTGCTCTTATACATCGTATTTTTTGCAACAATGATATTCTTAGTTTGTGCAGGGCTTTACTATACATATCAACACTAATATTGTAATGTTATTAACTTGAAGAACTTATTATCTCTCATAACTATTGTTCTTCTACTATTAGGTTGTAGAAGTAATGAATCCCAAGATTTTCTTTCTGCGGATTACTATAATACTATATCTTATGAGACAAGATATTCTGATATAGATTCTTCATATGCTGCTGCTAAAAAAGCTTATTCAATTACCAGTAATTACGATGATGGAAAGGTCGAAGCACTAAACAATCTGGCATATGTTTATTACCAGCAAATGAAATATGACCATTCTATCCGCTTGCTTAGAAAAGTACTAAAGCATTCACGTAACCAAATAGAACTTCTGTGTTCTGATGTTATGATGATGAAGGTGATGCAGCGAGTAGGAAATGGTTATGAATTCTTTAAGTGCAGAAATCGTGCTTTAAAAAGATTGGCAAGAATTAATGAGAGTTTTGACGATTTGACCGAACGTCAGTTAAAAAGAGTCTATTATGCCAATACAGAACTTCATATAGTATCCTCTACATATTACTATTATTTAGGACAGGATTCTTTGGCTAAAGAAGAGATTAACTCTATTTCAGAGGATATCAGATTAGATAAGGATACAACTCAATTTTTGTATTATCATTATATGTTAGGAAGCGGCGGATTGCTTAAGGGTAATCCAACCGATGTGTTGTTACAAGAATTTGACCATCTACTTCTTACCTATACCCTGTCAAAGTCAAAAAAAATAACCTATTTCGAGGCAAATTCATTACAGTCATTTGCTGAAATGTTGATAGATACCTTTAACGTCAACACAATTAAGCAATATAGGAGAGATGCCTATAATTATATTTTTGACCAAGTGGCAGATAACGGATCAATTCAATTTCATGACACACTAAGTGCATTGCCCTTGGCTCTTGCATCAAAATCTCTTAGCCTTTTCTATAACTATAAAGACTTGTTCCAGACAGCCTGTTTATACAGAACACTTGGAGATATTTATTTTGCTGGCGGAAAATATCAGAAAGCTCACAAGAATTATAATACGGCCTTGTCCTTGGTACATAGCCAAAAAAGAAGATCGTCTAAGAGTATTATTGCATGGATGGCTGGCATTCATGAGCGACTGAGTCTGTCTTACAGCTCTATAGGCAACAAGTCTCTTTCGGATTATCATAGGAATATATACCTTGATCTTCTCGATGACTCTCGACAGAATAAAGAGTTGGATATAAGAAAAGACAATCTTTCTAAAGAAGTCAGGGACATACATATTGGAATCGGTCTGCTCATTCTGTTGGTATCGCTTATTCTAATTCTGACATTCTTATATCTTTATAAAATAAAGAATCACATTACTTCTCAATATACGACCTTATCAAACATAAAAGAATCAAAAGACTATCTTGATGTTCAAAACCATATCATAGAATTTACGAATAGCCAAGAGTCACATATCGAAGATTTAACAGATATCGGTAATAGCAGTAAATTACATATAGACGAATATCAAAATGGAAATATCATACGTAGGGCCAAAGTGTCATTAGTTTATTCCATCGTTCCTTTCCTGAATAGAATTCTTGCAGAAACAAGCAGAATGAAATCAGAAGGTAGAGCTAATGTGGAAAGACTTACGTATATCCGAGAATTAATATCTGAGATTACACGTATAAATGATGTCCTGACCGAATGGATTAAAATGCATAAGGGAATGTTGAATCTTCATATTACAACATTCTCCCTTAGTAATATTTTTAATATTATTAAGCTTAATACATCAACATACGAGAAAAAAGATATCTCTTTAGTTGTTCCAACAACAGATCTGAAGGTAAAGGCAGATGAAGCACTTACCTTGTTTATGATAAATACTCTTGCTGATAACGCACGTAAATTCACCAATTCCGGTGGTAAGATAGAAATATCTTTATCTTCTACAGATGAATTTGTTGAGATAAGCATTATTGATACAGGAATAGGTTTAAGCAAAGAAGATGTTGATATATTAAATAACAGTAACGTCTATGATTCCTCTCACCTTGGTATATCTAGTGATAATAAGGGATTCGGGTTTGGAATCATGAATTGCAAAGGTATTATAAATAAGTATAAAAAACTATCCTCTAAATTTACTGTATGCAACTTCGGCGTTGAAAGTGTCTTGGGAAAAGGTAGTCGTTTCTGGTTTAGATTACCCAGGGTACTCTGTGTCGTATTTTCTTTCATGCTATCTTCTTTCATTCATGCTGCTGACGATAATTTCAAAGCGTTATTTGATTCTACATATTCAGCAAATATAGATGGAAGATACGAAGACGCCTTGCGTTTTGCAGATAGTGCGTTACAGATTCCTGAAATACTATCCGACACGCTTTCCGTTGTTCAGTTAAGGAATGAAATGGCTATTGCCTCTCAAGCATTGAACAGATGGGATAATTATAGGTATAATAATGATGAATGTGTTCGCTTACATTGGTTGTACTCTCAAGATACATCTCTCGCCACATATTGCAAACAGATGGAAGAAACAAAATATGACAGCTCTGTCCTGTTTGTCCTTCTGGCCATTTCCTTTATTATAATATTGTGTCTGATATATGTTGTTTTCCTGAAAGACAGAATAAGGAGTAAAGCCAAGATGTTATCACTAAACGAAATCTTTTGTCAAACATTAGATAGAACAAGAAACCATATTAACTCTTTGAGTGAACTTTCAGAAACGAATAAATTTGATGTTATAAGTTATAACAAAAATTTTATCCAAGAACTCATTAACGAAAGTGACGCAAACTCAAGTCTTGTTAAAGATGATGATTTCTTACTTTCCTTACTACAGGATTTCTATCGGAATATCATAAACCGACTGAATAAAATTAATGACTTACAGGATGAAATAACAAACCAGACGGAGCAGAATAACAAAATAAGATTCGAGGAAGACAGACTTTATGTAATGAATCAAGTACTGGATAATTCGTTAAGTACGATTAAACATGAAACAATGTATTATCCGGCCCGTATAGACCAAATCTCCCAAAGCCTATTAGAGAATCCTGACAACCAACAGGCTATAATTGAATTAAATGATCTTGTTTCATATTATAAGGAATTATATCTTCTCTTGTATGAACAGGCCGACCGCCAGTTGTTACAGTCCAATTTCCGAACCCAGAGAGTTAATGGTAATGAGATCACTGATTACATACAGAAAAAACTCACTTCATTACAAATAAAAGATAAAAAGGAGGTTAACTTCAGTTCGTCAGATGAAAACCATATGGTTTGCTGCGACAAGAAACTTCTGAAGATTCTACTTGACCAATTAATTATGGTAAATTGGAAAGAGATGAACAGCTTACATGTTTCTTTCAAACAGATTGATAATATTATTAATATATTCTTTACATTCGGGGGCGTCTTTAAAGACGAATACGAGATAATAAACCTGTTTACACCTTCAAAAGATAATATCTCGTATTATATTATAAAGCAGATTATACGCGAACATGATGCAAAATGTGGTTATCCGGGATTACGACTGGATGCTTCACAAAGCGAAGAAGGATTTATTATACATTTTTCTTTAATTAGCAAATATAACTAAAACTGAATATATGGACAATTTCAAAGTTATCATCGTAGAGGATGTAAAATTAGAGCTAAAAGGAACGGAGGAGATATTCCGACATGACATTCCTGAAGCAGAAATTATCGGAACGGCACAAAACGAAAGTGAGTTCTGGAGATTAATGCGTGCAGCTGTTCCCGATCTCGTCTTGTTGGATCTGGGCTTAGGAGGAAGCACGACTGTTGGCGTAGATATATGTCGTCAACTAAAAGCCCGTTATTCTCAGGTTAAAGTGCTGGTTTTCACGGGTGAAGTGTTGAACGAAAAGTTGTGGGTTGAAGTCTTGAATGCTGGTGCCGACGGCATAATCCTAAAGACAGGTAATTTGTTGGAAAGAGATGATGTACAATTGGTTATGCACGGCAGAAAACTTGTCTTCAATGAACCATTCTTAGAGAAAGTGATAGAGAGATTCAAGAAAATTGTTAACGGAGAGTCGGCAACATCTGATGCGATGATAGACTATGAAATAGACGAATATGATGAACGCTTCCTCCGTCATCTGGCTCTTGGATATACCAAAGATATGATAGCAAACCTTCGTCAGATGCCATTTGGCACCAAGAGTCTTGAAAAACGTCAGGCAGACCTGATTAATCGTCTTTTTGATGAAAAGGAAAGAACCGGAGTAAATGCTGTTCACCTTGCTGTAAGAGCTATTCAGTTACATATAATTGACCCCGAGCATCTCGTTGCTGACGATGAATAAGAAAAAGGTCTTATCATATTTATTAATACTCCTAATTGTCTTATCTGTCTTATTGCCGATAATTTCCTGGATATTATCAGCACTTGGATTGGATTGTAAATCACTATTAAGTGATGAAGGTTGGAGATGGATGTTCTATAATGTCCCCGTTTGTTATGTTAACAAATGGACCATGTTGTTTTTTAGTGTAGTGATAGGTTTAGGAAGTGTTATGCGATGCGGTATTCTGGATGACAAGAAAGACAGGAATGCCCTGTATGTAGTCTTAATTACTTCTGTTTTTATCGTTGTCGCATTACTTCTTTCTGCACTACATCCACAAAGCCCACTTCTTAGTGTTACAGGCGAAATAAAGAATAGTCCGTATATTCATGGTTTGCCTACTATCCTCGTATGGTGCATTATATTTCTTTCTGCCTTATATTCGATACTATCCCATCGGGTAAAAAATGCTGATGATTTCGTCGATTTGCTTACTTATGGCATTCGAAGGTATTCTACTATGGTTCTCATCGTAATGTTATCGACCTTTATCTCTTCTTGTTTTACGTACATATTTAATATAATTATTTGATGCTGTTAGATGAATTAAACCAAAGCCAAAGAGAGGCAGTTCTCTGTTGCGATTGTCCTTCTCTTGTAATTGCAGGTGCAGGTAGTGGTAAGACTCGTGTTATAACCTACAAGATTGCCTATCTGATTGAACAAGGATATGAGCCTTGGAGCATTATGGCTTTGACGTTTACCAATAAAGCAGCAAGGGAAATGAAAGAGCGTATTGGTAAACTTGTCAGCGAAGAACAAGCCAGATATCTTTGGGCCGGCACTTTCCACAGCATCTTCGGTAAAATACTTAGGTATGAAGCAGATTATATTGGCTTCACATCCGACTTTACCATTTATGACACTTCTGATAGTAAAAGTCTCATCAGGACTATTATCAAAGATATGCATCTTGATGAAAAGAAATATAAGCCAAGTACAGTCTTGGCACATATTAGCAACGCTAAGAATTCTCTCGTTTTACCTACAGCATATAGAAATTCCAGTAGGTTATTAGAACATGACAGAGCAATGCAGATGCCGGAAATCTGTTCCATATATGATGAGTACATGCAAAGATGTAAGAAGAGTAATGCTATGGACTTCGATGATATGTTGGTTTATACTTGGCTCTTATTCAAGAATAACCCTGAAATAGCTCGGAAGTATCAGGAGAAATTTAAGTATATTCTGGTTGATGAGTACCAAGATACAAACTATGCACAACATCAGATAGTCTTGTTACTTACAAATTCTCAGCAACATGTATGTGTGGTAGGAGATGATGCACAAAGCATTTACAGTTTTCGTGGCGCCAAGATTGACAACATACTTAACTTCCAGAAACTCTATAATGGCGTAAAACTCTTCAAGCTGGAACAGAATTATCGTTCAACTCAGACAATAGTAAGTGCTGCAAACAGCTTGATTCAACATAATGTCCAGCAGATTCGAAAGGACGTTTATAGTAAAGGGGATGTTGGCGAGCCTATCGAAGTATGTAAAGCCTATAGCGAAGTTGACGAAGCGAACATTGTTGTCAGAAAGATTCGGAATCTTGTCACAAAGGAGAACCTGAAGTACAAAGAGACAGCTATCCTGTATAGGACTAACGCACAAAGTCGCAGCTTGGAAGATGCCTTGAGGAAATCAAATCTGCCATACAGAATTTATGGGGGAACATCATTCTATCAACGTAAAGAGATAAAAGATGTTATTGCCTATTTCCGTTTGGTTATCAATCCAAACGACGAGGAAGCACTAAAGCGAATCATCAATTATCCCAACAGAAAGATTGGTGATGTAACAGTTGGGAAAATTCTGGATTCAGCATCGGCGCATGACTTATCCGTCTGGGATGTCTTGATGCATCTGGATTTGGTTGATGTTAATAATGCTACGAAGAATAGGCTTCAGGAATTTGCCAATATGATTCTCTCGTTCCGTGAAGTTGCTCTTACCCAAGATGCATATAATGCAGGACTTAAGATTGTTGAAGAAAGTGGTATAAGAGCTGATATCTTTCATGGGTCAGAACCTGAAGACATTTCGCGTCAGGAAAACCTGCAGGAAATGTTAGACGGTATGGCTTCCTTCGTACAAGAGCGTGTGGAAACGGGTGGAGGATATATGCTTACCCATTATCTGTCCGAAGTTAGCCTTCTGACCGATATGGATGAAGATGACAGCGAAGGAGATAATAAGGTGACACTTATGACCGTACATGCTGCAAAAGGACTGGAGTTCGAGACGATCTTCGTTGTCGGACTTGAAGAAGAACTTTTCCCAAGTTCTATGTCGATGGAAAGTCCAAGACAGATAGAAGAGGAAAGAAGGCTCTTTTATGTTGCTATGACCAGAGCCAAGAAACACCTTTTCCTGACCTACGCCAGAAGAAGAATGAAGTATGGAATAACTTCGGATTGCGAACCAAGCAGATTCCTCAGAGATATCGACAAGCGTTTCTTGAAATCCGATAAGCCAGAGATGCCCTCACTCAAGGACATTGTTTCCCGTCCTGCATTTATTCCTCAAAGACCGCGTATAGTTCCTGAAACACATCGTACGGTACTACAGACGCCTCCATCTAATTTCATTAAGGTAAGAAAACCTGTTACAGAAACACAACCTGTTAGTGCCACACCACCTTCTAATAACGGATTAACTGTTGGAAGTGTTATTGTTCACGAGAGGTTTGGCGAAGGAGTGGTAGAGAGGCTCGAGGGTAGCGGCCTTGATGCTAAAGCAAGCGTAAGGTTCCAGAATGTGGGAACCAAGCAGTTGCTTTTGCGCTTTGCCAAATTCACACTTAAGCATTAAGGGGAATCTTCTTCATCCAACTGTCACCACGTAGTCGGATTAAGAAGATTACACCTCTGAAGCAGAGTTCTGTTGCCATAGCAATCCAAACTCCTTGCAATCCCATCGTGGTGGATAACAATATTGCCAAGGTTATACGTACCACCCAGATGCTACCCAGATTCATTGCACAAGGAATCAAGGTGTCTCCAGCTCCAACAAATACGCCATACGCAACTATGCTGGCAGCAAACATCGGTTCAGCAAAAGCTTCTATGCGCAGAACCTGAGACGTCAGATGCTGAACAGCAACATCTGGTGTCATAAGTGTCATCAAGGACGGAGCTGTAAGATACATCACAATACCAAGTACTGTCATTACAGCAACACCCATACTTACAGTTATATTACCAAAACTACGAGCCAGTTTCCTGCGTTTAGCTCCTAAGCTTTGTCCGACAAGGGTCGTAGCTGCATCGGCAATACCATAGCCAGGCATATAACAGAGAGCCTCGACAATTATTCCGAACGAGTTAGCTGCTATAGCAATAGTACCTAATGGGGCCACAATAAGGGTGCTCGTAATTTGTGCTCCGCAAAAGATAATGTGCTGTACGGCTATCGGAAGGGAAATCTTAGTGGCTTTGCGTAACGTATCAAGTTTGGGAATAAAACTTCCTTTGTCTTGCAGAAGATTCAACTCTTTGCTGGCAATAGTTGTGAAATAGCACATCAGTAGCGATGTAACGGCAAAAGCCAGACCTGTTCCTATCACTGCTCCCATTACACCTAAACCGGCTCCGGGAATCGTAATGCCCAATACCTGATGCGAGGGGAAGATAAGGAACCAGTTGAATATGACATCCAAGAAGCACATACCTATGTTCAGAATGCTGGGAATATGCATATTTCCGCTACAACGTAACATACCACTACAGAGCGAGTTAAGTTGAGCAAACGGAAGGCATAGGCTGTAACACATAAAGTACAGAGTAGAGTTGGCGTTGATATCCTTGTTTCCTCCAAGCCATGACGGGAGATAGGGACTTATGGATACGCCTATTACCATAAGGGTAAAGGCAAAGAGTATGCACGAGATAAAGCTTTGCCTTAGTACATTCCTTGCTTCGGCAAACTCTCCGGCTCCGATGCGATGAGCTACCTGAACATAGAAACCGACGTTTGCAGCAGAAGAAAGACTGCCAAAGAGCCAGATGGTTGTACTTACCAAGCCAATGCTGGCACTTGCTTCCTTTCCCAGACTTCCCACCATACTGGCATCGATGTACTGCATAACAATATGAGTAAGCTGAGCCAGCATAGACGGAACAGACAAAAGGACAACGAGCAACACTTGGTCGCGTCCCAGCATCTTTGTTCCATTTCTTATCTGTTCGAGGAGCAGATCTTTTTTCTGCGTATATGTCATCCTTTTACCTTAATCTTGCAGTCGGCAGGTGATTTCTGATTCTCGTCGATAATGATATCACCAACGCTGTCAACTTCGATACTTCCTGATGTGGGATTCTTGATACTGTGGACATTTCCCTTGACTGTTGCCTCGATGGTGCTGTATTCGAAGGCCAGATTGGCATCGTCACCCATCGTGCAATCCTCCATATACAGATTCTCGCAGTAACAAAGAGGTTGCTCTCCTGTGATATGACAACGGATAAGTCTGAGATTCTTGCTGTACCAACCAAGGTACTCGCCGTTGATCTCGCAATCTATCAGCGTCACATTCTCTGTTTCCCAGAACGAATCCTTGCTGTTCAGCATAGAGTTTCTGACTTCGACATTCTTGCTATACTGAAAAGCATAATTACCATCTAAGTGGAAATTCTCTATCTGTACGTTATCGGTATGCATTCCCAGATAGTCGGCATTCTCGATGCGAGAATTCTTA
>Ga0310691_10000267_pt1 | contig 106841 bp, 90 predicted proteins | sample 176DNAGHGlowgp2_FD_203887 | JGI IMG/M metagenome (GOLD analysis project Ga0310691, IMG submission 203887) | Sheep rumen microbial communities from Palmerston North, Manawatu-Wanganui, New Zealand - 1766 DNA GHGlow gp2 (v2) (version 2) | ecosystem: Host-associated > Mammals > Digestive system >...
CCACCTCGCGATGGACACCCTTGCCTTTGGCTGTGACCTTCCCACTATCAGGGCGGTCTGGGGACTTGCACCCGTTAGAATACGTTCGTGCCGGGCGAACAACCGGAACGGGGACCGCGCGATGCGATCCCCGTTTTTCCTTATGCCGTCGCGATGCCCTAGAAGGCGGCGATCAGTTCGTCGTTGCTGTAGGCGTCGGCGCCATAGCAGGTCTTCAGGTAGGCCAGGCCGCCGAGATAGTCTTCTTCGGTGAAGGAATTGGTCGCTTCCTTGGCCGCCACCACGTCGTAGCCGAGGCAGTAGGCGTCGGCGGAGGTATGGCGGCAGCACATATGGGTGTGCAGGCCGGTGATGATCACGGTCTTGACGCCCAGTTCCTTCAGGAGGATGTCCAAATCCGTCTGGAAGAAGCCGCTGTAGCGGCGCTTGGGCACCACGTAGTCGCCGGGCTGCGGAGTCAGTTCGGGAATCACTTCGGCGCCGGGGGTGCCGACGAGGGCGTGGTCGCCCCAGATCTGGAGTTCCCGGTCGATGCCCGGCAGGTGGGCGTCGTTGCAGTAGACGACGGGAACGCCCTTCTCGCGCGCTGCGGCAAGCAGGCGGGCGGTGGCGGGAACGATGGCGCGGGCACGGTCGCAACCGATGGCACCGGTGACGAAGTCGTTGAGCATGTCAACGACCAGGATGGCGGGATGATTCAATTTTTCCATATGCTTTCAATTGTTTTCTTTCGTCTTCAAACAGACCGGTGTCCTTTCCCGCAAAACGCGGGCCACGCCGTTATTTCCTGCGGTCGATACGCGTCCAGACCCAGTACATAAACACGCCCCAGACCAGGAACAGCACCACATACACCCAGAAGGGCAGCCGCGCCTGGTAGATGTCCCAGTTCAGGACCTTCTGGTACTCCGGGATATCGGCGTAGTAATAGGCGCCGGCGCCGAAGTCCAGCTCGGGGTCGAGCCCGATGCGGTTGACCATGATATAGACGGCTGCGGCCAGGATGGCCCCTCCCACCACGAGGAGGGCCACCCTGGCCGCGCGTCCGGATTTCGGCATCCCCTTAGGACAGGTGCGGGATGGGGAAGAGCACGCCGCTGAGCAGCAGCCACACGGCGAAGAAGGTCAGCGCGATGTTGAAGCACTGCCCCACGAGGTACAGCCAGAGCGGCTTGCCGCCCTGCATCTGCTTCACCAAGTCCTTGAAGTTGGTGTCCAGGCCGATGCTCACGAAGGCCAGCACGAAGGCCCAGTTCTTATACTGGTCGAGCACGCCGTTGATGGCCTTCACCTGGTCCGCGCCGGCGAGCGGCTGGATGATGAAGGAGGCCACGAGCGAAGCCACGAAGAAGCCGATGATGAATTTCGGGAAGCGGGTCCAGATTTCGCCGGCGCCCACTTTCTGGCCTTCCTTCCGGTTCACGCTGGTCGCGAAGAACAGGGCCACGAAGAAGGCGATGAAGCCGATGAGGATATTCTGGATCATCTTGACCAGCACGGCGGCCTGTTCGGCCTCGCCGCCCAGCACAGAACCCGCCACGGCCACGGCGCCGGTGCTGTCCACCGTACCGCCGATGAGCGCGCCGCCCATGATCGGAGACATGCCCGTGGCCCGGATGAGCACGGGCTCGAGGGCCATCATCAGCACCGTGAAGATGATCGAGATGGAGATGGTCATCGTGAGGTCGTCCTTCTTGCAGTTGGACGCCGCACCCGTCGCGATGGCGGCGGAAGTACCGCACACGCTCGTGGCGGAGGCCATCGTGATGACCAGCGGCTTGTTGTCCATCTTCAGCACGCGCGTGCCGAACCACCACATGAAGAGGATGACGATCGGCGTGACGATCCAGGCGATGCCCAGGCCGTACAGGCCGAATTTCGCAATGTTGGAGAAGAGCACGGAGAAGCCCATGATCACCAGGCCGGTCTTGATGTAGAATTCCGTCTTGACGGCCGGCTTGAGCCACTTGGGCGTACCGACTGTATTGGAAATCAGGATACCCACGATCAAAGCCCAGAAGGCCCACTCCAGGTAGCGGTTGAGCGTGAACTCCGCGCTGATGAGGCGGACGATCACGGCCAGCACGAACACGCCCAGGAAGGCGGGCAGGAACTTCTTCACCTTTTCGCCGAGCAGGGCGGCGCCGCAGGTAAAGAGCACGCCGAGCACGAGGACCGTGCGCAGGAGCTTGCCCCAGAAGGCGCCCGATGCGAACTGCTGTCCCAGCGGGACGATCTTGGCGGCCTGAGCCTCGTTGAGCGATTCACCCCAGGACCAGGTCTTGAAGCTGAGCGCGGAAAAATCAAATGCTTGGGCAAGGACGGCGACGCAGGCGATCAGGATGACGATGAATCCGATCCACACGGAAAGCCAGTCCTCGGTTTTCCACAATTTGGACAAGTTGCTGTTCTTTGCCATTTTCTACGGGTTTTGTTTTAAATACAACGGGCAAAGATAGTGTTTTTTCTTAACTTTGTCCTGGAATTCGAATATATGTGCGTATGGAGAAAACCTGGAGATGGTTCGGCCCGGCCGACAAGGTGACGCCGGAGATGATGCGCCAGATCGGCGTGGAAGGCGTGGTGACGGCCTTGCACCACCTCGCCCCCGGCGAGTTGTGGACGGAGGAGGACATCCGTGCCGTGCAGGCGCGCCTCGCAGCCGCCGGGCTGCACTGGTCCGTCGTGGAAAGCCTGCCCGTCAGCGAGGAGATCAAGTACGCCGGCCCCCGGCGGGACGCCCTCATCGACACCTACATCCGGAGCCTGGAAAACCTGGGCCGTTGCGGCATCCATACCGTCTGCTACAATTTCATGCCCGTGATCGACTGGGTGCGCACCGACCTGGAGCGGCCCCTGCCGGACGGCTCCCTTTCGCTCTATTTCGACTACGTCCGCTTCGCCTGGTTCGACATCAAGATCCTCGCGCGCAAGGGCGCGGAGAAAGATTTCCCGCCGGAGGTGGTGGAGAAGGTGGAGGCGCTGGACCGCAGCGCCACGGACGAGGACCGGGCGCAGATCGTCGATACCATCATCACCAAGACGCAGGGCTTCATCAACGGCCCGCTGGGCGGCGGCGACGCCTCCCCCGTAGAGAAATTCCGCGCCCTGATGGCCCCCTACGCGGGCGTCTCGAAGGTGCAGCTCCGCGAGAACCTGCGCCATTTCCTCGAGGCCGTGATGCCCGTCTGCCGGCAGTGGGACATCCGCCTGTGCATCCACCCCGACGACCCGCCCATGCCGGTGTTCGGCCTGCCGCGCATCGTCTGCGACGCCGGCGACATCCGCTGGCTGCTGGGTGCGGTGGACGATTTCCACAACGGGCTGACCTTCTGCGCGGGCTCGCTGTCCGCAGGCGCGCACAACGACGTGGAGGCGATGGCGCGCGAGTTCGCCCCGCGCACGCATTTCGTGCACCTGCGTTCGTGCAACCTGCTGCCGGGCGGGGACTTCGTGGAGGCGCCGCACACCGCCGGACGCGTGAACCTGGTGGAGCTGGTGCGCATCTTCGAGCGCGAAGGCCGCAACCTGCCGATGCGGGTGGACCACGGCAAGACGATTCTGGGCGACGAGCGCGTCGGCTACAACCCGGGCTACAGCTTCCACGGCCGGATGCTGGCCCTGGGGCAGGTGGAAGGGATGATGGCGGCCGTACAAGACGAAATCAAACGCAACCAAGCATATGAATGAATTGTATTCCGTAGCCGGAAAGGTGGCCGTGATCAGCGGCGCCGCCGGAGCGCTGGGCGGCTCGCTCGCCCGCCATTTTGCCGCACAGGGCGCCGACGTGGTGGCGCTCGTGCACCGTCCCGAACAGGTGGAACCCACCGTCGCTTCCCTGAAGGCCCTCGGCGGCAAGCCCGTCGGTTATGCCTGCAACGTGATGGACACGGAGGCGGTTTCCAAGATCGCCGATGACGTGGTGGCCGCCTACGGCCGGGTGGACATCCTCATCAACGTGGCCGGCGGCAACGTGCCCGGCGCCACCGTGATGCCCGACCAGAACTTCTGGGACATGAAGCTGGAAGACTGGACCAAGGTGCTGGACCTCAACCTCAACGGGACGGTCTATCCCTGCCACGTGTTCACGAAGGTCTTTGCGAAACAGGGCTACGGCTGCATCCTGAACATCTCCTCGATGGCCGCCTACGACGCCCTGACCCGCGTGGCGGGCTACGGCGCCGCCAAGGAGGGCGTGTCCAACTTTACCCGCTGGCTCGCCGCAGAAATGGCCATCAAATACGGCGAGAAGATCCGCGTGAACGCCCTCGCGCCGGGCTTCTTCATCGGCAAGCAGAACCGCGCCGCCCTGCTGAACGAGGACGGCTCGCTGACCGAGCGTTCGATGAAGGTGATCGCCAAGACCCCGATGCGCCGCTTCGGCGACCTGACGGAACTCAACGGCGCCGCGCAGTTCCTCTGCTCCGACGCCGCCTCCTTCGTCACCGGCGTCGTCCTGCCGGTTGACGGCGGCTTCAGTTCGTTCAGCGGAGTCTAGCGGAAAAAGCGGGAGAGCCAGGCCTGGTCGATGGTGGCGAGGCCCGTGGCGGATTCGCGGATGAGCGGATTGCGCCCCAGGATGCCTGCGCAGTCCTCATACACGTTGAACCCGACCGCCAGCATCTCCATCTGCCCGTTCTCCGGATAGGTGAAGGTCATCTCGCCGTCGGAACCGTCGCTTTTCAGGAACTTCAGCGGCACGTCCTTCTTTAGCTCCCGGCAGGTCACGAACTTGCACATTTCGATGACGATGTCGTCCAGGCCGCATTCGAAGACCTTGATCTTCTCGATGAGGTCCCCGACGGTGGCCACAAGGCGGCCCGTATAGCCCTCCGGCAGGCCTTCCGCCGCGAGCGGGGCGTCCGAGAGCACGATCATCAGGCGCTCGTCCGTATCGTAATACAGGAAGGGGAATTTCAGCAGGTTGACGGTCCCGCACACCGGGCAGGTCCGCGTGAACAGTTCTCCGCTCCGGACCTGTTCCTTCAGGTCCGACGAGGCCGCGGCGTTGACACTCTGCGGCACCTCCGCGGTGAATTGTGTCCCGCAGCGGGAACACGTTGTTTTTATCTCAGACATTGAAAAGGAAGTGCATTATATCACCATCTTGGACGACGTATTCCTTCCCCTCGACCCCCATCTTGCCTGCGGCGCGCACGGCCGCCTCGGTCTTGTACTGCACGAAGTCGTCGTACTTGATGACCTCGGCGCGGATGAAGCCCTTCTCGAAGTCGGAATGGATGACGCCGGCGGCCTTGGGGGCCTTGTCGCCCTTGTGGATGGTCCAGGCGCGGCACTCGTCGGCGCCGGCCGTGAAGAAGGTCTGCAGCCCCAGCAGGTGGTAGGCGCCCTGGATCAGGCGCACCACGCCGGATTCCTGCAGGCCCATCTCCTCCAGGAACATCTGCCGGTCGTCGTAGTCCTCCATTTCGGCGATCTCGGCCTCGGTGCGGGCGGAGATCACGAGGATCTCGGCGTTCTCGTCCTTCACGGCCTCGCGGACGGCGTCCACATACTTGTTGCCGCTCACGGCGGATGCGTCGTCCACGTTGCACACGTACATCACGGGCTTGTCGGTGAGCAGGAAAAGGTCGTGCGCGAGGACGGCCTCCTCGTCGTTCAGCAAGGCCACGCTGCGGCAGGACTTCCCCTGCTCCAGCGCTTCCTTATAACGAAGCAGCAGCGCCAGGAGTTTCTTCGCCTCCTTGTCGCCGCCGGTCGTAGCCTGCTTCTGCACCTTGGCGATGCGCGCGTTGACCGTCTCCAGGTCCTTGATCTGAAGTTCCAGGTCAACGACCTCCTTGTCCCGGACAGGATCCACCGAGCCGTCCACGTGCACGACGTTGCCGTCGTCGAAGCAGCGCAGCACGTGCAGGATGGCGTCGCACTCGCGGATGTTCGCAAGGAACTGGTTGCCCAGGCCCTCCCCCCGGCTGGCGCCGCGCACCAAGCCGGCGATGTCCACGATGTCCACCGTGGCCGGGATCGTGCGCTGGGGGTGGCAGATCTCCGTCAGCACCTCCAGGCGCTTGTCGGGGACGTTGGTGGAGCCGAGGTTGGGTTCGATGGTGCAGAACGGGAAATTGGCGCTCTGGGCGCCGCCTGCGCTTACGCAGTTGAAGAGGGTGGATTTGCCGACGTTCGGAAGGCCGACGATACCGCACTTGAGGGACATATTCTTTCGATTTATCGTACAAAAATACGCAATTTTTACCATCTTCGCGGAAGGATTGCCTTAAAACTGACAAACGATGAAAAAGCTTCGATTCCTGCTGCCCGCAGCGCTGCTGCAGGCCCTTCTCCTTCCCCTCCGCGCACAAACGCCCCCGCCCGGCCGCGATTCCCTGCTGGTCGTCTTCTGGAACGTGGAGAACTTCTTCGACTATCACTCTGAGAACAAGCCGCAATTCTGGACGGCAGGCCGCTTCTATGCCAAATGCGACGCCGTGGCGAAGACGCTGCTGCGCATCGCCGACCGCTACGGCCGGCTGCCGGACGCGGTGGGGTTCGCGGAAGTCGAGAACGGCTTCGTCCTGCGGCAGCTCTGCGCGAGTTCCGCCCTGCGCAAGCTGGACTACCGCATCGTCCACTACGAATCACCCGACCACCGCGGCATCGACTGCGCGCTGCTCTGCCGCCGGTCCACCCTCCCCCTGCGCGGGAGCGCCCCGAAACACGTCCCGGACAGCGCCGGCGGGGTGATGGCCACGCGGGACATCCTGCTCGCGGAGTTCGACAGCCTCGCCATCCTGGTGAACCACCACCCTTCGCAGATCGGCGGCAAGGACGAGCGGCGGGCGGCCGCCCGCGCCCGGCTGCAGGCCCTGACGGACTCGCTGCACGCCGCCGGGACGGCCCGCACCCTCGCCGTCGGCGACTTCAACCAGGACCTGTGGCCCGGTGCTCCACGGGGAACGCTCAAGTACGACGGGCATTGGGAAAAGATCGACGGGGCGTTTGCCGAAGGCTTCTCCGCCGTTCGGGAAGAGGTGTTCGACGACCCCCTGCTGCTGGTCCCCGACAGCGCCTTCGGCGGGCTGAAACCCCGCCGTACCTTCGTGGGCCCGCGTTACCAGGGCGGCGTCAGCGACCACCTGCCTGTTGTGTTTATCGTTTATTTTTGATACATTTGTGATTGCGACAAAAATATAAATCACATAGTTATGAAAGACATGAACACCCAGATCCACGAGAAATTCCTCTCCTTATACGGCGACGGCGGCACGATGTACGCCGCGGCCGGCCGCATCAACCTGATCGGCGAACATACCGACTACAACGGCGGATACGTCTTCCCCGGCGCCATCGACAAGGGTATCATGGCCGAAATCAAACTCAACGGAACCCGCCGGGTGAATCTGTATTCCCTCGACTACGACGCCGCGAGCAGCTTCGGCCTGAACGAGGAGGACAAGCCCGCAGAGGCCTGGGCGCGTTACGTCTTCGGCGTCTGCCGCGAGACCGTCAAGCGCGGCGGGAAGGTGGATGGCTTCGATGCGGTCTTCGCGGGCGACGTGCCCCTGGGCGCCGGCCTGAGCTCCTCCGCGGCCCTCGAGAGCTGCTTCGCCTTTGCCCTGAACGACCTCTTCCAGAACGGGATCGACAAGTTCGAACTCGCCAAGATCGGCCAGAGCACGGAGCACAACTACTGCGGCGTGAACTGCGGCATCATGGACCAGTTCGCCTCCTGCTTCGGCAAGGCCGGCAGCCTCATCCGACTCAACTGCAAAACGCTGGAATACAAGTACTTCCCCTTCGACCCCAAGGGCTACCGGCTCGTCCTTGTGGACTCCTGCGTGAAGCACGAACTCGCCTCCTCGGCCTACAACTACCGCCGCCAGAGCTGCGAGCGCGCCGCCGCCGCCATCAAGAAGAACCACCCCGAGATCGACTTCCTGAGCGACTGCAAGCGCGTGTGGCTGGACGAGGTGCGCGACCAGATCTCCAGCGAGGACTTCATCCGTGCGGAATACGTGATCGGCGAGGTCCAGCGCGTGCTGGACGTCTGCGACGCCCTGGAGCGCGGTGACTACGAGACCGTGGGCGAGATGATGTACCAGACCCACTTCGGCCTGAGCAAACTCTACGAGGTGAGCTGCGAGGAACTCGACTTCCTGAACCGCCTGGCCCGCCGGCTCGGCGTCACCGGTTCCCGCGTGATGGGCGGCGGCTTCGGCGGCTGCACCATCAACCTCGTCAAGAACGAACTCTACCTGCCGTTCGTCGCGGCCGCCAAGGCGGAATTCGCCCTCAAGTTCGGCCACGCCCCGAAGATCTACGACGTGGTCATCTCCGACGGCGCCCGCCGGCTGTAGAGACAGGTCGATGAACGAAAAAAGGCTGACGCAAAAGCGTCGGCCTTTTTTCGTTTCTTCCTGGTGTTCGGAGCGCAGCTTCTTCTGGCAGCTCCGAGCTGCTAGAAGAAGCGCTCGCGGTTATCCTTGACGTTGTCGTAGTCGGACATCACGGAGAGGATCATCTGCGAAAGGTACTGGGACTTCTGCAGGGCCAGCGCCTTGGCATCGTCCTCGGTGTAGAAGGAACCCGTCTCCTTGTTGGCGACACGCACGACATAGGAACCCATCACGCCGCTCACGGGACCGAAGACCTCGCCTTCCTTGGCGACGGCCATGGCACCGAGCAGGGCCGGCTCCACGCTGGTTGAAGCCAGCGACAGGGCGTCACGATGCTCGACCTGGACGCCGAGGCGCTCGGCAGCCTCCTCAAGGGTGGCGGCACCGGCGATCTTGTCGGCGACTTCCTTCGTCTTGACATCCTGGATCTTCTCGGCATAGAGGCGGTCCTGAATCTGGGAAGCGACCTTCTCGACCGGGGTGTAACCCTCCTTGGTGGCATCCTTCACGGCGACGACGAAGAAGTAGTTGTTGTCCACGGTGATGATGTTGGAGGCCTTGCCGACCTTGTTGTCAAACGCCCAGCGGGTCACTTCCTTGGCGTTGTCGATGGCGCCGTAGTTGGAGGTCGCCTCGCTGATGGTGGCCGGGTGGGAATAGACCTTGGTGGAGTCGATGGCCTTCTTGTAGCCGTCATAGCTGCCGCCGGCGAGGGTGGCGAAGGTGTTGGCCTGCGCGTAGAAGGAGTTGAAGGTGTCCTTGCTGGCGAGGGCGGTCTTCTCGAGGATGGCGACCTGCTTCTTCGCGACCGGCTTGGTCTTGTTGCTCACGACCACGATGTGCGTGCCGTACTGCGTGTTCAGGACGTAAGGCTGGTTCACGGCGGCCTCGAAGACACCCTCGAAGCCGGGGATCATGTAGGTCTGCGTCATCCAGCCGATGCTGCCCAGCTCGCCGTCGGCGGCGGAGCCCTGGTCGGCGGAATAGACAGCCGCAAGGTTGGCCAGATTGCCGCCCTTCTTCAGCACGTTCAGCAGGCTGTCGGCCACGTGTTCCGCGTTCTCACCCTGCAGGAGGATGTGCTTGACGAAAGCGGAGTCGGGCAGCATCTTGCTGTCCATCTCGCGGGCCGCGTAGAAGGTGTTGCCGGCGGTGACGATCTGGGTCAGCTTGCTGCCGCCGAAGATCTGGGCGTCGATTTCGGGATTGACCGTGGCGAGCTCGCCCGCCTTGTACCAGTAGTTGTCCAGGGCGCGGTCGGAGTTCTTGGAAAGGAACGCGCGCATGTTGTCGGTGGAGGCGAACTCGTCGTAGGCCTCGTTCATCGCGGCGCTGGCGGCGGCGACGTCCTCGGAGGACGGAACGACCTCGTAGACCACGTACTCGATCTCGCGGGTGGCGTTCTGCTTGAAGAAATCCTTGTGGGCCTTGTAGTAGGCGCGGATCTCGTCGGAGGTCACGGTGACGGTGCTGTCGGGGACCACCGGATAATAGACCACGAAATAGTCCACGTCAGCCGTGGTGTTGCCTTCCTGGACCGCCTGGGCGACCTGCAGCGCGTTGTCCATGCCGCTGGCGTTGAACAGGGCGCCGTACTTCGCATAGTACTGCTGGTTGTGGACCGTGTTCTGGATGTAGTCCCAGTAGGTGTGGAGCTGGCCGCTGCCGTCGGCGTCGACGCTCTCGATGAACGCCCGCAGGCGGTCGGCGGAGAAGTTGCCGGTCTCGTCCATAAAGACGGGATTCTGCGCCAGGGCGGGGGAGATGTACTCGCCGCTCATCAAGGATACCATTTCGTCCTGACCCACGGTGATGCCGGCGTTCTTCGCGTTCTTGACAAACATGTATCTGTCGAGAAGCTCCTGCCAGGCGGCGTTGCGGATCTGCTTCTGGGTCTCCTCGTCGCGGCCTGCGCCGAGCAGTTCGTTGATGGTCGTGTAACGGTCGACGTCGGCCTGGAAATCCGTATAGGAAACGTTCTTGCCTGCGATCTGGCCGACGTCATACTTGGAAGACATCGAATTGAGCGCAGACTCCAGGGTGCTGGGGTCGATAATGAAGGAAAGGAGGGCCAGCGCGATGATGATGGAAATCACGAGGCCGAATTTAACGCGTATTTTTTCAAGTACCGCCATTGTTATGTTGTTTTTACAATTTTCCGATAAGGGGTTGCGAATTTAGTTATTTTTTTGGAAACGGCCCAATAAAATTCACAGAATCAATGATTACGAGCGTACTATCCTGCACGACGACCCCGTACGCGTCGAACGGACGGTACAGGATCGAGTTGCGTACGTGGTCGTCGGAACGCATTCCGTACCCCTGCAGGAAACCCTGGCGGGAGTACATCTTGACATAGCAGTCGGTATAGACCTCCCGCTTCGCCTGGTCCCAGTAAATCGTGTCCGTTTCCATCGTTTCCTGCTCGATGACATTGTGCAGGATGACGTTGCCGAACGCCTCCCAGACCTCGTCCCGGTTCCGGTCCTTGGGCACGATGTGCCGCGCGTCGTCCGCCACGATGACCGACTCGAGCAGGCCCTCGTCGGTGTAGCCGTACACGGAAATCCCGTGCGGGAACGCATCGTACGAGGCCGTGTCGGCATCGTAATGCTCCATCAGGTCGGATTCGATGCGCATCGACACCGAGCCGTTGCGGGTCTGCACGGCGAACATGTCGAAGATGCGCTGGGTGGGCGTCTTGTCCAGGTCGAGCCGGTCCGCCTCCCCGATCTGGCTGCCGCAGGAAACGACAATGCTGGCAACCACCACCGTGATTGCCAGCAAGATAAGACTTTGTCCCTTTCGGTTCAAACTAACGGGTACGCACCGTCGTCGTGGCACGCATTCCGCCGCAGACGACCGTATAGGACTGGCCGCGGGTGACGTCGTACATGAAGGCCTCGGCGGTCTCCGGGAAGTACACGCTGTACTGGCCGATGTAACGGTTCGCCTCTTCCGTCAGGGACGGGTCGGCGGCCTTCGCCTTGTTCATGTAGTCGCAGGCCACCCAGTAGGGGGCGCGGCGGGAGATCTCGTCGCCGCCGCAGCGGGTGGCGCCCCAGATGTTGCCGATCAGGAAGTAGGCCTTGCCGGCCATGGCCTCGTTCTCGTCCGCCACCTTGTTGGCGTACTCGAAGGCGCGGCCGTTCTGGCCTGCCTTGAAGCAGAGCGTGGCCAGCTCGTAGGTCCAGTCTCCCCGCTTGGTGTCGCCGGGCTCAAGTCCGGCCAGCGCGCTCTCCAGGTAGGAGACGGCCTCGCTGTAGTTGCCGCGGGCGCCGTGCAGACGGGACAGGTAGTAAGCGGAGCTCGGGGACGGATCGAGCTTGTTCATCGTGGTGACGGCCTGCAGGAAGAGGTCGTTGTTGTCGCAGCCCTCGGTGATGCTCATCGTCTTCACGATGCTCTGGGCGAGCGTCAGGTTGTCCGGATCGGCGGCCAGGCGCGGGGTGTACAGCTCCACGAGGGTCTCGCAGCTGGCGACCTTGCTGGCGGCGAACACGCTGCCCATGTCGTTCTTGACGTTGGCCAGCTGCTCCTTGTCGGCGTCGTTCGCCGGCGCGATCGTCTCGAGGAGGTCGCTGTTGCGCTGGTAGGCGTTGATCACGGTCTCGGCGTCCATCTGGCCGGCCTGGAACAGTTCGATGGCGGCCTGGAGGTCGAAGAGCAGGAGCGTCGGGCGGACCTTGGCCTGGTTCGCGGCAATGATGCTCTCGAAGCCGTCATAGAGCTTCTTGGGATCGTTCTTCACATAGTTGAAAAGGTCCTGTCCTTTGTTGTTGAGGGCCGACACCGCGTTGTTGGGGTAGTACTGCGCACGGATATCATAAAGCGTGAGCAGGGAGTCCACCAGCTCGCTGCGGTACTTGGCTTCCCGGGTCTTGCTGATCATCTGGCGCATCAGGGTGGCGCCGTTGATGTAAAGGTTCTGGCTGGCCGTCGGCGGGCAGAGCCGGTAGGCGTTGCGCCAGCTCGGCATGGCCTCATCGTAGTTCTTCTGCTTGAAATACTCCTGGTAGAAGGAGAGGTTCTTGATGCACTCAGCGCTGTCTGCGCCATACTTGCCCTGTGCGAAGAGGTTGTTCCCCGCCAGTGTTGCGGCAATGGTCAGAATGGCAATGGTTAACTTTTTCATATGGCTATAATTGTTTATCCGTTTTAGTTTCCTTTACTGATACTGGACCTTCCGGAACCAGATGTCGAAGAGGTTGAACCCGATCGAGAAGTTTATGTACCGCTCGCGGACCATCTTGTCAGAGACCGCGCCCCGCTGTCCGAAATCGACGCCCAGCGTCAGGCCGTTGTAGTTGTTTACGATCGGCAGGGTGACGCCCAGCGTGATGCCTGTCGACGTTACACGGTTACCATCTAGCAAATAGTATTCCTTTTTGTGATAAGCCCCCACGCGATACGCCACGTGGTTGAGATAATAGCGGATGTCGTTGCGGTTCGGAATGAGTTCGAAACCTACGCGATATGCCTCTGCAACGGTGCTGGAGAAGGATTTGCTGGCCGTGAAGGCGCGGTTGCCGTCCAGGCCGCAGGCGGTCCAGTCGGAACGCGTGTAGTCCGCGGCGAACATCCAGCGGCCGTTGTCTTTCAGCGAAAGGCCTACGCCGATTTCGCCGGCCAGCTGCACCTTCGAATCGGCGCCGAGCCTGTCCGACTTGAAATAGAGCGTGTCCGAAGCGGCCGTTCCGGCGGAGAAGCGGGAGTTTTCCGCGGTGCCGCCGAGATTCGCCGCCGTGGTGTAGGTGGCGCCGATGCCGAGGACCAGCGCCGTTCCGAGCGGCTGCTCGTACTGGACGCCGAACTTGAAATTGCTGCCCGTCAGGCGGACGACCGATCCGTTCCGGATGCTGTTGTAGGAGGCGTCGTTGAAGGTCGTATAGTACGTCTTCTCGATCTTGCCGAAGTAGTAGTTCCACTGGGCGCCGACGGACAGGCGCTTGCCGATGCGGGCGCCGGCCGCGACGAAGCCCTTGTAGATGCTTCCGTTGCCGTTGGCGGAATAGGTGATGTTGCCGGTGCGGCCGATCAGGTCCGGATCCGTGTAGTTGAAGCTGTAGCCGAAACCGGTGTCGCTGAAGGGCTGGATGCCCACCATCATGGCCGTCCCGTGCCAGAGCGGGAAGGACATAGCCAGGTCGTTGATGTTGAACGTGTTGCTGGCGGAGGTGATATTGCCCTGCTTGAACATCTTGTTGTCGCCGTAGAGCGAGAAGTCCGTCATGAAGGCGAGGCTGTCGCGGGCTGTCACGGCGGCGGGATTCAGCAGGTTCAGGTAGCGGTTGTTGCGTACGCCCACGCCCACGCCGCCCATCGTCTTGTTCCAGGCGGTTCCGGGCTGGGCGAGGTCGCCGACTCCGTATATGGAATAGGGCGTGTACGTGCCCGTAGCCTGCCCGTGTGCGCTGAAAGCGGCGCACAGGGCGACGGTTACGGCCAAGACGGCTCTATTTAAGATTCTTCTCGACATAGTCGTCCGTTATCAATGCCAGGCCCATCAGGACCAGATTGCAAACTACAAAGATGGAATTTTTCATCCGTTTGGCAAAATAAATTGCGTCTCCACCCGTAAATATTACAATACTGTCCGGCCTGCGCCTGATGTATCCTTCAATTTCAAACATTATGCCCGAAATCACGCCGGACTCCACGGAGCCCGTCAGCGAGTGCCCTTCCGGGAGGATTTTTTCGGGCGTATCCACGAGCGGAAGGGACTTCGAGTAGCGTTCCAGCGCCTTGAAGCGCGTCCGGCAGCCGGGGGAGATGTTGCCCCCCAGGTAGCGGCCGTCCCGGCCGAGGAAATCCACCGTCAGCGTCGTTCCGAAGTCGAAGACGCTCACCGGCTTCTCCTTGAAAAGGTAGCCCGCGGCGATCAGTTCGGCCGCCCGGTCATAGGAAAGGTACTCGGGCAGGTTGTAGCGCAGCAGGTAGTTCGTGTGGGCCCGGTCCAGGATGAGCAGGTGCCCGCAGCGGCCGCGCAGGATCTCTTCCTCCTCCGGCGAAACGCCTTCTGCGGAAGCCACGGTCAGCACCTCGGGCCGGTCCTTCTCCAGCAGCGACAGCAGGTAGTCCATCATTTTCTCCCCCTGGTAACGGAAGGTCTTGCCGAGGGTGCTTCCCTCGGCCCAGGCGGCCTTCAGAGCCGTGTTGCCGGTTTCAACCAGGAGATTCGCCATAAACGCAATCGTGCAAAGTTACGAAATTATCTCAACTTGCCCAAAACGGACCGGGCTTCCAGCAGGGACGGGACGTTCCGGACCACGATCTTGAGTTTTCCTTCGCTCTGCTTGAGTTCGTAGCGGGGTGTCGCCGACGCTTTTTCCAGCAGGGTGGCGAAGGTCTGCGACTTGTAATAGGGCGACATCTGGTTCGCAATGAAGAACGCGATCATCAGCCCGTTCTTCACGATGACCTTCTCGAAGCCCAGGGCGGCGCCCAGGTTCCGCAGCTTGACCACCTCGAAGAGGTTCTGCAACGCGGAGGGAAGAGCCCCGAAACGGTCGCACAACTGCGCGGCATAGCGGTCCAGTTCCTTGTCGGAAGACATCGCGTCCAGGACGCGGTATATCCGGATTTTCTCCGCCGTCACATCGATGAACCCGTCGGGGATGAGGGCCGGCTGGTCCGTCTCTATCGTACAGTCCGTCACGAACTTGCCGCGGTCGCTCCGGGTGATGACACCCGTCTCCACGCCCAGTTCCTCCATCGCCTCCGCCAGGATCTTCTGGTAGGTCTCGAAACCCATGTCCATGATGAATCCGCTCTGCTCGGCGCCCAGCAGGTTGCCGGCGCCGCGGATGTCCAGGTCCTGCATCGCGATGTTGAAGCCGCTGCCCAGGTCGGAGAATTCCTCGATGGCTTTCAGGCGCCGGCGGGCGTCGTCCGTGATGCTCACCAGCGGGGGCACGATCAGGTAGCAGAAGGCCTTCTTGTTGGAACGCCCCACCCGGCCGCGCAGCTGATGCAGGTCGCTCAGGCCGAAGTTCTGTGCCTGGTTGATCAGGATCGTGTTGGCGTTCGGGATGTCCAGGCCGTTTTCTATGATGGTCGTGCAAAGCATCATGTCGTAGTCGCCGCGGATGAAGTCCAGCATCTTGTTCTCCAGTTCGCGGGATTCCATCTGGCCGTGCGCCACGCAGATCTTCATGTCCGGGATCAGGCGGTGCAGGATGTCGTGGATGGCGGGCAGTTCCTCCACCTTGTTGTGCAGGAAGAACACCTGGCCGCCCCGGTTCAGCTCGTAGTTGACGATACTCCGGATTTCCTTTTCGTCGAAGAGGATGATCTCCGTCTGGATGGGGATGCGGTTGGGCGGCGGGGTGTTGATGATGCTGAGGTCGCGGGCGCCCAGCAGCGAGAACTGCAGGGTGCGGGGAATCGGGGTGGCCGTGAGCGTCAGCGTGTCCACGGACGCCCGGATCTGGCGGAGTTTCTCCTTCGCGGAAACGCCGAACTTCTGCTCCTCGTCGATGATCAGCAGGCCCAGGTCCTTGAACTCGAAATCCTTTCCGAGAATCTTGTGCGTGCCGATCAGGATGTCTATCTGTCCGCTTTTCAGGCGCTTGCGGATATCCGTGATTTCCTTCGCCGTGCGCAGGCGGCTGACGTACTCCACCGTGCAGGGCAGGTTCTGCAGGCGCTGGGTGAAGGTATTATAATGTTGCAGCGCGAGGATGGTGGTCGGCACGAGCACCGCCACCTGCTTGTTGTCGCCGACTGCCTTGAACGCCGCCCGGACGGCGATTTCCGTCTTGCCGAAGCCCACGTCGCCGCAGATGAGGCGGTCCATCGGGCAGCTGTCCTCCATGTCCCGCTTGACCGCCTTCGTAGCGGTCTCCTGGTCCGGGGTATCCTCATACATGAAGGAAGATTCCAGTTCTTCCTGCAGATAGGTATCGGGGGAGTAGGCGAATCCCTTGGAGGCGCGCCGCTTGGCATACAGCTGGATGAGGTCCTTGGCGATATCCTTTACGCGCGACTTCGCGTTGTACTTGAGCGTGGTCCAGCTCTTGGATCCGAGTTTGTTGATCCGCGGAGGTTCGCCGTCCTTGGAACGGAAACGGGAAATCTTGTGCAGGGCGTGCACGGAAACGAACACTACGTCGCCGTCCTTGTAGGTGATTTTCACCACCTCGCGCACCCGGCCGTAATCGTCGCGCAGGCGGACCAGGCCGCCGAACACGCCCACGCCGTGGTCGATGTGCACCACGTAATCCCCTATGTTGAAGGAATTCAGGTCGTTGAGCGTCAGCTGTTCGCTTTTCTCCACGCTGCGGCGGATGCTCACCCGGTGGAAGCGGTCGAAGATCTCGTGGTCGGAATAGCAGCAGACCTTGTCCTGCGCGTCGATGAATCCGTTGTGGACGTTCTTCCCGCATACGAACTCCGGGATGATTCCGCCGTTCTGGCCCAGGATGGACCGGATGCGTTCCAGCTGTGACTCCTTCTCGCCGTAGATATAGACCTTGTAGCCCGATTCGATGCGGCTGCGGATGTCTTCCGTCAGGATTTCGAAGTTCTTGTTGAAAGAAGGCTGCGGAGATATCTGGAACTGGACGGAATCGTCGCCGTCGTGCGAGAGGGGAGTGTCTATGAACACCCGCCTGAAACGAGCCAGCCCCTCGAAAAAATTTTCCCGCGCGTACATATCGGAAGAATCCAACCACACGCAGGTATCTTTCGGAAAGATGTCCGACAGGGCCTGCCCGGCCGACTCCGGCGAGCCGCTCAGCACGTCCGATACGATATCCACCGACTCCGCCTCTTCTTTTGACAGCTGCGTGTTGCAGTCGAAGGAATGGATCTTTTCTATCTCGTTGCCCCAGAATGAGATGCGGTAGGGATTGCTGTCCGCGAACGAGAAGATGTCCACGATGGATCCGCGGATGGCATACTGCCCCGGAGCGGAAACAAAGTCCACTTTATCGAAGTTCTGCCCCGCCAGGGTCCGGATAATCTCGTCGTGGGAGATTTCCATCCCTACCCGGATCCGGAGTACGGAATCGGTGATGGTCCGGGTGACGGGAATCTCTTCCGACAGCGCTTCCGGATAGCTGACCACGACCAGCAGTCCCCCTTCCCGGGAAAGGATCTTTCCGATGGCCGCCGTGCGCTGTACGCCCAGCGAAGACTTGTAATTGCTCCGCTCCACATTCTTTCCCGATTCCGGAAGGAAGAAAACGCGGTCCCCCTCTATCAGATGATAGAGGTCCGCAGCACAATACTCCGCCGCTTCCTTGTTGGGGAGTACGACGACGTGCATCCCTTCCCGGGCCACCTGGGAAAGCACAAACCAGCGGGCGGACAGAAACAGCCCGCGGCAGAATACGTTCCGCTCGGAAAGTATCCTGTCACGCAGGAGTTCTGATGATTTCGAACTTATCAACATTCGTCCTGTAAAATAGGTTGAAAACCCTGTTCATAATCCGTTGAAAAGGAAAAATTTTCCGTTGACAGAAAAAGCCGCCGGCTTTTCAACAAGCCTGGAAACAGAATTTCAACCAGTTTACCAACCGTTCATTCTTCTATTAAAAACCTGATTTACAATTGCTTGAGATAATTATCAACATTTCAACAAGCGTATAAAAAAGAACAGATTTTCAAAATAAAAGAACTATATTTGTATTCCTAATCGTCACCGACGCGTATGTCTGACTTCGATCCACATAATACAAACGAAGGCAAAGATAAGGATTTGGACGGAATTATCCGGCCCCAGGAACTGGAAGATTTCACGGGACAGGGAGAAATCGTCTCCCGGCTCCGGATCTATATCCAGGCGGCCCGGATGCGCGGTGAATCGTTGGACCATACCCTCTTCCACGGTCCTCCGGGTCTCGGAAAGACCACCCTGGCGCACATCATCGCCAACGAGATGGGCGTCAATATGAAAATCACTTCGGGTCCGGTGCTGGACCGCCCCGGCGACCTGGCCGGCCTGCTGACCTCCCTGGAAACGGGTGACGTCCTTTTCATCGATGAAATCCACCGGCTTTCTCCGGAAGTGGAGGAATACCTGTACTCCGCGATGGAGGACTACGTGATAGATATCATGATCGACAAGGGGCCGGGCGCCAGGTCGGTGCGGATTTCCCTCAATCCTTTCACGCTCGTGGGCGCCACCACGCGTGCGGGTCTGCTTACCGCTCCGCTGCGGGCGCGTTTCGGCATCACGGAGGGGCTGGAATACTACGACACGGACGACCTGGTCCGGATCGTGAAGCGCAGCGCCGGCATCCTGAAGGTGGACATCGAGGACGAGGCCGCCCGGGAAATCGCCCTTCGCAGCCGCGGTACGCCGCGAATCGCCAATTCCCTGCTCCGCCGCGTGCGGGATTTCGCCCAGGTAATGGGCGACGGCCATATCGACCTCAAGATCGCCCGCTACGCCCTGGACAAACTGAACATAGACAAGCGGGGCCTGGACGCCATCGACAACAAGATCCTCCGCACCATCATTTCCACCTTCAAGGGAGGTCCCGTGGGGGCGAACACCCTCGCTACGGCGATCGGGGAGGACCAGGGTACCTATGAGGAGGTGTACGAGCCCTTCCTGATCAAGGAAGGATTCATCGTCCGCACCCAGCGCGGCCGCGTGGCGACGGAACTCTCCTACAAGCATTTGGGGCTCGATCCCTGTCAGAACAACGCAGCTTCTTTATTTTAAGACAGATAGAAACATAAATACCAGACATGTCCGACAAGTTAAATTCCAAAATCCCTGCAGGACCTCTTGAGAGCAAATGGACCCGGCGCAAGTCGGAAATCCGCCTCGTGAGTCCGAACAACAAGAGAAAACTCGAGATCATCGTGGTCGGTACCGGTCTCGGCGGCGCTTCCGCAGCCGCCTCCCTGGGCGAACTCGGCTACAATGTCAAGATTTTCTGCATCAGCGACTCCCCGCGCCGGGCGCATTCCATCGCGGCGCAGGGCGGTATCAACGCGGCGAAGAACTACCAGAACGACAACGATTCGGTTTACCGGCTGTTCTACGACACCATCAAGGGCGGCGACTACCGCAGCCGCGAGGCGAACGTCTACCGTCTGGCAGAGGTCAGCGCGGCCATCATCGACCAGTGCGTCGCACAGGGTATTCCTTTCGCCCGTGAATACGGCGGATACCTGGCAAACCGTTCCTTCGGCGGCGTGCAGGTCAGCCGTACCTTCTATGCCCGCGGGCAAACCGGCCAGCAGCTCCTGCTCGGCGCGTATGCGTCCTTGAACAAGGAGATTGCGGCGGGTACCGTGAAGTCCTATCCGCGCCACGAGATGCTCGACCTGGTGGTCATCAACGGCCAGGCGAAAGGCATCATAGCCCGCAACCTGGTGACGGGCGGCCTGGAGCGCTTCGGCGCCCACGCCGTCGTGATTGCGACGGGCGGTTACGGAAACGCTTACTTCCTGTCCACCAATGCGATGAACAGCAACGGTTCCGCTGCGCTGCAGTGCTACAAGAAGGGCGCTTTCTTCGCGAATCCCTGCTTTGCGCAGATCCACCCCACTTGCATTCCCGTGCACGGAGACCAGCAGTGCAAGCTGACGCTGATGAGTGAATCCCTGCGCAACGACGGACGCATCTGGGTTCCCAAGAAACTGGAGGATGTGGAGAAACTCCGCAAGCACGTCATCAAGCCTTCCCAGATTCCCGAGGAAGACCGCGACTACTATCTCGAGCGTCGCTACCCGGCCTTCGGCAACCTGGTGCCGCGTGACGTGGCTTCCCGGGCCGCCAAGGAGCGCTGCGACGCCGGTTTCGGCGTGAACGAGACAGGCAAGGCCGTATTCCTGGACTTTGCGGACGCCATCAAGCGCCTGGGCCGCCAGCGGGTGGCCGAGCGGTACGGCAACCTCTTCGAGATGTACGAGAAGATCACGGCGTCTTCCCCTTGGGAGGAGCCGATGATGATCTATCCGGCCATCCATTATACGATGGGCGGCATCTGGGTGGATTACGACCTGCAGACCACCATCCCCGGCCTGTACGCGATCGGTGAAGCGAACTTCTCCGACCACGGCGGCAACCGCCTCGGCGCTTCCGCCCTGATGCAGGGTCTGGCCGACGGTTATTTCATCCTGCCGGTCACGATCGGGGACTATCTGTCCTACAAGTTCGCGGAGCCGAAGACGGATGTGGGCGCACCGGAGTTCGATGCCGCCGAAAAGGCCGTGCAGGCCCGTATCGACCGGCTTTTCTCCATTAAAGGCAAGGAAACGGTGGATTCCATCCACAAGCGTCTGGGCAACATCATGTGGGACTACGTTGGTATGGCCCGCGATGCGGAAGGTCTCAAGAAAGCGATCGAAGAAATCAAACTTCTCAAGAAAGAATTCTATGAGAACGTGAACGTGCCCGGCAGCCAGTACGAGTTCAACCAGGAGCTCGAGAAAGCCCTCCGCCTGGAGGATTTCTTCGACATCGGCGAGCTGATGGCGCGCGACGCCCTGAACCGTGCCGAGTCCTGCGGCGGTCACTTCCGCGTGGAAAGCCAGACCGAGGAGGGCGAAGCGAAGCGTAACGATCAGGAGTTTATGTATGTGGCGGCCTGGGAGTACAAGGGCGAAGATCAGGAACCCGAACTCCACAAAGAGCCGCTCAAGTATGAGTTTATCGAGGTGAAAACGAGGAATTACAAAGACTAAGCGAGATGGAATTCAATCTGAAAATATGGCGTCAGAAGAACGCCAAGACAAAAGGTCACTTTGAAACCTATCATATTGCCGGAATCGAGGAGGATGCCTCTTTCCTGGAAATGCTCGATATCCTCAATGAACAGCTGATCCGCGAGGGTTGCGATCCCGTGGCGGTGGAACGTGGCTGCCAGAGCAGCGGTCCCGTGTCTTTCGACCACGACTGCCGGGAAGGCATCTGCGGTGCCTGCGGCCTGTATATCGACGGCCGTGCGCACGGTCCGGACGACCATGTCACCACCTGTCAGCTCTTTATGCGCCACTTCAAGGACGGCGCCACCATTACGGTGGAGCCCTGGCGGAGCGCCGCGTTCCCAATCATCAAGGACCTGGTCGTGGACCGTACGGCCTTCGACAAGATCCTGCAGGCCGGCGGATTCATCTCCGTGCGCACCGGAGCGGCCCAGGATGCCAACAACATCCTGATTCCGCACGACCGTGCCGAAGACAGCATGGACGCGGCCGCCTGTGTGGGCTGCGGCGCCTGTGTGGCTACCTGTAAGAACGGTTCCGCGATGCTCTTCGTCGCCGCCCGCGTCAGTTCCCTCGCCCTGCTGCCGCAGGGCCGTCCGGAAGCGAAGCGCCGCGCCAAGGCGATGGTGGCCAAGATGGACGAACTGGGCTTCGGAAACTGTACGAACACGCGCGCTTGCGAACTCGAATGCCCGAAAGGCATTACCGTCTCGCACATCGCGCGCCTGAACCGTGAATTCCTGAAGGCTAAGTTCTCGGACTAAAACGTTCCACGAGGAACCGGGTCCTTACCAGAGGAAATTATTGAAGGGATAACGTCCCGCGTGAATCTCCGCGACCATCTTGTAGATGTCGTCGCGGAGTTTTTCTATGTTCTCCTTCTTGATGGCGGAGATGAAGATGCACGGGATCTTGCGGCCGTTGATCCACTTGTACTTGACCTCATCCAAGGTGAAGTTGTGTTCCGTCTTGGGCTGCAGGGAGAATTCGTCATATGGCTCCCAGGTGTAGGCGTCGATCTTGTTGAAGACCACGTACACTGGCTTGTCGGCCGCAGAAATGTCTTTCAGCGTCTTGTCCACCACTTCCATCTGCTCCTCATAGTCGGGGTGCGAGATATCTACCACGTGCACGAGGATATCCGCTTCCCGGACCTCGTCCAGGGTGCTTTTGAAAGCCTCGATGAGCTGGGTGGGGAGTTTCCGGATGAATCCGACCGTGTCGCTGAGCAGGAAAGGCACGTTGCCGATCACCACCTTGCGGACGGTGGTGTCCAGGGTGGCGAACAGTTTGTTTTCCGCGAAGACGTCCGATTTGGAAAGCAAGTTCATCAGGGTGGACTTGCCTACGTTGGTATAGCCCACCAGCGACAGGCGCACCAGCTGGCCGCGGTTGCTGCGCTGGGTGGCCATCTGCTTGTCGATCCTCTTCAAGTCCTCCTTCAGTTTGGAGATGCGTTCGCGCACGATGCGGCGGTCCACCTCGATCTGGGTCTCGCCCATGCCGCCGCGCGTACCCATGCCGCCGCGCTGGCGCTCGAGGTGCGTCCACATGCCGGCGAGGCGGGGGAGCATGTAATTGTAGCGGGCCAGTTCGACCTGCGTCTTGGCGTAGGCCGTCTGGGCGCGCTGGGAGAAGATTTCGAGGATCAGGCTTGTCCGGTCGATAACGGACGAGTTCTTGATAACCTTCTCAATATTACGCTGTTGCATCCCCGTCAACTCGTCGTCGAAGATGACGTAGTCGATGTGGTTTTCCTCGCAGTAGTCCGCGATTTCCTTTAGCTTTCCGGTGCGGATATAAGTGGCCTTGTCGGGGCGGTCCACCCGCTGGACGAACTTTTTGTCGCCCGTTGCGCCCGCCGTTTCCGCCAGGAACTGAAGTTCGTCCAGGTACTCGTAGATTTTCCGTTCGTCGTCATTCTGGCGGATGATGCCGACGAAGACAGCTTTCTCTTCTCTCTTGTTCTCCATCTTTGGTCAAAAAAAGGCCATCCGCGTGCGGACGGCCTCCTGAATGTGTTCAGCTTGGATTATCGCAGCTGGAAGATCACCGGGAACTGATAGGTCACCTTGACGGCGCGGTCGCGCTGGCGGCCCGGAGTCCACTTCGGGGAGCTCTGGATGACGCGGACAGCCTCGCGGTCGAGGGAAGGATCCACGCCGCGGAGCACCTTCACGTCGGAGACGGAGCCGTTCGGGTTGACGGTGAACTGCACCATCACACGGCCGGACACGCCGTTTTCCTTGGCGATTTCAGGATACTCGAGATGCTGGGACACCCACTTGGAGAAGGTGTTGGCGTCGCCGCCCTGGAATTTGGGCTTCTCCTCGACGAGGGCGAACGGAATCGCTTCCTCCTCGACGACCTCTTCCTGAACCTCCTCGACATAGTCCATAATCTCTACGCCCAGGTTGGCGTCGTCCTCGAGGTTGAGGATGCTGTCGTCGACCTTGATGTTGTCGTCAACGATGTCGATCTGGTCGGAGAGGACGGGGATCTTCGGGGCCTCGGGGGGCGGCGGAGGGGTGTCCTGCGTGATAGGAATGATCTCTTCCTCAATAAGTTCCGTAGTCTCGGCAGTGAGAATACTTTCCTGCTTCTCCTTGGTCTTGTACTCGAAAGCACCGATGGTAATCAGGAGGGACAGGATCAGTCCGATCTCGACGAACAGGAGTTTCTTGTTGTTCAGATCGGCTTTGGGCGATTTCTTGACTTCCATATCTGTGGTTAAATTTAATATTCCGTTCGAGTCTCAAAGATAGAAATAAATAATTTCAATTCCAATTATTTCATTTAATAGATGTAAATTTGCAAAAAAGTTGCAGATGATACGCTATTTCCAGGAAGATATCCGTTTTGACCTGAAGCAGAAGATGCAGAACAACCGCTGGCTCAAGATGGTAGCCGGCAGCGAGATGCGCCGCATCGGTGCAGTCAACATCATCTTCTGCTCGGACAACTACATCCTCGACGTCAACATGCGTTATCTCCAGCACGACTATTTCACGGACATCATCACTTTCGACTATTGCGAGAAGGACATCCTTTCCGGTGACCTGTTCATCAGCATCGACTCCGTTCGGGAGAACGCCCTGTTCTACGGCGTCCCGTTCGCAGACGAACTGGACCGGGTGATGGTGCACGGTCTGCTCCACCTGATCGGCTACGACGACCACACCGAGGAGCAGATCCGGGAAATGCGCGCCAAGGAGGATTACTATCTGCAGATGAAAGCCGCGCTGTGATGCAGGACCGCTATGATGTCATCGTCGTCGGGGGAGGGCACGCCGGATGCGAGGCCGCGATGGCTGCGTCCCGGCTCGGCTCGTCCGTCCTCCTCGTTTCGATGGACATGCTGGGGTTTGCCCGGATGTCTTGCAATCCGGCGATGGGTGGAATCGCCAAGGGACAGATCGTCCGTGAGATCGACGCGCTGGGCGGGTGGAGCGGAATCGTCACCGACCGCACCACCCTGCAGTTCCGGATGCTCAACCGCTCGAAAGGGCCTGCGATGTGGAGCCCCCGGGCGCAGTGCGATAAAATCCAGTTTTCGCTGGAATGGCGGAAAATCCTCGAAAGCGCTTGTAAATTAGATATTTACGCGGATTCTGCGGTCAGTTTTCTCGTTGAGAATTCAAAAATCTGCGGCATCCGTACGAATACCGGCGCGATTTTCAAGTCTCAAGCGGTTATCCTGACCGCCGGAACCTTCCTGGGCGGCAAACTTTTCATCGGCCGTCACGAGATGGAAGGGGGCCGGCTCGGCGAGCCTGCCTCGCACGGACTGACCGCCCAGCTCCGCGAGATGGGAATCGTCTCCGACCGGATGAAGACCGGGACCCCGCCGCGCATCGACATCTCCTCCGTCGATACGTCCCGGCTCGAACTCCAGTCCGGCGACCCGGATCCGGCGCGCTTCTCTTTCCTGCCGGAGCCCTCGGCTGTGCAGGCGCCCGGCAGCAGCCAGATGTCCTGCTACATCCTGCACACCAACGAACGGGTGCACGAAATCCTGCGCGGGGGGTTCGACGAGTCTCCGCTCTTCACCGGGATGATCCACGGCCGCGGACCGCGCTACTGCCCGAGCATCGAAGACAAGTTGCGCGTCTTTCCGGAGAACGACGCCCACCAGCTTTTCCTGGAGCCGGAAGGCCGCTGGACGAACGAATACTATCTGCAGGGATTCTCTTCATCACTGCCCCTGCAGGTCCAGCTGGATGCGCTGCACGCCATATGCGGGCTGGAGGAAGTCCGCATCTTCCGTCCGGCCTACGCCGTCGAATATGACTACTTCGACCCGACGCAGCTTCGGCCCACCCTGGAGCTTAAAAGCATCGAAAACCTCTTCCTGGCCGGCCAGGTCAACGGCACGACCGGCTACGAGGAAGCGGCGGCACAGGGAATCGTGGCAGGCATCAACGCCCACCTCAAGGTCCGGGAAAAGGAGCCGTTCATCCTCCGGCGGGACCAGTCTTACATCGGTGTCCTCATCGACGACCTGGTGACGAAGGGCGTAGACGAGCCCTACCGGATGTTCACGTCCCGGGCCGAATATCGCATCCTTCTGCGGCAGGACAACGCCGACCGCCGCCTGACCGCCCTGTCCCACGACATCGGCCTGGCCGACGAACGGCGCTACGCCGCGATGATGCGGAAGTACGAACAGGTGGATGAACTGGAGGCATTCTGCCGGAACAAGAACCTGACGGCCCGGCAGGCGAATCCGTACCTGGTTTCCGTCGGTTCCAGCGAAATCACGGAGTCCAGGAAGATCTCGGACCTGGCCACGCGCCCGGAGGTGGAACTGGCCGAACTGTTGAAAATCGTTCCACGTGGAACGCAGGATAGGGAAGTAGTAGAGAGTGTCGAGATCTCGCTGCGTTACCTGGGTTACATCGACCGGGAGCTTGCCATGGCGGAGAAGCTGCAGCGGCTGGAAGATTTGAAGATCCCGGAAGATTTCGATTTCGACCGGGTAAGCGGGCTGACCATTGAATGCCGCCAGAAACTCGCCCGCTACAAGCCGCGCACCATCGCCCAGGCGTCCCGGATTTCCGGAGTCTCGCCTGCCGATGTTTCCGTCCTGCTGGTCTGGTTCGGGCGCTGAAACTAGAGCCGCTGGAGGGCGGCCTTGATGAGTTCTTCTACGCTGGCCTGCGGATTCGTTTTCAGAATGGCCTGAAGAGCCTTGTTGATGTTGGGTTTGGTGAAGCCGAGCATCTGGAGCGCCGTCGCCGCTTCGTCGGCCGCCGCGTTGGGCTCGCTGCGGAGCAGCACGCCCGGCTCCGCGCCATCGCCTTTCACGATCTTGTCTTTCAGTTCCAGCACCATGCGCTGGGCGGTCTTCAGCCCGATGCCCTTGACGGACTTCAGGCGGGCGACGTCTTCGGCGAGGATGGCGTTCCGGAGTTCTTCCGCCGTCAGGGACGAGAGGACCATCCGGGCGGACGCGGCGCCCATGCCGGAGACGCTCGTGATCTGGCGGAAGAGTTCCCGCTCGTCGCGCGTGGCGAAGCCGTAGTCCACGTCGGTGCCGTCGCGCGGATTGAGCTGGCGCTGGACGAAGACCGTGGCGTTGTCTTTTCCGTTCAGGACATCGTAGGTCTGCAGGGAGATTTCCAGGGCGTATCCGATGCCCTGGTTGTCGATCACCGCCATCGTGGGCGTAAGGGTGACAAGTTTTCCGGAAATGTAATCTATCATATGAACGCTACTCGTTTCACAAAAATAATGTTAAATTTGCATTTCTCTATGACACAGGTCGAAAAAATACGTCAGGAGTTCCCCGAACTGGGGGAGCGCGTGTATGGCAAGCCGCTTGTCTATCTGGACAATGCGGCCACCTCGCAGCGCCCGCTTTCCGTTATCCGGAAGTGGACCGAGATGTCGGAGAAATACAACGCCAACCTGCACCGCGCCGTGCACCGCATCGCCGACCTGGCCACGGCCGAATACGAAGCCACGCGCGACGCCGTCCGGGAATACCTGAACGCCGCCGCCCGGGAAGAGATCATCTTCACCGCCGGCGCAACCGCCTCCATCAACCTGGTCGCTTTCAGTTTCGGTGAAGCGTTCGTCCGCGCGGGCGACGAGATCGTCGTGAGCGAGGCGGAGCACCATTCCAATATCGTTCCCTGGCAGATGCTCTGCGAGCGGAAAGGCGCCAAGTTGAAGGTCCTGCCGGTGGACGACCGGGGCTGCCTACGCCTCGAGAGCCTGGACGCCCTGCTTACCCCGCGAACGAAACTGCTCTGCGTCGCCCATATCTCCAACGTGCTGGGCATCGTCAATCCGGTCCGGGAGATTGTCCGGGCCTGTCATGCGCGGAACTGCGCCGTCCTCGTGGACGGTGCGCAGGGCATCGTGCATGAGCGGGTGGACGTTCAGGACCTGGGCTGTGACTTCTACGTCTTTTCCGGACACAAGGTCTATGCGGCGCCGGGTACGGGTGTGCTCTACGGCCGTCGCGAATGGCTGGAGCAGATGCCCCCCTATATGGGCGGCGGCGAGATGATCGGCACGGTCCGCTGGACCGGAACGACCTACGCTCCGCTGCCCCAGAAGTTCGAAGCCGGCACGCAGAACCTGGCCGGAACCCCTACGCTGCGTCCCGCGCTCGAATGGGCGACCGCCCTGCGCGAATCGGCCGTCCAAGAGAATCTTGAAACAATTAAATTGTTTATACTCAATAAATTACGTTCAGATAAGCGCTTCCGTCTCTATGGCGACCCGGAGGACGGAAAGGACAAGATTCCCCTATTTTCGTTCTCCGTGGAACATTTGCACCACGAAGACCTGGCACTTATTTTGGACAAGATGGGTATCGCCGTCCGCTCCGGACAGATGTGCGCGGAACCGCTGATGGACCGCTTCGGCGTGACGGGTATGCTCCGCGTCTCCTTCGCGCCGTACAACACGCTGCAGGAGGCGGAATATTTGATGGAATCGCTCGAACGGGCGATCAAAATGCTGGAAAGATGAAAACATTGCAGGAAGCCCAGGCAGAGGTCATCGAGGACTTCTCGATGTACGACGAATGGCTGGACAAATATGAGTATCTGATCGACCTCGGCCACCGGCTCCCCCCGTTCCCGGAGGAGCTGAAGACCGAAGACCGCCTCATCAAGGGCTGCCAGTCCCGGGTGTGGCTGGACACGACCGCCGAAGACGGCCGGCTGTTTTTCCGCGCCGACAGTGACGCCATCATCACCAAGGGCATCATCTCCCTGCTGATCGGCGTCTATTCCGGGCGTACGGCCCGCGAGATCGCGGAGGACGACTTCTCTTTCATCGAGCGGCTCGGCCTGCGCGAAAACCTGTCCCCGACGCGGGCGAACGGCCTCGCTTCGATGGTCGCCACCATCCGTGAAACGGCTAAAAACCACGTGTGAGATGGATCCGAATGAAGTTTTGAACCCCGAGGACGTCAAGGAGCTCGCCCCGCTTTACGAAGCCGTGGTGCTGGCCCTCAAGCAGGTCTATGATCCGGAAATCCCGGTGAACGTCTATGACCTCGGCCTGATTTACGAACTCCATATCAACAAGGCGCACGAAGTGTCCATCAAGATGACCTTCACCGCCCCCAACTGCCCGATGGCGGACGTGGTGATCGGCGAGGTGAAACACAGCGTGGAAAACACCCCCGGCGTCGCCAAATGCGATATCGAGCTGGTCTGGGAGCCCGCCTGGGATTCCAGCCTGCTCTCCGACGAGGCCCGCGTGGCCCTGGGTTGGGACCCGGAACTCTAGCGATGAAAGCGCAGGACGTCTATCTTTCCCTCGGATCCAACCAGGGCGACCGACAGGCCCGGATCGACGAGGCGCTCCGGCGCCTGGACAAGGCCGTCGGGCGGCCGTACGACGCCCTTTCTTCCGTCATCGAGACGCCCGCGTGGGGCTTTGACGGCCCGCCTTTCCTGAATTGCGTCGTGCGTTACCGGACCGCCCGCCGGCCGGAGACGCTGCTGAAAATCTGCAAGCGGATCGAACGGGCGATGGGCCGCCGTGGAGCGCCGGAATACGGCGCCGACGGCCGGCGGATCTACCGCGACCGCCCCATCGACATCGACATCCTGCTGTATGGCGACCTGAGCGTGGATACGCCCGAACTGACAATCCCGCACCCCCTGATGCGCGAGCGCGAGTTCGTTATGCGCCCGCTCGCGGAGATTTTTCCGCAGAAATGATTACCTTTGCCCGATTGATTATTAGTTAGTAACGACATATGACACAAGAAGAACTGTTCAAGGTACTCGTGGCGCACTGCAAGGAGTACGGTTTCATTTTCCCTTCCAGCGAGATCTACGACGGCCTGGCCGCCGTGTATGACTACGGCCAGATGGGTGTCGAACTCAAGAACAACATCAAGCAGTACTGGTGGAACGCGATGACCCGCCTGAACGAGAACATCGTGGGCATCGATTCCTGCATCTTCATGCACCCCCGCATCTGGGAGGCTTCCGGCCACGTGAGCGCCTTCAACGACCCGCTCATCGACAACAAGGACTCCAAGAAGCGCTACCGCGCCGACGTCCTCATCGAGGACTACCTGGGCAAGATCGAGGAGAAGATCAACAAGGAAGTCGAAAAGGGCCGCAAGAAATTCGGCGCCGGCTTCGACGAGGCGCAGTTCCGCGCCACCAACCCCAACGTCCTGCGCGAACAGGCCAAGTGGGATGAGGTACACAACCGCTACGTGGCCGCCGAGCAAGCGTCCGATTTCGCGGAATACCGCCAGATCATCATCGACTGCGGCATCGTCTGCCCGATCAGCGGCACCTGCAACTGGACGGAGGTGAGACAGTTCAACCTGATGTTCAGCACCTCGATGGGCAGCACCGCCGACGGCGCCAACACCATCTACCTGCGCCCGGAGACCGCCCAGGGCATCTTTGTGAATTACCTGAACGTCCAGAAGACCGGCCGCATGAAGATCCCCTTCGGCATCGCCCAGATCGGCAAGGCCTTCCGCAACGAGATCGTCGCCCGCCAGTTCATCTTCCGCATGCGCGAGTTCGAGCAGATGGAGATGCAGTTCTTCATCAAGCCGGGCACCGAGCTCGACTGGTTCGCCAAATGGAAGGAGAACCGCATGAAATGGCACGTCAACATCGGCATGGGCGCGGAGAACTACCGCTTCCACGACCACGAGAAGCTGGCCCACTACGCCAACGCCGCCACCGACATCGAGTTCAACTTCCCCTTCGGCTTCAAGGAGCTGGAAGGCATCCACAGCCGCACCAACTTCGACCTGGGCAACCACCAGAAGTTCTCCGGCAAGAAGATCGAGTACTTCGACCCCGAGGAAGGCGCCGCCTACACCCCGTACGTGGTCGAGACCTCCATCGGCGTGGACCGCATGGTGCTCGCCGTCCTGTCGCATTCCCTGCACGAGGAGCAGCTCGAGAACGGCGAAACCCGCGTCGTGATGAGCATCCCCGCCCCGCTCGCGCCGGTCAAGGCCGCGGTGCTGCCGCTCGTCAAGAAAGACGGCCTGCCGGAGCTCGCCCAGGAGGTGATGGACCTGCTGAAATACGACTTCAACTGCCAGTACGAGGAGAAGGACAGCATCGGCAAGCGCTACCGCCGCCAGGATGCCATCGGCACCCCGTTCTGCATCACCGTGGACCACGAGTCCCTGAACGACCGCTGCGTGACCGTGCGCGACCGCGACACGATGTCGCAGGAGCGCGTTCCCATCGCGGAACTCCGCAGCCTGATCGACAGCAAGGTCAACCTGAACAACCTCCTCCGGAACCTCTAGCCGATGGCGCAGACCTTCTCGGACCTGGGCCGCATCGAGGCGGTCCGGCAGCTCTTCGAGGGCACGCCCTGGCGCCCCTTCGAAGAGCCGCTGTGGTTCACCGCGAAGCCGCAGGAATGCGTCACCACGGCCTCCGGCCTGCTGCTGGAGGGCATTGATTTCGACCTGGTCTATTTCCCGCTGAAGCACCTCGGCCGCAAGGCCGTGCTGAAGGTCACGGGAGAGTTGTACGCCGTTCTGGCGCAACCCGAAACGCTTTCCGTGCAGCTCGGGGTTTCCGCGAAACTGGATTTCCCGCAGGTGCAGGAACTCTGGAGCGGTCTTTCCGCGGCCGCGCAGGAGTACGGCTACAAGCACCTCAGCCTGGACCTGCAGCCCTCGCGCAACGGCCTCTCCGTGGCACTTTCGGCCACCGGCCGCCACAGCGCCGCCGTTTCGGCCGCCCGTCCCGTGGCGCAGAGCAAGGACCTGATCTGCGTGTCGGGTGCCCTGGGGGCCGCTTTCCTGGGCCTGCAGGTGCTCGAGCGCGAACGCCTCAAATTTGAGAAGGGCTCCACCGACCAGGCCGCCCTGGAGCAGTACAGGATGCTCGTCGGGGCTTATCTGAAGCCCGAGCTGGGTACGGACCTGCCCGCGCGGCTCGCGGACGGGAAGATCACCCCTTCGTACGGTTACTTCGTTACCCGCGGCCTCGCGGACGCGCTCCTGCGCCTGCGGCGCGACAGCGGGCTCGGCGCCAAGGTCTATGCCGACAAGATTCCTTTCGAGGGAGGCAGTTTCGACCTGGGCCGGGAGCTCAACCTGGACCCCGTTTCCGCCGCGATGAACGGCGGCGAGGATTACCAGCTGCTCTACGTGGTTCCGATCGCGCAGTTCGAGCGTTTCCGCAAGGATTTCCAGACCTTCGACATCATCGGCCACCTGGCGCAGCCCGAAGTGGGCGCCGTCCTGGTCTCTCCCGACGGGCTGGAACACCCCGTTTCGGCCCAAGGGTGGTAGGTTGCCGGTTCTGTTTTTCTATCTGCCGTGGCCTCCCCCGGGCGCGCCGCCGCCCGGCCCGCCCATGCCGCCGGCATAGGCGGACAGGGTAACGGCACTGCCGCCGGAGACGCTGCCGTCCACGGCCCCCAGGCCGTCGAACAGGGACGTTCCGCCGCTGACGGACACGCCGGATTTCAGGGCCGGCGTCCCGGCCGTCGAGACGACCAGGGAGTTGCCGCCGCGTTCCGGGGTCTTGAAAGCAAAGACGGGCTTGTCGTCCGCGTAGAGGGCGTACCAGGTGTCCTTGTTCCAATCGGCCTGGTAGCAGGCCTGGGAGAGGTTCGCGCCGTTTTCCAGGCCGCCGATGGCGACGAGGGTCCCCCCGATGACGTACAGTTTGTAGCCGTCCTCGGTATTGGCGTCGATGGCGACTTCGGGAGAGCCGGATCCGACGGCATAGACGATACCGCCCTGGATGTAGCAGTTCCCGTTGGCGTCGATGCCGTCGTTACCCGTTGACAGGGCGCACACCCGGCCGCCGGAGACGATCAGGTTGCCGCCCGCGTTGATGGCATCGTCGGAGGAATTGCCGTAAATCTCGCCCCCCGTGATGACCATATCGCCCTTGGCCTCGATGGCCTCGTGGTTTTTGGCGGAAACCCGGACGGAGCCGCCCGTAATGACGAGTTTCCCGTCGAATTTGATGCCTTTGGCGGACTTGGTGGTATCCTCCAGGCCGGCGGCGTCCGCGCCCGTCACCTCGTAATTGGTGCCCGTTACGCTGATCTCCAGGGTCCCCCCGGAAATCAGGGCGTCGACATCGCCGCTGATGCCTTTGCCTCCCTGGCCGCTGTTCGTCACGACGAGCGAGCCGCCGGTCATCACGAAGGTGGTGTCGGCCTTGATGCCGGACGAGGCGGACAGGTCGGTCAGGTCGGAGTCGTCCACGCCGCCGGAAACCGACAGGCGGGTTTTCCCTCCGTCGATGCGCACCGTACCGTCGGATGTGATGGCTTTCTTGCCGTCCTTGCTGACCGTTACGTCCAGGGTGCCGCCCGTCAGCACGACGGCGTCCTTTCCGCGGATGCCGTGCCCGCCGGTCGAGGAGACGGTCAGGGTCGGGCCGTCCAGTACGCGGACGTAATCGTCGGAGGTGATGCCGGCCTTGCCCGTCGCGGTGACGTCCAGGGAACCTGAACCGCAGAAAATCAGCTGAGCCTCGCTGAAGAAGGCCGCCTTCTCGTCCTCGTCGTCCGGGGTGTCGGTGTACTTCTTGCCGTCGGCGAGTTTGTTCCTGCCTTCCAGCACGACGAACGTGCGTTTCTTGTTCTGGTTATTGATGGCGGCGCCGTTGGGGTTGGTCAGGTCCAGGTCTTTCAGCACCAGGGCCTGTTTCTTGTTGCCGTAGATCTTGAAGAAGCCGTCGGAAGCCGTTCCGGAGAGCTCGTAACGGATGATCTCTCCGGTGTCGGTGTTGTCGACGGTCACATCGTTCCCGGACACGGACACGATGCCGGTTTCGTCTCCGGTCACGGTGGCGCCGGCGCTGCCGAAAACGATGGAAATCGTACGTGCGAAGGTGGTGTTGGCAATATCGTCATCGGAGTCTTCGAGAACGAAATTGTCGGTAATGGAGGTGTCCGGCGTCACCGGATCGACCGGCGTTGTCGTCGTGCCCGCATTGTTCTGTCCGGGCGGGAAGCCACCCCCGGGGCCGTTCAGCGAAAGGGGGTCGTCGTCGCTGCAGGCGCTGCAAAGGAGGAGCAGCAGCGGCAGCTGCAAAAGATAGATTTTCGGTTTCATTGCATTGAGGTTTTAGTAACGGCGGACAAAAAGGCAATAACCTTGCCAAAATTCCCTTTAAGCGGGCCGGACCGCCGCTTTAAAAAGTTATCAACAATGCATCCCCGGCCCGCTGAAGGTCGGTGGTTTTTCTTTATCTTTGTACAACCATGTCCTTCGTACACCTGCACGTCCATACCCAGTATTCCATCCTGGACGGAATGAGCGACATCGAAAAGCTCTTCCGCCGGGCGGAGGAGCTGGGCATGCCGGGCCTCGCGATCACGGACCACGGCAATATGTACGGCGTGAAGGATTTCAGCGACGTGGCGAAGAAGCATCCCGGCGTCAAGCCGGTGTTCGGCTGCGAAATCTACGTCACGCAGCACTACGACCACCGCCTGAAGGACAACGACCACAAGAAGTACTACCACCTCATCCTGCTCGCCAAGAACTACACGGGCTACCGGAACCTGATGAAAATCGTGTCCACGGGGCACATCGAGGGCATGTACTACAAGCCGCGCGTAAGCCACGAGGTGCTGGAGAAGTACCACGAAGGGCTGATCTGCTGCTCCGCCTGTATGGCCGGCGAGATTCCGCGCGGGATCCTGGCGGGCGACGCCGAGGGCGTGGACCGCGCCATCGAGTGGCACAAGCGCGTCTTCGGAGAGGATTATTACCTGGAGGTGATGCTCCACAAGACGGAGGTTCCCGGGATGACGCTCGAACTGTACGAGCGCCAGAAAGAGTACACCGCCCGCATCTTCGACCTGGCCGTCAAACACGGGGTGAAGGTGGTCGCGACCAACGACGTCCACTTCGTCCGCAAGGAGGACGGCCCGGCGCACGACCGGCTCATCTGCTTGACTACCAATGCGATGGTGGATGACCCGAAACGCCTCCGCTACACGCAGCAGGAGTACCTGAAGAGCGAGGAGGAGATGGCCGCCCTGTTCCCGGACCACCCGGAAGCCCTCGCGAACACGCTGGAGGTGCTGGACAAGGTGGAGAGCTACGAGATCAATCGCGGCCACGTGCTGCCGAAGTTCGAGCTGCCGGCGGAGTTCCTCGCGGACATCGACGCCCAGCTGGAGAAATACGCCGACATCATCGAGAACGGCAAGTACGAAATCTCCAAGGACAAGGACGGCGCCGAGGTGAAGAACTACCGCGGCGACGAATTCTGCCGCTCGGTGGCCTATCTGTGCCACCTGACCTACGAAGGCGCGCGGGAGCGCTACGGCGAGACGCTCAGCGACGAGCAGCGCGACCGCCTGCACTTCGAGCTGATGACCATCTCGTTCATGGGCTTCCCGGACTACTTCCTCATCGTCCAGGATTTCATCAACTGGGGGCGGCGCAACGGCGTTTCGGTGGGCCCGGGGCGCGGTTCTGCGGCCGGATCCTGCGTGTCGTACTGTCTCGGCATCACCAACCTGGACCCGATCCGCTACGACCTCCTGTTCGAGCGTTTCCTGAACCCGGAGCGCATCTCCATGCCGGATATCGACGTGGACTTCGATGACGAGGGCCGCTACCGCGTGATCCAGTACGTCCAGGACCGCTACGGGGCCGACCACGTCTCGCACGTCATCACCTTCGGCACGATGGCCGCCAAGCTGGCCGTCAAGGACGTGGCGCGCATCTCCAACCTGCCCCTGCCGGAGTCCAACCGGCTGACCAAGCTCATCCCCGACCGCCCGATCATCGTGCGCGAGAACGGTGAGGAGAAGGAATACAAGCCCACCCTGGCCAACAGCGTCAAGTACGTCCCCGCGCTGAAGGAGGAGTATGAGAAAGGGGACGCCCTGGTGCGCGAGGTGCTCGACTTCGCCCTGCAGCTGGAAGGCTGTATCCGGCAGACGGGCGTCCACGCCTGCGCGATGATCATCGGCCGCGGCAACCTCACCGACTATATCCCCATCTCGATGGCCCCGGACAAGGCCACGGGCCAGGATGTCTGGGTGAGCCAGTACGAAGGCACCAAGATCGAGGACGTGGGCATGCTGAAGATGGACTTCCTGGGCCTGAAGACCCTGTCCATCATCAAGCGGGCGCTGGAGCTCGTGAAGAACCGCTTCGGCAAGGACATCGACATCGAGAAGATCCCCATCGACGACCCGGCCGTGTACGACCTGTACGCCCGCGGCGACACCAAGAGCATCTTCCAGTTTGAATCCGGTGGCATGAAGGAATGGCTCATCAAGCTGCATCCCGAGCGCTTCGAGGACCTGATCGCCATGAACGCCCTCTACCGGCCCGGCCCGATGGACTACATCCCGAAGTTCGTGGCGGGCAAGCACGACCCTTCCAAGATCCGCTACGACCTGCCGGAGATGGAGGACCTGCTGAAGGAGACCTACGGCGTGACGGTGTACCAGGAGCAGGTGATGCGCCTGTCGCAGAAGCTCGCCGGCTTCTCCAAAGGCAAGGCGGACAAGCTCCGCAAGGCCATGGGCAAGAAGCAGAAATCCGTGCTGGACTCCCTCAAGGAGTCGTTCATGGAGGGCGCGGCGAAGAACGGGCATCCCAAGGAGATGCTCGAGAAGATCTGGTCCGACTGGGAAGCCTTCGCGAAGTACGCCTTCAACAAGTCGCACGCCACCTGCTACGCCTGGGTGAGCTACCAGACCGCCTGGATCAAGGCGCACTACCCGTCGGAATTCCAGGCCTCCAACCTGACCCAGAACATCTCGAACATGGACGAGATGAAGGAGATCATGGCGGACTGCCGCAAGGGGGGCATCAACGTGCTCAGCCCGGACGTGAACGAGTCCGAGGCGCAGTTCTCCGTGAACCGGAACGGCGACATCCGCTTCGGCCTGGGCGGCCTGAAGGGCTTCGGCGAAAACGTGGTCAGCGCCATCATCCGCGAGCGCACGGAGCACGGGGCCTTCGCGGACCTGTTCGACTTCGTGGAACGGATGGCCGAACTGATGAACCGCCGCAACGTGGAGACGCTGGTCTATTCGGGCGCGCTGGATTCCTTCGGGCTCAAGCGTTCGCAATACTTCCTGCCCTGCAAGAACGGGGAGCTGTTCATCGACGAGGTCGTCCGTTACGCCGGGCTCTACCGCAACGACCAGCTGGATTCGTCCACGTCGCTGTTCGGCGAGGCCGAGGAGCTGAAGCCGGTCCGTCCGGAGGCGCCGATGATGGTCGGCGAGGAGGACGTGCTCGCGCTGCTCCAGCAGGAGAAGGAGTTCGTCGGGATGTACCTATCCTCCCACCCGCTGGACCGCTATCGTTTTGAGATAGAAACCTTTACGGACTGTCCGCTGTCCGGACTGCAGGAGCGCATCGACGCCTGCGAGTCAGCCGACAAGACCGGCAAGGCCAGCGTTGCGGGCATCGTGACGGACGTCAAGACCATCACGACGCGGAACGGTGCGCCGGGCGCGCGCGTGACGGTGGAGGATTACAGCGGCACCTACGAATTCGCCCTGTTCGGCAAGGACTACGAGAAACAGCTGCCCTTCATGCAGCTGCACGCCCAGATCTACATCGAAGGCGATATCGCGCCGCGCTATTTCGTGAAACCGGAAGAGCGGGCCGCCGGCAAACGGGTCCCGTACGGCTTCAAATTCAAGAAGATCACCCTGCTCGGCAACCTCGGGGAAGACCTGATTACCGGATTCACGATCGTGCTGGAATCCGACCGCCTCAGCCAGGACTTCCGCACCCGGCTCGTCAAGCTGCTCAAGGCCCACAAGGGCGGCGTGCCGCTGTCGCTGTACCTGCACGACAAGGCCACGGGCTACAACCTGGAGTTCTACTCCAAGAAGTTCAGCGTGGGCGTGAACGAAGCCTTCGTCAACGCCCTCCGGCAGCAGGGCGTGCTCTTCACCGTTTCACACAAATAAAACACCCGACCTGCTAAGGCCGGGTGCTTTCTGTCTGTTTCCTTTCGGAATTACTTCTTGGAAACCGCCTTGGAGGCGGCCGCCTTCTTGCGGGTGCGGATCTCCGCGTCGTACATGATCGGGGTGCCGATCATGATGGAGGCGTAGGTACCGATCAGGACACCGAGGCAGAGCGCGACGGACAGACCGCGGATGGACTCGCCGCCGAAGATCGCGATCGCGAGCATCGGGAGGAGGGTCGACACGGAGGTGTTGACCGTACGGGTGAGGGTCGCGTTGAGGGACTTGTTGACCGTCTCCTTGAAGTCGTCGTTCGGGTGGAGCGCGAGGTTCTCACGGATACGGTCGAAGATCACCACGTTGTCGTTGATGGCGTAACCGATGATCGTCAGGATGGCGGCGATAAAGGTCTGGTCCACGTCCAGGTTGAACGGCAGGATGCCGCTGAACAGGGAGAAGAAGCCGATGATGATGATTGCGGTGTGCGCCAGGGAAACGACGCCGCCGAGACCCCAGTTCCAGCCCTTGAACCGCATCGCGATGTAGGCGAAGATGACGATGAGGGCGAGGATGATGGAGATGATGGCGTTGCGCTTGATGTCGTTGGCGATGGACGCGCCCACCTTGTCGGAGGAGACGATACCGTTGGGGTTCTCCAGCGTGGAGGTAAATCCGGCGAAGTCCACGGGCTCCACGTAGAAGTCCTTCAGGGACTCGTACAGCATGTTCTCGATCTCGGCATCCACGGTGGCGGTCTCGTCCTCGAACTTGTAGGAGGTCGTGATCTTCATCTGGCTGTCGCCGCCGAACTGCTTGACCTCGACGGAGGACTCGGGATCCGCCAGGTTGAAGGTCTTGTTCACGGCGGAACGGACGTCCTCGGCGGTGACCGGCTTGTCGAAGCGGACCACGTAGGTGCGGCCGCCGGTGAAGTCGACGCCGTAGGTGAAGCCCTTGATGAACATCGAACCGAGTGCGATCAGGATGAGGGCGCCGGAGATGATGTAGGACCACTTGCGGCCGTCCAGGAAGTTGACGTGCGTGTTCTTCAGGAAGTTCTTCGTCATATTGTTCTCGAACGTGATGTTCTTGCCGCGCTTGATGCGGCCTTCGAAGATCAGGCGGGTGACGAAGATGGAGGTGAACACGGAGGTGATGATACCGATGATGAGGGTGGTCGCGAAGCCCTTGATCGGACCGGAGCCGAAGAAGAAGAGCACGATACCCGTCAGCAGGGTGGTCACCTGGCCGTCGATGATGGCGGAATAGGCGTTCCTGTAACCGTCGGCGACGGCCTTGCTCAGGCCCTTGCCGGCCTTGAGCTCTTCCTTGATGCGCTCATAGATGATCACGTTGGCATCCACGGCCATACCCAGGGTCAACACCAAACCCGCGATACCCGGCAGCGTCAGGACGGCGCCGAAGGCGGACAGGGTGCCGAAGAGGAGCACGACGTTGGAGAGCAGCGCGATGTCGGCCGCCACGCCCGCTCCCTGGTAGAAGAAGAGCATGTAGATGAGGACGAGGCAGAACGCGATCAGGAAGGAGATGAGACCGGCGCGGATGGACTCGGCACCGAGGGACGGACCGACGACCTGCTCCTGCACGATGGTGGCGGGGGCGGGCAACTTACCGGACTTGAGGACGTTGGTAAGGTCGGTGGCTTCGTCGATGGTGAAGTTGCCGGTGATGGAGGAGGAACCTCCGGTAATCTCGGTCTGGACGGTCGGGTAGGAGTACACGGTGCCGTCGAGCACGATGGCCACCTGGCGGCCGATGTTCTCCTTGGTCAGGCGGGCCCAGGTGTTGGCACCCTCGGCGTTCATGGTCATGGAAACGCCCGGGTTGCCGCCGCGGCGCTGGTCATAGTCCACGTGGGCGTCGGTCACGACACCGCCGTCGAGCGGGGCCTTGCCGTCGCGGGACGTGGCCTTGATCGCCACGAGCTCGTAGATGTTGTCGCTCTGCATGTACTCGGACGGCTGCACGGACCACATCGGGCGGAATTCCGCCGGGAAGATGGCCGCGATCTCCGGCATGCGGAGGTATTTGTTGACCTGGGCCGTATCGGCGGCGGCAGCAAACGCGATGCAGGCGTTGCCGCGCATGCCGGACGGGCTGAGGATCGCATACAGCGGGTTCGCCTTGCGGGCGGCCTCCAGGCCGGCGTCGTCGGAGTTGGCCTCCTGGGCCTGGATCTCGCGGGACACCAGGTCGTCGGACGCGGCCTCGGTCCCGGCAGCGGGAGCGGCGGTCTCGTCGGCGGCGAGGAGCTCGGCCAGGCGGCTGTTGGCTTCGTCGAGGTAGGCGGACATCTCATCGAAGGTGAAGGTCGGCCAGAATTCGAGGGAAGCGGTGCCCTGGAGCAGCTTGCGGACGCGCTCCGGCTCCTTCACGCCCGGGAGTTCCACGAGGATGCGGCCGGTGTTGCCGATCTTCTGGATGGACGGCTGGGTGACGCCGAAGCGGTCGATACGGTTGCGCAGGACGTTGAAGGAGTTCGCGACGGCGCTCTCGGCTTCTTCCTTGATCACGGAAACGACCTGTTCGTCGGTGGACTCGGGCTTGATGCGGTCGCGCATCTCATAGGTTCCGAAGATCTGGGCGAGACGCATGCCGGGGGCGGTCTCCTTCATCGCCTCCGCGAAGAGGGTGATGAAGTCGGACTGGGAGTTGACGCTGCGCTCCTTGGCGAGGGCGAGGGCCCGCTGGAACTCCGGGCTCTGGTTGTTGCCGGAGAGGGCGCGCACGAGGTCCTCGAGCTGGACCTGCAGCATCACGTTCATACCGCCCTTGAGGTCGAGGCCAAGGTTGATCTCCTGGTTCTGGACCTGCTTGAAAGTATAACCCAAATAAACTTTCTCGCCGGAGATGGAATCCGTATAGCGGCGGGATTCGATCTTCCGGATGGAATCGAGATAGAAAGCACGGTCCGCCTCGGCGACAGCGTTCAGGTTGGCTGCCTGGGCAATCTGTTCCGCACGCTTCTCGGCCTTCCGGTTGTGGAGGGCCGTCACCGCGGTGAAGGACAGCTGCCAGAGGCAGGCGAGCAGGAGGCAGATCGTGACGAATCTGATAGCACCTTTGCTTTGCATAAGTATGGTAAATTAAATATAATTCACAAAATAGTCCGCAAAGTTAGTATTTTTCTCAAAACAAAGAAACTTTGCGGGCTAAAATTGTGATTATGGGGCGGAAAGACGCCTATTTCGCGATGTTCTCGCGCATCTCGGTGTCTGCCTGGATGTTCTTCATCCGGTAGTAGTCCATGATGCCGAGGTTGCCGCTGCGGAAGGCTTCGGCCATCGCCAGCGGCACCTGCGCCTCGGCCTCGATCACGCGGGCGCGCGCCTCCTGGGCCTTGGCCTTCATCTCCTGTTCCTGGGCCACCGCCATCGCGCGGCGCTCCTCGGCGCGGGCCTGGGCGATGTTCTTGTCGGCGTCGGCCTGGTCCATCTGCAACACGGCGCCGATGTTCTTGCCCACGTCGATGTCGGCGATGTCGATGGAGAGGATCTCGTAGGCCGTTCCGGCGTCCAGGCCCTTGCCGAGCACCAGCTTGGAGATGCTGTCGGGGTTCTCCAGCACGGACTTGTGGCTGTCGGAGGAACCGATGGACGAAACGATGCCCTCGCCTACGCGGGCGAGCACGGTCTCCTCGCCGGCGCCGCCCACGAGTTGTTTGATGTTCGCCCGCACGGTCACGCGCGCCTTGGCGATCAGCTGGATGCCGTCCTTGGCCACGGCGGTCACAGGCGGCGTGTTGATGACCTTGGGGTTGACGGACATCTGCACTGCCTCGAGCACGTCGCGGCCGGCGAGGTCGATGGCGGAGGCCATCTTGAAGTCCAGGGGGATGTTGGCCTTGTTGGCGGAGATGAGCGCCATCACGACCTTCGTCACGTTGCCGCGGGCGAGGTAGTGGGCTTCCAGCTCGTTGGCCTTGAGCGTGAGTCCGGCTTTCGTGCCGGTGATGAGGGCCATCACGATGGTGCGGGGATTCACGCCCCTCCAGCGCATCAGCACGAGCTGGATGAGGGATACGTACACCCCGGACAGGAGGGCCTGGAACCACAGGGCCACGGGGAAGAACCAGAGGACGATGATGAGTCCGACGATCGCGATGACGATCCAGATGATGGCGTTCATGTTTATTCGTTCGTTACGGGTTTGACAAGGGGCTTGTTCTCTTCGATGGCGACGACCTCCAGCGGCGTGCCGGCGGCGACCATCTGGTTGTCGTAGCTCTTGACCTCGCAGCTGAGGGCGCCGAAGCGGCCCGTGCCCAGCGGCGCGAGGCGCGTGTAGGCGACGCCGCGGTCGCCCACGTGCACGTTCTCCGCCTCCGTGCCCGTCCGGGAGGTCATCTCGGTCTTGAGCTCGAAGCGGCGCCAGGTCTTGGCGCGCAGCGCGAAGAAGATCATCACGCCCAGCAGCAGTACGGCGGCCAGGGTGGTCCACCAGCCGGCGGCGGAGGAGATGGCCGTGAAGGCGTACCAGCAGCCGACGCCCAGCGAGCCGAGGCTCAGGAAACCGGCGATCCCGACGCCCGGGACCAGGAGCATTTCAACGAGCATCAGGACGACGCCCAGGACCAGAAGGGTTACGACGATCCACCACATAGCACAGAGACATAGATATACTCTTACAAATATAAAAAAATGCTTTCGAAGGTGCAAACGATGGACCTTCGAAAGCAAATAAGCCTTCGACCGCAGTCTAGGCGTAGCTGTGCATGCCGCCCAGCAGCATGTTCACCCCGAAATAGGTGACCAGTACGGACAGGAACGCCAGGATGCAGAAGACGTGGAAGACGCGCGGTTTGCACAGAGCGGGCAGGGCGTCGCCGTGCAGGGGGAAGGAATAGACCAGCAGGGTGGCCAGCGCCCAGGTCTCCTTCGGGTCCCAGGCCCAGTAGTTCCCCCAGGAGATGTTCGCCCACACGGCCCCCAGGAAGGTGCCGAAGGTGAGCAGGAACACCGCCGGATACAGGACCGACAGGCTGACGTCCCGCAGGCGCGCGGAGGCCTCCTTCTTCACGACGAGGCCCGCGATGCCCAGCAGGGTCGTCAGGCCGAACAGGGCGTAACTGACGATGATGGGGATCATGTGGAGGAACAGCAGGGGCGAACGGAGCACCGGCATCAGCGGCCCTTTCGGGAAGGCCCCGAGCATCCAGGCCGCCAGCATCGCGATGCCGGCCGCGGCGAGCACGGTCCCGAGCGCTCCGCGGTGCTTGCGGGGCGCCCGGCCCCGGCGCAGCGCGTTTACCGTCCGGCTCCAGGCGCCGTCCTTCTCGAAGAAGAACCCGATCATGCATATGAGCAGCAGGGCGTATCCGGTGTAGGTGACGCCCACGCCCCAGGGGTCGCGGCTCACGGCCAGGATGCTTCCCTGCAGGTCTTCGTCATAATCCGCCTGGTAGAAACGCCAGCCCCGGTTCTTGAAGATATGGTTCATCGAGATGGTGACGGGCCGCCCTTCGCAGACCAGCTCGGACACATAATCCGAGACATTCCGGGTTCCGGGATCGTATTCGATACGGAACTCATTCAGTTCCAGCGAGAAAGGAAGCGTCCCCTCCTGTCCGTCATCGTCCGTGAAACGGGCTGTCTCCACGCCGTTGCGGAGGTGGATCTCTCCGCTGATGCCGGTCAGGTGCGTGATCAGCGCTCCCGCGAGGATCAGCACCAGGGCCAGGTGGAGCCCCAGGGTGAAGGGCTTGCGGAAGGTACCGCGCCGCCAAAGCAGCCACAATCCGGAAACGGCCGTCAGGCCCCAGAGCGCGAAGAAGACGGGATGGTGGTAAATGCGGGTGAGCGCCACCTCCGTCCCGTGCAGGCGTTCTATCACGGTGGCGGCGGCCATCAGGACGATGAGCACGGCCAGCGAGCCGAAGCTCAGCCATTTGAGGGTCTTAGATTGCATCGATGAAAGCTACGACCGCTTTACGGTCTTCGGGGGAAAGATAGTAAAATTTTTCCGTTGCGTCATACGCATCGCTCTTTTTGCTGTAGCCGTGCCACATGATCGCCTCGATCACGTTCCGGGCACGGTCGTCGTGCAGGCGGTCCTCGGCGCCGGTGTTGGCCTTGGACAGGCCGCGTCCCCAGAGGGGCGTGGTCCGGCACCAGCTGCCGTGGATGCCGTTTTTCATGTACAGGCGGTGCTGGATCATGTCCGTGTACGGCCAGATGGTCTGGTTCTCATAACGCGGCAGCGGCTTGCCGTCCACGACGGCGGGCGCCCAGTAATTGTCGGACTTCGTCTTCCAGGAAGGACGGTGGCAGGTGGCGCAGCCGATCTTCGAGAAGACCTCCTTGCCGCGCTGTACGTCCTCGCGGTTGAGGTCGCGGGCGCGCGGGATGGACAGGCCGCGGTGCCACACCAGGAAGTTGTAGTACTGGTCGTCGCCCATCTCCGGGGTAAAGTTGTGCCAGGCGTTGTCGAACTGGTTCGTGGTGGGGTCCAGCAGGTTCAGGACGGCGTCCGCGATGCCCTCCGGGGTGCCGTCGGCGTAATACGGCGACGCGGGGTCCTTCCGGATGGCCTCGATCACGCCGGCGTTCTCCGACATCGCCTTGGCCCAGGCCTTGGTGGTGTACAGGAAGGGACGGTCGGAACGGCTGACGTTGGTGATGTTCCAGATGGCGTTGGCGCCGGCGCCGTCCTGCAGGGAGGCGCGCGTCATCGCGTAGGTGAAGCGCTTCAGCTTCTTGGTGCCCGCGGGTGCCGGCGTGCCGTCGGCGAACTGCCCGGCGGCGAGGCTGTACCACGCCGTGGGGGCGAAGTCGTTCGCGTCCTTGTCCCAGAAGGCGGGATTCAGCTCCACGAAGGGGGCCTCCGCCTGGTACTGGGCCTTGATGTCCTCTTCCGGAATGGCGTCCAGCAGGCCCGTGCCGATGATGCCGATCGTGGATTCCAGCCGGAACGCGACCGCCTGGTTGCCGGTCTCATAGGGCGTGGGGTCGGTGTTGAAGCCGTCGCGGGGGATGCTGAGCTCGGGATAGATGAGCTCGTACTTCTCCCCGTCGGGGAAGGTCATCGGCAGGCCGCTTTCCATTGCGCTGACGGTCAGCCAGTTCAGGGAAATCTTATCTTCGTCCACGGGAGGCAGGAAAGGTTCTACGGCCTTGGTCTGCGGCATGCCCGTCACCTCGGCCACGTAGGGACCGTCGTCACTGTTCGCCCCGTCGACGGGGTGATAGATCACGAGCAGGTAACCGTTGCCGAAGCCGGCCTTGTACCACTGCTGGCGCTTGCCGTGCCCGTAGCCGGGGTGGCAGTCCAGGCAGGAGGTGCGCAGGTAGGCCGGTCCCAGGCCCTTGAACGGAGCGGTGTTGAGGGTGAAGTTGCGCTCGAAGGCCGCCTCGCCGAGGTTGAAGGCCGTCATCAGGCCCTGCTGGGCCGTGGCGGGCGTTTCGTCTTCGTAGCAGCCTTCGGTCACGTTGTCCGTGGTGCCGAGCACGCCGCCCGGATACCACTCTTCCGCCGTGAAGTTGCCCACGGCCTGGCCCACATACTTGGCGTCGGACTCCCGGCCGGCGGGGAATTTCGTCCGGACATCATCAGGCATACAGCCTGACGCCAGAAGCGCCAGGCCGCAAGCCAGGAAAAAGAATCTCTGTTTCATAGGAGAACAGTTTTATTGGCGCAGGATCCAGTCTGCGGCTTTGTTCAATTCATCGTCCAGCCCGCTGATGGCGTCCATCGCCGTCTGCACCGACGCGTCGGCATAGATGTCCACGAAGGCGCCCTTGGCCTGGCAGGCCTTCAGGGCGGCGAGCGAGGCGTCCAGCGCCTGCTGGATGGCCGTGGCTCCCGAGTAACGCTGGGCGGCGAAGAAATCCATCATGCTGCCGGCCTGGGCGCTGGTGGCGCCGGCCTTGCCGTACAGGCTGTACTGGATGCTCAGGATGTTGTCGATGAAGTCCTGGAACGACTGCTTGCTGTACGGCGACTCGATGTAGTTGATGTCCTCGCCCGTGTGCGCGTTGCCCATCTTCACGTCGGCCACCTCCGCGCAGATGTTGGAGCAGCCGGCCTTCAGGATGGAGGCCATCGCGCTCTGCCAGGTCTTGTAGGAGCTGCCCGCCTCGGCGGCGCCCAGCAGGTTCTCGCCATAGGTGAGGTCGGATCCGGTCACGGTCACGGCCACCTCCAGCTCCTCGCAGCGGTCGACATAGACCTTCGGCGCATCCGGATTCCAGGACACGCACAGGCGGTAGCAGTTGTCGCGCAGGTCGCCGGCCACGGCGGCCGCATAGATGAGCTCCTGGTCGCCGGTCACGGTCTTGCCCGCGAAGGCGGCATGGTCCTCGACCCCCTGCAGGGCCGCGACCGTGCGGTTCTTGCCGTCCCGGAAGAGGACGAATTCGATGCCGTGGAAGCCCAGGAGCTCCTGGCCCAGCTTGGCGGCGGCATAAGCGATGCCGTCCTCGCCCTTCAGGGCCTCCACCTTCTCGGCGTTGGACAGTTCGGTCGCAAGACCGTCCACGTCCAGCGGCCAGGTGTCGATGTGCGGGTCGATGCCGAAGTCGGTGGCGGCGCCGAACAGGAAGGCTTCCGACTCCTCCCAGCTCTGGCGGGCCTGCAGGAACTTGGCGCAGATGGCGTCCAGTTCGCCCTGGTTCAGCTTGCCCGCCCCTTTTCCGGCGGCCGCAGCCAGCAGGTCATAAAGCTCGCCGCTTTCCTTGGCGAGATCGCCGTAGGTGGCGTAGATCACGCCGGGTACATACTGGGCGGCGATGCCCTTCATGGCTTTTTCGGCGTCGCTCAGACCGCCGGTTTCCCCGCCTTTTCCCTGGCAGGATGCTGCCGCCACACAGAGGGCGGCCAGCGCAATCAAAGAAAGGAACTTTTTCATATCAGTTTGTTTTTTAGTTAGTTATCTACTAAAGAACCCCATATAGGCGACGCCCAGGGAAATGGACGGCTCGTCGTTGTACTGGCTGGGCAGGAAGCGGCGGGAGTACTCGCCCTTCACCGCGATCTGCGGCAGCGGCAGCCAGTTGAAGCCCACGGCGATGCGGTGCCGGTCGGTGTAGGGATAGTCCGGCTGGTCCTTGTCGGGGATATAGGAATCGTAGTATTCGTAGCGTCCGAACAGGTAGAACCGCTGCTCCTTGTCGCGCCGGTCCCGGAAGAAGTGCAGGATGTCGTAGCCGGCCTCGATGCCCGCGGCGCAAGCGCCCTTGCCCACCGGCGTCTTCCGGTACGGGGCGGCGTTGGAGGTAAGGTTGCGCTTCACCGTGCTGATGGTGGAGGCGTCGCTCACGAAGCCCCAGTCGGCGTTGCCGCGGACCGTAAGGTACGGGCCCGTATAGGCGAAATCGAAGGCGCCGAAGGCCGTGTGGCCTTTCACGTCCGCGTAACGCGTATCCCACATGTCGTGCGGATAGGAATTGTGCATCCCCTGCCCGTAGAAGCCGCTCAGGCTCAGCCGCAGGTTCCTGACGGAGTAGTTGTCGATGCGCGCGGCGAAGCCCAGGTTGTTGGCCACCTTGAACTCGTAGGGCGAGCCCGCGCCGTGCTTGATGAAGTTGTCGCGGTCGTACATGAAGGCGTCCAGGCCGGCGACCACCAGCGCTTCGTAGCGCCAGGCGCCGGCGCGCCCCCAGAGGCTGATGCCGGTGTCGTGCCAGGTGGAGGGAAGGATGGTGAATTCGCCCTCCGGGCGGTACACGGTAAAGAAGTTCAGCGGCTCATGCGCGTTGTTCAGTCCGCCCACGGGCACCACCAGGTGGCCGATGCGGACGTTCAGCTGCGGGGCGAAGCTCTTCTGGATCCAGAACTGTTCCAGTTCCACCTCGCCGCCCTTCTCGATCTCGGCCTCCCACTCGCCCGCCTCGGTGAATTCCTTCTCCACGGCGGTGCCGGTGCCGGTATGCTCGAATTCGATCTCCGTCTGCATCGTCCAGCCCTTGCCGAAGTCGTAGCCGAGGTAGATCACGGCATGCGGCACGTCGAAGCGGCCGTGCGAAGGGTCGTTCCTGTAATTATCGGGATGCGAATAACGGTAAACGTTGTCACTGAAGAAATTGCGGGTCAGGGCCACTTCTCCGTAGCCGCCCAGGGTCAGGCGCCTTTGCTGCGTCGAAGCCTCCTGTGCGGACAACGATGCGCCCATCAGCAGGAGGCTCAGCAATACACACACACTTTTATTCATCGTCAGTTCTTATGGAAACCGAGATGCAAAAGTACGCTCCGGACCCGTGCCGGTCAATCCCGTAAAATGATGAAAAATGAAACGGGCCGCATCCCCATAAATGAGGATACGGCCAGCCGAAGGATCCGTTACTCTCCGGCGGGGGTGTAGCGGGTAATCAGACTCTTCCTCGACGGTTCGCTGATCTGGTAGCCATAATAAGTACCTTGCCAGTCCTCCAGGAAGAAGTACTTCTCGTAGAAAGGGTCGGCCTCCAGGTCGCTTTCACGCCAGTTCCGGCATAGATCGCGTACCCCGGCGGGAACTTCCGCCGGGTCCAGTTCGTACTCAGTTTCCTCCCAGGCCTCCCGGATATCGGGATAGTTGACCTGGAAATTGTTGTGGAAGCGGACCTGCTTCATCTTTCCGTCGTGGAGGATATAGAACGTATCGATACCGCTGCGGTTGGCGTGTCCGCGGACATCGCAGTCCGCATAGCGGTCCCGGATGTAGCCGAGGGCCGTGTCGAAGTCCCGGAACCATTCGGCCGGATTGGAAGATGCGTTGTCGTTGGCCAGCACGGTGCCGTCCTCGTTGATCAGTACATAATGGGTCAGGAAATGGTTCCCCGCTCCGGTCAGGTCCGTTGCGAACATAAAGTCGTACATCGTGTGCCCGATACCGGACCGGGTGATCTCCGCCACGCGGTCGTTGCTTCCCGCGAAACAGGGCGTGTCGAGCCCGAGTCGGGCGAAAGCCCGGGACACTGCCATAGGCAACTGTACGGCCAGCCGGTCCGGATCGAGGGTACGGACGGTCATCTGCCACGTACCGTCCAGGTACTCGCTGCGCCCTTCCACGCCGTCCCGGCCCCGGAAAGAAATCACGTCGCGGCCCTCATCCTGCAGGTGATACGCCTCCAGGATGCGGACATTGCTGCCGTTCCGGGTAAAGAAATCCAGGCTGACTTCCCGGGAGATTCCCCTTTCGCTGAGCGGTGCCGGCCAGGGCTCCAGGTCATTGCAGGCACCGAGCGACAACAGCAGCGCAGCGGCGGCCAGGGAAACGGTATATTTTATAAATCTTTTCATTGTCTATTCTCTTTGGTGCGGCAAAGGTACTGAATAATAGGACAGGTTGTATCGAAAACGGCCGAAAACGAGGCAACCCCCGGCCTTGTGGCGGGGGGTTGCACCGATATCGGCCCAAAACGGTGCCGGGGCTATGCGGCGCGGCAGGCGTCCTTGATCAGGCCTTCCACGGCGACGTTCAGTTCGCCGGCCGTCAGCAGCGCGTGCACGTCGAAGTGCAGGCGGAAGCGCCAGTGGTGGTGCGGGTCGGCGGGCTGGTTGATGCGCTCCGCCATACGGTCGGCGCGGCGCAGGCCCTTGTCCAGGGCCACCCAGTCCTGCAGCGGGAAGATGGCGAGCATCGACGGGGAATCCAGGAACTCCCACAGCATCCGGCGCACCTCCCAGGGCTCCGGGTCGTGGTCGCACTGCATGCGCAGCGTCTCCATGTCGTGGCTGGACGTGGCGCACACGCTCAGGTACTTCCAGGCGCCCTCCTGCTCCATCCCGCGCATCTTCAGCGACAGGATCTTCTCGTGGTCCATCACGCCGGGCACGCAGTCCGGCACCATGCCGAGGTCCTCGCCGCAGGCGAGCATACCCGTGGCGCCCAGCAGTTCCGGCAGCTTGCGCTCCGCGTTGCGGCGCCAGAACTCGTCGTGGCGGTGGTAGAAGAAGTCGTTGTACAGGGCGCCGAAGCGCTCCTGCTGCCACTGCGGCAGGTCCGCCGAGGCAGGCGCGATCAGCGGCTGGTACATGCCCGGATGGCGCGGGTCGGGATGGAAGAGCCCCTCCAGGGGCAGCCCCATTGCCGAAATCTCTTCCGGCGAATACGGCAGGGCCGGGTTGAAGTGGCCCATCATGCCGCTCTTGTACTCGGTCGGGATCTCCCAGATGCGGAAGAAACCGAGGATGTGGTCGATGCGGAACGCGTCAAAGTAGCGGCTCATCTTCCTGAGGCGCGCCTTCCACCAGGCGAAGTCGTCCTTGGCCATCTCCTCCCAGTTGTAGGTGGGGAAGCCCCAGTTCTGCCCGTCGGTGCTGAAGAAGTCGGGCGGGGCGCCGGTGGAGGAGTCGAGGTTGAAGAGCTCCGGATGCCAGTAGGCCTCGGCGCTGTCCGCGCTCACCCCGATGGGCAGGTCGCCCTTGAACGAGATGCCCTTGGCGCGCGCGTAGTCCACTTCCTCGCAGAACTGCTTGTCCAGGTGGAACTGCATCCAGCAGTAGTATTCCGGCTCCAGCTTGTCGCGCCGGGCGCAGAATTCCGCATACTCGGGCAGCCAGGCGGCGTTCTCCTTGATGAACTTCTTGAACGCGGCGGAGGCCATGTCCTTGGCGCCGCGCGCCTCGAAGGCCTGGCGGATGTAGGCCATCTTGGCCTTGAACACCTTCGGGTAGTCCAGCTCCGGCAGGGCGTTCAGCGCGGCCTGCTTCTTCCTGAAGGCGGCGTCGGCCTTGATGCCGAGGTCCTGCAGGTGGATGTACAGCGGGTGCAGGGCGAAGGTGGACACGGGGCTGTAGGGGTACGAGTCGGCCCACTGGCCCTTGCGGGTGGTGTCGTTGACCGGCAGCAGCTGGATCACGCTCTGGTGCGTGGCGGCGGCCCAGTCCACCAGCGGACGCAGGTCGCGGAACTCGCCGATGCCGAAGTCGTCCGCGGTGCGCAGCGAGAACACCGGAACAGCGGTGCCGGCGCCCTTCCAGCCGGGGATGTCGAACTTCGCGGCCTGGTGCTTGCGCGGGAACGGGCAGCCGGGAATCGGACAGTCGATCCAGGCGTCCGTGATCTCGCGGGCGCTCCTGGCGCTGTGGTGGCTCCACTCGGTGCGCACGATCAGGCCGTCGCGCATCACCACGTAGGTGTAGTCCTTGAGGGCGGCGGCGGGGCAGTCTTTCACGGTCACGCTCCAGATGGCACCGTCCCCCCAGTTCATCGGGTGTTTCTTGTCCTGAAGGACCAGCGCGAGGCTCTCGCCCCACACGGTCTCATACTTTATCTTGAATGTCGTAGTCATGGTCTAGAGTTTTCTGAAACTGATCGCAAAACCGCCGCCGGGGGCCATCGTCACGGGAATCGTGTCCTGCGGGCCCACGGTCAGTTTGCTGATCCGGTAGGCCTGGGGATTCGTGGAGAAGTGCGCGTCGGGGGCGTCGGCGTACAGGGTGGCCTCGTAGGAGCCAGGCTCCAGGAAGTCCAGCTTCACGTCGAAGCTGCGCTCCTGCCCGTCGGTCACGCCGCCGCAGAACCACTGGCCCGTGCCCTTCGCCTTGCGCGCCGCCACGATGTATTCCATCGGTTCGGCGTACAGGTAGCGGCTCTCGCTCCAGTCCACGGCCACGTCCTTGATGAACTGGAACGCGTCCATGAAGCGGCTGTAGTGCTCCGGCGTGTCCGCCGCCATCTGCAGCGGCGAATACATCGTCAGGTACAGGCCCAGCTGGCCGCAGATGGTGGAGTTCACGTGCGAGTCGTTGCCGCACCAGTCCTTGAGGTTCTGCTCGAAGATGCCCGGGGTGTAATCCATCGGGCCGCCGTTCAGGCGGGTGAAGGGGATGATGGCCGTATGGCCCGGCGTGATGCCGCCGAAGGCCTGGTACTCCGTGCCCATCGCGGACTCGTTGCCGATCAGGTTGGGGTAGGTCCGGCACAGGCCGGTGGGACGCACCGCCTCGTGCGCGTTCACCATGATGTGGTGCTTCGCGGCCTCGGTGATGCAGTACAGGTAATGGTTGACCATCCACTGGCTGTAGTGGTGCTGGCCCTGCGGGAGGATGTCGCCCACGTAGCCGGACTTCACGGCGTCGTAGCCGTAGCGGTTCATCAGGGAATAGGCGGCTTCCAGGTGGCGCTCGTAGTTGCGCACGCTGGAGGAGGTTTCGTGGTGCATCACCAGGAGGATGCCTTTCTTGTGCGCGTAGGCGTTCAGCGCCTCCAGGTCGAAGTCGGGATAAGGTGTCTGGAAATCAAACACATAGTCCTTGTTGCAGTTGGCCCACTCTTCCCAGCCGATGTTCCAGCCTTCCACCAGCAGCGCATCGAATCCGTGCTCCGCGGCGAAGTCGATATACAGTTTCACGCGCTCGTTGTTCGCGCTGTGGCGCCCGTTGGGCTTCGCAGCGGCGTAGTCGAAGGTGTGCAGGTCCACGCCCACGGCGTCGGTATAGGCCCAGGAGCCCGCGCCCGCGATCATCTCCCACCATACGCCCATGTACTTCACGGGGTGGATCCAGCTCACGTCGTCCAGCGCGCAGGGCTCGTTGAGGTTGAGCACCAGGCGCGAGGCAAGCTGCGCGGTCGCGCTCGGAGCCACCTGGACGGTGCGCCAGGGCGTCTTCGCCGGGGCGGTCAGGTTGCCCTTCCAGCCCTCGGCGTCCGGGGTCAGGTGGGCGCGCAGCACGTGCGTCTTGCCGTCCACGACCAGGTTCAGGCAGGGATAGTCCACCAGGGCGGCCTCGTGGATGTTCACGTACAGGCCTTCCGGGGTCTTCATCTGCAGCGAGGTCTGCACGCCGGAGGTGCTGAACGGGGTCTGGCTGCTGTTGCCGCGCATCTTGTCGCGGAAATGCGCCGCCACTTCGGAGAGTTTCGTGCAGTTGTACTCGTATTCCTGGGTGTCGTAGTCGCCCGGGATCCACCAGGCGGTCCAGTCGTCCGCGCAGGCGAACTCGGTCTGCTCCTCCTTGATCACGAAGTGCACCAGGCCGCCGCCCCCGGGGAACTCGTAGCGGAAGCCCAGGCCGTCGTCGAACAGGCGGAAGCGGATGTCCAGCAGGCGCCCGCTCTCCGGCTGGCGCAGGTGGACCAGCAGTTCGTTGTAATGGTTGCGGATCTGCGATTCCTCGCCCCATACGGGCGTCCAGACTTCGTCGAAGCTGTCCGTATCGGTGCCGGCGAGTTCAAAACCGCGGTCGAAAGCGATGCCCGGGGCGGTGTCGCTCTTGGACACGGACCCGTCGGCGGCGTAGTCCAGCTGTTCGGCCTTCACCGTGCCGCGCAGCGAGAAGCCGAGGCGGCTTGGCAGCAGTACCGGCGTATCGCCGCAGGAAAGGGCGTAACGCGGCGTTCCCTCGTCGGAGAGGTAGAAGCACAGGCGGAGCTGCCCGTCGGGCGAGCGGAGTTCGGCCTTGGGCTCCGGTGCGGTCGTCGGTGCGGGATGGCAGGCGGCCGCCAGGAGCGCGAGCAGGGGGATAAGTTTCTTGGCTTGCATGGTCGGGGGGCGTTAAAGGAGTTTCCAGCCCCAGGGATCCAGGGTCACCTGGGCGCCGTCGATCTGAACCTCGGCGGGTTCCGCCGTGAGGTTGGCATACACCGTCACCGTATCATCCCCGGCGCTGCGGCGGAAGGCCAGCACGCCCTCGGGCACGTCTTTCAGGAAGACGGCCGGCGCGCCCAGGTCCCCGGCCGCGAGGCAGGGATGCGCGTGGCGGAAGGCCACCAGGTCGCGGATGAACGCGGTATATCCGTTCGGGCACCAGTCCTCGACGGGGTCTTTCTCAAAGAATTCCAGGCGGCGGGTGATGCCGACCTCCTGTCCGGTGTACACGAGCGGCTGGCCCTTCGGCAGGGTGAAGCAGAGCACCTCCATCACCTTGGCGGCATCGCCCATCCGTTCGAATTCGCTGCCTGCCCAGGAGTTCTCGTCGTGGTTGGAGGTGAACATCAGGCGGTAGCCGCCCTTGCCCATCCAGGCGTCGTCCTCGGCCACATAGTCGCGGATATCCTTCGCGGACGCCTTGCCCTGGGCCACGTCGTTGAGGAGGTGGTGCAGTTTCCAGGCGTAGGTGGCGTCGAACAGGCCGGCCAGCTCGGGCGTCTCGGCCTCGGCCAGCAGGTAGATGTCGGGGTAGTCGCGGCGGATGCCGGGCAGGATGCCTTTCCAGAACTTCGCGGGCATCTCGGCGGCCGCATCGCAGCGGAAGCCGTCCACGCCCTTCTCCAGCCAGAAGCGCATGCACTCGTCCTGGGCGGCCCAGACCGCCGTGTTCTCGTAGTTGAGGCTGCGGGTGTCGGTCCAGTCGTACTCCCAGATGGCATTGCCGTCCGCGTCGCGCTCATAGAAATCCGCGGGTTTGCCTTCCATCCACACGTGGTCGGGCGCCGTCTGGTTGGCCACCCAGTCCAGGATGAGCTTGAAGCCCGCCTTGTGCGCGGCCGCCAGCAGGTCCTCGAAGTCCTGCATCGTGCCGAATTCGGGATTGACTTCCGTGTAGTCCGCGATGGCGTAGTAGGAGCCGAGGCTCCCCTTGCGCTCCACTTCGCCGATACGGTACATCGGCATCAGCCAGAGGACGTCCACGCCCAGGTCCTTCAGGCGGGGCAGCTGGGCCTCGACACCCTTGAACGTCCCTTCGGGGGTGAACTGGCGGATGTTGACTTCATAGACCACGGTGTTGCCGGTCCAGCCGGGGTGGACGGGCGCCTTGTGGCAGGCCGCCAGGCAGAGCGCCGCCGCGAGCAGGAATAAAAACTTTCTCATATGCGCTTATCTGTTGAATTCTACGACAAGGGCGCTCTTGGGCGCCACGGTAACGCCGTCCTGCAGGACCGTCGCCTCCCCGGTGAGCACGTTCCGCCCCTGCACGGGGCCGGAGACGAACTCGCGGTAGTGGTTCCAGTCCAGCGAGCGCGGCTCGAAGGTGTTGTTGATGTACACGAAGACCGCCTGGTCGTCGGTGTAGCGGAAGAAGGCGTAGCTGTTGTCCGTGATGTTGCTCGCGCCCACGTTCGCGCGGGACAGGAAATGCAGGGTCCTGCCCTCCTGCACGGCCTTGTTGCCCTTGCGCCACTGGAAGAGGGTGCGGGCGTAGTCGTGCAGGTCCGCGGCGTCCTTGTAGGCGCCCGTGGCGCCGCTGCGGCCTTCCGCGGAGAAGAGGTCCAGCCCGTCGTCTTCCCAGCCGCCCGGGAAATCGATCCGCTTGGCGCCGTCGTGGCTGGGGCAGTCCTTGCGCTCCAGGAACATCATCTCGTCGCCGTAGTACAGCTGCGGGATGCCCCGGACGGTCGCCAGCAGCGTGAGGGCCAGTTTCATCCGGGCGGGATCCTCGCGGAGCACGTCGCCGGTGCGGGCGTGGTCGTGGTTCGCGAAGAAGGTCATCATATGGCTGAGGTCCTTGTACGCGAAGTCCTGGGCCAGCACGGTATAGATGCGGGTCATGCCCTCGTCCCAGCCCACGACGTCCTCGGTGAGCGCGCGCTTGATGGCGCTCTCCAGCGGGAAGTCCATGATGGACGGGAGATTGGAGTTGAAGCCGTTGGCGTTCGGATTGTCCTTCTGCCAGTAGGCCACCTGCGGGATGTTCATGTCCCAGCACTCGCCCACGATGTTCATCTCCGGGTACTCGTCCGTCACGGCCTTGCACCACTGCGACATCGGGCCGGGCTCGTTGTAGGGATAGGTGTCCACGCGCAGGCCGTCCAGCCCGGCGTACTCGATCCACCACACGGCCCATTGCTGGAAGTACTTCAGCACGAAGGGATTGTCCAGGTTCATGTCCGGCATCGACGGCACGAACCAGCCGCTCTCCTGCCGCTCCCGGTCACGCACCGAGGCGTTGGGGTCCATATACACGGAGAAGAGGGCGTTCATTTGCATGTAGGGCTCGTTCACGTGGTACCAGTCGGCGAACGGAGGGTTCTCCATCCACCAGTGGGCGGTGCCGCAGTGGTTGGTGACGATGTCCATGATGACCTTGATCCCCCGCTTGTGCGCTTCGTCCACGAACTGCTTGTAGAGCTCGTTGTCGCCGAAGCGCGGGTCGATGTGGTAGTAGTCCGCGCAGGCGTAGCCGTGGTAGGACTCCTGCGGCTGGTTGTCCAGCAGCAGCGGGGTGCACCAGATGGCGGTGGCGCCCAGGTCGGCGATGTAGTCCAGGTGGTTGATCATGCCCTGGATGTCGCCGCCGTGGCGGCTTACGGGGTCCTTGCGGTCCACAGCGTCCGGCGTTTCGGGCACCTGCCAGGGGCGGGCCGAACCGTCGAAGTACTCGCCGCCCTGCCAGCCCTCGTCATTGTCCCGGAAGGCCGAGGCGAAGCGGTCGGGCATGATCAGGTAGACCAGGTCCGCCGTGGTGAAGCTCTTCCGCCCGCGGCTGCCCGGCTCCCGCTCCCGGATCAGGTACGGGTACTTGAAGCTCTCGGAGCCTTTGGAGAAGACGAGCTTGTACTCGCCCGCGGCCTTCACGGCCAGGTCCACGAAGAGGTAATCGGGGCTGTCGGCCTTGTGCAGGGCCTTGACTTCCAGGCCCTTGCCCTCAACGGCCACGTCGAAGGCGCCGATGCCGGGCCCCTGCACCATCAGCTGCAGGTCCGTGTTCATGCCGGTCCACCAGGACAGGGGTTCCACCCGCCGGACCTGGTCGTCCGAAGCCTCGGGGACCCCGGAATAGTCGGCCGCCGGCGAACAGGCGATCAGCAGCGCGGCAGCCAGAAAGAGGTATAGGTTTCGTTTCATCATATCGGTCAGTGGTTCTAATCTGCGAACGCCTCCAGCGCCGCCGTCGGTTTCCCGTTCGAAAAGGCGCCGTAGTCATAGCCGTTGCGGGCCTTTTCCGCCTCCGGCTCCCAGTAGAAGATGCCCTCGAACCAGTCGTACTGCGCGGTGTCGGCGAACAGCTGCTGCAGCGCCGCCTTCGTCTTGTCGGGCTGGCTGGCGGGCATCCCGAACTCCACCAGCATCACGGGCTTGCCGTAGCTGTCGTGCAGGGCCGGCAGGTTCTCGAGGAACTGCCGCACCTTGGGCTGCCAGTCGGGATAGGCGTTGTTTTCCCAGTAGGAAGGATAGAGCGACAGGCCCAGGATGTCGTAGCGGAGCGAACGGCCCTGCATCAGGGAAAGGAACCAGTTGAGCGTCTCCGCCTTCCAGCCGTTGTCCAGGTGCAGGATCACCTGCGCCTGGGGATACACGGCCTTCACGGCGTCGTAGCCCGCGTGGAAATAGCTGACGAACTGGCCGGGGTTCGTGCCGGCCACCTTGCCGCTCTCCCAGAGCATGCCGTTGGTGACTTCGTTGCCCACCTGCACCCACGACACGCCCACGCCCTCTTCCTTGAGGGCCTGCAGGACCTCCTGCGTGTGGGCTTTCACGGCTTCGGCCATCGCGGCGGCGTCCTTGCCCTTCCAGGCGGCGGGCACGTTCTGCTTGCCGGGATCGGCCCAGGAGTCGCTGTAGTGGAAGTCGATCATCACCCGGAGGCCCAGGGCCTGCGCGCGTTTCGCCTTCTTCACCACGTCGGCCTTGCCGTTCCAGCCCCCTTCCGGGTTCACCCACACGCGCAGGCGCACCGCGTTCATCCCGATTTCCTTCATCAGGGCGGTGAGCTCGCGCTCCTGTCCGCCGGCGTTGTAGAACTTGAAGCCCTTGCTCTCCATCTCCGTCACCCAGCTGATGTCCGCGCCTTTGATGACCGGCGTGGGGACGGGTACGGGCTTGGGGTCGTGTTTGTCGCACGCCCCGAGCAGCATCAGGGCCGCCAGGGCCCAGTATTTCACGGTCCGGATCATTGGGCGAACACGGCCGAGGCGTAGGCGCCGAGCGTCAGGGACGTATCGTTCGCGGTGACCACGCCGTTGGAAACCAGGATCCCGTCGCTGCTGAGTCCGCCGCCGGGCACGTTCACGCTCACCACGCCGGCGCCGAAGTTATGGGCCACCAGTACGGTCTGCCCCTCGCAGCTCATCGTCCACAGGGCCACGGAATTGTTGGAGGAGCTCACTTCCTGCATCTCGCCGCGGGCGAGGGCCTTGTAGCTGTTGCGCGCCTGCGAGAAGTTCCGGTACACGTTCAGCAGCGAGGCCGCGTCGGCGCTCTGCGCCTCCACGCTGATACCGGCGGAAAGCATCGCGTTGTCCACCTTGCCGCCGAGGGCCGCCGTGGGTACGGGACCGTCCTTGGTCCACTTGATCGGCGCGCGGACGTATTCGTCACCGCCGCCCTTGTTGCCCCAGTAGCCGAGTTCCTCGCCCTGGTAGATGTAGGGCTTGCCCGGCGAGGTCAGCAGCACGGCAGCGGCCAGTTTCTCCTTCTCCAGGCTCTTGCCCAGGTCCTCCGCGGCGCGGTCCTCGTCGTGGTTGGTGAGCTTGATGGCGTCGATGAAGCCCGGGCGCTGCGCCTGGAAGAGGTTCCGGAAATATAGCACCGTCTTGGCGAAATCGTTGCCCTTGGCCTTGTTGATGCGGTCCTTCAGGGTGTACCAGTAATAGAAGTTGAAATTGGACGGCAGGCCCTGGTAGTAAGGCGCCATCGCTTCGGCGTTGTCGCACCAGGCCTCGCCCACCATATAGAAGTCGCCCTGGCCGCCGTTAGCTTTCCAGGTAGTGTTGCAGCGGTCGTACCACTGCTTCAGGAAAGCCACGTTGGCGGCGGTCTGGTTCTGGTAGATCCAGATCACGGCGTCGAGCCGCAGGCCCGCCACGCCCATCTTGATCCACTTGTCGGCGGAAGCCGCCAGGTCCTTGAACGCCGCGGACTCCGATGCGGTGGCGTACGGGCCGTAGTTCAGGTCCGGCATGCTCCGGTCGAAGCTGGCGAAATACTGCAGGTTGGTGCCGCCGAAGGTGATGTCGTTGGCGGCATCGCCCTTGACGAGGGTCTTGGCCTTGCCGAATTCCACGACCTGATCCCCCGACTTGGCGCCCCACTTGTGGTTCCCCCACTCATCGGGATCGTCTTTCACCAGCACGCCCCAGGTGTTGTTGACGAAGAGCGTGATTTCATACACGTTGCCGCCCGTCTTGTACATGCGGAAGGGGTTGTTCTCGTAGATGAACCACTTGACCGAGCTGTCGGAGTTGCTGCCCTGGGCGGGGCCCGAGGACTGCGTGACCGTCAGCTTGGGCTGCGAGGCGTTCGAGACGTCGAGCTTGAAGTGCAGGAAGCCGTTGTAGCCCAGGTTTCCGCCGGAGGCGGGATACCACTGTCCCATGCCCGGGGTCTTGGACCCGCCGTAGTTGTCGATCTTGCCCGCGGCCACGTCGGCCGACGGATTCTCGGACAGCACGTAATAGTCGCGATAGGGACTGGACGGGTCGGAACAGGCGCTCTGGAACCAGGCGTTCTCGCTGCCGGAATGGTTCAGCACGTAGTCCATATAGATGCCGATCCCCTTGGCTTTCGCCTTGTCGATCAGGTCCTTGAAGTCGGCTTCCGTGCCGAGTTTGGGGTTGATGGCGCTGTAATCCTTGACGTTGTAGCCGTGGTAGGACATGGCGTCCTGCACGGGCGAGAGCCACAGGGCGCTCACGCCCAGGCTCTCGAAATAATCAAGGTGCTGGGCCACGCCTTTGAGGTCGCCCCAGCCGTCGCCGTCGGAATCGGCGAAGCTGTACACGTTCACCTGGTAGGTGACGTCGGCGAGGTGCTCACCCTTCTCGATGTCCGGCGTTTTGCCGCCGGAGGGATCGCCGCCGGGCTTGTTGCAGGAGAACAGGCAGAAGGCAACGAGCACAAGGCCCGTCAGGATGCGGAATCGTCTCATATCGCGTGTATTTTGAATTGGCAGACCGGGGTCCGGTCAGGGACCCCGGTCCGAAAAAAGGGTTCAGCTTACTTGTTGACCGTGATCGTACCCGCAGCCTCGTCGAAGACGACGCTGAAGTTGGTCAGGTCTCCGACGGCGATGTTGTCACCGTCGGGCACGCCCTCGAAGGGCTCGCCGGCCGCAGCATAGGCGCCGCCGAAGTTCACGTCCCATTTGGCGTTCTTGCGGATCTTCCAGCCACCGGAGATGTCCTTGTGGTAGGCGATCCACTTGCCTTCGCCGTCGTAGTACATGAAGTGGTCGTTGTCCCAGTCGCCGTTCACGCCGATCAGGCCCCAGTAGTTCGTGCTGAGGGTGATGGTGCCGGCCTCGGGATCGTAAACCACCATGTACGTACCTTCCGCGGGAGCGGAGATGTTGTCGCCGCCGGCCACGGCCTCGAAGGCCTCGTCGGCGCCGGCGCACGCACCGCCGAAGTTCTCGGCCCAGTCACCGCCGAAGCGGATCTTGATCTGGTCGCCCTCGGCCAGGGGGACGGGCACGCTGTACCACTTGCCGTCGGCGGCGAGGTGCATCGGGATGTCGTTGTTCCAGTTGACCGCCGGACGGGCGGCGATGGAACCGGTGACGCCGTAGGCCAGGGTGCCGACGGTGCCGTTCAGGGCGTTGTAGACCACCTTGAAGTTGCCGGTGAGGTTGATGTTGTCACCGCCCGGGATGCCTTCCACGAACTGGCCGACCGCTTCCGGCGTGGCGCCGCCGCGGTTGACGGCCCAGTCGTGGTTGAAGCGGACCTTCCAGCCCTCGGACTCGACGGACAGCATTTCGCTGATCCAGATGCCCGGGGCCACCTCGGTCATGAAGTGGTCGTTGTCCCAGTCGCCGTTCACGCCGATCACGGACCAGGTGTTGGACGGCATGGCCGCATCCACGGTAATGGTCTTCGCGGCCGGGTCGAAGGTCACGATGTACTCGCCCGCCTCGACGTTGATGTTGTCGCCGCCGGGCACGGCCTCGAAGGCCTCGCCGACAGCAGCCATCACGCCGCCGTAGTTCTCGTCCCAGGCCGCGTTGCGGCGGATCTTGAAGCCGCCTTCCATCTGCGTGGCCGGGCTGACCCACTTGCCGTCGGTCTCGGTCATCCAGATGTCGTGGTCCCAGTCGCCGTTCACGCCGATCAGGCCGAAGACGTCGCCCTTCTCCACGGTGATGGTCGGAGCCGCTTCATCGCTGAGGTCGAGCACGGTCTTCCAGAAGCCGGCTTCGATGTTGATGTTGTCACCGCCGGGCACGGCCTCGAACGGCCGGCCGAGCGCTACCATCACGCCGCCGTAGTTCTCGTCCCAGCCCGCGTCCTTGCGCCACTTGAAGTTCGTCGCTTCCGGCGCGTTGATGTAAGCGGTCCAGACGCCGTCCTTCTCGGAGGCGATGATGTCGTTGTCCCAGTCGCCGTTGGCGCCGATGACGTTCCAGCCGGTCACCACGACGGGCTCGGGTCCGGGCTCGTTGCCGCCGATCTTGCCGCTCACGCCGCCGCCGAGGGTCTCGACGACCGTGAAGGTCTGTCCGTCGGGATCGAGGATGAGGTCATAGATGCCGTCTTCGGGAACCGCCAGGTTCTTGCCGCCGGCCGCTGCCGGGGATTCGCTGCCGAGGTTTACCACGAAGGGCTCCACATCGCCGGGGGCGCCGAAGTTGGTATCCCAGCCGGCATCCTTGCGGAACTTGAACTGGTCATCCTTGCTGATCTTGATGCCTTGGGCCACGAAGGTCTTGCCGTTGGTGGTCATCGGGAGGTCGCCGTCCCAGCTGATTTCGTAGTTGGACAGGGCGCCGATGACGCTCCAGGTGCTGGCCTGGGTGTGCTCGGGATAAGGCAGATAGGCGTCGGTAACGGTAATGACCGCGTCGTTGCCGGACAGGTCCAGCCAGAGGTCATAGATACCGTCGGCCGCAACGCCGAGGTTCTTGCCGTTGGCGGCACCGGTCAGTTCGGTATCGAGGGAGAGCACATACGGCTCCTCGTCGCCGGGGGCGCCATAATTGGTGTCCCAGCCCTGATCCTTGCGGAACTTGAACTGATCGCCCTTCTTGATGGTCACGGCCTTCGCGACGAACTTGTCGCCGTCTTCGGTGGCGAACATCTCGAGGTCGCCGTCCCAGTTGATTTCGTAGCTGGACAGGGCGCCGATGACGCTCCAGGTGCTGGCCTGGGTGTAGTCCTGGTACGGGCTGCCCTGCGGCAGGGTCACGGTGAAGCCGGAGATGGTGTATTTGTCGGAATCCAGATAGCCGTTGCGGCCGTTGTCCTTGGAAGGATCCTGGATGGAAGCGCGGACCACGATGTCCAGGCTGCCCACCTGGTCTCCGTCGGCATAGCCGAAGAACTGGAGAGCCCGGCTGATGTTGACGAGGGTGGCGGACAGGGTGCTGCCGTCGTTCTTGGAAGAGATGAGCTTGCTCACGGCCTTGCCGTCCACGCCCACCAGCGCGAGGCTGTGGGTCGGGGCGATCTTGTCGTTGAAACCGAGCTTGAACTCACCCGGGGTATAGGACACGCTGACGTTTTTCGCGCCCACCTCGACGGTCCCGAGGACCGGGGCGGTGCCCTTCGCAGGGTCGAAGGTAGCCAGCGGCTCCTGAGCGCAGGACGCGGCCAGGAAGGCGATCACGCCTGCAGAAAGGATGGAAAGTATTCTTTTCATAACGGAAATCGATTAATAGCCGGGATTCTGCTGGAGGTTACTGTTGGCAAGCCGGTCGGAATCCGGAATCGGGAAGAGGTTGCGGTAGTCGTCCACAGCCTTGCCTTCCTTGACGTTGCCCTTCCACTGCCAGACATACTTGTCGGTGGTGAACATCCCGAAGCGGATGAGGTCGTTGCGGCGCCAGCACTCCTGATAGAGTTCGCGGCCGCGCTCGTCGATCACGTCCTGCAGGGTGATGGCCGAGGCGGCGGGCAGGCCGGCGCGCTCGTGCACCTGGTTGTAGGCGGCAAGGCCGTCGATGGAGGCGCCGCGCACCTGGCACTCGGCCGCCATCAGCAGCACGTCGGCGTAGCGCATCATCGGGAAGTCGGTGTCCACGAAGCCAAGCTCCTGGCCGGGCTCACCGTCGCTCTTGATGTTGCGGAACTTCATGAAGGCGAAGCCGTTGGTGAAATCGCCGATGTCGTCGATGTCCTTCTGCTGGCCGCTCGTGAAGAAGAGGCTGCGCTTGTCGTCGGAGCCGAACTTGTTGTAGAACTCGCGCGTGGTGCGGAGGCCGCCCCAGCCGGAGGAGATGCCCATCTCGGCGGGATCCATGGTGCCGCCGGTGCTGGCGAAGATCAGGTAGTTCGTGACACCGTAGCTGGTGGTGTTCACGCCGTCCTGCTGGATCGCGAAGATGATCTCGTCGGTGCACTTGTCGTTATCGGCGAGGAAGAGGTCCTGGTAGGCGCTGAACTTCTCGCCGTTCGCCGTGGTGTGCAGGCTGTATCCGTCGTCCATGAGGTCCTTCAGGACGTCGGCGCACTTCTGCCACTGCGGAGTGCCGGTGAACACCTCGGCGTTGAGGTAGAGCTTGGCGAGGAGGAACTTCGCCACACCCTTGTCGGCGCGGGCGTAACCGTTGGCGCGCGGAGCGGCCAGGGCGCTGTTGTTGATGAGGTCGAGGAGCTCGTTCTCCAGCCAGCTGTACAGTTCGGCGCGGCTCATCTGCACGGGCACGCTGCCCACGATCGAGGTCTCGTCGGCGAACGGGACGCTGCCGAAGTTGTCGATGGCGTGGTAGTAGGCGATGGCGCGCAGCACGCGGGCCTCGGCGATGTACTCGTCCCGGTTGGCGACGTTCTCGCCGTATTTGGCCGCCTCGCGGATGAACTCGTTCGTGGCGGACACCTGCATCAGGATGCGGGAGTAGAAAGCGTAGATAAAGGTGTCGTCGGTGGTCCAGTTCATCCAGTGGAAGTTCTTGATGGTCTGGTCGTTCCATCCGCAGACCGCCTCGTCGGTGGTCAGCTCGGAATGGTGGAACAGGCCGCGGATGTACTGGGAGGCGCCGCCGTCGAGACCGGAGATGGACGGATCGCCGTTGGCTCCGTAGTAGCCGGAGGTGGCGAAGCCCAGGTAGGAGCTGGCCAGGTAGGCCTTGAACTGCGCCTCGGTGGCGAGGGCCTTGTCGGCGGTGTTGGCGTTCGGGTCGATCGGGGTGACGTTCAGGTCACCGACGCAGGCGGTCAGGCTGAGCGCGGCCGCCAGGGAACCGAGGATGTATTTGATGGTTTTCATATGCTATCCTGGATTAGAAGTTGAACTTGAGTCCGACCACGTAGGTCCGGGGACGCGGATAGAGCGCACCGTCGATGCCGCCGAAGACTTCCGGATCGATACCGGAGTACTTCGTGAGCGTGCAGATGTTCTGGACGGTACCGAAGATGTTGAGGGAGGCGGGACGGTCCTGGGTCACGTTGAACAGCTTCGGGAAGGTGTAACCCACGGTGAAGTTGTCCAGCTTGAGGAAGGAGGCGTTCTCGAGGTAGTAGTCGGACAGGTACTGGGCCTGGGAGAACATCGACTTGGTCGCGGAGGCGACGCGGTTGCTGATGAAACTGTTGGTCCAGAGGTCGGCGAGCATTTCGGTGTCGGAGGCGACGTTGTTGTACACCCAGTTGCCGATGGCGGCGTGGCCGGAGAGGGCCGCCGTCCAGTTCTTGTAGGAGAAGCTGGTGTTGAAACCGATGGTCACGTCGGCATCCGGCTTGTGGCCGAGGTACTTGTCGTCGGCCGTGATCTGGCCGTCCTTGTTGCGGTCCACATAGACGCCGTTCACGGGGTTGCCGGCGGTGTCATAGACCTGCTGGTAGAGGTAGAAGGTGCGCATCGGATAGCCGACCTGGTGCATCTGCACGTTGTTGCCGGTACCGCCGCTGATGCCGCCCGTCTCCACGCCCGTGGCGTTGTCGTCGGAAGCGGTGAGCTTCGTGATCCGGTTCTTGTTGTAGGCGAGGTTGGCCCCGAGGGTCCAGCTCATGTCACGGGTCTCCACCAGGATCGCGTTGGCGTCGATCTCGAAACCGAGGTTGGTCATCGAGCCGATGTTCGTGTTCAGGTAGTTCGTCAGGTTGGACAGGCCCGGGACGGGGATGAAGTTCAGGATGTCCTTGGTGTCACGCTTGTAGGCGTCCAGGCTGAAGGTCAGGCGGTCGCCCCAGAAGCCGAAGTCCAGACCCGCGTTGTAGGTCGTCGTGGTCTCCCACTTGAGGTCGGCGCTGTAGCCGAGGGCCGCGACGGGCTGCACCAGCTGGCCGTCGAAGTAGTAGCCGGAGCCGAGCTGGGTGGTCAGGAACTGGGCGAAGGTGTCGTAGTAGCCGCCCACTTCCTGCTGGCCGGTCTGGCCCCAGGAAAGACGCAGCTTCAGGGTGGACATGTTGTCGGCGGCCTGCATCCAGTCTTCCTTCTTGACGTTCCAGGCGAAGGCCACGGACGGGAAGATACCCCATTTGTGGTTCTGGAAGCGGGAAGTACCGTCGGCGCGGACCGTGGCGGTGAGCAGGTACTTGTCGGCGAAGCCGTAGTTGGCGCGGCCGAAGAAGGAGATCAGGAAGAGCTCGCCCTTGTTGTGGGAGTCACTGAGGACGGACTTGTCGCTGATGCGGCGGGTGCCGCTGTTGCTCTCGCTGTAGAAGCGCTGCCAGGAATAACCGGCCATCAGGTCCACCATATGCTTCTCGGCGAAGGTCTTGTTGTAGTCGGCGTAGAACTCCAGGGTGGTGTTCAGACGGCTGTAGTCATAATCGGTATGGGCGCCGCCGCCGGACTGGTTGGTGTTGTGGAAGGAAGCCTCGGTTCCCATCCCGATCTCGGTCAGGCCCTTGGACTTGGCCCAGTCCATACCGAGGTTGAGGTTGAGGCGCAGGTCCTCGAAACCGTGGATCTTGTAGTCGAACTGCGCGTTGCCGATGAAACGGTAGGCGTCGGCCTCGTCTTTCTTGGCGGCGAGCAGGCCCACCGGGTTCATGGTGGCCATCGTGTTGATGTTGCCGGACAGGTCGTACCAGGTGGTGTAGCCGTTCAGGCCGTTCGGATCCTTGACCGGCTTGGTCGGATCATAGTGGTTGGCGGCGCCGATGGCGTCCTGGTTGGCGTACCAGTTCTTGGCATAGGTGCCCTTGCCGTTCAGGTTCACGGTGAGGTGCTGGTCGAAGAAGGTCGGGGAGAGGTTCAGCGACAGGGTGCCGCGGTTCATCTTCGAGCCCTTCAGCGTACCGTTCTGGGAGGTGAAGCCGCCGGAGATACGGTACGGCAGGAAGCCCACGCGGCCGTTCAGGCTGACGTTTCCGTCATAGGTCGGGGCCACCTGGTAGATCTCGCGCTGCCAGTCGGTGTCGTACAGCTTGCCGTTCAGGCCCAGGTTGGCCTCGGCGGTGGAATTCATGCCGTAGAAGTCGCGGATGATGTTCACGATGCCGTCCTTGTCCAGGAGCTTGTTGTACTTGGCGATGGTGTTCACGGAGGTGGTAAAGTCCACGGCGACCTTCGGCAGGGTGGTGCCGGTCTTGGCGCCCTTCTTCGTGGTAATCACGATAACGCCGTTGGAGGCGCGGGAACCGTAGATGGCGGTCGCGGAGGCGTCCTTCAGCACGGTGAAGCTCTCGATGTCCTCCGGGTTGATGGAAGACAGCGGGTCGGACATGCCGGAGATGCCGTCGTTGGAGACGGGCAGACCGTCGATGACGATGAGCGGGTCGTTGGAGGCGTTGATGGAGGAGCCGCCACGGATACGGATGGTGGCGCCGGCGCCCGGCATACCGGAACCGGCGGTCACGACGACACCCGCGCTCTTGCCGCGGAGGAGGTCGGCCGGCGTGGTGATGACGCCCTTGTTGATCTCGTCGGCCTTGACGGTCGAAACGGATCCGGTCAGGTCGCTCTTCTTGACGGTACCGTAGCCGATGACCACGACCTCATCGAGGAACTCGCTGTCCTCGGCGAGGGTGATGGTGGCAGGCATCGCGGAAGCCTTGTAGGTGAGCGTGGTGTAGCCGATGCAGCTCACTTCGACGGTCGCATCGGGAGAAGAAACCTTCAGGGAGAAGTTGCCGTCGATATCCGTCACGGCACCATTGGTCGTGCCGGCCTCGATAATGGCGGCTCCGATCACAGGCCCCTGCTGGTCGACGACCACACCCCGGACCACATAGCCTTGGGCGTATGCGGTGGCGCCCATCATGCCCGAAAGCACGACGGCCGCAAGGATGGATAGGATTTTTTTCATTTGCGAAATGGTTAGTATGTGATATGATATTATTTATTTGCTGTGTTCCCGGACGAGGGCCACCGCCAGGCTGCCGCACACGAGCAGCACGCCGGCGATGACGAGCATGTTCGCCTGCACGCCGCCCACGAGTTTGAGGATCACCCCGCCGAGGGCCGCCGCGATGATCTGCGGCAGGCAGATCGTGCAGTTGAACAGGCCCAGGTAGGAGCCCATGTGCTCGCCGCTGAGCGCGTTGGTGAGCAGGGTGAACGGCAGGGCCAGCATAGCCGCCCAGGCCGCTCCGATGAGGAAGTACGACACGAACAGCAGGTACTGGTTGTGCACGAAGGCCACGGAGATGAAGCCGGCTGCGCCGATCAGCAGGCTGACCACGTAGGCGAGCCGCAGGGACTTGAACTTCGGCAGCACGAGGGCCCAGAGGATGGAGCCGACCGCCTGCACGGCGAACACCACACCCACCCAGTTGCCGGCGGCCTGGTAGCCCTCGGAGGCGGGATTGGTGGTGCCCCAGCAGTTCGCGGCCACGGCGCCGTTGGTGTAGGTCCACATATACATGAACGCGGCCCAGCAGAAGAACTGCACCAGGCCCACGGTCCAGAAGGTCTTCGGGGCGTGCAGCAGGAGCTTGAACAGGCCCGGCTTCTCCTTGGCGTCGGCGGCCTGCTTCTGCGGGTCGATGCCGTGGAAGGCGGCGTACTCTGCCGGCGGCATCTCCTTCACCTTGGCGAAGGTATAGAGCACGCAGAGGATGAGGATGGCGGCGCCGCAGTAGAAACTCCACACCACGGAGGGCGGGATGACGCCCTTCGGCGCGGTGTTGGCGATGCCGATCCAGGTAAAGAATATCGGGAAGAGGTAGCCCACCAGGCTGCCGGCGTTGCACAGCAGCGACTGGATGGAATAGGCCTGCGCCTTCTGCTCCTCGCCCACCATGTCGCCCACCATCATCTTGAAGGGCTGCATGGCCACGTTGATGGAGGTGTCCAGGAAGATCAGGGAGAAGAGCCCGAACCACATCGCGCCGTTGAGGCCCAGCAGCAGGCGGCTGCTGAAATTGAGGCTGCCGGCGTTCGGCAGGAAGACCATCACGAGCACGGCCACGAGGGCGCCCACGAGCAGATACGGCTTGCGGCGGCCCATCGCACACCAGGTGCGGTCGGAATACTTGCCGATGAGGGGCTGGACGATCATACCCATCAGCGGGGGCAGGATCCAGAAGAAACTGAGCTGGTGCGGGTCCGCACCGAGCGTTGCGAAAATGCGGCTGATATTGGCGCTTTGCAGGGCGTAGGCGATCTGCACTCCGAAAAACCCGAAGCTGAGATTCCACATCTGCCAGAAGGTGAGCTTGCTCTTGGTTTGCATTTCAGTGTTATTGACGTCGGCGCAAAGTTTATAATTCTTACGCGCGTGAAAAAATCTAAAAGGATGAACGGTAGAAATTTCGGGATGAATGGTCGGATTGGTGCGTTTTTTTATTATCTTGCTCACGGTTATTATGTGGATTTCAAAAGAAGGATGGATCATCCACGGCTTCGCGCTATTGCACGCGGCCGTCGCGCTGGGCTGCCGGCTGGGCGGCCTGGCGGACGAGATGATGCTCACCCTGCTCACGATGCTGATGGTCGTGCTGCTGTGCCTGCGCTGCCGGGTCAGCGGCCTGATGATGGCTGTCTCCGTGCTGGCCGTCAACCTGGTCGGCGTGGTGCTCGGCCACGGGACGGCGCGGCTGTTCGACGGTTTCACGGACTCCCCGCTGGTCATCTACCCGCTCTCCACCTTCGTGAGCACGGAAATCATCGGCTGGACGATGCTGCTGATCGCCCGCGGCCACGCCCGCAAGCACACGGTGGCCCCGGAGCAGATGGCCTCCTCGCTGATCTGGCTGCTGATCGCCTTCGTGGTCATCCTCATCACCCGCCTGGCCATCCTGCTGCTCTATTCCCAGAGCTGGGAGGGGCGCAACACCACCCTTACCATCCTGCTGGACTACTCCGTGACCCTCGCCGTGGTCGTGGTGGTGGCCCAGTACGCCCTGCGCCTGCAGCAGCGCGCGCTGGCGGCCTCCGAAAAGGCCAACCTGGCGCAGTACCGCTACCATAAGCTCAAGCAGCAGGTAAACCCGCATTTCCTGTTCAACTCCCTGAATGTGCTGGACTATATGATCCAGGAGCAGCGGCCTGAAGACGCGAGCCGCTACACCCACAAACTCGCCGAGGTGTACCGCTATATGATCAAGAGTGAAGATGAGACCACCGTGCGCCTGCGCGACGAGATGGAATTCGTGTCGCAGTATGCCGACCTGCTCAAGGTCCGCTTCCCGGAGGGGCTGGAGGTGGAGACGGACATTCCCGAAGAGGCGATGTCCCGCTCGGTTGCACCCTGCTGCCTGCAACTGCTGGTGGAGAACGCCACCAAGCACAACGCCGTGCAGCCCGACCACCCGCTCCGCGTGCGGATCACCGCGGACGCCGACAGCGTGACCGTGACCAACAACCGCATCCCGAAGCTCCGCCGCACGGCATCCACAGGCCTGGGCCTGCAGTACATCCGCCAGCAATACCGGGACCTCTCCGGCAAATCCATTACCGTCCTCGAGGACGAACACAACTACACCGTCACCCTGCCGCTCCTATGATGAAAGCCCTGATTGTCGAAGACGAGCGAATGGCGCAGGCGCAGCTCGTCCGCCTGCTGAAAGCCCACTTCCCCGACATCGAGGTGGTGCAGGCCACCGATTCCGTCCGGTCCACGGTGGAATACCTGTCCGCGGACCCGCCCCTGGACCTCATCTTCATGGATGTGGAACTCTCCGACGGGGAATGCTTCGAGATCTTCCGCCAGGTGGCCGTGCACGCCCAGGTCATCATGACCACCGCCTACGACTCCTATGCGCTCAAGGCCTTCGAGGCGGGCAGCATCGACTACCTCCTCAAGCCCATCGGCGAGGATGCGCTCCGGCGCGCGGTGGGCCGCTGCCGGCAGCGGCTCCAGAGCGCACCCGCCGCCGGGATCGACGTCGAGAAACTGCTCGCGGCTGTGACAGGAACCGCCAAAAAGCAATACCGGGAGCGCTTTGTCGTGTACGTGGGCGACCGCATCATCCCCGTCCGGACGGATGAGATCGCCGGATTCTTCTCCGAGGAAAAGGCGAACTACCTGTTTACCGGATCGGGGGAACGCTACCTCGTGGACAGCACGCTGGACGCCCTGGAGGGCGAACTGGACCCGGAACGCTTCTTCCGCATCTCGCGCGGGGCAATCGTCGCGCGGAGCGCCGTCCGCAGCGTCAGCCGCCACTTCAGCGGCCGCCTGAAGCTGGAACTGGATCCCGCGCCGCCCTTCGAGCCCACGGTTTCCCGCGCCCGCGTGGACGATTTCCTGAAGTGGCTGGAATAGTTACAGCTTGTAGTACGAGCCGAGGATTTTCGCGAACCAGCTCGGCGGCAGGAGTTTCTTGAGCGTCACCGACAGGCGCTGCTCCAGGGTGGCAATCACGTACTGATAGCGCGGACGCTTCTTCCGCACGATCTTCGCGATCTTCTCCGCCAGGAATTCCGGCTTCAGGCCGGTGGTTTCGTCGTGCTCGATGCTCGCCAGCGACTTGGCGTAGGTCTGGTAAACCTCGTAGGCCGCGGGGTCCGCGACGCTCTTGCGCTGCGCGGTAAAGGCGGTGGCGAAGTCGCCCGGCTCGATTACCACGACCTGGATGCCGAAGGCCTTCGTCTCCAGGCGCAGGGCCTCGCAGTAGCCTTCGATGGCGAACTTCGAGGCGGAATAGAGCCCCTGGAACGGCAGGCCCATCAAGCCGCCTATCGAGCTGAAGCACAGGATTTTGCCTCCGCCCTGGGCCCGCATGGCGGGCACGACCCAGTGCAGGAAGCGCACCATCCCCATCCAGTTGATGTCCATCTGGCGCTGCGCATCCTCCAGCGAGGAGAACTCCAGCGGCCCGCCGATGCCCATCCCGGCGTTGTTGATGAACACGTCGATGCGGCCTTCTGCCTCGAGCACCCGCTTCACCGCGGCCTCGCAGTCCTCCGCCCGCTGGACGTCGGCCTGGATGTAGGTGACGCCGGGCAGGAAGTCCTTTGCCTTGCGGTGGGTGCCATAGACCTTGTGGCCGTCCGCGCTGAGGCGCGCGGCCATCGCCCGGCCGAAGCCGGACGTAATGCCGGTAATGAGGATAACCATATGTATGTGAAGCGTTTAGCCTTCGATGATGCCGAGCTCGCGGAAGATCTTGGTCAGCACCTCCACGGCCTGGTCCACCTGCTCGATGCTGTGCGTGGCCATCAGCGCGAAGCGGATGAGCACGTCCTTCTCCGGCACGGCGGGGGCGATCACCGGGGTGATGAACACGCCCTGGTCGTAGGCCTTGCGGACGACGGTCATCGCCTTCACGGTGTCGCGCACGAACAGCGGGATGATCGGGGACTGGGTGTGCCCGGTGTCGAAGCCGTTGGCCTTGAAGGCCTCCTGCGCGTGGCGGGTGACCTCCCAGAGGTGTTCGCGGCGCTCGGGCTCGTTGATCATGATGTCCAGCGCGCAGGAGGCGGCGGCCACGGAAGCCGGCGTCATGGAGGCGCTGAAGATGAGCGTGCGGGAATTGTGCTTGAGGTAGTCGATGACTTCCGTGTCGCCGGCGATGAAGCCGCCCAGCGAGCCGAAGCTCTTGGAGAAGGTGCCCATGATGAGGTCGGTCTCCTTGGTCAGGCCGAAGTGGCTGGCGGTGCCGGAGCCGTTCTCGCCGATCACGCCGAGCGCGTGGGCGTCGTCCACCATTACGGAAGCCTTGTATTTCTTGCACAGGCGCACCAGGTCGGGCAGCGGGGCGATGTCGCCCTCCATCGAGTACACGCCGTCCACGACGATGAGCTTCGGGGCGTTGCGGGGGGTGAGCCAGAGTTTCTTCTCCAGGTCCGCCATGTCGTTGTGGCGGAACTTGCGCACTTCGCTGAAACTCAGGCGGCTGCCGTCGATGATGCAGGCGTGGTCCAGGGCGTCCAGGAAGACGAATCCGCCGCGGAAGCCCAGGCTGCCCACGACGCCCAGGTTCACCTGGAAACCGGTGCTGTAGGTCACCGCGGACTCCTTGCCCACGAACTTGGCGAGCTTCGCCTCCAGCTCTTCGTGGAGGTCGAGGGTGCCGTTGAGGAAGCGGCTGCCGGAGCAGCTGGTGCCGTATTTCTCTATCGCTTTGATGGCGGCCTCCTTGAGACGGGGGTCGTCGGAAAGTCCCAAATAGGAATTGGAGCCGAACATCAGGACCTTGGTGCCGTCAGCCATGGTGACGAGGGGGTCTTGACCGGAGGAGATGGGGCGGTAGTAGGGATAGATACCCAGGCCCTTGGCCTCTTCTGCGCGCTTGTCCTTGGCGCAGAGCTCATTCAAGATTTTCTTCATTTTGGTCGGTTTTGACTTTCAGTACAATATGCAAATATACACAAAAATCCGTTCATGCAAGCGTACGCGCGCATTTAGCGCGCCAGCCCGGCGGCGACCACGAAGCCCGTGGACCAGGCGGCCTGGAGGTTGAATCCGCCCTTGCCGCCGAGCTCCGCCCAGCGGAGGTCTTCCCGCAGGCCGGCGCGCTGCAGTACGTGCCGCCAGAGCCGGGCCGTAAGTCCCTCCGGAGGCGTCCCGGCGGCTTGTTTCCGGGGGTTCGCGCCAGCCGTCGCGGCCACCCATTCCCGGGCCCGGGCCTCGGTGTCGGCCAGCCAGTTCACAAGCAGCGTACCGGCATAGCCGTTCTCCGCCAGGTGCCGCGCCGCATAGGACGACAGGCGCAGCGTGGCGGGCCCGCTCACGCCCCAGTCGGTCAGCAGCAGCGTGCCCTCGGCGCGGAATCTCGTACCGGCGAGCGACAGCGCGGCCCGCTCCACCACCGTGCCCATCAGGGCGCGCAGCCCTTCGTCGGGGATTTTCAGGGTGTACAGGGAGGGTACGCAGGGGGTCACTTCGATATCTTCCGGCAGCAGCTGCATCAGTTTCTGCTGCGCGCCGCCTCCCACGCACACGACCACCCGGTCGAACCTGTCCTCCTGAGCCCGTCCCCTGTCATCCTGAGCTTGCCGAAGGATCTCCACCGTGAACCCCCCGTCCTCCAGCACCCCCACCCTTCCTACGGGCGCATTGCAGCGGACCCGGACGCCCGCCTGCCGCAGGCAGCGCTCCAGCGTCCGGACGATCTGCATCGCGTCCTGGCTCTCCGGAAAGACGCACTGGTCCTCCTGCACCACGAAGCGCACGCCCTCCGCCTCGAACCAGCGCAGGGTGTCTTCGGGACCGAACACGCGCAGGGCGCGCCGCATCAGCTGGTCTCCCCGGGGATATACCTCGGCCAGCCGCCGCTTCCCGGGCTCCTGCCCGTTCAGCGCGACGTCCCGGAAACTGTTGGTGATATTGCATCTTCCCCCGCCGGTCACAGCCACCTTGGCGAGGAGCTTCGGACCCGCCTCGAACAGGGTGATTTCCGCCTCCGGAAGGCGCCGGGCAGCGTTTACGGCGCAGAAGCACCCCGCCGCCCCGCCGCCGATCACGGCCATCCGCAGATGATTGTTCCGAAGACTCATGGTTTCGCAAAGATACGGAATCTAACCTGAAAACTTTGCCTGCTTCAGTTACTCTTTCCGCTGTCTGCCCTGAATTCTCTTGCCTGACCGTACATATCGTCCCCAAGAATAGGACGATACTCACGAAAAAGGCTGTTTTCGTACATAAGGTCCCAAACAATGGGACGATAAGTACACCGCATTGTATTTTGAAATCATTCGATGCGTTTTGTTCTGGTTAGTCGCTGACGGGACGGACGGAATAGCCGTAGTAGCGGTAGTCGTAGCCCCTGCTGACAAAGCTCGAATCGAAGTACACGTACCACGCGTAAGGGAAAATAGAATTAACCCCAGTGAAAAGATTTGCCGCAGGAAAAAGTATGTTTTATAAAACTGAAGTTGAATATGATTCCTGAAGAGCAAATATTGAAAGAAGAAGCAATAAAGAATGCGGAGTATCTGACTGAAGAGGAAGAGAACAGTATCCTTTCAGTTGAGGAAGTCCGTAAGTCGGTTTTGTCGGAGTTTAATAAACTTGCCGACAGAATTGATGGAAAAGGCCCGTAACAGGAGTTTCCCTCTCTATCGTTCGTAGGAGGCTTCGTTGCCGGGGGATTCCTCCACTTCCACCTTGTAGCACTGCGGGATCTGTTCGCAGATCCAGCGGGCCAGGTTTTCCGTGGTGGGGTTGAAGGGAAGGACCTCGTTCAGGTCGGCGTGGTCCAGGGCGCCGCAGATCCGGCGCTCGATGTCGCAGAAGTCCACCACCATCCCGTCCGCGTCCAGTTCCTCGGCGGCGCAGTAAACGGTGATCTTCCAGTTGTGGCCGTGCAAGGGCTCCGTCTGCGTGCCGCCGGCGAAGGAGATCCGGTGGCTCGCGGACACTTCCAGCGTCTTCTTGACCCTATACATGGCTCTTGTCGATGTAGGAAAGGAACTCGTTGCGCGTCTGCGCGTTGGTGCGGAACGAACCGGTCAGGTAGGTGGAGATCATCACGCCGCTCTTGCGGGCGCCGCGGCTCTCCTTGCACATATGGCGTCCGCGCATCATCAGCGCCATGCCGCGCGGGGGATTCTCCGTGCCGAGCGCCTCGGTGAGCATCTCCACTACGTCGTGCACCAGCCGCTCCTGCACCTGCAGGCGGGCGGCGCAGTAGTCCACCACGCGCCCGATCTTGCTCAGGCCCAGGATCCTGCCCTTCGGATTGGGCAGATAGGCGAACCAGTATTCGCCGAAGAAGGTGCGGCAGTGGTGCTCGCACACGGAATAGAAGGGGCCCGTGTCCACGACCATATCGTCGTACACGATGCCGTCCTGCCCGTTGGGGAAGGTGGTCACGACGGGCGCCTGGGCGGGGTCGTAGCCACGGAACATCTCGCCGAACATCCGGACCATGCGGTCCGGGGTGTCCTGCAGGCCCGGGCGGTCCGGGTTTTCCCCGATGAATTCCAGCAGCTCGCGGATGTGCTGTTTGGCTTGTTCTTCCGTAATCATAGCTCGTAGGTGGCGGTGTTGTCCGATGTCTCCCTGACGATGACCTTGTAGCAATGCGGGACCTGTTCGCAGATCCAGCGGGCGAGGTTCTCCGCGGTGGGATTGAAGGGCAGGACCTCGTTCAGGTCGCGGTGGTCGAGCACGTCCGTGACCCGCTCCTTGATGGTCTTGAAGTCCACCACCATCCCGTTCGCGTCCAGTTCCGGGGCCTTGCAGAAGACCTCGATCTCGTAGTTGTGCCCGTGGGGCCGGGCGCACTTCGTGGGGTAGTCCACCACCAGCCGGTGACTCGCCGCGATGCGTATCTTTTTGGAGACGTAATACATAATCGCCGCAAATATACGAATTTATTGTTTCCGCCGGACGCCGCGGACGGCTTCCGCTTCCAGCGGGTCGTCCGGCCAGGCGTGCCGGGGATAGCGCCGGCGCAGTTCCTTCCGGACCTCGAAATAGGTCCCGGTCCAGAAACTCCGCAGGTCGGAGGTCAGCTGGACGGGCTTGAAGCCGGGCGAAAGCAGTTCCATCAGCACGGGGCGGCGGCCGTCGTCCACCCGCGGGGTGTCCAGCAGGCCGAAGCACTCCTGCAGGCGCACGCGCAGCACGGGCGCCTCGGCTCCCTGGCGGTACTCCACGCGGATGCGGCTGCCCGTGGGCACGGCGATGTGCGAAGGCGCGAGCCGCTCCACCGCCTGCTGCTGTTCATAGCTCAGCAGGGTCCAGAGGGCTTCGGTGAGGTCGATTTTCTTGAGTTCCGCGACGGTGGTGGCGCGCCCGACAAAAGGCGGCAGCCACGCCGGCGCGCTTTTCAGCACCGCCTCAGTGGACAGGTCCGGCAACCCGAGTTCGGGGTGCCAGGCGGCCACGGCCCCCACGCGTCGCTGCAGGTTCCCCACCTCGTCTGAGAAGTCCAGCATCGCCGTCCCCTCTTTCTGAGCCGCTTCGCAGATGACCTGCGTGAGCTGCTCCCGGACGCCCTCGGAGAGGGGCCGGGCGTCCACCAGCAGGCCGCCGATGCGGCGCTCGCGCTGTGCCACGGCGGCTTTGCCGTCCCAGGCCACGCGGTCGCGGGTGCGGATGAGTTCCGGGACGTCTTCGGGGTCCAGCGGCGCCGCGAGGAAGATGCGCCCGACCCCGCCGGGGCGCGGGCTGACGCTGGCCACGGCGAGCCACCCGCAGGCAGCCAGCGGGTCTTCGGGCGCCACGGTGGCCGGTTCGCCCGTCGCCAGCAGGAAGCGGCCCGGGCTGCCGGGGCTGGCCTTGGCCACGCGCTCGGGGTACGCCCGGGCGAGCAGGGCGCCGGCCTCGTACGGGTCCGCGGCCCCGGCCGGGTTGGTTGCCCCGTACGGGTTGTCGGCTCCGGTCGGGTTGGTTGCCCCGTACGGGTTGTCGGCCCCGGCCTGCGCGGGCTGGGTCCGGTTCCGGCCCTTTTCGGAGCCACCCCCGGCCTCGAGGCGAGGGGTTGCCCCGGAATCGCCCGTTTTCGGTGCCAGCTGTTTCCTGGCGCGGTCCGCCAGCACCCGGTATTGTCCGGCCATCTGCTCGATGCGGGCCCAGCGCCCCTTGCGGCCGGAGCGGCGCGCCTCCGCCAGCGCTTCGAGGCGGGTGGTAATGGACGCGTCGTTTTCCAGCGACGCCAGCGGATCCTTCTCTTCCAGCAGCGCCGCCAGATCCGCCGCCAACCCTTCTGTCATCCTGAACTTGTCTGTCATCCTGAGCTTGCCGAAGGATCTTTCCGTCCCTGGCTGGCCTGCCGTCCCTGCCCCTTCTGTCATCCTGAACTTGTCTGTCATCCTGAGCCCTTCTGTCATCCTGAGCTTGTCGAAGGATCTTTCCGTCCCTGGCTGGCCTGCCGTCCCTGCCCCTTCTGTCATCCTGAGCCCGTCTGTCATCCTGAGCTTGTCGAAGGATCCCTCCGCCGCCAGGAGCATCTGCCCGATGCGCGGATGGCAGGGCAGCGCGGCGAGTGCGCGCCCGTGCGGAGTGATGCGCCCCGCTCCGTCCAGCGCGCCCAGCAGCTCCAGCAGCCGCCGGGCCTGCGCGACGTGCGCGGCGGGCGGCGGGGTGAGCCAGGGAAGGCGCTCCAGCCGGCTCTCTCCCCACGCGGCGGCATCCAGCAGGGTCCCCGCCAGGTCGGCTTCCAGGATCTCCGGCACCCGCGTGGGCGCCATCCGGGACTCGGTGGCGAGGCTCCAGAGCCGGTAGCACACGCCCGGCGCCACGCGCCCCGCCCGGCCGCAGCGCTGGTCGGCCATGTCGCGGCTGATGCGCACCGTTTCCAGGCGGCTGAGGGAACTCTGGGGGTCGAACACCAGCCGCCGGCAGAAGCCGCCGTCCACCACCACCCGAACGCCCTCGATGGTCAGCGAGGTCTCGGCGATGGGCGTGGCCAGCACCACCTTCCGGCTCCCCGCCGGGCTCGGCGCGATGGCCGCCCGCTGCAGCTCCGGCGCCAGCAGGCCGTATAAGGGATACACTTTGATGACGTCCCCGGTCCCATTGTCATCCTGAGCCTTCCTGTCATCCTGAGCCTGCCGAAGGACCTTTTCCTCCCCGGTCCTGCCCTCCTGATCCTGCCGAAGGATCTTTTTCTCCCCGGCCCTTCTGTCATCCTGAGCCTGCCGAAGGATCCCCAGCAACTCCGCGCAGCGCCGGATCTCCCCCTCGCCGGGCAGGAACGCCAGCACGTCGCCCGCCTGCTCGCGAAGGGCCGTACGCACCCAGTGCGCCACGCGCTCCGCCACGTCCTGGGCCGTCGCCTCTTCGGGCGTGTGTCGGACCTCCACCGGGAACATCCGCCCGGCGCTCTCGAGCAGCGGCGCATCCAGTTCCCGGCACAGCGCGGCGGTGTCTATCGTCGCGGACATCAACACGATACGCAGGTCCGGCCGTAGCAGCGACTGTGCCTCGCGGGTCAGGGCCAGGGCCACGTCGCTCTGCAGGCTCCGCTCGTGGAATTCGTCGAAGATGACCACGTCCACCCCCTCCAGCGCCGGGTCGTCCACCAGCATCCGCGTGAGGATGCCCTCGGTGAGCACCTCGATGCGCGTGGCGGCGCTGACGCGGCTCTCGAAGCGGATGCGGTAGCCCACCGTCCGCCCCACCGGCTCGCCCAGCAGGTACGCCATCCGTTCCGCAATCTGCCGCGCCGCCAGCCGCCTCGGCTCCAGCATCAGGATCTTGCCGCCGGGAGCAAAATGGGGTGTTTCCGCTCCTGGCGAGTCAGTTTTTAGGTTCCCGGGCAGAAATGGGGCGGTGCCCAGCAGGATGGTCAGTGGCAGCACGGTGGACTTGCCGGCACCGGGCGGCGCCGTCACCACCAGGCGCGAAGAAATTGCCAGCGCCTCATTCACGGCGCCGGCAATCTCCATCACAGGCAGATCCACGGGTTTCATCATCAGTACAAAGATAACCAATGCGATTCAAAGAAAGAAATACGATACCGGGGCTAGCCCAATGGTGGGTTGACCCTCTGTTATTGATCCCGGACCCCGGCATTTTCCTTTTTCGTAAAGCTTTTTCAGATCGACACAAGAGGTAGAGATGTGATACATAACCATAAACCAAACATAAAACATACAAACAAACATACATACCTTTTTTCAGGACGATACAACCCCCGTGACCAGTAAAGTGTTAGTAATCAACAAGAACTGAAAACAAGGGTATTGAAAAAAGACACCCGTGTTTTTGTAAATGGTTAATTATTAAATAATTGCCGGTCACGCCAAGCCTGCGGGGGGGGGATTGGATTGATGGGGATGATTGGATGGATGGATATATATGGAAGTTGGCGACTGGGCCCGCGGCATCGCCCGCCTCGAGGCTGGCCATAGCGTACTATGGGGCTTCAATCCCCAGGAATTTCTTGATCTGCCACTCCGTTGCAGAAGTTGTTCTTTTGAAAACCCGACCCCAATAAGACTGTTCCACCGGGTTCAGATGTAATAACTTCCAGTTGTCCAACAGATGTTGTTTTGCTGCGACGCGGACCATCTCGCAATAGGCGATATCGGAATCGGGATCAAAGACCTCGCCGACATCAAATTCTTTCCCTGCAGACGCTTGGGTGGCGAGCAGAAGATCCTGCTTTGAATCATATAAAGACAGCATATCTTTATAGTCAATGAACCGGTACGCTCCTATCAGATAATCGGCCAGTTGCTCCTGTTCCCTCCGGGATAAAGGATCAAACACCTGCCTCAGTGCGCTTGGATGCTGATATCTTCCCGCCAGGGCTTCACCGTCTATGAACTCCCAGGCACGCCGGAGAGACTTGGAGGCATTCCTTTTCACAAGCCGTTCTGAAAAAGGATTCGCACAATCACAAAAGGCAAGAAATGTCCAACGGTCTTCGACCGCTTTCTTGCAGAGTTTCTTCTCTACAGGATTGTTCAAGATATAAAGAGACTTTCGGTGCGCTGCCGAAAGGGGTTTCGAAGCGGGGCCCGTCCAAAGAACGGTCTTCCCGGAGCAAACGGGAGAAAACCCTGATCAACATAGACATAAACATACGCAGCTGGGCCAGGTCGGCCGCGCGCACCATCATATGAATATGAGTGAACATAAGACTGGCGGCAATCACGGTCACTTTATATCGTTTGGAAAGCACGGCCAATACGGAGCAGAAACACAGCCGGTCCGTCATCCGGTAGAAGAGAACGCAGCCACCCCGGGCCCGGAAATAAATATGGAGCGGAGCTCCGACAACGAATTTCCTTGTTTTCATAATTCAAGTTTTAACAAAGTTAGGAAATGCCCCGGACAAAACAAATGCTCGCTCGCGAGCGTGACCAGCAAGTCTCAATCAGTCAATAAAATACAAAAACATGGGGGCTATTTTTAACCACCCATGTTTCTGTAAAGATTTGATTATAAATTAGATACTAGTCACGCGCGAATCTTCGCGATATCACCGAAAACCGATATCAGGACTTCCTGGTTGCCCTTACGGCCGGGGGCCGCCGAAGGCGGGACGCGGCGGGACCTGCGGCTGGCCCATCGCGGAGGCCTCGGCGTCGGCCTCGTCCAGCTTCCAGACCATGAACTCGGGCTTCGCCGCTGTGTAAGGCGTCCACTCGCCGCCGTCCGGGCCGTTCGGGTCGCCGAACTTGGCGAAGTTGGACCAGGCGGTGAGCATCCGCTCGGAGAGGTCCCAGTCGCCCGGCGTCCAAGGCCGCCAGCAATGCTCCAGCGACTTGAACACGAACCACAGGTCGGAAGAGTGGAAAGCGCCCTGCAGCACGTTCGGACGGCCGTCGGTAGGCAGCGGGCGCGCGAACTGGTAGGCGTAGGCGCGGCCGCCCATCTCCTCGCGGTTGAGGCAGAAGGTGCGGATCTGGTCGCCCATGTTGCCGGAGTCGTTCAGCGTGTAGCCGATCATATAAGGCACCTGCGCCAGCGAGCCGTCGATGCAGGCCTCGTCGAAGGTCTCCGTCAGCACGTAGCCGTCGATATACGGTGCGATGGGCATCGCGGACAGCGCGCTGCGCTTGCCGGTGACGTTGGTGAACAGGCCGCCCATCGCGAAGATGGTCTCGGTGGAAGCGCGGCGCAGCGCGGCGAGGTCCTTGAGCCCGGCCCAGTCGGTGACCTCCTTGATGGAAGCCTCCGCCTCGGCGAGGGTGAGCTGGCTCTGGGCCGGCATACGCATCGCGGGCATGCCCGGCATGGCCGGCGGGGCCGCCACGGGCACGCGCGGATCCACCAGGCCGCTGCCGCTCATGATGACCGCCTTGTTGAACAGGCCCTTGGTCAGCGGCGAGGCGCTCAGGAACTTCACGCTGCGGGAACCGGCGCTCTGCCCGAAGATCATCACGTTGTCCGGGTCGCCGCCGAACTGGGCGATATTCTTCTGCACCCACTTCAGCACCGCGATCTGGTCCAGGGTGCCCCAGTTGCCGGTGGCGTGCTCCGGATCCTCCGCGGAAATCTCGGGATGCGCGAAGAAGCCGAACGGACCCACGCGGTAGTTGAACGACACGAGCACGACGTCCTTGCCCGCCCAGTTCTTGCCGTCGAACTCCGGCTCGGAGCCCCAGCCTTCACGCAGGCCGCCGCCGAAGATCCACACGGCCACGGGCAGTTTCTTGTCCGTCTGCCCGGGCGCCTTGGTCCATACGTTCAGATAGAGGCAGTCCTCGCTGTAGGGCGCCTCGTCGCCATAGCCCCACTCGGTGGTGTAGCCGCCGGGATAGTGGACCGCCTGATACGGCGGATGGCCGAAAGTGTCGCACACGCGCACGCCCTCCCAAGGGACGACGGGCTGCGGAGCGCGCCAGCGGTTCTCGCCGATGGGCGGAGCCGCGTAGGGGATGCCGCGGAAGACGGTCACGCCGGGCGCGTCGGCGAGCTGGACGCCCTGGACCTGGCCGCCTTCGATGGTGAGCACGGGATTGTTCGGTGCTGTCGAGCATGCGGCGAGGGCCAGCATGCCGAGGAGGATCAGGATTCGTTTCATATCAGAAAGGTTTTAGTGACGTTAAGTTAAACAGGCTTTCCCGAAAGCGCAAATCCCCCGCGGCCTCTTGGTCAAATATTGCAAGAATTTGACGGATAACGGGATAAAATGCGTATATTACACCCGTAAAACGTGCAAATATCCGCATATGATGAAGAAATACACGACTGTTCTGGCGGCGCTGCTCGCCGTCAGCCTCCTGGCCTCCGGCCAGCCCCGCCGGCCGGCGCCCGCCGCCGGTGAACCCGCTGAAAAGGAAAAAGCCGAAAAGCCCCTCGAACTGGACGTCAAGGCCGGTCTGTTCGGCGTGGCGCAGAACGAGAACGACTGGTACTTCGAGCTCCCTGACTCGCTGCTCGGCCGCCGCATGCTCGCCGTGACGCGCTTCGTGAGCAACACCCCCGACGCCGGCACCTACGGCGGCGAGGAGGTGAACGAGCAGATGATCTACTGGGAGAAGGCCCCGAACGGCAACCTGCTCCTCCGCACGGACATCTACAGCATCCGGGCCGACGAAGACCAGGACATCTACAAAGCCGTGAAGGTGAGCTCCGAAAACCCCATCGTAGCCTCCTTCAAGCCCGAAAAAGGCGGCCCCGAAGGCAGCACCCGCATCAAGGTGAACAGCCTGTTCGAGGGTGACACGCAGGTCTTCTCGCTCACCCCCGGCGACAAGCGCAGCTTCAACCTGGGCGGCGTCAAGGGCGACGCCTCCTTCATCGACAGCATCCGCACCTACCCCATCAACACCGAGGTGACGGTGACCAAGACCTACACCTACAACGCCCCCGCCGGCGGTCCCGGCCAGGGCGGCCAGCAGCAGAGCCGCAACCTCCCCGCGGGCCGGCAGGCCGGCGCGGTCACGGTCGTGCTTAACACCTCCATCGTCCTGCTGCCGGAAGTGCCCATGCAGCAGCGCTGGTTCGACCCGCGCGTGGGCTACTTCGCCGGCGGCTACAGCGAATTCACCGACGACCAGCAGGGCGTGGAGAGCATCCGCTTCATCGCCCGCTACCGCCTGGAGGCCCGTCCGGAGGACGTCGAGCGCCAGAAACGCGGCGAGCTGGTGGAACCCATAAAACCCATCGTCTATTACATCGACCCCGCCACCCCCAAACAGTGGCGCAAGTACCTGATCGCCGGTGTGAACGACTGGAACGTCGCTTTCGAGCAGGCCGGCTGGAAGAACGCCATCCACGCCGAGGAGTGGCCGGAAAATGCCGAAGAGCTGGGTATGAGCCTGGAAGACGCCCGCTTCTGCGTGATCCGCTACCTCGCCTCCCCGATTGCGAACGCCTACGGCCCCAACGTGCACGACCCCCGCTCCGGCGAGATCATCGAGAGCCACGTGGGCTGGTACCACAACGTGATGACCCTGGTGCACGACTGGTACCAGGTGCAGACCGGCGCCGTGGACCCGCGCGCCCGCAAGATCAAATACGACGAAGAGCTGATGGGCGACCTGATCCGCTTCGTGTCCTCGCACGAGATCGGCCACACGCTGGGCCTGCGCCACAACATGGGCTCCAGCAGCCAGACCCCGGTGGAGAAGCTCCGCGACAAGGCCTGGGTGGAGGCCAACGGCCACACCGTCAGCATCATGGACTACGCCCGCTTCAACTACGTGGCCCAGCCGGAGGACGGCATCGGCAAGGCCGGCCTGTACCCGCGCATCGGCGACTACGACAAGTGGGCCATCGAATTCGGCTACAAGCCCACGTACTTCAAGACCGCCAAGGAAGACCACAACTACTGGAACAAGGTCATCATCGAGCGCCTCGCGCAGAACCCCCGCCTGTGGTTCGGCGGCGAAGGCCGTGACGGCGACCCGCGTGCCCTCACCGAAGACCTCGGCGACGACGCCGTGGCCGCCAGCACCTACGGCGTGATGAATCTTAAGCGCATCCTCCCGGAGATTCCCGCCTGGAACGCCGAAGAGGCCGACATGTACGTCCACGTGAGCCGGATGTACGACGCCGTGGTGAGCCAGTTCGGCCGCTACCTCGGCCACGTGGCCGCCAACATCGGCGGCCGGTTCATCACCAACCACAGCATCGAGCAGCCGGACATCGTCAAGTACGCCCCCGTGCCGAAGGACCGCCAGAAGAACGCCCTGAACTGGCTGGACGCCAACCTGTTCCGCAAGCCCTCCTGGCTGGTGGACGTGCCCTACGTCTGGGACGTCACGGACCAGCCCGACGCCAAGCTGTACACCCTCGTGAACAACGTGGTGAGCGCCTCCAACCTGCTCAGCCTCGCGAAGCTGGACCGCCTGGGCCAGTTCGCCGCCTTCGACAGCGCGGCCTACACCCCCGAGGAGTACCTGGACGACCTTACCGGGATGGTCTTCTCCGAACTGGGCAAGGGCGGAAAGGTGGATCCCTGGCGCCGCTACCTGCAGCGCCGCTTCGTCAGCGCCGCCGTCAGCTCCGTGAGCGCCGCCTCCGCGCAGGCCTCAGACGGACGCAACCTGCTGGTGGGCAAGCTCCTGGACCTCCAGAAAAAAGCCGCCAGGGCCAAGTCGTCCGATTCCGCCACCCAGGCCCACTGGACGGCCCTCTCCCGCCAGATTGAAACCGCACTGAAAGAACTGAAATAAACCAGGATACCGTATGAGAAACACCATCAGACTCACCGCAGCGGCGCTGTCCGCGCTGCTTTTCGCCCCCCTCTGGCTGGGCGCCCAGGGCACCGAGCCCGAAGAAGTCAAGGCCTACCGGGGCAGCGTGTATGTAGAGCAGCAGAGCACCTACACCCCCTCCTTCAGGATCGACGGCAAGAACACCCGCGTCCGCAACGTCATCCTGCTGATCGGCGACGGCATGGGCCAGGGCGCCGTGAACGCGGGTATGTACGCCAACGGCGGCTCCCTCACCCTCACCAACCTGCGCACCATCGGCTACGTCCGCACCCAGTCCGCGGACAACTTCACCACCGACTCCGCCGCCTCCGGCACCGCCTACGCCACGGGCGTCAAGACCAACAACGGCTACCTTGGCAAAGACCCCGCCAAGCGGAACATCACCAACATCCCCGAATACCTCGCCCCGCTGGGCTACGCCTGCGGCGTGCTGTCCACGGATGACCTCAACGGCGCCACCCCGGCCGCGTTCTTCGCCCACCAGGCCGCCCGCGGCGACAAGGAAGAAATCTGGGCAGACCTCCCGGCGAGCAGCCTCACCTTCGTTTCCGCCGGCACGCAGGCCACCTTCGAATCCATGCCGCTGAACACCCGGGAGGCCATCCAGCGCCGCTTCAAGGTGGTGTACAACCCCGCCGACCCCGCCGTGGCCGCCTCCGAGCGCCTCGTGTACCTTCCGAAGAGCGTGGAACTGGACCGCGGCGACTACCTGCCCGCCACCACCGAACTGGCCATCGACTACCTGTCCCGGCGCGGCCGGAAGGGCTTCTTCCTGATGGTCGAAGGCGCCCGCATCGACAAATGCGAACACGCCAACGACTTCGAAGGCACGGTGAAAGAAATGCTGGACTTCGACAAAGCCGTCGAAGCCGCCATCCGCTTCGCGGAAAAAGACGGCCACACCCTGGTGATCATCAGCGCCGACCACGAAACCGGCGCCACCATCCTCAGCCGCGCCAACCCCGAAGACGGCTTCGCCGCCGGCGTCTTCGCCTCCAAGGGCCACACCCCCATGATGGTCCCCCTGTTCGCCTACGGCCCCCGCTCCGGCGAATTCGGCTGCATCCAGGAAAACAGCGACGTCGCCAATAAGATCCTCCAGATCTTCGGCGTGAAGAAATAATTGGAAAACTAATAAAATGTTGTAACTTTGTCGTCCCGAACAAAACGGAGATCCAAGTTTGGAAGCCGCAGGGAACGACTGGAGAGGTGGGTGAGTGGCTGAAACCACCGGTTTGCTAAACCGACGTACGCCCCAAGCGTACCACGAGTTCGAATCTCGTCCTCTCCGCATTTTTAGATTCAAAAACCCCTTCTGAATTCACTCAGAGGGGGTTTTTCTTGTTTTTGAGGTCCAAAAAAATGCACCAAAAATGCACCAGATGTGAATCTTCTCCCTGTTAAGACTTCTTTGGGGTAGGTTTCATCATTTCAAAATTGAGCCTGATGAGGACAGCCTGTGAGACTGGGTCAACATCATATATGACCACCCTTTTGATAGACTGGAACCATAGTAGGTGAATCAGAACCATCTCCTCATTTGTCACCCCTGGCACTACCAGACTGGACACCTTAATCCAGGACTTCTTCAAGGACAGATTCTCACATACATGGTCTGATTCCATATAGATGAGATTCAGTTCATCATCTGAATAGAGAGCAGTAAAGAGGTTCTCCAAGGTGGCTTCAAGTCCCTCTGTGTGCTTGTAGATTTCTTTCATCATCATCTTTGTTTTCTCAAAAATACTATGAGTAAACATAAAAGAAAAGAAGGGAGAACAGCACTTGCCATTCTCCCTTTATGTTTTCCTTACCATTTCATCAGAAGTTTGTTTCCATCATCTTCTTCCTGGTCTTGTCAGTAAGAGCAATGTATGGTTTCATTGTGTCATAGTCTTCATGTCCAGTGTAAGACATCACCAGTTGTGGAGACCACCCCATTTCCAATGCATGAACCACAAAGGTTCTTCTTGCAGAGTGAGTCCCAATGACATCACATAACCTGTGGGTCTCATCAATCCTGGACTTCCCAGAGAACTGCATCTTGGTAATGTCCCTTGTGAAACCCAACTTCTCTGCAATGACCTTCAACTGGTCATTCATCTTCTGGTTGGACTTGGGAGGAAACATCAGACCATCCCTGGTTGGTATGTCCTTATACTTCTGATACAACTCCCTGCTGTACTTGTTCAGGAAGATGGTCAGACTGTCATGGGTCTTCTTACTCACAAAGGAGAAAGAGGTGGGGTTGTCAAGGTCATCAAAGTCTGCTTTCTTCAATATTTCCATATCACTGTGTCTCAAAGAAGTAACACAGGCAAAACAAAACCTGTCCCTGGTCAGTTCAAGGTGTTCTTCCCCTTCACTGAACTTGTAGTTGTACAACTGTTCAAACTCCTCCCATTTCAGGAAATTAACTGCCTTGGGTTTGGACAGTTCCAGTTTGGGGGTCTTGTGTTTCAGGACCTCATCCCCATGTTTCAGATATCCCCTCTCATTTGCCCATTTGAGTATCTGTTTGAAGTAACTCAAATGATTTTCAATGGTGTTGTTCTTATATCCCTCTTTTATGAGAAAGTTCTGGTATTCATCCAGTGTGGTACCTGTAATCTTGTCCATCAATAGGTTGGGGTTCATCTTCTTCACCTGTGTCTGGACTGCACTCAACTTGTCAAAGGATGGGTTGTCCCATGCCTTCTTCTGGTTGAAGTGTTCCTTCAAAGAGGGTTTCCAGTGTTCTTCCTTACTCCTGATTTCCACATATACCTTTGCAAACTCATCAAAGGTAAGGTTCTTCTCCTTCACCAGTTTGACACAGGGGTCATAGAAGGATGCAATCACATAGTCAATCCAATCCTGTTTCTCTTCCTTGGTCTTCATCTTCTCCATGTCCTTGGTCTCAATGATGACTTGGGAGATATGTTCTTGAAGATTGTAAAGAAGGGTTCTCTTTTCTTCCACCTCCTTCTGTTTTTCCACCTTCTCTATCTTGGATGTCCTTCTCAGGGTCTGCCTCTTCTCATCCCAATCCTTGGGAGAGATAAAGATTTTGGTCTTTCCCCCCACCCTGAATGACCTGGACACAGACACCCTGACAAGGATCTGTGCCTGCTTGGTCTCATCCACCTTCTTGGACAACTCATAATTGATTGTACTCATGACTCTGTCCTTTTCTGGTTCATGGTAAGGAGATGGGTGATTTCTTCCTTTGAAAAGAAATCTCTACCACCAATAGTCCTGGGGGTAAGGTATCCAGAGTGTTTCCATCTGCAAATGGTGGAGACATGAACTCCAAATATCTTGGCAGTTTGAGTGGTGTCAAACCATTTCTGGTTCTCCATCTTTTTCTTCTCATTGTCCATCTCCTTCATAGTGGTGATGACACACTCCTTCATCATTCTCTGTAAGTCTTCATAGGTCATAGTTACAGAGACATTCTTGTCATTAAAATTGATAGTCTGCATCTTTATAAATATCTAATTATTAAACTATTACTTCCCATAAATCCAAGGTTTATAACTACTCCCAGGTCCCCAGAAAGGTCTAAACTCATCATAGAATGGTGGGTCTTTATACCCTCTGTCTTCCCAACACCTTTTCTTGTCTTTCTTGTCTTTGTCTTTCACAACAACATCAGGGTCTTCAAGACCCAAAGTCTTTTTCTTATCTTCCATCTTTTATAATGATTATTATTCCAAGGATTGTCCTTGTCCAGAGGTTCAGAACAGAACTTCTATAACAGAAATAACAAAAGATGAAGGGTTTTGAAGGGGAAAATGCTGTTTTGCATCAACTTTTTTCAAATAAGTGCATCAGAACACCCTGGAATGCCTATATTTTTTCCAGAAGAACAACTTCTTCAATCTCATACAGGTGCTCAAACTCACACCAAACTCCTTACTCACCTTCCTCAAAGACTTCCCTTTGGAGATGGCCATGACTACCCTGTCATATTCCCTGTAATACTGGTATCTGGATTTCCTTGGTCTTCCCATATCACTTGACAAACATTGATTTCAGTTTTCTAAGGGTGTTGATGCTGGTGCCTGTCAAACTCTGACAGTCCCTCAAAGAGACATTCTTCTTCAAGAGGGAGATTTCCTTGGAGTACTCCTCCTGGTAGTTGGTCTTCCTGTACCCCACTTTCCTTCCAACCACCTTCTCACCAGGATGCTGCGCCCTCAGGTTGTCATATCCATTCTTCATCCTTGCCCTGATCAGGTCTCTCTCCATGGAGTTGAACTGGGACATGATTCCAAGAACCAGGCTTGCTATGGGGTTCACCTTGCCATCAGGGAGGAGAGTTTCCAGTCCATTCTGTAAGATGAAGACAGATACCCCTTTCTCATTCAACTTCTCAATGATACTGAGGAAGTCCAGTGCTCTCCTTGAAAGTCTACTGCACTCAAAGACCAGAATCTTCTTGACCTGGTTCTGCTCCACATCTTCCAGGAGTTCCTTCAATGCTTCCCTTTCAGCCACCTTCTTGGCTCCACTGATTTTTTCTGTGTATTCCTTGACCACCTGGTAGTGGTGCTCCTTTGCATATCCTCTCAAAGAGGTGAGCTGATGGGTGAAGTCCTGCTGGGATGTCGACACCCTGGCATAGATGCATACTTTTGTAGGTTCTTCCATACCTTTTAATCTTTTAAGTTTCTTTGATAGTGGGGAGAGGGTGTGTCAAAAGTGTTTTACAAGATTATTTTGACACTTTTCCCCATTTTCATTATTCTGATACTTTTGAGTCTTTCATTGGTTTCTCTGAAAGTGTTTGCAGGAGGTGGTCTGCAAGTCTTACTGCTGCTGATGCCCAAAATGGGTCAGGAAGAAAAGAATGATGATAGTTGGCACTCATCCCACCAAGGATGAGTGCTGCTGCCCAAAACCTTTTATCTTCTTTGTCCATCTGTGGTGGTGTTTATTGGTTGGTCTTATCAGTGTCATCCTGTTCAGACTTCTCCTCCTCAGCCTGCTGGGCAATCAGCATGTACCTGGCTGGAAGGACATAGGTGGTGTGGCACTTGTCACAACATCTACCAGTAGGCCAGACAGGGATGGGGTTATGCCCAGTTCCATCAAAAGGCTTCCTACAAATGCAGCACTTCCTCTTGTAAGTCTTATTGTTCATCTACATCAAGGTCTTTGGTCAGTTTCTTCAAGTAGTCAGCAGCTTCAATAGACAACTGCACTGCTGATCCATAATTAGTCCCATTGGCCAGGTAACCAGCCAGGGAGAAGAGGATGGACAGGAAGTATCTGTCCCTGTCAGTCATTTGGATGAAAATCACTCTCATATGTATTCTTGTCAGCAGTTCTGGTCTCATGCTGACAAATTATTATAATACAGCTAATGCGCCGGAAGTGGCCTATAATCAATAATTTAGACAAATTGACAGGTATGCTGACAGACCCTGCGATCGCAGTCGCAGTCGCAGACCTACCCTGTGTTCAAAAACTCTTGTGTTCAGAAAAGACATCCCCTCCCTGTTTTGTTATATTTAGAGAGTACCCATCTGTTTCTTGGATGGGGTGATAGGGTCAGGAGTCCATCCTGACTGATGTATAACAATCAAATAATCAATAAAATGACTAAATCATTATCAAACATCCTGTTGGAGAAGCTGGCATTGGAGAAGATGCTGGACTACAAGTTTGAGAGTACATTCTGGGAGGAGTTCAGTATTGCTGAGAACCATGGCAGGGATGCTGTGAGGGAGCACTATGACCTTGTGTTCCCACAGTGGAAGGACAACATCAAGTTCCTGACAGAGTTGGTTCTGGTGTTGAACCTTAAATTGTTCATCTGGTTCAAGGTGGATGATGACCTGGGTAAGATGTATGAAGACCTGTATGTAGATGCAGATGCATATGCTCTCAGCACCCTTGAAGGTGAAGACCTTGGTTACTATCTCCATACACTTGATTAACAGTACCTTATGAGTTTGTTTGGCTGAAAATGAAGAAAAGCATGACTTGTGGTCTTTTGTTTTTTGGCTTAATAATGAAGAAGAATGGAAAAAGGAAGATACAACTTCTGACCTGACAAGGAAAGAGAGATAAATAACTGAGAGGGAGACCTGGGAGAGATAAGGAACTGAACAGGACTGTTCCTGAATGGCAATGAAGGAACAGCCTGGCCTGGGAACCAGGCTCACAAACAATGAAATGAAAGAAGGTATGGAAGTATTGATGGAAGCCAATCCTGTCACCAAGAAGATATGGAAGGAATGGTGTGAGGAAGACAAGAGACTTTCTCTCTTGACAGAGGAAGAGAGGATGAACCTTGTCAGCCAATATCAGTGGTTGTTCCCCAAGGAAGAGAGTGACTTTGTTGATTTGGAGTTTCTCTACACCAGGAAACATATAAAGAGCAACAGGGAGAAGTTTCACAAGTTCTTCTTTGTGGTATGCAACAGGATGTTTACCAGACCCTTCTTTGGTTATGGGGGTTATTATCAGTTTATGAAGAGCTACCAGAGGGAGTTCAAGGAGAAATGTACAAGTGAGTTGTTCTCCAAGAGAGTTCTCCTGGCACTGGCCATCCTGGGTTATATCAAGGAGCTGGATGTGTGGTACAGTTATAATCTGGGGAGTGACAGGAACAGGCCAAACCATTATCTTATTGACAAGGAGAAACTGCTGACCTGGGAAGTCCCTGTGACTGATGAAGATGGAAACACTGTCACCAGGACTGTATCTGCAATGCCAGAGTGGGAGAGGACACATACAGAGGCTGTCACCTTCCAGACAAAGGAAGATTATGATCCAGACAGGACTTCCTGGTCTCTGCACCCTGACTGGCTGGCTGAGAGGCAGTATCAGTCAATCTGTTCTGTCACTGTGGAGAAGGAGGGCATCAGGAACTCATCAGACTGGCTGTTCAGGATTGATGACTTCATAGACTACTATGACCTGGGGGACAAGGAGAAGGAGGAGGTGGATAACCAATGGATATCCTACAAGAGGCTGAGAGACCTGTCCCTGCACAAGATTGGTGGCTGTCTGGATGACAGTGTGAGGGATGATGGGAGGATGCCTTATGCAGGAAGGTTCTATTCCCCAATGACCAATATCAAGAAGGAGGACAGGCACCACTACATCAGGCTGGATGGAGAGCTGGTGACAGAGGTGGATGTTGCCAATGCACAGCCCACCTTCCTTGGCATATTGATGTTCCAGAAAAGTGGGGTGAAGACCACTTGGTTGAAGGAGGCACTGAATGGGACTTTCTATGAGTGGATTGCAGAGAAGACCAACACATACCATACCCCCCTTACAGAGGAGGAGAGGAACACTGTCAAGAAGTGGATGATGCAGTATCTGTACTCCTGCTACCAACCAAACAAGGGGAAGGACTACCAGGGTGAGCACAAACCCACCTATGAGTTCAGGAAGACAGATGACCCCTACCTGTGTTTCCAGCAGAGACTTGATAGGTTCTTGAAGAAGAATGAACCAGGCATCCACAAGATGATTGACTGGTTCAAGAGACACCCAGAATACAGGAAAGACAAACCCCTGTACCAGACTTATCAGGATGACAAGGGCAAGGAGAGAAAGAAGACTGTGGGGTCAGGAAAGTTTTGTTCAAACCTTTCCTACTACCTGGTCAAGATGGAGGTGGATTACATACAGAGGTGTATCCACTCCTTACCAGAGGACATGAAGTTCTGGACAATACATGACTGCATCTGTGTTTCAGAGAAAAACAGTCTGCAAGTCCAAGCTATAATGGAGAGGGTGTCCAGGGAGATGTATGGGGATGACATCACCATAAGGTTGAAGAGAGAAAACACCAGTAAAGATTACTCATAAATACTATATAAATAGTTTATAATTAGAAAGATAAGAGATTATGGAAGCAAGGATTGTTAGATTATCAAGACCCCTTTTGATAAGGGTCTGTGACTATAAGGATGATTATTATTACCAGACCATCTATGGGCTCTGGCTGCCTGACAATACTGACCCCATTGCTGAGGAGAGGTTGGATCAGTATATGGGCTACCTGGCTGGACTGCATATCTGGTCATCAGGTTTTGGATCAGAGGATGGTTTCTTCACCATCAAGGAAGGCAGATGGGTGGATGAGACAGGAGAGGTTCATACAAAGCAGGATGAGTGGATGACAGATATGGAAATCAAATGCCTGTTGAAGCTGGGGCTCACCTATGAAATAATCACTGTTGATGTGGATGAGGATGAGTTCATGTACTCTGTCATCAATGAAGAACACCTGATGGTCAATGAAGAGTTCTACTATGATACAGAGAGAGACTTGATTTATGATACACCCTGTGGAGAAGGGCCCCTTTGTACAGAAGATTCAGATGATGAACTCCCCTTCTAAACCAGGGAAGTCATCATCTTGGACATCCAACCCAATGAACAGAAAATGGCCATATGAGTCATTTAACAGGGGGTTTGAGGCATTTTGAAGAGTAATACTATACCTGTCCTGACTTTCACTTCCATACTTTCATATTCATCATTTGGAGGGAGACCTGATGTCTCTCTCCTTTTGTTTTATTTGCTATGGATGAGCCATTTTTGTACCTTTGGATACTTGAATCCACATCTATGAGCACAACCAATATCCCCCAGACTGGATTACCCCAGGGACTCTTCAACATCCCTTTTGGTCAGATATTTATCTTGACCAATCCCAATATTGGTATTACAGCCAAGACCATAAAGCTGATAGAGTTCATTCCCTCTATGGCAAGGAAGGTTGGTCAGAAGAGTCATGTTGTCAATTCCCTCCCTGTCCAGAATCCTGACCTCTGGGAGTGTTTTGTATGTAAGGTCAAGACAGAAGATGGTGTCCAAATCCTGGTAGCAGACAAAGATTCCCTTCTTGAAATGCTGTGTGAGTTCTGGGGACTGGACTATGATAAAGTCATCAAGATTCCTGACATAATACCTGGATGGCACAAGAAAAATAAGGGTGTGACCATTGGTGGTGAGCAACATCCTGTAAGGGTGCCTGGAATGGGTAGGAAAGATGGTACCATCTACCTGGAATCTCTCCAAGATCATTCCAGAGAAAAAACCCTTCTTGACATCAGGAGCACCTTCAAGGATAATTTCAGCTATGGATGGGATATCACCCCAGAAGATATCCTGAAAATCTTTGAGGAAGAAAAGGCTGCCACCAAGACATATAGTCTTGATATCCAGGTGGTATGGAAAGAGGTTATAGAAAAGATAAAGCCAATAAAGAAAATCCATAAATGTAATATCAGCCTGATTGATAATGAGGGGAACAGGTATCCTTTGAAGATGAAAGCCCAGAGCAAGGCCATTTACCTGACATTCATATTGTATCCAGATGGATTGAGGATTCAGGATGTCTCTAACAATGGAGAGTTTTATAAACTGTTCAGCAAGATATTTGACAAGATGCCAAGGGCATTGGACAAGCCTGACCCCTTTGTGTTCTTTGATAAGGACTATAACTACACCAGAGAGTATGGGTTGTTCAATGACAAGTTAAACAATATCAGGAAAGCCATTCTGGATGCCACAGGGAACAATGACTATCTCAGGGAGAGATTTGCTGTGGAAGGGGATGTTGGTTTCCCTTATAAGGTTGCTGGTGCTACTGATGAACACAGAGCACTTATCAAAAAAGAGTTTGGTTTGAAATAAACAACTCTACACATATTTCTAATGATGGCAAGGCTGGTTGGCCTTGCCTTTTTTTGCCCAGAACCGGCTACATAGTCACATTGGAAACCCCTGTTTTACCTGTTATTTTTGTAATAGAAATTGAAAAACAGACACAAGGGAAGTAATAGAAAACCAACTACATAGTCACATTGGGAACCCTTGTTTTTTGAGTTATAATTGTAGTAGTGAAACAAACAAAACAACAAATATTAAAAGTGAAAAATTATGAATGAAATTACTGAAAACAAGAATGTAATGGAGAGTTCAAAGAAGGAACTTTATCACATCACCAGAATTGAGAATAAAGACAAGATTCTCAAAGAAGGACTGAAACCCAAAAATGGAAAGATTTTTCTGTTTGAGGATGTAGACACCCCCTTCCCTGAGGGACTTTATAGGTTTGACAAGTGGACTAATAATATGAGACTGATACCTGTTTCTGACATCATAGCTAAACTGGAACTTATGATATCTGACTACTCACTGTTCAAGGTCACAACAGATTTGAAGACCTTCCCTGACAATGATTGTGGGGAGAATGATGTGATGAAGTACCAGTATTATGTCCAGAAACCCATCAAGGAGGTTGAATATCTGGGGGACTTCACTATTGGTAAGTTCTGGGACTATGAACTCCTGAAAGAGAAGTACCATCTTCCCTCTGGATACAAAGTGGTACATCTCAAAAATGAGAAGATCAACCTGGGGTTTGTCATTCAGAAACCCAAGGGATTACAGATGAGTATTAACAATTAAATAATAGAAGATATGACAAAAACAGAATTCAAAAACAATCTGGACAAGATGTTCAAAGAGAGTGTAAAAGTAGGAAGACACCTTGTACACATCAATGATGAGTGGTGTTTGGAAATCAGTTATATGGGTGGTCTTTATGATTATGGTGTTGATGTGAGAAGGTATGGTATGTATACTGGTAAGGAATATCAGTTCAAGGAGAAAGATTACAACAGGTTTTTGAGTAACATCAGTACCTGGATGTGGAATAGAATGTTAAACATTTAAAACAAAGAAAGTTATGGAACTTAGTGTGTATCTCACAATTATGAACATGAGTAAGAACAAGATGATTGTTGGTGACAGTAGATGGGGTTGTTGGTGTAAGGGTACTGATTCCTGGTGTTCCATCAAGGATGACAGGGGGAAGTGGTACAGGTACTACTACAACCAGTACAGGGACAAGGATGGAAACCCTGACTTCAAGAGAATCTCTGAAATGTTTTACAGGGATAGTGGATGTATTCCAAATGGGGGATCTGGTTTGGTGTGTGTTGGGGAAAGAGTTAAATGTTAAACAATTTAAATACAGTAGATTATGGAAAAGAATAACAATGGTTATTACAGTGTCTTCTTTGACTGGAGTAGTTGTTACTCACTGTATGAGAAACACTACAATAGTAATCCTTATTATGGTGAGTATAGGGAGATTCCTTACACCTTCTTTGCTGACATGACTCAATATGTGAATTTCAATTCTGGTGAAAAACTCATAAAGGAATTGAAATCCTACATAAACAGGATGTTGAAAATGTATTGTAAGGGTAATAGGGATGGTTACTGTGTAATGATTGACAGTGTATGTCTCCTGACAAACCTTCTGTGGAGTAAAAACAACAAGGAAGTTGATAATGTTATTAAATGGTTAGGTGATACATATCAGGATATGTTTTACAATGAAAAGACATACTCCAAGTATGTTAGTGAGAAAGAAATGATGTCCATTTGGAGAGAGTTGAATTAAGTAAATAGAAATCAATTATGAAGAAAAAAGTCACAAAAAGTTTTATGGAGAAATCCAGAAAGATGGAAGAACAGGGGGACACCTCCTTCCTCAGAGAGTTGAACTGTGATCAGTTTATAGATTATCTGTTCAAAAGGTATGATTTGAAAAAGAGATTACAATCAATTAAGTAATAATAAACAAGTTATGGAAAAGTATCAGAATGAACTCTTGGGTCTGTCAAGGACAGAAATCAGGAAAGAATGGGACAATGTTTGGACTGAAATCCAGAAGTTGGATCCCATTAGGGACACAGAGAAACTGGTTGAACTGAACAGGAAGTTTGACAAGTGTGTAGAATCCTATTATTCAGTTGACAGTGGGGACTACTGGATTGTGAATACTGCATCCAGGGTGAATGGAAAACACAGGACTTACAAGGTGAAGAAGGGGTCTTGTCAGGGAACCCCTACCAGAAGTAGTCAGTACAGGATTCAGGGTATTTATTTAGAAAAGGAGGTATAGTTATGAGAAGGTATTTGAGACAGAAACAGGTCAAGAACAGTTATGTAGAGTTGTTGTCAAAGAAGATTGACAACCTTCCTTTCTCCATCAAACCCAAACATTTTGAGGAGTTTAAAAGAAATCTTCTTGGGAGATTGATGTACAGGAGGAGACCAAGTGATCCACCTTATTTGGAGACAATGTACCAATGTTTCAAGGGAGAGTTGGAGGACAACAATATCCATGTCTCCAAAGAACAGATGTTGGAACACACAATAATGTTCATGTCACTGATGTCTGGACCTTTCCTGACCAATGACAAATATGAGTATGAGTTAAGGGGTGAAAATCTCACAGATACATATAGAGAAATCTTCAATACCCCAATAATTATGAGTCAATATAAGGAGAATTGTGTATGGATGAAGATGTAGAGATGATACTGTCCAGGGTCAAGGAAACAATGGACAGAGATGATATCAGAAAGTTGGGTATTTTACCCATACATTACCCAAGAACCTACTGGTATGAAGAGTTTGGGATAGGGATACAAGGTTGTGACTATTCTGCTGGTGGAGTTCAACTTGAACAACTGAAAGAGATTATTGAAGATGTACTTGATGAGGATGATATGTATGATGAAGATATGGATAAGTACATAGATGAAGTACTTGATAATCTCTGGATGATCCAAAATGATAATGAACTCAGGGGATAAGTTATGAAACAATTATTGAGTCAGGGACAGATGGTAAATCAACCTTTCTGTCCCTGTTTTTTATCCCCATTTTCAATCCCCCAGACTGAAACTATCCATAAATATCTTTGGGTGGGTAACCATCTAATATACAATCAAATATGTAAAGTTATGGATAATAAGAGTAAGAGAATTGGGACTTTCAAACAGTTCCTTAAAGAACAGAAGATTCAGAAGATTAAGGAAGCCCGGGTTTCCCTTGAAGTTCAGTGGTGGGATGCCTGTATTGTAGAAGTGATGCAGCTTCTGAATGATGAGTGTGGAGGCTTCCTTGAATATGAATTGCTGGTCAATTATGTCAAGGGTAAGAACCAGATTCTGGGGAGAGAAGACCCTGGGGCAGAAGAAATCATGCTTCTTGGTCACATCAAGGATTTAATATTCCAACTCCATGGGAATAGCTTTGTCTGTGATGGCCTGTGCAGCTGGGGAGACACATCAGAAGTGCAGGCAAAAGGACTTGTTGTTTCAGAGCTGGCCAAGGTCATCCTGGACAAAGTAATGGACACCATAAAGACACCAGATGACCCCATCCCTGGGGAGACAAGAGTCAGTCTGGTAGATAAACAACCAAGGACTCTGGTACCAATGACAGAACCTGTACCAGATGAGGATGAATACTATGAAGACCTCCCCTATGAGTATGAGAGCCACAAAGTAACACCTGTCAAGGGGTTCAATGACTACATCAAACATCTTAATGAGACTGTGGGGGTTGGTATGATTGAGACTTCCTGTCAAGAGAAATGCATCCAGTACTGTTTGGACAGAATAAAGACAGAGGTTGGGAGCTATGACCCAGAACAGACACTTAATGTGGCAGTTCAGGCAGCAGATCCAAGGGTCAAGGCAAGGCTTGTTCTTCTCTATGTGAAGCAAATGGTCATTGACTATCTGTCCAGTGAGAAAGCTCAACTGGCCGTGGTGAATACAAATGGCAACAAGGGAAAGGATATTCCAAAGGAGGCATTGGAACAGGGACTGGATGTCCTCTATTATGATATTGCTGATGAAGTCCTTGTAAAACTGGCAGAAATAAATGGAGTTGATGTGAGTAATGGAGAAGTTGAGTAGCATATTGGAGACATACATCAGGGAGGAACCTACCAGGGAGACTCCCCCAAAGAGTGACAGGATAATCCAGATTGAGGAGTTTGCCCATAACAAGGACAAGAGGTCAGAGGTCATCAAGGCCTGGACAGAGATTTCTGATCATCCAAAGGCTACTGATATGAAGAGTGAGGTTGGGAGTGCATTTGATGAGAGTGACCTGGATGAGGATATGAGAGCAGCTTATGAGGCTGTGGGGGAACATGGGATGATTTATGCATCCTTTGAGGACAGTTTCTGGCTGAGGCATAAAGGTCTTTTGATAAGGGTGATGTGATATCACCACATACTTTTTAGTTTACAATACAAGTTGGGAGGCCTGCGACTGTCGCAAGTCGCAGGCCTCCTTGTTGTATGTCATTTGATTTTCTGGGGTTGATTTATTGCTGTCCCCAGTCATTTTTCTTAACTTTACAAGTTCACAGGAAATCATAACCAATACTATGGCTGACAACAGGAAGGAAGTGGAGAGGGCTGAACTCCACAGAACTATCTGGGCAATTGCAGATGAATTGAGAGGTTCAGTAGATGGATGGGATTTCAAGTCCTACATCCTGGGCATGCTGTTTTACAGATATATCAGTGAGAACATCACAGCCTACATCAACAAGGGTGAATGGGAGACAGGAAACAAGTCCTTCAACTATGCAGACCTGTCTGATGATGTGGCTGAGGGAGCAAGAGAAGAGATGGTGGGAGTGAAGGGTTTTTTCATCCTACCTTCCCAGCTCTTTGAGAATGTCTGCAAGGTATGTGATGCAGACCCCAACCTGAATATGACCTTGGAGGGCATCTTTGCAGCCATTGAGAACTCTGCAAAGGGGACAGCCAGTGAGGATGACTTCAAGGGATTGTTTGCAGACCTGGATGTCAATTCCAATAAGCTGGGAGCCACTGTCATCAAGAGGAATGAGAAGCTGGTCAAGTTGATGAGGGGTGTCCAATCAATGAAGCTGGGAGACTACCAGAACAACACCATAGATGCCTTTGGAGATGCCTATGAGTACCTGATGGGAATGTATGCATCCAATGCAGGCAAGTCAGGTGGTGAGTACTATACCCCCCAGGAAGTGAGTGAGCTCCTGACCAAACTGGCCACTGTTGGGAAGAAACAGATCAACAAGGTGTATGACCCTGCATGTGGTTCTGGATCCCTGTTGTTGAAGGCTGCAAAGATACTGGGGAAGGATAATGTGAGACAGGGGTTCTTTGGACAGGAAATCAACCTGACCACCTACAACCTGTGCAGGATCAACATGTTCCTCCATGACATAGACTATGACAAGTTTGATATAGCCTGTGAAGATACCCTGTTGAGTCCCCAGCACTGGGATGATGAACCCTTTGAAGTGATAGTTTCAAATCCACCCTATTCCATCAAGTGGAAGGGAGATGATGACATCACCCTCATCAATGACCCCAGATTTGCACCTGCTGGTGTCCTGGCCCCCAAGTCCAAGGCTGACCTGGCCTTCATCATGCACTCTCTGGCCTGGCTGGCAACCAATGGAACAGCAGCCATAGTGTGTTTCCCTGGTGTCATGTATAGGGGTGGTGCAGAGAAGAAAATCAGGCAGTACCTGATTGACAACAACTATATTGACTGCATCATCCAGCTCCCAGATAACCTGTTCTTTGGGACCAACATAGCCACCTGTATAATGGTGTTGAAGAAGGCCAAGAAGGACAACTGCACCCTATTCATAGATGCCACCAAGGAGTGTGTCAAGGCCACCAACTCCAACAAACTCACAGAGGAAAACATCCAGAACATCCTTGATGTCTTTACTGGGAGGGAAGACAAGGATTATGTCAGCAGGCTGGTCTCCAATGATGTGATTGCAGAGGGTGACTATAACCTGTCTGTCTCCACCTATGTGGAACAGGAAGACAAGAGGGAGAAGGTGGATATTGTGAAGCTGAATGCAGAGTTGAAGGAGATTGTGGAGAAGGAGAACAAGTTGAGGGCAGAGATTGACAAGATTATTGCAGAACTCCAATAAGGACACTGTTATGAGTAAGTTGGAAGAACTGATACAGAAGTACTGTCCTGATGGGGTGGAGCATAAAACCATCCTTGATGTCTTGGTGCAATCTATTACAGATGGCCCACATGAAACCCCCTCCCTTCAAGGGAGTGGTGTTCCTTTTATCTCTGTTGAAGCTATCCATGATGGGATAGTTGATTTATCAAAATGCAGGGGTTTTATTACCAAGGAATATGACCTGATTTGTGCAAAGAAATACAAGCCACAGATTGGAGATGTGTTTATGGTCAAGTCTGCATCCATTGGAAAAGTGGCAATGGTAACAACCAATGATGATTTTAATATCTGGTCACCCTTGGCAGCAATGAGATGTGATACCAAAACAATGCTCCCCAGGTTCTTGTTCTATATCCTGCAAACAGATAGAATACAAAAAGAAGTAGTTAAGAAAGCCAGTAAGAGCTCCCAGCCTAATTTAAGTATGAGAGTTCTGGAACAGTTTGAAATCCCTGTACCCCCTCTCCCTGTTCAGGAAGAGATTGTGAGAGTTTTAGATACTTTTACAGAACTGCAAGCAGAACTGCAAGCAGAACTGCAAGCAGAACGGCAAAAAAGATTACAACAATACAACTATTACAGAGATAATCTTCTTACCAATTTCACTCCTGATAAACAGGTGAGAGAATACACCCTGGGAGAACTTGGAACCTTTACCAGGGGCAATGGTCTCCAAAAGAAAGATTTCACTGAAACAGGTGTGGGCTGCATCCACTATGGCCAGATTTACACAAGATTTGGGGCATTTACAGATAAGACCCTTACTTATGTTGATGAAAACCTTGCATCCCATTTATTACAGGTCAATAAGGGCAACCTTGTTATAGCCTGCACAAGTGAGAATGTAGAGGACATCTGTAAGTGTGTGGCCTGGCTGGGGGATGAAACAATCTGTACAGGAGGTCATGCATGTGTATTCAGGCACAAACAGAACCCCAAGTATATATCCTATTTCTTCCAGACAGAATACTTCTTCAACCAGAAGGTAAAATACACTTATGGGACCAAGGTTAAAGACATCAAGCCAGACAGTATTGCAAAGATTAAAATACCCCTACCTTCACTGGAAGAACAGGAAAGGATTGTCTCAATACTTGATAATCTATACACCCTGACTAATGACCTTTCAGCAGGTCTCCCAGCAGAGATTGAGAAGAGGAGACAGCAGTATGAGTTTTACAGAGATAAACTACTGACCTTCAAGAGAAAGGAAGCATAAGACACTATGTCCCAATACAATATCATAGCTGAAAGCCAGGAATATACTGTGGTCTCTGAATATGAGAAGGCAGTACATACCTCTGATGCATACCAGAGTGAGGCTGACCTGGAAAAGGAGTTCATCCACCTTCTGGGGGAACAGGGGTATGAGTACCTCCCCATCCACAAAGAGGCTGACCTGATTTCCAACCTCAGGACCCAGTTGGAGAAACTCAACTCCTACCACTTTACAGACAAGGAGTGGGAGACCTTCTTCAACACCTGCATAGCCAACAGGAATGATGATATTGTAGCCAAGACCGCCAAGATACAGGAGGACTACATCCAGGTTCTAAAAAGGGATACAGGAGAGAGCCAGAACATCTACCTGATTGACAAGACCAACATCCACAACAACTTTGTCCAGGTCATTAATCAGTATGTCGAGTCAGGTGGAACCCATGACACCAGGTATGACGTTACCATCCTTGTCAATGGACTTCCTCTGGTGCATGTGGAGCTCAAAAGGAGAGGTGTCCAACTCAAAGAAGCCTTCAACCAGATCAACAGATACCAGAGGGACAGTTTCTGGGCAGGGTGTGGCCTATATGAGTATGTGCAGATATTTGTCATCTCCAATGGCACCAACACCAAGTACTACTCCAACACCACCAGATCCAACCACCTGAAAGAACAGGAACTGGGAGGGAGAAACAAATCCAAGAGGACATCCAACTCCTTTGAGTTCTCCTCCTTCTGGGCCGACAGCAACAACAAGGTCATCTCTGACCTTCTGGACTTCACCAAGACCTTCTTCTCCAAGCACACTCTCCTGAACATCCTGACCAGGTATTGTGTCTTCACCAGTGAGAAGATGCTGATGGTGATGAGGCCCTACCAGATTGCAGCGACAGAGAGGATAATCCAGAGGATAAATGTAGCCAACAACTACAAGCTGTATGGCAGCATCAAGGGTGGTGGTTACATCTGGCATACAACAGGTTCAGGAAAGACCCTGACCTCCTTCAAGACTGCACAGTTGGCATCCAGGCTCCCTTACATAGACAAGGTTCTCTTTGTGGTGGACAGGAAAGACCTGGACTACCAGACAATGAAGGAGTACAACAGGTTTGAGGATGGTGCAGCCAATGGAAACACATCCACAGCAGTACTCCAAAGACAGCTGGAAAACAGAGATAAGAATGGTGGGTTCCATGATTACAGGATTATTGTCACCACCATCCAGAAGCTCTCCATCTTTGTCCAGAAGAACAAGAACCATCCAGTGTTCCAGCAGAGGATGGTCATCATCTTTGATGAGTGTCACAGGAGTAACTTTGGGGAGATGCATGCAGCCATCACCAAGAACTTCAAGAAGTACAACCTGTTTGGTTTCACAGGTACCCCCATCTTTGCACAGAATGCAGGCACAGGTGGTGATATGAGGCTGAAAACCACCCAGCAGGCCTTTGGTGACAAGCTCCACACCTACACCATTGTGGATGCCATCAATGATGAGAATGTCCTTCCTTTCAGGATTGATTATGTGAACACCATCAAGGAGAAGGAAGGCATCCTGGACAAGCAGATTTCAGCAATTGACAGGGAGAAGGCAATGGCCTCACCAGAGAGGGTTTCCCAGGTGGTGAAGTACATCCTTGAACACTTTGACCAGAAGACCAAGAGGAGCTCCTTCTACACTTTCAGGGTGCTGGATGACATCCATAAGGTAGCCACAGCAAAGAAGGATGCACAGATTGTTGAGCACAAGACAGAGCAGAAGGTGGGAGGTTTCAATGCAATGTTTGCAGTGGCCTCCATCCCAATGGCTAAGGCATATTACACAGAGTTCAAGAAACAGCAGGCAGACCTCCCAGAAGCCCAGAGATTGAAGATTGCAACCATCTACTCCTATGGTGCAAATGAGGAGGAGATAGATGGCATCCTGGCAGAGGAGAACCCTGAAAGCACCACTAATCTTGACCAGCAGTCAAGGGATTTCCTGGATGGTGCAATCAAGGACTACAACAGGATGTTCTCCACCAACTATGACACTTCATCTGACAAGTTCCAGAACTACTACAAGGACTTGTCATTGAGGATGAAGAACAGGCAGGTTGACCTCCTGATTGTGGTGAACATGTTCCTGACAGGATTTGATGCCACCACCCTGAACACCCTGTTTGTGGACAAGAACCTGAAACAGCATGGGCTGATACAGGCATTTTCCAGAACCAACAGGATACTCAACTCTGTCAAGACCTTTGGAAACATAGTTTGTTTCAGGGATTTGCAGCAAGAGACAGATGATGCCATTGCCCTGTTTGGGGATAAGGATGCCAGCAGCATAGTCATACTCAAAGACTTCCTGTCCTACTACAATGGGTATGACACAGAGAAGGGCAAGCACTGTTATGGGTACAAGGAACTGGTGGAACAAATCCTGGAAGAGTTCCCAGAGGGGCAGCCCATTATAGGAGAGGAGGCAGAAAAGAGGTTCATTGGATTGTATGGAAGCCTTCTCAAATCCATCAACATCCTCTCCACCTTTGACCAGTTTGAGGGTCAGGAAATCCTTTCTGACAGGCAGTTGCAGGACTACCAGAGCAACTACCTTGACCTCCAAGAGAAGTGGAGAAAGAGGAGACCTGGGGACAAGGAGAACATCAATGATGACCTGGTGTTTGAGACTGAACTCATCAGGCAGGTGGAAATCAACATAGACTACATCCTTCTCCTGGTTCAGAAGTACCATGACACCAACTGCACCAACAAGGAGATCCTGGTCAACATCACCAAGGCCATTGGTTCCAGCATGCAGTTGAGGAGTAAGAAGGAACTCATTGAGAGTTTCATCAGCAGTGTCAATGCAGATACTGATGTGGAACAGAGCTGGAAGGATTATGTCCAGCAGCAGAAGGAGGAAGACCTGAAAGAACTCATAGAGAGTGAGAACCTGAAACCAGAGGAGACCACCAAGTTCATTGAGAGCAGTTTCAGGGATGGTCAGGTGAGAACAACTGGTACAGACATAGACAAGATACTTCCTCCTATGTCAAGATTTGGAGGAGGAGATAGACAGGAAAAGAAGAAAACTGTCATTGAGAAGATACAGAACTTCTTTGAGAGGTATTTTGGATTGTAATCATATTATAGTTTCATAATGATACCATTTAAGCCACAAATATATGAGTGACATTAAGTACATAACAAAGGTTTATTGTATTGATAGTTCTGTTGAGTTTGAACTGGGTGATGATGAGTTGTCCTTTGCACTTCAAATGAGGGCTGAATACATCAAGGTTGAAGGGGACAAAAAAACCTTACTCTTTTCTGTTGAGTTCTGGACAGACTGGTATGACTGGTCTATCCCTCCTTATGATGAGGATGAGGAGACAGAAGATGATATAATAGATTGGTTCAATGACAACAGCATTGCAGATGGGATTGTTAAGGATGAGTATCCTGAATTATGGGATATTGATTTCTATGATAATGACGTACCAGTGGTTCTTTTTGACAGGGAGCCAATCCTTGAAATAGAGAGTGCAATTAGGGGGGCATGGGATGGTGAAGAGTATGACCTTGAAACAACCCAGGATTGGGTTGATAATGAAGATGATAGCCAGTTCCCTACTTGCAAGAAAACCTTTACTGGAAGAGTAAAGATTGCAGGTGATAGTTATGTGTTTGATTTTGAGGTGGAACTATCTTCTATGGAACAGATGCAGTTGTTTGATACCATCTGTGGGAAGGAAGAAGATGAAGACTTGACTTATGATGAACTTGAAGAAAAGATAAAAAATGCAGCCAGGGAAGCTGCATTGGCCTACTTTGAGGATGAAACCATTGAGGTAAATGAGGAGGAAGTCCCCATCAAATCTCTTGATGAGTTTGAGGAGTGCATAAACAAGGTGTCATTTGACTATCCAGATGATATGGTAGATAGTTATTATGACTACAAAGATGAGTAAGATTGGAGACTCCTTCTGGACAGAGTGGACCCTTATCAAACCATTAAATCCTTTGGGCACAAGGGTCCAGAAACCATAAGGAAGGTGCATGCTCTACAAAGGTAATACTAATCCTGGATTCAAGCATCCACAAGGGTTTTTGAACACAGTGCATTTTTTGGTCAAAAAAGATGCACCAAGATGAAAAGAGTACTGATTGATGTAGAATCATACACAAGAATACCACCCAGAGTTTGGCTGCATAAATTGCATCAATTCAGTCATTTACAATGAAATGTGCAGAGATGCACAATAATACACAGGAAAGGGGCACAGGGGCACTCTACTTTCGTCCTCTCCGCAAAGTAGGTTGATTATTAGCAACTTACGCAAAAGACACCCATTCTTACACCCATTTTTGGGATTAGAGAGTGGGTGTTTTCTTATTTTTTCGGGGGTTGTTGCCGATGGGTTTGTTCTTCTCGGCGGTCTTCTTTCTCTGCAACTCGTGTAGTTTTGCGATATCTACACGAATAGCTCTTCCCACATAACGAAATGCTGATTGTAAGTCCGGGTCTTTGGATATTTTGCACGCAGTAGAATGTGAAATACCCTCTCCTTGTTCCATTTCTTTGAAACCCCAATACTCTCCCGGGTGAGAAGTGTTCTTATCGTTGAAGCTTCTTCTGGGTTCCTTGATTTCTTCTTCAATCGGGACCTCTTCTTTTTTCTCCTCTGTGATGGCTTCTTGTTGCAGCTGCTGGGGTTCTTCTGGGCTAATGCTTGGTGCAACAGGATGTGCGAGCATAAATAACTTGACATCCTCTATAAGAGACGCACTCTTCTTAACCAATTTCGTGTAGTCATCAAGAACCATTCGTAAGAAGTGAGTTTTGCCAAGGGCACACCCCACTTCAAGGTCCCTGATATTTTTATTGCATTTTTCCAGCATCTTGGACATCTTGACAAAATCGGGCGCTTGCAACGAATTGACGCTGGTTAAGAGTGCGATGCGGTATTCGTCATACTTGGCAGCCATATCCTTATTATACTCGTGAAGCGTTTGGCCGTTTATCAGCACAGCATCGTTGGGAACCGCCTTTTCATCTGTGGAAATACGGCATTTCGTGAGCTCTTCAAGGTATGTCTCAATTATCTTGTCCATATTGCACTTCCTTTGCTAACAAAGGTACGAATTGCTGCGTGAAAAGGAAAATGTGTATCCAAGAAAGCAATTATAATAGCGATAATTATTCGCCTTGATTTGCCCGTTTTCCTGCCTTCTGTTGCATTTCAAGCCAGAGAATTACAAAGAAGTTTCCCGTGCGAATAAGCCGGCCGAAATGGGCGCAAAACACCCATATAAAGGCAAAGATGAATTATAGCACCTCAATTTCTTCAAAAGTAACACAACAGCAAAGGTCACAATGCTCATCATTTGCGGTGACGAGGGTTGTATTATCGTCAAGCTCATCAGTCTCGCACCACATATTGCCCTCGGTAAAATAATACTGCAAGTCATCTATGCGTGTAAGGTATGCCTGTTCAGCTTGCTTCTTGTCCTGAAATACCTTTGTTTGTGAGAGGTCCTTGTAGTATTCATAACCTTCAAGGCATCTGCTGGCTACAACATAAACTTTCATTACTCAAATGGTTTAGTGTTTCCACAAAGATAGCATTTATTACCCAAATACATTCCCGCCCTGCCAGGGACACCCTCCACTACCCGGTCCCCTGAACGCCCTCCCATCCGGATACCCAGGGCTTCGTTGATTTGGCTGGCTGTATATCCTTGTGAAGACTTGCATCCCTTTTTTACTTGCTGAACCGCGACTTTCTCGCCACCAACAATGGCAGTATCAATCCATTTTTCTCGTGCAATGGTTAAGCCTGTATAAAGGTCCATCCGGTTTCCGCAATATGTGATGCGAAGCCGTATTTGCCAGTCTGTTCGCTCTTTCCTTGGAACAAGTCCTACATTGATGCGATGGGTGATAACTATTGACATCTCAAAAGTGGGTTTTTACACCCAAATTTACACCCATTTTTTCAATTATCAAAGAGTGCCAGGCAACACGCAACTATACAAATAGGCTTTTAATAAACTGATACACAGCAAAATAAAAAACTGAAGAAGACAGAGTAAAATTGTCAAATACTTGAAATTCTGGGGTCGTCCTCTCCGCGCTATGCAATCAGCAAGGCAGGAGGGCGACTAATAAGTGATTATTGGTCGCTCTCTTTTCTTTAGTATTGTCCGGCGTGTGCGGCTCCGCGGCAGCGGCAGCTCGCCCCGGAAGGTTCCGTTCGCTGCGCTCACTCCATCCCACCCAACCTCTGAGGC
>Ga0310691_10000268_pt1 | contig 106806 bp, 94 predicted proteins | sample 176DNAGHGlowgp2_FD_203887 | JGI IMG/M metagenome (GOLD analysis project Ga0310691, IMG submission 203887) | Sheep rumen microbial communities from Palmerston North, Manawatu-Wanganui, New Zealand - 1766 DNA GHGlow gp2 (v2) (version 2) | ecosystem: Host-associated > Mammals > Digestive system >...
AAAGCAGTAGAAAAAGCATTAGAAACTAAAAAAGGTGACGAATATCTAAATGAATTTGCTAAGGCAGATACGACTAATGAAGGAATAAAAAATGTAGCAAAGAAGTTTAAAGATGAAGAAAGAAAAAAGAGAATTATGCTATCAATTTTAAGTATAGCAGGACCACTTTTCTTCTTTGTATTCTTGTTCCTATTATTATTTGCTAAAAATGCAGATTCTCAAACATACAGTAATGTAAATGATGGAGAAGTTATCATCGAAGAAGGTGATACTTTTGAAACAAATATATTCTTAAAGTATCCAGGACTATATGAAAAAATAACTAAAGAAACACAAAAAGTTGCTGATAAGTATAAGGTAACATTAGATAGACATTTAGTTGTTGCAACTTTAGTTGCACCTCTTACAAATGACTATATTACTCCAGTAGAAGGAGATTGTGGTTCAGAGACAAACGAGTGTTACTGGTTTAAAGGAAAATTATATAACTGGGAAGATTTCTTAGCATTATGGGCGGAACAATCAGAACTTCTTGCTAAGATGCAAATAATGACTTATGTAGATAAGCTAAGTTCCAATATTAAAGTAGATTGTGGAGAAGAAGAAACAATGGAGCAATTTGCTAAAAATGACTTAAAGCAAGGAGCTACATCTTTTTGGAGTTTTTTAGATATATTTAACTTATTTGGAAGTTATAGAGATGAAAAAGAAGCAGAATTAAATGCAAGATGTACTGATGCACCACCGGGTGAAAGTAGAGTACCTGATGTATATGTCTTGTCTAAAGATCAAGGACACTATTATAATTCTGTGGATAAAGATGGAAATCGTACTTTTGTAAAAGATCCTGATTCTGGAGGTGTTTATTTCTGGAACCTAGTTAATAAAGGTGGATTTGTAGATACTTATTTTAAAGATTATTTAACAAATATAGAAGGTAAGAGTGAAGATGAATTATATGAAATTAACTTACCTAGAATACTCGAAATAGCAAATTATATTTATTCCTATTATGAAGGTATAAGAAAAGATTGTAATGGCTATGAAGTAATAGATAGTACTATTAAGAAAATTAAAGTAAAACATAAAAATGATGATGGTTATGATCTAATAGATTTTGAAGATCAATATGTAGGTGGAGTTATAATGGCTGAGTTTGCTAGTGGTGGATTAGATGCTGAAAAAGCAATGGCAATTTTAGCTAGAACAGAAGCAGTAGCAGTAGTAGGTGTAGATGGAGAAGGAATCATTGAAAATAGTTCTAATAACCAAAACTACAATGGAGCTGGTTATAATCCTACTTATGATCCAAAATATGAAAATCAAGAAGATAATCCTAATTATGACCCTGATTGGCCAAAGAAAAACTTACCATTAATATGGCAAGCAGTTCAAGAAACTAAAGGAGTTGTAATAACTGATTATGGAAAGACAAAAGTAAAACATACAGAGTACGATGCTTTTTGCCCACAGGATGTAAGATTATCTAGTGATGGATTCTATTATTTAGATCAAGGTCAAAGAGAACTTCCTATATCTCCAGGAGCCTGGCAACAAAAGACTGGAAGAGCATTTACTATAAGTGATAGATGGCTAGAATGTGCATGTTTCTATAATCCTGATTCTAGGCCTAATAAAGAAACTATGTCAGGAGTAAAACAAAAAGTTAAATTTAATGATTCACCAACTAATCCACCAACTGAGCCAGATGGATATCCAAAACAACCGACTAATGCATCTTGTTGGACATATCGAGGACAGCAAGATGGTAAATATGGATGGTCATATAAACCTAGTGGTGGACATGGTAGAGGAGTAAGTCAGTATGGCTTAAAATATTTCGAAGCATTTGGATATAAATGGGATGGTTTAATTGGACTATCATATCCTGCTATTAGTTATAGAAAACTAGCTTCATCTATTGAACCAGGTGAATGTGAAAACGCATCTCGTGCTAAAGAAAGTAAAGGTAATTCAAACGTAGATTCATGTGGAGTAACATTTGAAATATCGGATTCTAATTATAATACAGTAGAAGGTGGTAATCCACTTAATGAACCACTTACTGAAGCTTTAGAGAAAAATGGTTATGATATAGATTGTTTAAATGGTTGTATAGAGCAAAGAGTACAAGCAGTAGGAGATGGTACTAGAGAAGCAGCTGTAGAAGCCGCTGTAGGATTAATCGAATGTACTATGAAAATGACTGGTGGATTTACTTATCCATACGATCATAGAGGTGGATATCCTCCATATAACGAAGATATAAATGGTAAAAAAGGAGTTAACTCTAAATGGGGAGAATATGCAAGTTTTGCAACTGGATGCCAAGGTAGTAAATGTCGTTTAGGTCTCAACTGTGCAAACTTTGTAAGATGGAGTATGTGTAATGGTGGACAAATGCCATTATGTTCCAAAGGATCTACTTTTGCTACAGGTATGGCAGGAGTATTAAATAGGGCAAATGAAGATTATTTCCCTGGAGCAGTAAGAGTTAGATTAACTCCAACATTTAGTGTTATAAAAGGATCATTTAGTGGAAGTAAAGAAGATGCAATTAACAAGATTCAACCAGGAGATGTCCTTTATTCAGATCACAGTGGAAGTGGTAACCACGTAATGATGATCGTAGGTGTAACATCAGATTCAATTACAATTGCAGAAAATGGAAGAAAAACTAGAAGAATTTCTAAGAGCGAACTTAGATCTAGCAGTATGACTTATATCGTATTACTTCTAGATGGCTTCTATGGAAGTTCTGGAGAGTAGGAGGAATATATGAAAAAGAAAATATTGTTATGTATGTTTCTACTACTAGTAATGACTGGATGTACTGCTAATTATGAAATTGAAATTAAAGATAATTCAATAAAAGAAGAATTATATGTAAGTGAAACAAATAAAAATCTATTCAATATAAAAGATGATTTAGATATGTCTTTTGATGACTATGCTAAACAGTATGGTGAAGATAAAAGAATGCACTATTATATAAATACACACAATATGTATTTAGATGATGGTGAAGTATGTACAGTAGATGAACAAAACGATTGTGCAGAGTATAAAAGAGAATACATATCTAATGACAAAGAAAAAGGATTTACTTTATCTACGATATTTTCATTTACTGAATATAGAGATTCAGGTATAGCTAATGAAGTATTTCCTAATTTTGAATCTACTTTTGATGGTAGATATTTAACTATTACTGGAGGAGATAATTATAGTTTTATAAAAGGCTATAAAAATCTAGACGAAGTAGTAATAACTATAAAAAGTAGTTATAAAGTTGTAAGTACTAATCTAAATAGTACTGACTCTGGTATTTATAGATTTGTATTAAATAATAAGAATTCTAACTCAATGAGTGATAAATTATATATTAAGTTTGATACTAAAGATGAATCTGTAGATATTGCTAATAATACTACAAAAAATATAATATTATATATATTTATTGGAATAGGAATAATACTAGCAATATTCTTAATAAGATTTTTTATAAAAATAAAGCAAAACAATGAATAAATAACTTGAAGGTGATAATTATGAAAGAAGCGATAAAAAAATACTCAACTGAATTATTATTAGCATTTGGATTCAGTTTTATGATGTATTTCTATGAACCGCTTCTTTTATATTACAGTAATATATATGATTTTTGGTTTGATATATATCTATATTTTAAGTATGTAATTTTGCTATTTATAGTAATGTTTATTGTCATATTTATCTTATTAATGCTATTTAGATTATTATGTAAAGAAAAATTATCTAAAGAACTATCATATGTAGTATTTATATTTTCATATATTCAAGGAAATATTCTAATAGGTAATTTAGCACCTATAGATGGTTTTAATTTAATCCCTGATAAGACTGAATTTTATCTTGGAAGTATAGCTTCATATATTTTATTTATATCCGTTTTTCTAATGATTAATTACATATTTAAAAAGAAGAAGATCAAGGCAATTGACAAGATTATTAAATATTCAGTAATAGTAATATTTATTATGCTTTCTACAGTAATAGTGTCTTTTACTTTTAAAAAAGATATGTTCGTAAAAAAAGAAAATGTATATGCTACTTCTAGAAATTTAAATAATTATTCTAATAATAAGAATTTTATAGTACTTGTTTTGGATTCTGTAGATTCTAAATATTTCGATAATTTATTAACAGATAAAAATGTATTAAATGATTTTACTTATTATCCTGATACTTTAAGTGGTTATCCATATACTAGATATTCAATACCTCTAATACTTACTGGTAAAAGATATAAGAATGAAGAACCATTTGTAAATTTTTATACTAAATCTATAAAAGAATCTTCGTTAATTAATAATTTTAAAGATGATAATTATTCTATAAATGTATATACACCTGAAGTTTTATATAACGATAATGATTATTCGATAGTAGAAAACTTATCTAAAGCTGATACTATTGATTTTATTAATTTAATTAAAGTTCAAACAAAGTATTCTTTTTATAAGTATTCAGCTTATAGTTTAAAATTTTTCAGTAATATTACTAAACTAAATTATAATGATTTAAAACCTAAAGACTATTATGTTACAGATAATAAAGAATTCTATGATGGAATTGATAATATCAAAATAGTAGACAATAACGTATATAAACTTATTCATATAGATGGTGCACATTGGCCTTATAAATATGGAGAAGACTTGAAAACTAGTAATGGTACTTATGAAGATGCCATTAAATCAAGTATAAGTATTGTTGAAAAGTATTTGAAAGTACTAAAAGAAAACAATCTTTATGACAATAGTGTAATAGTAATACTAGCTGATCATGGAAGCCTTACTGAGGGAGATTTAAAGATGCGAACTAATCCAATTCTATATATTAAAGGATTTAATGAATCCCATGACTACAATGTGTCTTTAGATAAAGTATCTTATAAGGATTTGGATAGTGCCTTTATAAAATTGTTATCTGGTAGTGATAGTAAAAAAATATTTGAAAATAATGATAATACTGAAAGAGAAGTATACTTATATGAGTTTAACAATGATAAAGAATTGTATGAATGGAAACAACCTAGTAATGCATGGGATTTTGAGTCATTATATTATAGTGGTAGAACCTTTAGAAAAAAATAGATATTTAGCCTATAAATAATGTCTATTTTTTTATTTTATGTTATACTATAAATTAGATAAATATGTATAAAAGAGGTTGAAATTATGAAATTTAAACTTACTGCAGATAAGAATGATGTAAAGATATTTGCTATATTTGCTATTGTGTTACTATATTTAGTTGCATTATTAGTACATAATCTACCTAGTGTTTTATCAGAAGGACTAGATGGATTTTCATTATTACCAATATCTGCTTTTACAGATAAGATAGGATATACTTTAACTATTTTTTTAGCTTTCCTTATTGGATCTCTATTATCAGTTAAATCACATTTCTTTGAATTTGAAAAAGGATTTGGAGTTAAAGTTTCTTCTGGTGCTACTGGAGGATACAGTGATTGGGCTAGAGAAAAAGATATTAAGACAGATAATAATGTTGTTAGAGTAGAAGCTAATCAAAAGACTAGTGAAGCTGCCGGAGTGCCATTAATATGTAATGGTAAAGAATTATGGGTAGATAATGGTGAATACCATACACTTGTAATAGGTGCTACTGGTTCAGGTAAAACTCAAGATACAATCTTACCAACGATGAAAGTACTTGCTAAAAAGGGTGAGTCAATTATATGTACAGACCCTAAAGGTGAGTTATATGAAAAAACTGCTGGATTATTAAAAGCTAAAGGGTATGATATATTACTTCTTAACTTCCGTAGTCCACAAAATGGTGCTGCATGGAACCCACTATCTATGCCATATAGATTATATAAAAGTGGTAACCAAGATAAAGCAATCGAGTTATTAGATGACCTTGCTGCAAATATTCTATATGAAGAAAACAGTGCTAACCAAGACCCATTCTGGGAGAAGACAGCAGCTGACTATTTTGCAGGTATTGCACTAGCAATGTTCGAAGACACTACTGAAGATAAAATTAATATTAACAGTATCAATATGACAGCTACAGTAGGTGAAGATAAATTTGGACCATCTACTTATATAAAAGAATATTTTAACCTTAAAGATCCAGCAAGTCCTGCGTATGTAAATGCCAGTGGTACAGTTATGGCACCTAGTGATACTAAGGGAAGTATTATTTCAGTATTTAAACAAAAAGTTAAATTATTCGCATCTCGTGAAAACTTATCAGAGATGTTAAGCCACAGTGATATCGAACTTGAATCAATTGGACAAAAGAAAACAGCAGTTTTTATAATTATCCAAGATGAAAAGAAAACATATCACTCACTTGCTACAATATTCATTAAACAAGTATATGAAACGCTTATCGATGTAGCACAAAACAATGGTGGAAAACTTCCAGTAAGAACTAACTTCTTACTAGACGAGTTTGCTAACATGCCACCTTTAAAAGACGTAACGACAATGATTACTGCTGCACGTTCAAGACAAATAAGATTCGTAATGATCATCCAGAACTTTGCACAGTTAAATAAAGTATATGGTAAAGACGATGCAGAAACTATTAAAGGTAACTGTGGTAATATTATTTACCTTATATCTACAGAGTTAGCAGCACTAGAAGAAATCAGTAAATTATGTGGTGATAAGAAGAGTAAGTCTGATGCTAAAACAGCTTCTACACCACTTGTAACTATAAGTGACTTACAAAGAATGAAACAGTTTGATCATATCATTTTACGTATGAGAAAAAGTCCATTTAAGACTTCTTTCGTTCCAGACTTTAAGATTGATTGGGGAGAAGAAAAAAGTCCAAAAGTTGACTATCCAGTACGTGAAAAGAAACCTGTTGCAATCTTTGATATTCGTGAATTTGTAAAAGAGAACAAGAGTAAAAAAGTTGATGAAATAATGGCTAACTTAGGTTCAGGAGGATTCCCTGGATCTGATAGTGGAAGATCTGGATCAGGATTTGGAGGAGGATTCTTCCCACCTAAAATGGGTCCTAGTTCTAGTTCATCTAGTAAAGATAAGTCAGTATCTATCAATGATATTGTTCAAAAGATTGATGCTAAATTAGCTGCACTTGAAAAGGAAGAGGAAGAAAAGAAAAATGCTAATAAAGCTAAACCACTTCCACCAAGACCAGCACCATCTTATGATGACGATTTGGATATCATTCCTGATGAAGAAGAATCACCTAGAATTGAAATTGATAGAAGAAATGAGCCAATAAGAAAAGAGCCAGAGAAGGCTAAACCTCATTATGATGATTATGATGACTATGACGATTTACTTCTAGATGATGATATTAAACCATTAGAGTCTAGAGATGTTAAACCATATCAAGGAATCAAGAGAGACGACAGCAAGTTATATGATCAAGTTGATAAAAAATTACATGCAACTAGACCAGAAAATAGTCCTAGAATAGAAAGAGATATAGAGGAAGAAGTTAAAACATTTAGAGATGAAGATATTCCTAAAATTAATATTTCACCTCTTGAGATTGAAAGAAAAGTTAACGAAAAATTATCTAAAGAATTATATGGAGATGATTTAGATTTATTAGCTCCTATTGAAAAGAATTCAACATTCGATGATGAAGAAAGATATACTTATACTGCACCAGTTGAAGAAAGAAAAACACCTGCTGTTCCTGAAGCTACAATTGAACCAGTAGTAACACATGAAAGACCAGTAGAAAAAGTAGAAACAACTGAAGATAGAAAAGTATTTAAAGATCAACAACCTCTTACTTTGGAGAATGTTGAGGAGGATGAACAATTCTTTGATGATTTCTTCGATGATTAATACCATGGAGGTATATTTTGAAAAGAATAATTGCAATTTTATTAATTACAATAGTTTTGTTTCCTGCTAGCGTTTTAGCAGAAGAAAATACTAGAGAGGTAAAACTTAGCCAATGTGTTGATTCTACTAGTGCTAGATTTATACTTGATGAGCAAGAAATAAAAATTAAATTTATAGGTATAGAAGCAGATGAATTTATAAAAACTGATTCTAACGATGAAATAAATGGCCAAAGAGTAGATGACTACGTATGTAGTCTTCTAACTAATGCCAAATCTATCAAAATAGAATATGAACCTAATATTTCTTTATTAGATAAGTATGGGAGAACTAATGCTTGGGTATTTGTTGATGGTGAATTACTAGAGACCCATCTAGTATCACTTGGATATGCAAAAGTTGCTTATCTATATGATGATTACAAATATAATGACACACTTTTAGAAGAAGAAAAGAAAGCTAAAGAGGGAAATTTAGGTATTTGGAGTAAATCTATAGAGAAACAAGAAGAAGTTGTTGAAGAACCAAAAGAAGAAACTGAACCAGAGGGAATCCTTGATGCTATTGGTAATTTCTTTAACAAACTATTTAATAAAATAGGAGAATTCTTTAATTCTATAGTAGAAGATATTTTAAAATGAAAAAAGAAAACATATATAAGATTTTATACGTATTATTTATTTTAACTTTAATAGCAATTCTATCTTTTATGGCATCTGATTTAAAAAGAAAAGAAGAATTGAAAAATAAGTATGAAACTCATATAGTTAAATATAATAATATAAGTGTTGATGATTATTTCGAATTACTAGATAAAGAAGAAGTATCTTTAGTTTATATAGGGCGAGATAGTTGTAGATTTTGTATGATGCAAAATGCTGTATTAAAAAACTTAATTGATAATTATAAAATCAAAGTTAATTTTATTAATACAAATAAATTAAAAGATGATGATATCAGTAGGATAGCAAAGACCTATGATGATTTTAAAGAAAATGGTCTAGGTACTCCAACTGTAATGTTAGTAGGCAATAAAAAAATAATCATGTACAAAAGAGGATACATAAAAGAAGAAGAATTAATAAAGGCGTTAAAAGAATATAATTATATATAAGAGGTGAACTTATGGGACCAGTATTAAAAGAATTAAGAAAATTTAAAAAGAAATATCCACTTACAGTAGCATGGAGACTTCAAAAACATGCAGAAGTAGTTGAGAAACATCTTAATCCAGATGAAGAAGTTATATATGCATTTGCTGGTCAAAAAGGTGATAACTATTATGACTTCTTTTCTACAAACATTGTAGTATTAACTAATCAAAGAATATTGATAGGTAGAAGTAGAGTAATAGCAGGTTATTCTCTTGATAGTGTAATGCCTTATATGTTTAATGACTTAAATGTAAGATCTGGAATCTTCTGGGGTAAGATATGTATAGATACTGCTAAAGAAGAAATAACAGTATCTAAATTAGATAATTTATCTTTAAGTGAAGTAGAAACTGCAATATCAGAAAACATGCGTAAGATGAAATTACGTTATGTACCAAAAGGTAATAAAGATGAAGAAAAATAACTATTTAATAATTTCTGAAGATAAAGTAGCAATTGACTTAAAAATTAAGGAAATTCTTAAAAGTATCAAAGAAAAAGATTTAGATATTATTAAACTTGATCTAAGTATAAATACAATGGATGACGTATTTGAAGAATTAAATACATATAACTTCTTATCTAATTTAAAAGTAGTTATATTATATAATTCTTTATTTATTGAAGGAGATTCTAAATTTGATAAAGAAATATCTCTACTTAATAAATATCTAGATAGTGATACTGATAATATCTTTATAATGGTAGCTTCTAAGACTAGTACTAAAAAAAGTATTGCTGAACTATTATCTAAAGTAGAAGTAATACAAGGTTCTATCCCTTCAGATTCACTAGTAAAAAGTAACTTAGAAGGTTACAAGATGGATATAGGTACTATAAGGTATTTTATTTCAGAGTGTCACAATAATAATGAAAAAATTTTAACTGAATTAAACAAGTTAAAAATGTATAAATGTGATGATCCAAATAAACTAATTACACGTGAAGATATTGATAAAGTTGTTTATAAAGAACATGATGATAATGTATTTAATTTAGTAGATGCTATAATTGCTAGAAATAAAACTAAAGCAATAGAACTCTACGAAAGGCTAAAAGAAAAAGAAGATAGTACAGCTATCGTAGCAGCTATTGCATCCAAGATTAGAATTCTATATTCGATAAAAGTACTTAAAGAGAACAAATATAATAATAATGATATGGCAACTATTTTAGCAGTAAGACCTGGTGCAATATCTATATCACTTGAACATTGTGACAATTTTGCAAGCAGTAAGTTATTATCAATACTATATGAATTATCTGAAATAGATTATAAGAGTAAGACAGGTACAAACGATTTAGATTTACAGTTTAGATTATTTTTAATGAGTATATAAGAGGGGATGATAGATGTGAAAAAGACTATGACTTATCTAGCAGTATTTTTAATAATACTTGTTATTTATGAATTGTGTTTTAATTATCTAAAATCAGGCCATGAAATTAACTATATATTAAAAAATGATGGTGAAGAATATAATATTATAGAGACTTATTCGAGAGATTATAAGAAAGATATTTATATTGTTAAAGTTACAAATGATGATTTTTCTTATGTTTTTAGTATAAAAAATGATTACAATAAGAGAAAGAATATAGTTAAAGAAGTAAATGAGTACAGTAAAGATGATACTAAATGTTTAAATCTTAGATTAGTAGATGGTAAATATTCTGAAATAGTATGCAAATCTGACGATAAGTTATATTCATATAACTATTTAAAAGATAAATTACAAATAGAAGAGTTAGACTATTATTTAGATAAGTATCCAGAAGAGCCAAATAAGATGACTTATGATAAATTATCTATCAATAGTGTCGTATTTGAAGATAATGAATATTTTATATTCCATTTACCAAAAGAGATGGTATTCTTTCATCCAAGTGCTAATGTAACTGAATCTTTTAAATTTGCTACTTATGACAATTATAAAAATAGTTATGGGCATCTAGTAGGAAAATTTTATGTAATACCTAGAATTATTAATAAACCAGAATTCTATGATTACTTAGTTTACAATATAGAAAAGAATAAACTAGATAATATTACACTTGGAACTCCAGTATCTGTTAATAGCTATTATAACGGAGATTACAATGATGAATTATATATAACTGATAGATCCAATCTTAGACAATATAAATTAAATCCTGGGTCTAAAAAAGTAGAATTAGTATCAACAGTAGAAGAGAAAGCATATATATTTAATAAGGGAAAAGAAGAGAGAGTATCTATATATAATTTAGTAGATAACAATATATATTTTTCAGAAGATTCTAAGACTTATTCAAAGATATCTTATGATGAAATATATGAACAGGATGATTATGCTTATTATGTAAAAGATGGTACTTTCTATAAAGTTTATAAGATGTATCCAGATATATCAATAGCATTATTTAGAGCAAATGAACCTAAAAATATAAGAGTTAGAGGTGATACAATTTATTTCATCGAAGATAATAAAATAAGAAAATATAATAATAAAGGAAATAATTTAATCATGACATATGATGAATTAAACTCTAACTATGAAAACTCATTTGACATATATGTAAAAGAATAATTAAGAAATAATATTTCTTAATTATTTTTTCTTTAATAAAAAAATAAATTATAGTATACTTTTTATAGTAGGGTGATTAGTATGATACTTAGGAAACCATATGCCTTCCTAGTTAAACATTTTAGACTAATACATGTCATATTACTATTCCTAACATTCTTTATATTTTTACAGAGTGGTGACATAGTAGGTTTCTTTAATGATTATATTGATAGGGCAAGGTATATTGATTTTGAGATTGTTGCGAAGAGCCTAATTGGATTCTTCTCGATATTCTTGGATTTTATGATAATTCTAATATGTGGTCTTTTAATATACCTATTAAAGTATAAGAGAAAACCTGTATTATTTTATGTCATATGTATGGCAATATATTCTGTAATACTATTAACTTATTTCTTCTTACCATCATTTATTGGAGGTATGGGATTTAATCCTCCTTCTCCAGTGTTAGTAAGAGTTATAAGAGACGTATACATGATATCGCTTATTGCACAAGTAGGTATCATGGGTATTACTTTTGTAAGAGCAATCGGATTCGATATTAAAAAGTTTGACTTCAAAAGAGATGTTCAAGATTTAGGAATAACTGATGAAGATAATGAAGAGTTCGAGTTTGAATTCAATCTAGATACAGATGATATATTAACTAAGATAAAGAAAAGAATAAGATATTTAAAATATTTTTATAAAGAGAATAAACTAATATTCTTTGTAGGATATGCAATATTAGCATTTATTATTGCTTCTTCAATATTTACTTATTTAACTGGACTTGAACATACTTATCATGAAGGTGATATGTATTCAGTAGGAAATATTAATTATACAGTACTAAAAACTTATAATACTGTATTAAATTCTAAAGGTAATAGAATTAATGATAAGTATTTTTATATAATTGTTAAGATAAGAGCAGCTAATAATTCTGGATGGCAATCTAGACTTAATGTAGCTAATATAAAACTATATTATGATAAGCATCACAGTGTTACACCTAGTAAAACAGTATATGAGAATTTTAAAGAATATGGAGTACAATATTATAACCAAATATTAAGCCCATATGAAATAAGAGACTTTATATTGATATATGAAGTACCAATTGATAATTATAATAATAACTTTAAACTAAGAACAGTTTATAGTGTTGAAAGAAAAGATGGGGCAACAGTATTTAATTACAGAACAGTTAGACTTCATCCTGAATATGATTCAGATAAGACTGCTAAAGTAAAAGAAGTAGGTCTTAATGAAGAATTATCATTTGAAGGTAGTGTACTAGGTAAGACTACAATTAAGATTAAGAATTATGAATTAAAAGATTCATTCACATATAATAGTAAGATATGTATGGAAGGTAAATGCGATAGTAAAACCAACTTCATAACTGCATCTAGTGAAACTGCCATAGCGCTTACTGTAATGAGACTTAATTATGAGATTAATTACGACTACAGTACTCTTGGTAAAAACTATAATGTAAATGATTTCTTAGCTAGATTTGGTAAAATTAGATATGTAATAGATGGTATTAAAGATAATAAAGATTTAAATCATAATATCGTTATTAAAGATCTTACTACTGTATATACTAATAAGCTTTCATTTATAGAGGTTAAGAATATACTAAAGAGAGCAGATATTATATATTTAGACTTTACTATAAAAGATAAGATATATACTGTTAAGTTAAAAGATACTCTTAAAGAAACACAAGAAGCTAAAGCTAAAGAACAACTTAATCAAATAGAGAGTGAATTTAAATAAAAAAGGGATTATAACAATCCCTTTTTATGTTTAAATTATTGACACATAATAAATAATATATTAAAATTATTATGTTGTTTATGGGTTCATAGCCAAGTGGTAAGGCAAGGGACTGCAACTCCCTGAGCGTTGGTTCAAATCCGACTGGGCCCTCCAATAAGAAAGAAAAATATCAACTATTAAGTTGATATTTTTTTATTTCCTTTGTCGTCACTTATGATTGCTTTACCATTTGTATATGTATATCTTTTTATCATAATATATCCTCTTGGCCGTGTATTATAGCACAAAATACTAAAAAAAGTAAATTGAATAGGGTGTATTAAAAAGATATGAATAATAATGATATCAAGGAGGTGATAAAAAGTTTGAGAAAATATGAATGTGTTTTGCAAGAAGGAGCAAAAGATTGTGGAGTTGCATCTCTTTTAACAATTATTAAATATTATAATGGATCACTCCCCAAAGAATATCTAAGAAATATAACTAATACGACTAATGATGGTGTAAGTGCTCTAGCTTTAATTGAGGCAGGAAGAAAACTAGGCTTTGACACTAAAGGAGTCGAAGGTGATGCTTTAGAACTTCATAATTCTTTTCTACCTTGTATAGCGCATGTAATATTAGATAAAAAATATAAACACTTTGTAGTAGTCTTTGAAATTAATAGAAGAAAAAACTATGTGATAATAGGAGATCCCAAAAGTGGAATCATTAAGATGAGTATCGACGATTTTAGAAAAATATCTACTAAGACATTTCTACTATTTAGATTAACCAAACAGTTACCCACAATTAAGACAAATGATAGTATTAAAAAAAGTCTTTATTCGATACTCTTAACTAACAAATATGATATATTGTTGATTATTTTAAATTCTAAACTATATACTTTCCTTAACATTGTAGTTTCATTCACCTTCGAATTTGTTATAGACAAATCATTATCACAAAACTCGATAGATAATTTATACATATTATTATCTATATTGTTTTTCCTATACATGTTAAAGAATATATCCTATTACTATAGAAATAAACTTATTAATTTTATAAGCCACAAATTTGATTATATTTTGATCAATTCTAGTTTCTCACACATATTATCACTTCCTTATATTTATTATAAAAATAGAACCACTGGCGAGATACTTACAAGAGTAAATGATTTAGCAGAGTTAAGAGATCATGTAAGCAGTATTCTCGTCACTATATCGGGAGACTTAATATTATCAATTTTTTCTTTGATAATACTTAGCTCTATCAATTTAAGATTATCTATAATTCTAGTATCTATAATAATCATAAATACTATTATTTCATTAGTAATTAATGAAATGATGAATAATAAACTTAAAGAAATAAAAGAGAACAGTAGTAAATCTAACTCTTATATGATTGAACTTATCGGAGCAGAAGAAACACTAAAAGGACAAAACATCATAGATAATGTTCTATCGAATTTTAATATTAAATATAACAAGTTGTTATGTAGTAGTTATGATTACAATAATCTATCTAATAGTCTCATTTTAATTAACAATCTTTCTTCATCATTAATAACATTATTAATCATGTTAATTGGATCTAAGATGGTTTTAGATGGAACTTTTACTTTAAGTAAATTAATTACATTTAATGCATTATCATTTTATTTTATCGATCCAATTAAGAATGTAGTTAATATAAAGTTCAATTATAAAAAGATGAAAATAGTAAAAGAAAGAATTAATGAATTATTGGAATTGAAAGAAGAGAATCTTTATTTAGATACTAATTTAGTAAAAGAAGTGAAAGGAGATATAGAAATAAGAGATTTAACATATTCCTATAATAAGAAAGATAAGATATTAGATAATATTTCATTAAAGATAAAAGAGAAAGAAAAAGTAGTAATAGTTAGTCCTTCGGGATATGGGAAGAGTACTTTATCTAAGATAATTGCTCGTTACATTGATATAGATAAAGGTCATGTTTATATTAACAATATTGATATTAATGATTATAATCTTTGGTCTATAAGAGAAGATATAACATATTCATCACAAAATGAATTTATTTTTACAGATTCTATATACAATAATTTAAGAATAAAAAATACATGTGACGAAGAGATAAGAAATACTTGTAAGATGATGCTGATAGATGAAATATATCAAAAAAGAAATAGTGATATAAACATGTTACTTGAAGAAAATGGAAGTAATCTAAGTGGAGGAGAAAGGCAAAGAGTAATTCTTGGAAGAACTTTTCTTAAGAAAAGCAACATATATATACTTGATGAAGCATTTAGTGAAATAGATAAAGATAGAGAAAGGATAATCTTAAATAATATATTTAAAAAGTACAAAGATAAAACAATTATAGTAATATCACATAAAAATGATAATATCGATATTTACGATAGAGTAATTGATTTATCTAACTTAGATTATGGATATTAGAATATTTAAAGATATATTTATAAATAGATTCATAAATAAAAAGAGCATAGTAATAGTGGAACTATCTTTTATAATTATTCTTTTGTTATTAATAATAAGTTTCAACAATTTATATGAATACTATAATAATTCCGGAGAAATCAAAGAAGGCAATATTATGACTACAGCAGTTAATACAAAAGATTTAATAGTACTTACTGATAATAGTAGTATGAAAATTAATAATAAAACGTATGCCTACAGTATTGATAGTATAGAAAAAGAAAACTATGTAAATAGTGGAATGATCTATAAAGTAATAAATATAAAAATAGATAAATATAAAGGAATAGATAATAGTTATGTTGAATATCAAATTGTTAAGGACAAAGAAACAATACTAAATTATTTCATAAAAACAATGAAAGGGGGTTAGTATTATGAATAATTTGAGTAACGAAACATTAGAGAAAACAAAAGGAGGAGACATTGGTTTCTTAGGAGGAATTGCAATAGTAGCTGGAATAGTATTTGTAGTTGGGGTAATTGAAGGATTCGTTAATCCAAAGAAATGTGGATGGGAGAAATAATGAATAAAATAGACGATAATAAACTAAGTAATACTTACGGTGGAGATAGCATTACTGGAACAGTAATTAATGCTTTAGTTGATGGAGTCAAAGCCTTATTCGATGTAGGTAGAAGTTTGGGATTCTCGATAAGAAGACTATCAGGTAATGATCTATGTCCTCTACAATAAAGTATATTGCAAATAATAAAGGTAAAATATTATTAATAATGTTTAGCCCAGCTATAATGTACACTATGAATGTAGTAGTTAATGCACTATTTAATAGTGGAACCTATCTAGGAACTTTTATAAGAAATTTATTCTCTATGGTTGGTTAAAAAAGAAGCTTAGGCTTCTTTTTATTTAAAGTAAAAACTTGTTTTTAGTTATGCAGTCTAGTATAATATTTTTAAGGGTACTAGGAGTAAAAATATGAGAAATATATATTCAAGTATAGACATAGGAAGTGACTCAATAAAAATAGTTACTGGAGAATATGTCAATGGTAATTTTAATGTATTAGCATCAACTTCTGTTCCTTCAAATGGAGTAAGAAGAGGTTTAATAACAGATTCTGCATTAGCAACAGAGTCTTTGAAAAGTGGTATTTTAGAACATGAAAAAATTCTAGGAATGATGATAAAGAAAGCAATTGTAACTGTACCATCAAATGATAGAAGAATAAATGTTGTAGAAAGTAAAATTCCAATTCTAGGAGAATTTGTTACTGGATTCGATGTATCAAAAGTATTAGAAGAAGCTGTAGCAGGTAAAGTTAAAGAAGACGAAGAAGTTGTAAGTGTAGTACCAATTATATTTGCAATAGATGATGTACAACATATGGTTAACCCTAACGGAGTAAAAGCAGAAAATCTAAGTGTTAAAGCAGTACTAGTAGCAGCTCCTAAAAAACAAATAATGGATGTTATAAATGTAGTATCTGCTGCCGGTGTAGAAGTAATTGAAATAACATTTGGATGTATTGGTGATTACTACGAATTAAGAGATAATCAAACTGATGGACAAGTTGGAGCAATTATCAATATTGGAAGAGATAAAACAGAAGTATCTGTATTTAATAAAGGTATATTAATTAAGAGCAGTATTATTAATTTAGGAAGTAAGAATGTCGATAAAGATATTTCATACGTATATGATACTGATATTAATACATCGAGAGATTTAAAAGAGAACTTTGCTTTTGCATCTAGAAAAGAATCTGATACAAGTGAGAATTTAGATGTTCAAATTAGTGATGGAAATATATCTACAATTAATCAAACAGATGTCTCTGGAGTAGTAGAGGCAAGACTTGAGGAACTTTTGAATCTAGCCAAAAAAGAAACAAATAACTTAACAAAAAGAAAAATAAGTTATATAATTGTTACAGGTGGTATTACTGAGTTACCGGGGGTAAATACAGTTGTTGAAAACGCACTTGGCATTGAAGGAAGAGTACATAAAGCAACAACTCCAGGTATCAGGGATAACAAATATACTAGTGCCACTGGAATCATTAGATATTTTCATGACAAGATGGTTCTTAGAGAAAGAGAAGTATCTTTCGTTGATGATGAAGATGTAGAACTAATGATGAAAAATAAAAAGAGTATGATTGAATTAACTGATAATACAATTATTAGTAAGATATATGGATATCTTTCTAACAACTAAGGAGGTAATTTATGTTCGGTACATTAGAGATGGATCAATTAGCGAAAATTAAAGTAATCGGTATCGGTGGTGGAGGAGGAAATGCTATTAATAGCATGGTCGAATCTGGAGTTAAAGGTGTCGAATTTATTGCAGCTAATACTGACCTACAAGTACTAAACACATCAAAAGCTGATGTAAAAATACAATTGGGTAAAACTGGGTTAGGTGCAGGAGCTAAACCTGAAGTTGGTAAAGAAGCTGCTGTAGAAGCTAAGAAAGAAATAGAAGAAGCATTACGTGGTGCAGATATGGTATTCATCACTTGTGGAATGGGTGGTGGAACAGGAAGCGGAGCTGCTCCAATCGTTGCTGAAATAGCACAAGGACTTGGTGCTTTAACTGTTGCTATCGTAACTAAACCATTTACTTTCGAAGGAAGAAAGAGAATGGAAAACGCAGTTACATACCTAGAAGAATTAAGAAAACATGTTGATACATTAATCGTTATTCCAAATGACAGATTAAGAGAAATAATAGATAAGACTACACCAATGCTAGAAGCATTTAAAGAAGTAGACAACGTACTACGTCGTGGTGTTCAATCTATAACAGACTTAATTGCAGTAGTAGGATTAGTTAACCTAGACTTTGCTGACGTTAAAGCTGTAATGGAAAAATCAGGAAATGCTATTATCGGTATCGGTATTGGTATGGGTGAAGAAAGAGCTATCGAAGCTGCTAAGCAAGCAGTATCTAGTCCACTTCTTGAAACAAGTATCAGTGGAGCTACTGATGCAATCATCAATATCACTGGTGGTTTAAACTTAACATTATTCGAAGCAGAGCAAGCTGCAGAAGTTGTACGTGCTGCTGCTAATACAGATATCAATACAATATTTGGATCTGTTATCAATGAAAACTTAACTGATGAAGTTATCGTTACAGTAATTGCTACTGGATTTGATAAGAAAGTAAATGAAAAATCTAAATCAGAAGAAGTAAAAGTTATCGAAAGACCAGTACCAGTTCAACCAAAGGTTGTTGAAGAAGTACATGAAGAAATTCCAACAATAAGAAGAAGTAAACCACAACCAGTTATAGCACAACCAGCACCAGAGAAAATTGAGACTTTAGATAATGAAGAAGAGAAGTATGAACTTCCTCCATTCCTAAGAGATAGAAATTATTAAGAAATCATTTAAATGATTTCTTTTTTTATGCTATAATTAATATAGGCTGGAGGATTGTAAAGATGGCAAGAAGAAAAAGAAAAAGAAGAAGTAAAAAAAGTAGTTTTGAATTTGAATACTGGAATGTAGTAGCAGCGTTAATTTTAGCTCTTATCCCTGTTTTTGCTATGGGACTTGGAATGCCGCTAGGACCAGTAGGAAAAATATTTAGAATAATAGCAGTATATCTATTTGGTGTACTTGATTGGCTATTCTTATTAGGAATCTTTATTTTAGGACTATATTTATTATTTAAGAAAGAAATGCCTAGATTATTATCGACTAAATCTATAGGTATAACTATATTCTTAATTGGTTTATTAGTTATAGCACATCTATCTTATGCAGAAACAAATGTAGGTTTTAATCAAATACAAAATGCAACAGTGGCAAATCTTAATAAAGCAGTAGATGCTATTTGGCATGGAACTAACTATTCAGTAGTAGGATCTGGTGTAGTAGGTGGAATACTACTTTCTGCATTTACTAGTTTGTTATCAAAAACTGGTGCTGTTATTTTAGCTATCGTTTTCATAGTACTTGGAATAACAATTTTTACTGGATTCTCAATTATAGATATTCTTAAAGAAGGCTATGAAAAAGGAAAAGAAAATATCAAGACTAAGAAAGAAGAGAGAAAGAAAGCTAAAGAAGAAGAAAAGGATGATATTGTTCACAATCCTGATTTCGATAAAAACAAACCTGTTAAAATTAATAACAATATGGCAGAAGAGGAAGAAGAAACTCCTAAACTTGTCGTATCAAGTGTAGATGAACTTAAGAAGATGCAAGATGAAGTCAAGAAAGATAGTATTGAAGACTTTCTTAATGATGACACTGGAGCAACTTCAACAATCAATAAGCCACAACAACCTCAAAGAAAATATATATTACCAACACTTGATTTACTTAATAAACCACAAAAGAAAAAGATGGATGATAATACTGCTCAAATTGAGAGAAATATCGAAATACTTCAAAATACATTACGTGACTTTGGAATAATAGGACACGTTGTAGAAGTTAACTCAGGACCAGCAGTTACACAATATGAACTTGAAGTACAAACAGGTACTAGATTAAGTAAATTATTAAGTATCAATAAAGAATTATCACTTGCTCTTGCTAAGAAAGATGTCAGAATTGAAGCACCTATTCCAGGAAAGAGTACAGTTGGTATAGAAATACCTAATGATTCTATTGCAGCTGTTTCATTAAGAGAAATACTTCAAGATGTACCACAAAATAAAGTTAATAGTAAATTACTTGTAGGACTTGGTAAAAATATCATGGGTAAGAGTAGATTCTGTGAGATAGATAAGACACCACACCTTTTAGTAGCAGGAGCTACTGGATCAGGTAAATCAGTATGTATTAACTGTATTATTACATCTATCTTGATGAGAACTAAACCTGATGAGGTTAAATTAGTACTTGTCGATCCAAAGAAAGTAGAATTATCTAACTATAATGGAGTACCACACTTACTAATGCCAGTAGTTAACGACCCTAAGAAAGCAAGTGTAGCTCTTCAAAAAATAGTTCATGAAATGGAATTAAGATACGATGAATTTAGTCGTAAGAATGTTAAAAAGATTTCTGATTACAACGAATGGGTTGAAAATGAAAATAAAGTAAGAAGCGATGAAGACAAGATTCAAAAGATGCCTTACATAGTTGTTATTATCGATGAGCTTGCCGACTTAATGTTAGTTGCTTCTAAAGAAGTTGAAGATTCAATAATGAGAATTACACAAATGGCACGTGCTGCAGGAATACATTTAATTATTGCAACACAAAGACCAAGTGTAGATGTTATCACTGGAGTTGTTAAATCTAACATTCCATCACGTATTTCATTTGCTGTATCAAGTCAGATTGACTCTAGAACAATACTTGATATGACAGGAGCAGAAAAACTATTAGGAAAAGGAGATATGTTATTCCTACCTATGGGTGAAGGTGCACCAGAACGTATTCAAGGTGCTTATGTTTCAGATGAAGAAATTCAAAGAATTATCGATTATACAGTTAAGCAACAAATAGCACAGTATGATGAACAATGGACTAACCTTGATGCTGCTAAAGAACAAGGTAATGCCGGAGGACATGCTGGCGATGGTAGTGAAGATGATGACGATGATGATTTATACAACGATGTAGTTGAATTTGTTATTACTAGTGGTAAAGCTAGTGCATCATTATTACAAAGAAGATTTAAGATTGGCTATAATAGAGCGGCAAGACTTGTTGATCTTCTTGAAGAAAGAGGTATTATTGGACCTCAAAATGGATCTAAACCAAGAGAAGTTCTTGTAAAAATAGATGACAATGGTAGCGAAGAAGAGTAAGAAAGGAAAGTGATATAATGGCTACACCACATATCAATGCACCTGAAGGAAGCATTGCAAAAATAGTATTAATGCCTGGAGATCCTCTAAGAGCAAAATACATAGCAGATAATTTTTTAACTGACGTTAAACTTGTAAATGATGTTAGAGGTATGACAGCATATACAGGTAAATATAAAGGAAAAGAAATATCAGTATTTCCTCATGGAATGGGAATACCTAGTTGTGGAATATATTTCTATGAATTATTTAAATTTTATGGAGTAGAGAAAATAATAAGAATTGGTACTTGTGGTTCTAATAACAGAGATGTTAAAATATTAGATGTGCTTCTAGCAAACAGTGCATACACATTAAGTACATTCCCTAAATTATTTGATGGAACAGAAGACCATGAATTTGCTGCTTCAGTAGATATTAATAATAAGCTAATTGAGGCTGCTAATGAGAATAATATTCCAATCAAAGCTGGAAAGATATTAACTAGTGATGTATTTGATGTATATGTAGAAGATCATGACAAATTCTTAAGAAACTTCCCAGACTATGAAAGTTTCATTGGAGTTGAAATGGAAAGCGCTGGATTATTCTATTTAGCTAAATTATTAAATAAAGAAGCTGCATGTGTATTAACAGTAGTTGATTCACATTACGATGATAGAATAGTAACAAGTGAAGATAGACAAACATCTTTAAATCAAATGATTACAGTTGCACTTGAAGGAGCATTAAAACTATAGACTAGAAGATGGTGATATTAATGAACACTAAAATTATTAACATAAATAATATTAATATTCATATGATTGAAAACAAAAACTTTAAGACTACTAGAATGGAAGCTAGACTTATTTTAGATGTGAATAAAAAAGAAGTTCCTCTTTTGGAACTTCTTTCTAATGCTTTAATTTATACTTCTAAAAATTATAAAACTAGAAAAGATTTTGTTAATCATCAAAAAGATTTATATGACACTTTATTAATAGCGGGTATTCAAGAAGAAGGAAATAGAACATCTCTTGAAGTAGCAATGGCATTTTTAGCAGATAAATATTCTTATGATGGCCTTCTTAAAGATGAAATAAAGAACTTATATGAAGTATTATATAATCCTAATATAGATAATAATTCTTATGATGAGGATACATATAATGCAGTATTCCGTAATTATAAAGCATATATAGAATCTCTAAAAGAAGATAAGTCTAAATATTCTAGATTAAGATTAGATGAGATTATAAATGAAGATAATACTAACTATATATCTAAATTAGATAAAGAATACTACGATAGAATAATTAATTCTACTAGAGAAGAATTAGCTAGTATTTATAATACAGTTATTATTAATTCTAAACTTGATATAGTAGTTCTTGGAGATATAGATGTAGATAAGACAGAAAAACTATTTAAAGAAATATTTAAAGATAGTAAATGTAAAAAATTAGATATTGATCCAATAAAGAATTATGAAGTAAATAAGAAAATTGTAACTAGATTTGAACAAGATAAATCTAGTCAATCTAAACTTGATATAGCATGCGTTATAGATAAAGATTTAACTAAGTATCAAAAAGAAGTAGTACTACAAGTTTATAATATGATACTTGGAGGTTTTGCTAATTCATTATTCTTTAAAAATATAAGAGAAAAATATTCATTATGTTATTATATTTCTTCTAATGTATCTTACTATGAAAATTCTTTATATATTAGAAGTGGAATAACTAAAGAAAACTATGATAAAGTAGTTGATTTAATTAAAAAAGAAATGAAGAAACTAGTTAAAGGAGACATTCCTAAAGGTTTACTTGAAGATGCTAAGAAGTCTTATATTACAGCACTTACTATAGCAATGGATTATCCTTCTTCACTTGTTAATAACTACTATGATAATCAAATAGATAATATTAGTTTATTTAAAGATAGAATAGAAGAGATTAATAAAGTTACTATAGATGATATTAAAGAAGTAGCAAATAAAATAAAGATGAATACAATATTCTTGTTTGGTGGTGATTCTAAATGATAAAAGAGTATAGTGGAACAGGAGCGAACATAAGAAAAGAAGTATTACCATCAGGATTAACAGTATACTTTTTACCATTCGATAATAGAAGTAATTTCTATTTTGATTACATGACTAAATATGGATCACTTATAAATACATTTAAGACAGAGAATGAAAAAAGATTTAAGAAAGAACCATATGGTATAGCTCACTTCTTAGAGCATAAACTTTTTGAACAAGAAGATGGAGAAGATCCATTCCAAGTATTTTCTAAATACGGAATAGATTGTAATGCTGCTACTGGATATAAATCTACTTGTTACTATATAGACGGTACTTCTAATCAAAAAGAAGGGTTAGATTTCTTAATTAAATATGTTAATACTCCATATTTTACTGATAAAAATGTAGAAAAAGAAAAAGGTATTATCATAGAAGAGTTAAATATGTATCAAGATGATCCATATGATAAACTTATGAGAACTTCCCTAGAATCAGTATTTAAAAACTATGAAGCTAGAGTAGATATTGGAGGTACTCCTAGTACCGTTAAAAAGATAACTAAAGAAGATTTATATAGATGCTATAATGCTTTTTATAGACCTCAGAATATGTACTTATTTATTGGTGGTAATTACAATTACGATGAAATAATGCAAGTACTTAAAGATAATGAAGATATTATAGCTAATGACAATATATTTAAAGTAGAGACAAAAAGAGAAATAGAGCCATACGATGTAAATGTTAAATATAAAGAAATAGACGTTCAAGGATTAATGATACCTAAACTTCTATATTCTATTAAACAATCTATTAATGGTTATAGTATAGAAGATAAATTCTTATTTGAATTTATAATTGATTTTATATTCTATATGGCCTTTTCTGAAGCATCTAGTTTTTACGAAGAAGGTATTAAAAATGAATTATTTACTTCATTTGAATACTGTTCATCTATATTTGACGAATTCCTTCTAATAGAGCTTGCTTCTGAAAGCAAAGATCCTAAGAAGATTATTCCTATAATTAAGAAATATTATGAAGAATTAAAGATAACTGAAGAAGACTTAGAAAGATATAAGAGAGTAAGAATATCTAAAGAAGTAAAAAGATTTGATTATGTCGTATCGAGTATGAATAGAATTAAGAATGATATACTTGATTATGGAGATGTTTTATATAATAAAATTGATTTAATTAAAGGCATAACATTAAAACAAGTAAATAAGGTTAAAAAGAACATCGATTTTGATAACGTTTCAATAGTAGTAGGAAATGTTAAGAGTAAGTAAAATTACTCTTTTTTTAGTTTAAGATTGTGATATAATATTATATAGAATAGGGTGACTTGTGATATGGAAGAAAATACAATTGGAAAAATACTAGATATTGAAGGAAATATGGTGTTAGTTAAGATAGATCCTAGTTTCTTAACACATGGTAACTTAATGAACATTCATACTATATTCGATGATGGTAAAACTAAACTAGTAGGAGAAATAATCGGAGTATCATCTGACGAGTTAAAGATAGGTGTAGTAGGAGAAATAGAAGGAGATCGTTTTATCCCTGGTATTACTTTGAAACCTTCATTTACTTCTAATATTAGAATAATTAGTAGTGAAGAATTAAAACTTATATTAGGTGATCAAGAACCTACTGATGATTCAATTGCATTAGGTATCTCAAGTGTATATCATGGATATAAGATAAATGTAGGAGTTAATGATTTCTTTAGTAATCACTTTTCTATACTTGGTAATACAGGTAGTGGTAAATCAAGTACATTCTCAAGAATCATTCAAAACGTATTTACTACAAGTAAATACTTACCAGTAAATGCTAATATATTTATATTTGATGCATATGGAGAATATAAACATGCATTTGAATTTTTACATTCATTTAATGAGCAACTTAATTTTAAAAGTTATACGACTAATACAACTTATCCTGATTCACCAATACTTAGAATTCCATTATGGTTATTAGATGTAGATGATATAGCTCTTTTATTAGGTGCTAGTTCAGCAAGTCAATTACCTATAATAGAAAAAGCTTTAAAACTTGTTCCAATACTTAAAGGAGTAGGTCAAGAAGCTGAAAGAATTAAAAATGATATTATTGCAAGAGCATTATTAGATATATTAAAAAGTGGTATGGATTCAGTTAAAATAAGAGACCAAATAACTGCAGTTCTTACTACATATAATACTTCAACACTTAATCTAGATAGTATTATAAGTCAGCCAGGATACGATAGAACACTTAAACAATGTATCTTTATCGACAATACTGGAAAGATGCAAGAGATGGAACTTGTTGTTAATCACATTACATCATTTGTTATGGAAGGATTTGAAGTACCTAATCCTAGAGGTGATGTAATGTACGACCTTAAAGATTTAGAGAATGCAATCAACTTCTCACTAATCAGTGAAGGTATCTTAAAGAGCGATAGAGTATTCGATTCAGCTAACGTACTTGCAGTTAGAGCTCACAGTATGGCTAGCAGTTCAGTTTCAGAATATTTTAGTTACGACCATCTAGTTACTAAATCAGGATTTATTAGTGAATTATTAACTACTAATGAAGGAAGAAAAGCACAGTTAGTAGACTTCAATATAAACTATGTAGATGATAGACTTGCTAAAGTTATAACTAAGATTATTTCAAAGATATTATTTGAATATTCAGTTAATAGTGAATCTCGTGGAAAATTCCCATTCCATATAATAATAGAGGAAGCACATAGATACGTTCAAAACGATAAAGACGTTGATTTAATTGGATATAACATATTCGATAGAATTACTAAAGAGGGAAGAAAATATGGAGTTATACTTGGACTTATTACACAGAGACCATCAGAGTTATCTGAAACAAGTATTTCACAGTGTTCTAACTTCTTAGTTTTAAGAACATTACACCCTAGAGACTTACAATATATTAAAGAAATGGTACCTAACGTTAGTGATGAGGTACTTGCAGTACTAAAGACACTACAACCAGGAAGTGCAATTGCATTCGGTAGTGCTTTCAAAGTACCAGTTTCACTTAAGATGGTTAAACCAGACCCAGAACCTTATAGTAACAATAGTGACGTAGCTAAAATATGGTACGCATTATAAAAAAAACTTTGAAAAGTATTATAATTATGGTAAAATGATTTTAGAAAAATAATGGAGGATTATTATGGGATTTAGTTTTAAAAAATTAATAGGTGGAGAAGAAGAACCTGGAATAGATAATGAAATGGATGGAGAAGAAACTTACGGAGAAGAAACTTCTAAACCATATAATAGTGAAAAAACAATTAAACTATTAGAACCAAGAGCATATTCTGAAAGCCAACAAATCGCAGACTATCTTAAAAAGAAAACATCAGTAATTGTTAATCTTAAGAGAGTTACTCCTGATCAAGGAAAGAGAATAGTAGACTTCTTAAGTGGTACTTTATATGCTATCGAAGGAGATCTTCAAAAATTAGGTGGAGGAATTTTCCTATGTACTCCACATGGTATGAACGTTGATGGTATTTTTACAGATGATAAAGATAAAGGTGCTAAGAATACTGGAAATGGAAACAAGCCTAAAGAAGAAGAGGACGACGAGTTTAATTTTTAATTAATAAATAAAGGGTAAAAGAAAGAAGGTGACATTGTGGAAAAATTTAAAATTGAAGATAAGGGTTATTCCGTTTCAGAAGTAAATAAATTTGTAAGCGATGTCATTGAGCAAACTGAGTCTATGCTAAACAAGATGAAAGCACAAAAAGAAGAAATAGATAGACTTAATAAAGAACTTGTTAAATATACTAGCATTGAAAAGAATCTTCAAGATGCACTATATAAGAGTGAAGAACAAGCTCAAAATATTAGAAAGAGTGCTTATGAAGAAAAAGAAAACATCATTAATGATGCTAGACTTAATGCTTCAAGAATAGTAAACGATGCTTTATTAAGAGCTGAAAAAGCTGAAATTAAAGCAGATACTCTTGAAAGAAATGTAAGAATATTTAAGAAGAAAATGAAATCTATTATTGAACAACAATTAGCAGTAGTAGATGAAATAGAAGAACTAAAAATTAGCGAATAAAAAGAATAACAATTAAAAGAAAAAGGGAAGTGAGTGATATTGATATATACTCACTTTTTATATACTACAGGAGATTTTATGAGATATTATTATATAAATTATAAAGATTTAGTTTTAGGACAAGGAAGAAAACTAGAAAAGTTAAACGATGCATCAGATAAGATAATTATTAATGAGATAGGACCTGATTATCATGTATTAATATATCAAAATGGAGCATTTGAAAAAGAGAAGAGAGTATTAGGTTTTTATGAATTAGCAGAATTCTTATCAGAGAATAAACTAAATACATACTTTGTTGGATGCAATAGAGAAAGAGCAAGATTAGTAGTAGATACTTCTAAAAAAGGAGACTTCCAAACTACTGGAAAGATTCTAGAAAAAGGTCCAGAAAAGATATTTGCTGTACATAATGGTAAAGTTCTTAGAACAGAAGTATATGTAGATAGAGAAGCAGTTAAAGAAGCGATTCTTGAAGCATATCAAAGAGATGTAATGGATCCAGATGATAAAATAATGAGAAAATCTCTATCAGAGTTTTTAAAAAATGAAGAAGCATTCGAAGTATATCATCTTCCTTTTATAGAAAGCAATGGAAAACTAGTAATACCAAGGTATAGTTATATAGATATTAATGATACTTTATTCTATGCACTTAGTGGTATTTATCATAAAAAGGGAGATAAGATTAATTTATCTAATCAAGAATTATGGAATTTATATTTTGGACTTGATTCTAAAGATAGAGACATAATAGAAAAAGTATTAGATAATGTAGAAGTTAAAATAGATCACGAATACAGTTTAGATGACTTTCAAAAGTCACTTGAATTTATGGAAACATATCAACATAATGAATGTGAATATAGATTAGGATTAAAGAATGCTAAAAGAACTTTAGAAACAGCACAAGATAATGAAGTGTTATTTAATGATATGTATCTAATTAAAGAACCAGTAATACCAGTATTAAAAAAAGGACCTAAAGAGTAGGTCCTTTTAATATTTAAATATAAACAAAAAAATACTTACCAATGTAAGTATAATTATGCATCAACTTTTTCTGCTTTTCTAAGTGTTCTAGCTTCCTTAGCGCTGATTCTTACTCTAGTTCCATCTTCTAGTCTTACTACTTGTAAGTTTAAAGCTTGAGATGAATTAGTAGTATTTAAAGCATGAGAACGAATTCTTTTTCTAAGATTTGGTTTTCTACTTGTTATATTAATTGCCATGTTAGAAACCTCCTTCACATATAAATTAACTTGCTTATTAACTTTATCATAAAAATAATTATTAGTCAATGATTTTATGCTTCAACATGTTATAATATAGTTAAAGGAGGTAGAAATTATGTATACACCATTATTTGTTAAGAGTAACTATAGTTTTTTAAAAAGCTTAATTAAAATTGATGACTTAATAAAAAAATGTCTTGATAATGATATTAAATCAGTAGCACTTACAGATGAAAACATGATTTCTACTATGATGTTCTTTAAGAAATGCAAAGAAAATAATATTAAACCAATAATAGGGTTATCCACAATATATAAAGATAAATATATTAATTTATATGCTAAAAACTATGATGGATATAAATATTTAATAAGAGTTAATTTAAATAAAAAGATAGATTATGATGAGCTTAAAGAAAATAAAGATAATATAGTTATTATCGTTCCTTTTGCATCTATAGAACTATATAATGAACTAAGTGTACTTGATGCGTATCTAGGAATAGGAAGTAAAGAAGAAGAGAAAGAGGGAGAGAAGTTAACTAAGAACATAGTGTTCTCAAATGAAATATTATATTTAAATAAGAGTGATTCTAATTATTATAAGTATGCAATAATGCTTAAGAATAAGAAAAATATTAGAGATGATATAGAATTTATAGATAATAATAATTATCTTATGAAATTAGAAGACATAGATGTTAAGAAAGAATATATAGATAATACTAATAAGATAGCATCTATCTGTGATGTTGATATAGAAAATCATGAAAGATTAATACCAGAATACGATAATAAACAAAATGTATCTAGTGATGAATATTTAAAGAAATTAAGTATAACTGGTTTAAGCATTAGACTTGATAATAATGTAACTGATAAGTATAAGAATAGACTTTTATATGAGTTAGATGTAATTAAGAAGATGGGATTTAGTGATTACTTCTTAATCGTATATGACTATATTAGATATGCAAAAAAGAAGAATATATTAATTGGTCCAGGAAGAGGTAGTGCAGGAGGAAGTTTAGTTGCATACTCACTAGGTATTATCGATTTTGATCCAATGAAATATGATTTGCTATTCGAAAGATTTTTAAATCCAGCAAGAGTAACTATGCCCGATATCGATGTGGACTTCCCTGATGAATATAGAGATGAAGTTAAAGAATACGTTAAGGAAAAATATGGTGAAAAGAAAGTTGCTGGAGTAATAGCAGTTGGTTCTTTAAAAGCTAAAGCTGTTCTAGATGACGTAGGTAAAGTACTTTTAATTGAACAAGATAAAGTATCCAGATTAAAAGCATTTATTACTAAGCCTAAAGATAAATTAAAAGATATATATAAAAACAATGAAGACTTTAGAAATATAGTAGATAATGATGAAAGACTAACTAAATTATATAAAGTATCTTTAATGTTTGAAGACTTTCCTAGAAATACGACAGTGCATGCATCAGGTGTAATTATATCTAAGAAAGACTTAGATGAAGTAATACCACTAGAGTATGAAGATAATAAATTAATTAGTTCATTTGAAGGTGGTTATCTTGAAGATCTAGGACTACTTAAGATGGACTTCTTAGGTAATGCTAATCTAACTATGATAATGAATATCATGAAGAAGATTAAAGAAGAAGAAAATATAGATATAGACTTCTTAAATATTCCACTTGATGATAAAGAAACATTAAGATGTTTCTATGATGTAGATACTAATGGAATATTCCAGTTCGATAGCGATGTTATGAAAAACTTACTATCTAGATTAAAGGTAGAATCATTCGATGATATAGTAGCAGCTATTTCTCTTGTTAGACCAGGACCAGATACTAATACATATATCGATAGAAGAAATAAAAATACTAAGATAAACTATATCAACAAAGATGTTGAAAGAGTTCTATCTAGTACTTATGGAGTATTAGTATACCAAGAACAAGTTATGGAAATTGCTAGATGTATCGGTGGATTCACAATGAGTGAAGCTGATAATCTAAGAAGAGCAATGAGTAAGAAAAAGAAAGATGTACTATCTAGCTGGGAAGAGAAGTTCATAGATGGTGGACTTAAAAATGGTTATGACTACGAATATGTTAAGAAGATGTATGATGATATACTTGCATTCTCTGAATATGGATTTAATAAATCACATGCAGTAGCATACGCAGTAATTGCTTACAAGATGGCATATTTTAAAGTACATTATTCTAAATATTTCTATTTATGCTTACTATCTATGATAATAGGTGAAGAAAAAGAAACTAGCTCAATTATCAAAGAAGCAAAGAAAAAAGGAGTAGAGTTCCTTTTACCAGATATAAATAAGAGTAAAGAAGTATTTACTGTAGAAGGAAACTCTATAAGATTTCCTCTATCTAATATAAAGAATATTGGAGTTAATACTGCTATAGAAATTATTAAAATAAGAGGTGAAGGATTTACTGATATATATGATGCCTTCATTAAATTAAATGAAGCTGGTATAAATAAAAAAGTTCTTGAAAGTTTAATATATGCTGGAGCTTTTTCTAGCTTTGGATATAACAAGAATACTATTATCAGTAATCTAGATAATCTACTTACTTACGCATTTATTGCTAAAGGAATAGAAAGTAATATTATCGAGCATCCAGAAATAGAAATAAAAGAAGAATTCGATAAGAATACTTTAATGAATTATGAAAAAAATTTATTTGGATTTTATCTAACTCATCATCCAGTAACACTATATAAAGATAAATATAAAATAATAGATTTAAATAAGATTAAAAACTACTTTGGTAAGACTATTGATACTCTAATACTTGTAGATAAGATTAAGACTCATAGAGATAAGAATAACAACTTAATGGCATTTATTACAGGTAGTGATGAAACTGATGAAATTGAATACATATTCTTCTCTAGTGTATTTAGTACTATAGATACTGTTAAAAGAGGAGATATATTACTTGTAAGAGGAAAAGTAGAGAAGAAAACAAATTATCAAATAGTTGCGGAAAAAAGCAAAATTGTATCTTAATTTATTTAATAAACAATAAAGATATGATAATATAATTATTAAGGATTAAGTGGTGATAATATGAATGTTGAATTTGTAACGAATGATTATTTACTAGCATGGAACCTTCTATTTAGGCCTTCTATTTCTGAAGAGATTCAAAAGTTAAAAGAGAGACTTTGGAAGAACTATCCAGAATTATATATGAAGCTTGAGAAGGAAAATGTAGAAATTCTTAAATATACTAAAGATTTCATTCCAGATGATGATACTATTTATAACTATTTATTTAATAGTGATGAATTTGCTAAAGTTAAGAAAGAAACTGAAAAGTATAGACAGTTCTTACTTAAAATATGGGATGAACATTCTAAAGAAATACAATCTTCTTTGAAAGAACTATTTAGATTTAAAGTAGAAGATACTTATCAAATCTTAGTAGTACACCCTCATATAGATAATGTTGAATATCTAAAAAAGAATCCTAAAAAGAACGTTGTCTGGGGTAAAAAAGAAGATACTGAAGACGGATTAAAAGCAATTATAAGAATACTATTTACTTTAGTTAGATATGAGATAGGAGACTATCAAGCTATAAATAGAGAAATAGTATCTGCAATTATAGATTTACTTGTAAGTAATGAGCTTTATTCTAGATTATCAGGAAAGAGTAAATACGAAGAAGGAATAAAGAAATTAAAATTATTAAAAAGACAAATATATCCTTATTGGTTAATGTATCAAGGATGCGCTACTAAAGAAGATTTAGTTAGTAGAATGATGAAAGATCAAGTAGCATTCGATATAGATAAATATACTATTGAAAAAGCATTATCCAAGGTAGATTTTTATGGATTTATAGATTTTTGTTGTAAGAATCAAAAATATATAATTAGATTACATGATTTAGAAAATATTTAGATTAAGATTATTCTTAATCTATTTTATACAGGGGGACATATGGATACCAAGATTCAAAAGATAATGAATAAAATTAATGTCTCAAATGATAGACTTTATGAGTTTAAAAACGCTAAACTCGAAAGTAATAAGGTTGACGATTTAGAAAATACTGTAGATATAAAAATCAGAAATGAAGATGATTTATCTATAGATTTTTATAATGAGTTAATCAGTAAATTTGAGGCATTTTTTGATGCAAAAATTAATCTTGATATCATAAATGAAACTAGAAATAGTACGCATTTTCAAGAACACTTTAATGATTTATTAGAAAACTATAAAGATAGTCTTCCTCTAATAGAGTTAATTAATAATAAATCTACTATAGTAGGTAATGATTTATCTATTAAAGCTGTTAATGAACTTGAAAAAGAAGAAATGGAAGATACTCTAGAAAGAGCTAAAGATGTTTTAGGAGTATATGGAACTAATTTTACATATGAGATTGAATTAGATGATGAATTAAGAGAAGAAATTAACGATAGTATTATTAATGAAGCAGATGAAATATCTAAAAAAGCATATGAAAGACCTCAAATGAAAGGTGATAGTCCATCTTTCTTTCCTAGAAGAAGAAAGAAAAATGAAGATGAAAGAACTATATATGGTAATTTGATTCCAATAGATGATGAAGTATGGAAGATTAAGTCTTTAAATGAAGAAAAAGAAGGAGTAGTTATCGAAGGAAAGATATTTGGTACTGAAGAGTTTGCTCCTCCTAATAAGAATTTTAAAATACTTACTTTAAAAGTTAGTGATGATACTGATAGTATCCTAGCTAAGATATTCTTTAGAGATGATGAATCATTTGAAAAAGCATTAAAGAAGACTAAGCCAGGTACTTATGTAAAACTTAAAGGTAATACTAAATTCGATCAGTATGCTAATGATGAATTAGTACTAAATGCATACGATATATATGAATCTGATCATAAAGATGCTAAAAGAGTAGATAATGCTCCAGTTAAAAGAGTAGAACTTCATGCTCATACTATGATGAGTCAGATGGATGGAGTTACTAAGTTAGACTTAGATAAACATACATGTGAATTAGTTACTAGAGCTATAGAGATGGGATATAGAGGAGTTGCTATAACAGATCATTCTGGATGTCAGGCATTTCCTATTGCATATGAATTAATTAGAGGTCATAACAAAGATGTTATGAAGAAATTAAAATCTAAAAAAGAAGAATTAGAAGCTCAAAAAGTAGATGAAACTAATAACGATAAGATTAGATATATAGATACACAGCTAGAAGAAGTTCAAAAAGAATTAGATAATCCACCTTTATTTAAAGGATTATATGGAACTGAATTAACTCTAGTTGATGATACTGTAGATATAGTAATAAGACCTACTAAAGATGATCTACTAGAAAGTACTTATGTTGTATTCGATACAGAGACAACTGGTTTTAATGCTGGTGGAAAAGACCAGATGATAGAGATTGGTGCTGTTAAGTTAAAAGATGGAGAAATAATAGAGAAGTTTGATGAATTAATCAATCCTGGAAGACATATACCTGATCATATTACTGAACTTACTGGTATTACTGATGAGATGGTAAAAGACAAATACGATGAAGAGTCCATTACTAAGAAATTCTTGATGTGGGTAGGAGATCTACCACTAGTTGCTCATAATGCTAAGTTTGATATTTCATTCTTAGAGATGGCTATGAAGAAATATGATTTAGGTACTCTTAAGAATACTGTAATAGATACTCTAGAACTATCTAGAACACTAGATCAAGGAGAAGCAAGACATTCTCTATCCGCAATTGTTAAAAGATATAAAGTAGAATTTGATGAAGAAGGACACCATAGAGCAGATTACGATGCTGAAGGAACAGCTAAAGTATTCCAAAAGATGATGTTAAAGCTATCTAATCAAAATATTAAGAAGATTAGTGATATAGATAAATTAGTATCTAAAGATGAGATACATAAATTTGGTAGAACATTCCATTTTAATGCTATTGCACTTAATAAAACTGGATTAAAGAATCTATTTAAAATAATAAGTTTAGCTAATACTACTTATCTATATAAGACTCCTAGAATATTAAGAAGTAAACTTAATGAATTAAGAGAGGGACTACTAATAGGTAGTGGTTGTTCACAAGGAGAAGTATTCCTTGAAGCAAGAAGTAAAGAAGGGCAAGAATTAACTAACGTAATTAATTTCTATGACTATGTAGAAGTACAACCACCTGAAGTATATTCTTATTTAATTGATACGAGTGACTTTAAAAACGAAGAAGAAATTAAAGAACATATAGAGAAAATAATAAGTGCTACTGAAGAAGCAGGTAAGATTATAGTAGCTACTGGTGATGTACACCACTTCGATAGAGAAGATAAAATCTATAGAGAGATTATTATCAATCAAAAAGTTCCAGGTGGAGGAAGACATCATTTAAATAAGAAAGAAATAACTACTATTCCTTCACAACATTTTAGAACTACTGAAGAGATGCTTGAAGACTTTAACTTCTTAGATAACTGGAAAGCATATGAAATAGTAGTTACTAATACTAATAAGATACTTGATATGTCTGAAGACATAGAAGTAATTATAGATACTGGTGGAATACCATTCTCTCCAAGAGTTAAGAGTGACGATGGAAAAAGTTATTTGGACTGCCCTAAAGTAGTTACAGAACTAGTATTTGAAAAAGCTAAAGAATGGTATGGAGATCCACTTCCATATAATATCGAAGAAAGAATAGTTAAAGAATTATATGGAGATATAGTATACAAATGCTATAGTGACCAGGTAAGAGAAGAGAATCCTACTATAAAAGAAGAGGACTTCTCAAGAGAAGTATTTGCAAGAATGCACAATACTGTTACTAGTGGTTACGATAAAGTTAAAAGTGAATTATATGATTATTTAAAGAAAAAATTATCTATAGGAAATCCCGAAGTTAGTGAAGAAGAAATTCAAAAGACATTAAAGCAAGAACTTGGAGGTATTATAGGTGGAGGATTCGATCCAATATACTTAATTGCTCAAAGACTTGTTAAACACTCTAACGATGAAGGATATCTAGTTGGATCACGTGGTTCAGTAGGATCAAGTTTCGTTGCTACGATGATGGGTATTACTGAAGTTAATCCACTTCCAGCACATTATAGATGTTTAAAATGTAAAAAGAGTGTATTTGAAGATGACGAAGGTAATAGTTTAGGAGCTACTTATTCGAGTGGATTTGATCTTCCTGATAAAGATTGTCCTAACTGTAAAATACCTATGCATAAAGATGGACAAGATATGCCATTTGCTACATTCCTTGGATTCAATGCCGATAAAGTACCAGATATAGACTTAAACTTCTCAGATTTGAACCAAGCTAGTGCTCACGAATATACTAAGGTATTATTTGGAGTAGATAACGTTTATAGAGCAGGTACTATAGGTACAGTAGCAGATAAGACAGCATATGGATTTGTTCTTGGATATTTTGAAGATAAAATTATGGAACAGATCGATATGGTATGTAAAGATGTCAATAAATCTGTAGAGGAACTTTTAGATGTAGAAAAGAAAGAAAAGATAGATAAGATTGCTAAGAAGTTTTTACTTCTTCAAGAATCTATTAGAAATGATATATCACCAAATTTAGAATCTAAATATGATGAAATTGTTAAAAGAGTTAAAGCATTTAGCAGTGTAAGAAGTGCTGAGATAGAAAGAATATCACTTGGATGTGTCGGAGTTAAGAGAACTACTGGACAGCATCCTGGAGGAATAGTTGTTGTACCTGACTATATGGATGTATCAGACTTTACACCATTCCAGTATCCAGCAGATGATCCACAAAGCGCATGGAGAACAACTCACTTCTCATACCATGCTATCGACCAAGATTTATTAAAACTAGATATTTTAGGTCACAGTGATCCAACACAGCTTAGAATGATTCAAGATTTAACTAAGACGGATATACTTAAGGTTCCAATGGATGATAAAGATACGATGAGTATATTTACGACTACTAAAGCACTTGGAGTTACTAATGAACAAATACTATGTCCTACTGGTACTCTTGGAATACCAGAGTTTGGAACACCATTTACAATAAGCATGGTAGAAGATACTAAACCAAAGACATTTGGTGAACTTATTAAGATATCTGGTTTATCTCATGGTACTGACGTATGGCTTGGTAATGCCCAAGAATTAATTAAAAATAATGTCGTACCATTTAAAGAGGTTATCGGATGTCGTGACGATATAATGGTTTACTTGATGTATCACGGAGTAGTTCCAATAAAAGCATTTAAGATAATGGAGTTTGTACGTAAAGGAAAAGCAAGTAAAGATCCAGAGACATGGAAAACTCACGTAGAGACAATGAAAGCTGCAGGAATAGAAGACTGGTTTATCGAATCATGTCACAAAATTAAATATATGTTCCCTAAAGCACATGCTGCAGCATACGTAATAAGTGCCTTTAGAATTGCTTGGTATAAAGTGCATATGCCAGTATACTTCTATGCTTCATGGCTTACTAGTAAAGCAACTGATACTGAGATAGATTCAATGCTTAAAGGATACAATGCTATAAGAGAAAAAGTTATAGAAATAACTGAAAAAGGTTTCGATGCTACTAATAAAGAATCAGGGCAACTTGAAAGCTTGAAAGTATGCTTAGAAGCAGCAGCTCGTGGTATTAAGTTCGCTAACATAGATCTAGAAAAGAGTGAAGCAACTACTTGGGGAGTACTTGACGATAAGACAGTTCTTCCACCATTCACAGCAGTAGATGGACTAGGAGATACAGTTGCTAAGGCAATAGTAGAAGAAAGAGAAAAAAGGCCATTTACATCTATTGAAGACCTACAAAAAAGAGCAAAACTTTCACAGACTCTTGTCGATAAATTAAAACGAATGAAAATACTTGATTCACTTGATGAATCAGATCAATTAACATTATTTTAGGGGGATTTAATAATGAAATATTACACTTTAGGAGATATTCTATTTGCATTTAGAGATGAATATCTAAAAGTCTATAAAGACTTAGAAGAAATAAAAGGGGAAGTAGAGTGCGTATTTCCTGATAAGAAACTATACGTAACATTATCTAAGATGCACGATAACGATCCAATGGATTTATCATTTGTACTAGATACTGGTAAAAGACATAATTCAGGTGATAGAACTCTTACTGAACAAGGTTTACTATACGATGGTAGAGAAGGTAAGTTCTATGATAAGAACTACATCTTTACAAAAGATAAAGATAAGATACTTGCATTCCTAGATAAAGTAAACAGTAGTGAATTTGGAAGAGAGTTTGCTATGTGTGAACCTGATTCATTTAAGATTAGGAATAATTATGAACTAGATAATAATTTAATCGTATGGCCTAACTTATTTGAAATGGCATCTATGGAAGAATCACAGTTATATAGAGGTATGTATTATAGACCATATGAAGATAGAGTATACTTCGAAAAAGAAGGACCATTCCAACATGTAAATGAAAAATATGTAAGGGATGTGCTAAGTGAAGAGATTCCTGAATACCTATTTAGAACATATCATAAGGACATAATTGAAAATCATGAACATAGAGATATTGGGGTAGTTAGTGGAAGACTAAACAATAAGTGTAATAGATATACTATTGAAGAAGATGGAAAAAGATTAGTTTTAAAGAGATAACTAATCTTTTTATTTGGTTTACATTACCATAATTTACCATAATTAGTACATTTTCTTTCCAAAGTTTTTTTATACACTTTAATTAAGAAAGGAAGTGGTAGATGACATTTACAGGAAAACAAAATTAATATAAAATGACCTTCTCTCACACTTACCTATAAAAGGTAAATATGATTAATAAATAAATTATAAATAAAAAAGGGACGTGATAATGAAATAGAAAACATATATTTTAAGATCAAAATTATTACACCGGTAAAAAGACTATTAATAGGCAATAAATTAATAGTCTTTTTAAATTGTAAATAAGAGTAAAATAGTATATACTATTATTTAATTGGTGATGCTTATGGATAATCAAAATACTATTAATGAAGTTAGAAGTAAAATTAATATAGTTGATTTGGTATCAGAATATGTTCCACTTACTAAAAAAGGACAATATTATTGGGGTATTTGTCCTTTTCATAATGATAAAAATCCATCTATGAGTGTAGATGAAAAAAGACAGACTTATACTTGTTGGAGTTGTCATAATAGTGGAAATGTATTTAACTTTTATGAACAGATAGAAAATGTTTCATTTAGAGAAGCACTTGCTGCTCTTGCTGATAGAGTAGGAGTTAAAGTAAATAGTGGTAAAGCTACTAAATATGTGGATAAATATGCTAAGTATTACGAAATATACGATTTAGCATCTAAGTTTTATGAACTTATGATAAATACTGAAAGTGGTAAGAAAGCAAGAGAATACCTTAAGAAAAGAGGTATTGATCAAGATACTATTAAAGAGTTTGGTATCGGATTATCACTTGATGATAAAGATAGATTAATTAAATATTTTAAAGAGAAAAAAGTGGATATAAATACGCTTAATGATTTGGGACTAGCTAATAATAATATAGATACTTTTATCAATAGAATTATCTTTCCATTAGACGATAGAAACGGAAGAATAGTAGGATTCTCAGGAAGAATATACGATGATACTAATATGGCAAAGTATATGAATACTAAAGAGACTCCTATATTTAGAAAGGGATCTTGTCTATATCACTATAATGCTTCTAAAGAACATGTTAGAATGAAGAAGTATGTTATAGTAATGGAAGGATTCATGGACGTAATAAGAGCAAGTACTATAGGTATTAAGAATACTGTTGCTCTTATGGGAACTGCTCTTACTGAAGAGCAAATATTATTAATTAAGAAACTTTCTAGTACAGTATATCTATGTCTAGATGGAGATACTCCTGGACTTACTGCTGATTTACATAATGGAGAGCTACTTGAAAAGGCAGGACTTACAGTTAAAGTTGTAAATCTATCTGACGATGAAGACCCTGATAGTTACATATTAAAAAATGGTAAAGAGAAGTTTGAAGCACTAATAGAAGGAGCACTTAACTACAGTGATTTTAGAATTGAAAGACTAAGAGTTGGTATTAATTTTAATAGTGATGTAGAGCTATCAAAATATGTAAATAATGTACTCAAAGAAATAGTAAATATAGATGATGAAATAAGAAGAGAAATTATACTTAAAAAACTTGCAACAGAGACATATTTGAGTTATAATACACTAGAAAAAAAGTTGTTGGAGTTAGCGGGTAAAGAGAAAAAAGTAGATACTATAGAAGTAAAAAGAGAAGATAAAAGAAGAAATAAATATGAGAGAGCTTCTTTAGAATTCCTATATTATATGCTTATCAATGAGAGAGCTATAAGAATATACGATAGTAAGAAGTTATATTTTATTAATTCTGATCTTAGAGCTTTAGCCGGTGAGATTAGTTACTACTACCATAATTATGGAAATATTGTAATAGCTGACTTCTACACATATTTAAACGATAAGAAAGAATTGTTAACATCATTCGAAGAGATTATAAATTTAAATCTTAACGAAGAAGTAAGTGATGAAACTCTTAGTGAGTATTCTAAAGTTATCAGTGACTACAGTGTAAGGCAAGAGATTAAACGCCTTGAAGAAGACTTAAAGAAAGAGCCTGATGAACTTGAGAAAGCTAAGATAGCAGAAAGAATAAGGATGTTAAGAATTGGGGGAGAAGCAAATGACTGAAGTAAAGTCCACAATTGAAGATAAGAAGAAAAAATTAGTTGAAGCAGGTAAAAAAGATGGTTACATCACATATGAAATGCTTGCTAATGAATTAAAAGGGCTAGATGTTGATAGTGATTCACTAGATGATTTATATAACACACTTGTTGAAAACAACATCGAAGTTATAAGTGAAACTGCAGATAATTCAATAGATGATGAAAATCCAGAGGATTTAATTGTAGAAGACTTAACAATGTCTAAGGACATTAAGATTAATGATCCAGTAAGAATGTATCTTAAAGAGATAGGTAGAATAAACCTTCTTACTACAGATGAAGAATTTGAGTTTGCTCAAAGAGCTGTAGAAGGTGATGAGTATGCTAAGAAGATGCTTGCTGAATCAAACCTAAGACTTGTTGTAAGTATTGCTAAAAGATATGTTGGTCGTGGAATGTTATTCTTAGACTTAATCCAAGAAGGTAACATAGGGCTTATGAAAGCAGTAGATAAGTTTGATCCAACTAAAGGATATAAATTTTCTACATATGCTACATGGTGGATTAGACAAGCAATAACAAGAGCAATCGCTGACCAAGCTAGAACAATAAGAGTTCCAGTACATATGGTTGAAACAATAAACAAATTAGCAAGAGTTCAAAGACAATTAACTCAAGAATTAAATAGAGAACCAACAGAAGAAGAACTTGCTAAGAAATTAAATATAAGTGTTGAAAAAGTAAGAGAAGTTTATAAGATCAGTCAAGATCCAGTATCTCTTGAAACACCAATAGGTGAAGAAGATGATTCACATCTAGGAGACTTCGTACCAGATGAGAGAACAATGTCACCTGAAGATTATGCAACAGCAGAAATGCTTAAAGAAGAATTAGCTAGTGTTTTAAAGACATTAACTGAAAGAGAAGAAAAAGTATTAAGACTTAGATTTGGACTTGATGATGGACAATGCAGAACACTAGAAGAAGTTGGACAAATCTTTGGTGTTACTCGTGAAAGAATAAGACAGATTGAAGCTAAAGCTTTAAGAAAACTTAGACATCCATCTAGATCTAGAAAATTAAAGGATTTCTTAATTGATTAATATCAATAATAGATTAAAAAAATTAGGGGACATGATTATAGAGGGAAACAGCCAAGGAATAATAGATGTTGGTTGTGATCATGCACTACTTGATATTTATTTATATGAAAAAAATAATACTCTTAAGTTAGTAGCATCAGACCTTAGACGTGACCCACTTATTAAAGCTAAAGAGAATATTGAAAAATATTCTTTTTCTAATAATATTAAAATTAAACTCTCTTATGGAATAGATAATCTAGAAGACTATATAGATACAGTAGTTATATCAGGTATGGGAACAGATACTATAATAGAAATTCTTGATAAAGGAAAAGATTACTTAGATCAAGTGGATAGGTTAGTATTATCATCAAATAATAAGTATTATGATCTTAGAAAATACGTAACTAGTATTGGTTATGTTATAAATAAAGAAGAGATTGTATATGAAGATGGTAAATATTATACAACTATAGATTTTATTAAAGGAAATAAAAAATATAATTATGAAGAATTATATTTTGGGCCATACTTACTTAATAATAAGAATAAAGAATTTATAGATTATTACACATTTATTAAAAATAAAAAAGAAGATGTATTAAATAAAATACCTAATACAGAAGAAAAAGAAAAATTAATAAAAGAGATAGACATGATAGCTAGTAAATTATAATTTACTAGCTTTTTACATTTATTAATAATAAATAATCTAGTTAATATTATTATCTAGTGTTATAATTATTATATTAGGAGGCTTGTATGAATAAGAAGGGTTTCACATTAATTGAGCTTATTGCAGTCATAGTTATCATGGGTATGCTTCTTATGATAGTATTACCAGCTACTGGAAGAATAATGGCTACTAATGATAAAAGAGAATATGACGAGTATTATAAATTAGTTAAATATGCAGCACTTAAATATGCTAGAGGAAGAGCAAATGATTTAGGTGGTGTATCTGCTTCTGGATGTACAGAGAAAACAGGTAATGGCACTTCAGGTATTACAATAGATACTCTTGTAAATGAAGGATTATTAAAGAAATTTGAAAAGAGTGGTGAAAATGTAGAGTGTTTTACTCCATCTACCCTTAAATATGCCCCAGGTGTAGGAAGTGCACAAAATGCTAAAGCAATGTTAGACAATAGAGATCCAGGAGATTTCTATGATATTAGAATTGTTAATAAAAAGGGAACTATAACTGTATATCATAGTATGGTTTGTGTTAGAAACGGAAGAGTAACATATAAAAAATTAGTTGAAAAAGATGGTAGTGCATGTGTTGCATATGAACCAGCTAGTTCTGATGACTTATATAAATCTTTACTAACTAGTGGAAAGTTAGAATCAGCAGTTAATGGAGTTAGATTTATTAAATCAGATAATAACTATATTAAATATTCTGGAAGACTATGGCGAATTGTAAGTGTTAATGAAAATAATAAAACTGTAAAAGCAGTTCTTAACGATGTTGCAACATATATAAATTATGATGAAACTACTAGTTCAGCATACAAAAATAGTAATGCTGAGACATGGATTGCCAGTACATTTAGAGAGACACTTAATAATCCAACAGTATTCTTATTTACTAATAAGTGGAATTATGGAAGTGTAGCAAATGGAAATGCTCCAGCAACAGATAGTGCTTCAACTACATTCCAAAATTCTATAGGTCTTCTAGATTTATATGAATTTACTAAAACTAAAACATATATACCTTCACCTAATAATGTAGAATATTTCTTATTATCTCAAAAAGATGACACAAATGTGTGGTATGTTAAGGGTGATAATACTGCAGCAACTACTGGTGCAAATACTTTTAAAGGAGTAAGACCAGTGATAGTATTTAGACCAGGCGTAGCATACAATAGAGGTGGAAATGGTAAAGCAGATAACCCATATGAGATTATCGGAGAAAAAATTGGTGTATCTGGTGAACTTCTTAAAACTAGATATGTAGGAGAATATGTTAATTTTAGTGGAAAAGCATTTAGAATAATTTCAATTTCTGATGATGGAATTAAAATAATGAGTACTGCTTATTCATTATCTTCACAGTTCGATAATACAAATATATATAAGTTTAGTACAGGTGCTTTAATAGGAATAAGCGAACGTACTGGTTTCTATAATGGATTAAGTAATACTAATAAATCACTTATAAAGAGAGTAGATTATTGTACATCTAAGTATATTAATACTACTAAATATGTTAAGACATGTGCTTCTAGAGATAAGAGAGCTGAAGATTTTACAATACCTACAATTGGAGAGATGTATACTGTACCATATGGAACAGACAGTTATTGGACAACTTCAGTAGAAATAGAAAGAGATACTGACCCAACAGTACAACTTATGACTTCTAGTGGACCAGTAGGAACTAATATTAGAGGTTCTGGAAAGATATATCCAGTAGTACTTCTTAGACCTACTGTAAAGATAAGTGGAACTGATGGTAATGGAACAGCTTCTAAACCATACGGATTATCATTATAATAATAAAAAGTATTTATCTAGTATAAATACTTTTTTTAATAAAAACATTTACAAAAAGTAAAAGAAAGACTATAATCTAGGTAATTGCAAGGAAGTTGAGGAGTAATATTTAACTACTTTATAGAGAGCTAATATATGGTGAAAATTAGTAAGTAATAAATATGAAGGTAGCAATGGAGCATAATTCTTAAGTAAATAGAGAATTACGTTAATCAGCGTTATTGATAATGAAGAGTATAGAGAAATCTATAAATTAAGGTGGTACCGCGGGTAAACTCGTCCTTTATAAGTATTAAAGGAGCGAGTTTTTTTATGAATAAAAAGGATTATGAGTTAGTAGAAGAAGAGTTTAACAAGTATTATGAAAACTATAAAGACTTGTCTTCTAATATTATACTTAAATATAGACATTCATTTAATGTAGCTGGTTATATGTATGATTTAGCTGATAGATTAAATATGAGCGATGAAGATAAATATTTAGCTAAGTCTATAGGATTATTACATGATCTTGGAAGATTTGAACAATTAAAAAGATATAATTCATTCGATGATAAATATTTAGATCATGCAGAGTTTGCAGTAGATTATTTATTTAATCAAACTCATATAAGAAATTTTGTACGAGTCGATACTTACGACAGTATTATTAAAGAAGCAATTGGCAATCATAGCAAATATGAAATTAGAGATGGATTGAACGAAAGAGAACTATTATTTGCTGAAATGATAAGAGATATGGATAAACTTGATATATATTTTCAAATTGCAACTATGTTTAATGCTAAGTTTATAGATAAACCTACTGATATAGTAGTAGACACATTCTTTAATGGAGAATGTGTTAAAAACGAAGATAAAAAGACTAAAAGTGATTCAGTAATAACAGAGTTTGCACTTTTAAATGACATCAACTTTGATGAAACATATGAAATGTTAAGAGAGACTGATAACTTTGGTCTATATGCCTCATCAGTAGAAGTATCAGATGAAAATGAAGAACTATTTAGAAAGATGGTTGAAAGAGGAAATAACATAATAGATAGGGGGATTTAATATGTTAGGAAAAGAAGAATATTTAGATGCTTTATATAGCCAGTATATGAGTGCTAGAGGATTTAAAGCAGTAAGTAAAAAAGATAAATATATAAGAGAAGATTTAGATGGATATTTTGAAGAACTTGCTAAAGAGAAAGGTCATTATTTAGAGCTTCTTAGAACATTAGATGTCAATTATAATGATGAGCATACTATCGAAGTAGGTAAAGGTAATATAGATTCAGTAGTAACTGATTATAATGCTTCTATTGTTACTCCATATGAAGGAGTATTCGAAGAAAGAAAAGCTCCTATCTATGTAGGTAAATATGCTGTTATAGATGGAGAAATAATGATGGCTACTAATAAAGATTCAAAGATACAATCATTTGAAGAATTACCTATAACTGGTGGAAGAATATATATTACTCATAATATGTATGAACCTAAATGTATTAAAAACTGGTTAGATTTAGTAAGAAGAGATGACGTAGTAATCGGAGTCTTTGGAAACATTCTAGATAAAGATATGGACTATAAGATAGGTCATGTTAGAAATATTGCATCTATTCTTGATAATTGTACTTATAATTTAGGTACTATAGATGGACATTATTTTGCAGCAGTAAGAGCAAGACAAGATGAAAAAATATTAAAGGAAACCTTAGAAAGGATAAATTATAATGGAAGAGTTAGATAAGAAATACAACCATGAAGAGGTTGAAAAAAATAAATATGATAAATGGTTAAAGAAAGATTATTTTAGATGTGATCCAAATAGTAAGAAGAAACCATATACTATTGTCTTACCACCTCCTAACGTTACTGGAGTGCTTCACTTAGGTCATGCCTGGGATGTTACTCTACAAGATATAGTAATTCGTTATAAGAAGATGGAAGGTTATGATACTTTATGGCTTCCAGGAATGGATCATGCAGCTATTGCTACTGAAGCAAAAGTTGTTAAAAGATTAAAAGATAAAGGTATTAATAAATACGAGTATGGAAGAGAAAAATTCTTAGATGCATGTTGGGATTGGACTCATGAACATGGAGATATAATTCGTAAACAATGGGCTATTCTAGGAGTTAGTTTAGATTATTCTAAAGAGAGATTTACACTAGATGAAGGACTTCAAGAAGCAGTTAAAAAAGTATTCGTAGATTACTATAATGAAGGATTAATTTATAGAGGAGAAAAAATAATTAACTGGGACCCTGAAGCTAAGACAGCTCTATCTAATGAAGAGGTTATATATAGTGAAGAGAAGAGTGCATTCTATCACTTAAAATATAAACTTGAAGATAGTGAAGACTATATCGATGTAGCTACTACTAGACCAGAAACTCTATTTGGAGATACTGCAGTAGCAGTTAATGAAGAAGATGAAAGATACAAGAAGTATGTTGGTAAGAATGTAATACTACCTATAGTAGGTAAGAAAATACCAGTTATTACTGATGAACATGCTGATATGACTAAAGGAACAGGAGCAGTTAAGATTACTCCAGCACATGATCCTAACGACTTTGAAGTAGGAAATAGACATAATCTAGAAAGAGTAGTATGTATCAACGATGATGCTACTATGAATGAAAACGCAGGTAAATACTGCGGAATGAGTCGTGAAAAATGTAGAGAAGAACTTCTTAAAGATCTAGAAAAAGAAGGATTACTTCTAGAAGTTGAACCACTTGTTCATGAAGTTGGACACAGTGAAAGAACTGGTGTTATGGTTGAACCAATGATTAAGAAACAATGGTTTGTTAAGATGAGACCACTTGCTGATCACGTTCTTGAAACACAAAAGAAGAAAGATGAAAAAGTTAACTTTGTACCTGCTAGATATGAAAAGATAATGAATCACTGGATGGAAATTACATATGACTGGTGTATATCTAGACAATTATGGTGGGGGCATAGAATTCCTGCTTGGTATAGAGGAGAAGAAGTATACGTTGGTATGGAACCACCTAAAGGTGAAGGTTGGGAACAAGATCCAGATGTACTTGATACATGGTTCTCTAGTGCTTTATGGCCTTTTGCAACACTAGGATGGCCTCAAACTGATGAATTAGTTAAGAGATATTATCCTAACGATGTACTTGCAACTGGATACGATATTATCCCATTCTGGGTTAATCGTATGACTTTCCAAGGAGAAAAACTTCTTGGTAAGAGACCATTCGAATACTGCTTAATTCATGGATTAATTCGTGATAAAGAAGGAAGAAAGTTCTCTAAGAGTTTAGGTAATGGAATAGATCCATTCGATATGGTTAACCTATATGGAGCAGATGCACTTAGATATTATCTTGCTACAGATGTTGCACCTGGAACAGATATGAGATTCGATGAAGAAAAGATTAAATCTACATGGAACTATATTAACAAGATATGGAATGCATCTAGATTCGTATTATCTAATATCGAAGATTTAAAAGAGATTAAACTAGAAAATTTAAAACCACAAGATAAGTGGATATTAACTAAATATGAAAAGACTGTTCATGAAGTAAAAAGATTCATGGATAAGTTTGAATTCAATAATGCGGGAGCATCTATATATGAGTTTACATGGAACTATTTCTGTGATAACTATATAGAGATGGCTAAGTTTAGTATCGATGAAGAATCTACTAAATCTACACTTTGTTATGTACTTACTGGAATACTTGAAATGTTACAACCATTTATGCCATATGTAACAGATGAAATATATGACAAGTTACCAGTTAAAGATGCAGAAGACATAATAATAGCAGAGTATCCTAAATATTCTAAGAAATATGTATTTGAAGATGAAGAAAATAGTATCGATGATGCAGTTGAATTCATCAAATCATTTAGAAATATTAAAGCAGAAAATAATATTACTAAAGATATGAAAGTATTATTCGAAACTAAAGGTGATAATGACTTAGTTATCAAGATGTTAAAGCTTCAAGATAACTTAATAGATAAACAATTAGATATTAAATCTTATACAGTATTCTCTAAGAATATTAGAGCACTTATCTTCTTTGAAAAGATAGAAACTGAAGAAGATAAAGCAGCTAAAGAAGCACAAATAAAGATGTTAAAATCTTCTATCGAAAGAAGAGAAAAACTATTATCTAATGAAAACTACGTTAATAAAGCACCTAAGAATATAGTAGATATGGATAAACAAAAACTTGAAGAAGAGAAAAAGAAATTAGAAGAGTTATTAAAATAAGCATAGCAATATGCTTATTTTTTATTATTTATTGAATTAATAATCTATATATTTTAAAATAATATATATAACTAATAATGCAGGGGGCAACTATATGAAGAACTTTATTGACAAGAAAAAGATTTATTTAATTACGTTATTAATGTCTATTTTTATATTATTTATAGTGTTTGTAAGTAATAGATTAGCACCATTTGGATCTAATACTATTGTCTATTCTGATTTAATGAGTCAGTATGAGATGTTCTTATATGAACTAGTTATTAGAATCACATCTGGTAAAAGCTTAATCTATTCTTTTTCTTCTGGACTAGGTTTTTCTTTCTTTGCTACTATAGTTAATTATTTGATGAGCCCAATAAATATAATTGCCCTTATATTTAAAGATAATAATATACATAAAGTAATGAATTTAATAGTATTTATAAAACCAGTACTAGCTTCTTTAACAATGTGTATATTTTTAAAGAACAAGTTTAAAACTGATAAATGGTTTGTATCTATTATGAGTATTTTATATGCTTTTTGTGGTTTCTTTACAGCATATTATTTCAATATTATGTGGATAGAAGCATTTATACTTTTACCACTAGTAGTATTAGGATTAGAAAAATTAATAAATAAAAAAGATACTACTTTATATGTAATATCACTTTTATTAATATTATTAACTAATTATTATGAAGCTTATATGGTATGTATATTCTTAGTATTATACTTTGTATCATATTCATATTTTAATAAGAAATTAAAGAAAGATATGGTCATTAGATTTATTAAATATTCTATATTTGCAGCACTTCTAGGAATGTTTATACTACTTCCTATGTTCATGATACTTAAGAGTACTAGTTCTTTATCTAGTTCTTTAGTTATGGATAATTATAAATATCCATTTAGTATTATTGATTTTATATCTGCACACTTTACAGGTAGTTATTCTACTAGATATTCAACTGTATATAGGGGAGTAACTGATATTGCTACTAATTCTCCTAATGTATCAGTAGGTATTATAGGTCTAGTATTATCTATTATGTTTATATTAAATAAAGAGATAGATAAGAGTATTAAGAAGACTTATTTACCATTAATAGGATTCTTCATATTATGTTTCTTTATACCATATTTAGATGTTGCTATGCATGCATTTAAAATACCTAATGATTTACCATTTAGATATTCATATATGTATAGTTTCTTACTAATAATAATATCTACTTATTCATTTATTAACTTAGATAAAATGCCTAATAAAAATAAATTAATAATATTAATATCTACTATATTGTTATCGTTATTATTAATAATAATTAATCCACTTAATATAAGAAGAATAATAGTGTTATTAAATGTATTTGTTTTATTATTTTATGCTACATCTTACTACTTATTTACGCTTAAAGATACTAGAACAGCTGGGATAATATTATTCATATTCTTTGCTATAATTGAATGTATTACTAATTTATCAGTTAATATAGTAGTTAAAACTCCAAAAGAGTTATATGATTATGAACATTTAAAAACTAATGTAGAATTAATAAATCTAGTAGATCATACTCCTTTTTATAGAATGGATAGTAAAGTAGCTCCGGCTAATACGGGATCTGTACTAGGATATAATGGAATATCTACTTATAATAGTGTATCTAATTATAATATTTCATATTTAAATAGAAAATTAGGATTAGATGGTAATGGTAGTTATTATTTTACTTATAATGGTTCTACACCTATATATAATATTTTATTTGATGTTAAATATTCAATTGGTAAACAAGATGACTTATTCTTTAATAAAATAGGTGATGTATACCAGTTTAGAAATAATAAAGGTTTAATGTTCGAAGTAAGTGAAAATATTCTTAAATGGGATCTAACTAGTGATAATCCTTTTGTAGTACAAAATGATTTAGTAAATAAATTATCTAATATAGACAATTTATTTGTTAAAGAAGAATTAAAAGAAGTATCTAAGATAAGTGATAATTATTATAAATATAAAGTAACTACTTCTAATAAATATGTATATCTTTTAACTAGTAGTAACGTATTATTTATAAAGAATAATAATAGTTTATATTATAGGGATAGTCATATATATAACAAAGATAACTCTTTAACTATAGTTAAATCTAAAGATATTAAGTATGATTCTAAATACGAAATATCTAATAGTAAAATAGTAGAAATAGAACTAGATAATAATAAAGAGTTTGAAGTATATTTTATAGATGATTCTAAAAGAGGAATAGCTGCATACAAGATGGATTATGCTAAATATAATGAATTTCAAAAGAGTATCGATAGTGTTATTGATATGTCTGGATTTACTGATACAGAACTATTAGGTGGTATTGAACTTAATAAAGATAAATCTATTATTTATACTTCTATTCCATACGATGAAGGATGGCATGTATATATAGATGGTGTAGAAGTAGATAAAGTAAAAGTAGCAAATTCTTTAATAGGAATCAAAGCAACTAAAGGATATCATACAGTATACATGAAATATGATGTTCCATATTTAGCTGAAGGATCAATTATTACGAGTGTAACTATTATTCTATATGTATTAAATAAATATTATGACATAGTATTTGAAAAAGAAGAATATGAAGAGATTAAAGAGTAATTATAAAGGAAATAGAAGATGAATAAGAAAAAGACTATATTGACAACTTTATTGTTATCTTTTTCTATAGGATTTATGATACTACTGATCGAAAGAATATATCCATTTGGAAATAACACGATGTTACTTTACGATGTTAAAGATCAGTATATTACTTTTTATACAATGTTTAGAAATATATTAATAAGTGGAAAAGATATGTTTTATAGTTTTAATATAGGATTTGGATCACCACTTATAAGTATTATTTCTTATTACTTGTTGAATCCTCTAGGAGCATTATTACTATTATTTAATAATGAAGGCATAATAAAAATAATAAGTATTTTCACAGTACTTATTATTCCTTTATTATGTAGTTTTTCTATGTCTTATTATTTAATAGATAAGAATTGCAAATATGTACCAGTTTTATCTGTACTTTATTCTTATTCAGCATATTTAGTAGTATATGTAGGTAATTTTATGTGGACAGTAGAGTTAATACTTCTTCCACTTATAACACTAGGACTTGAAAGATTAATAAAAGATAAAAAAAGTATATTATATTTTATTACTTTATTCTTAGCTTTATTAAATAACTATTATATTGGGTACATGTTATGTATTTATTCAGTTATTTATTTCACCTTGTACTTACTTATCAATAAAAGAGAAGTAGATATAAAAGGGAGCATTATAAGATTTATTAAATATTCATTGTTATCTGGATTTTTATGCTCGTTTATTTTTTTACCTATAGCTAATTATCTTTTTAATAATTCTAAAGGGATAATTAGTAATGTATTTAATGTAGAAATTCATTTTAATATATTTGAACTTATTTCTTCAATATTTACTGGATCTAAAGCAACACTAGCTCAAGGAGTAACACCTGCAACTACACCAAATATTGGAACTTCCATAATGGTACTACCTTTATTAATTATGTTTTTTATTAATAAAAAGATAGATAAAAAAGAAAAACTATTATATACATTCTTAATTATTATATATTTCTTATGTGTAAATATTAAAGAATTAGATTTTATATACCATGGATTTCATTATCCAGTTGGATTTCCTTTTAGATATTCTTTTATTATCGTATTTATACTTATAAACATTGCAAATATCAGTCTAAATAATTTAGATAGTAATGACAATAATGATTATAAAAAACTATATATAATTATAAGTTTATTATTGTTAGTATTATTATTGACAATATCGATAAACCAGACGATTACTATATGGATGCTTATATTAAATGTAGTATTAATTACTATTTATATAACAGTATTTAAAATAAAAGAAAAAAGAAACGTATTCTTAACTCTAATAATAATACCAGAATTATTATTTAATGCTTATATTAGATTACCTATAGATAGTAATTATAAACAACTAACAGATAAGATAAAAACTAATAATATTATTATTAACAAAATAGATGATAAATCATTTTATCGAATGGCATTATTTGATAAAACTACAAGAAATGATGGCGCATTTTATAATTTTAATTCTGTAGATTCATTTTATAGTGCTAATAATTACAGAATAATTCTTTTTAATAATTCTCTTGGAGTAAATACTAATGGAGTTAATAATAACTTATATAGTTCAAATAACGATCTATATAATGCTTTATTTGATATTAAATATGTAATTAAGAATGGAAATTTAATTAAAAAAGATACATTAGGACTTATGTATTATGTAAATAAAGATATATTGGATTATAAAGAAAGTAAAAATGCAATTGATAATTATAACAATATTGTTGATAAGATGTTTAATATCGAAGACATAGTTGTTAAATCAAGTTTTAAGAGGAAAGATGAAGGTAGTAGAGTATTATACGAGTTTGATTCTAATACTGTTTTTGTAATACCAACAAATGGTTATTACTATTTAATTACAGAAAATGAAAAATTTATAGAAACAGGTGATTTATTATCAGTAAGTTATGGATACGATAATTACTATATTTATAATGGAATTCCAATTACTAATAATAAGTTAGAATTAATTAAAGCAAAAGATGATTATAAAGAACTTGAATTCTATAAAGTAGATTATGATAAACTCGATAAAATGATTAATATGGTAGATAAAGCTAGTTTCAATATTGATAATAATGTTATTACTTTATCAACCGATAATAATGAAGATAGACTATTATTTACTTCTATTCCTGATGATATAGGATTAAATTTATATATAGATGGTAATAGAGTAGAAAAGAAATTATTATTGGGTACATTTATCGGAATAGAAGTACCTAAAGGAAAACACAATATTAAAATTGAATATAAGCTCCCAATGCTACAAGAAGGCTCTTTAATAACAGTATTTATTTTAGTATCTATAAGTACTTATTATATTTATTTTAATAGACATGACGATTATAAATGATATAATGGTTAGTAGAGGAGAAATATATGAAAAGAAAATTAGGAATATTATTTTCAATATTACTTGTCGTAGCAGTAATAATAACTGGATGTGATATTGGAACTGTTAAAAAAGAGGAGAAAGTTAAAGATATGAGTAAAATACACCATGTAAAAATGGAAATAGAAAATTACGGAACAGTTGAGATAGAACTTGATGGTAATGAAGCACCTATCACTGTTGATAATTTTATAAAATTAGTAAACGAAAAGTATTACGATGGATTAACATTCCATAGAAATATAGAAGGATTTATGGCTCAAGGTGGAGATGGATCTTTAAAAGGAAAAAGAGAAGTAGAATCAATTAAAGGTGAATTCAAAAATAATGGCGTAAATAATACTATTAAACATACTAGAGGAGTTATTTCTATGGCAAGAACAAGTCTTGATATGAATAGTGCTAGTAGTCAATTCTTTATAGTACAGCAAACAGCACCACATTTAGATGGGGATTATGCAGCATTTGGTCATGTAACAAGTGGAATGGAAGCAATTGACAACTTACTTGCAAATACACCTGTACAAGATGATAATGGAACTACATTACCTAAAGATCAACCAGTAATTACAAGCATTAGAGTAATAGATTAAAGATATTCATTTGAATATCTTTTTTTTTAAATAAAAATGTAAATTAATTCTTTTTTTATAAAATTTCAAAAAAAGTATTGCTTTTTTATTTATTACTGATATAATTAAATTATCCAACATAGGATAGCATTCAATGTTAGGATAAGTAAAAGTAACGAAAGCATGAGTATTATAATAAAAATATGAAAAATATGTAATAAAAAATACCAGAGCCAAAAGATGATTAATATGGCAACACATATAATCATAAAATTTACTATATTAATAGTAATACTTTGAAAATCGGTTATATATATGAAAATATATATAATACAATATATATAGTAGTATCTGTATACGAAAGTATACAGATAGGTATATATATGATTTATAAGCTATAACAATGTGTAATCTTACTAATGTTGGATATGTAATTACATGGGAAGGGCACCCTGAGTAAGAAATTATTTAATAAATTTGATAGGTTTATAAAATAATTCATTGCATTGCTCACAGAAATATGATGACTATCAATCATCATATTTTTTTGTGTGTAAATGACTTGAATTTGCTTATTTCCTTATTTTGTAGTATAATACGTCCACATATTGAGGGGGTTATAATATGGGATTTGTGGTATTGTATTTAGGAACTGTAGCACTTAGTTATTTTATTGTTGGAACAACAGCATTCCAGATGGCTAGGGATATTGGTAATTCTGGAGGAAAGTTTAATCTTAATAAATTATCAGACTTAACTAGTTTAGTTAATCCAGAGCAAAAGAAGTTAGGAAAGATAATGAAGTTTGTTCCATTCTTAAATATTTTGTATGCACTAAAAGAAGGAATGGATTATATTGGTAATAAGGATGATGTTTTATATCAGTTATCTACTTTTGGTGCAATTGAAGAAATGACTGATGAAGAGAAAAAGGAATTTGAGAAACATCCAACTGCTTTAAATTGTTTCCTAATAAGTGCTAAGTCTGATGCTGATAAGAAAGCACCAAAAGTTGAAATAAAAATTGACAAGACTGAACAAGGAACAGAAGTTAAAGTAGATTCAGATGTCTATTCTGATAAAGAAAAAGAACTTGCAGCTTCATTTCTCAAATATGGAATTGATAAATATGGTAGTTTGAATGAATTTGCTGATGCTTTAAAAACTAATGGCGATCAGGTTAGAAATGATTTTATTGCTAGTTTAGCTAATGCTAGTGAAAAAGATGCTAATAAACAAGCTGATAAAAGTGAAGATAAAGGAAGACAATACGTTAAGAAGAATAATGGTATCAAGTAATTGATACTTTTTTCTTTTTATGATAGGTTAATCCTATGAGGCGATATTATGACTAGATGTAAATGGGTAAATATGAGTAATCCTTTATATATTAAATATCATGATGAAGAGTGGGGAATTCCTTCTCACGATGATAAATACTTATTTGAGATGTTAATACTTGAATCTTTTCAAGCTGGACTATCCTGGGAATGTATCTTAAATAAGAGAGAAAACTTTAGAAAAGCATTTGATGGGTTTGATTACAATAAAATTATTAAATATGATGAAGCTAAAATAAATAACCTGATGAACGATAAAGGTATTATCAGGAATAGATTAAAAATTAAAGCTACAATTGATAATGCAAGAATATTTATAGATATAAAAAAGGAGTTTGGCTCTTTTGATAAATATATATGGTCTTTTACTGATAATAAAATAATTAAGAATAAGAATGATATATTTAATACAACATCAGAACTATCTGATAAAATATCGAAAGATTTATATAAAAAAGGTATGAGGTTTGTTGGATCTACTATAATCTATTCTTATTTACAAGCAATAGGAATAATTGATGATCATGAACTTAATTGTGAAAAATATTAAAAACTTAGTATTTAGATAATTCTAATATATGAATTAATCCAAATACTTTTTTTGTTATATAGATTTTTTTAAAACTATCATATATCTAATTAACAATAGTAGTAATTATTGATTTGCACATATTCAAATACTGATTTATTATTACTTCTGAAAGGGGGATACCTATGCAAGAAGTCTTTTTATTTCTATTAGGTTTTTTAATAGGTGGCTTTTTTGGAATAACAATTATGTGTATGATGCAAATGTGTAAAGAGTGACAATTATACGTAAACTCCCATTTATATAATGCTTATTATATGGTAAAATAAATTAATGATAGGTTGATTTTATAATGGAAAACGAAGAGAAATGTTACAAGTTGTTAGAGAAGTTAGAAATTGAATATTCTTATGTAAAGTATTCTAAGGAAGATAAAGAAAATCATGAATTAGTAGATGAATTAATTGGTGTTAAAGGTATTAAGAATTTACTATTTAAAACTAGAAATCTTAAGAAAGAATTATTCTTTATAATACTTCCTAGAGAAAAGAGATTTGATACTAAGGCTTTTAGAAATAGATTTGGTATTACTAAGATAGAAATGGTAGATGATACTGAATTAAAAGAGTTTTTAAATGCTACTAATGGAGATGTTAGTATTATGGATCTTCTTTACGATAAAGATAAGAAAATAAAATTGTATATCGATAAAGAAGTATTAAGCGAAGAATATTTTAGATTCCATCCGTTTAATGGACTAATAACTGTTAAAATCAAAACTGTTGATTTAAAAGAGAAATTACTACCTTATTTAGATCATGATCTAATAGAGATATAGGAGGAGTTTATGAAAAAGATAAAAAGGTTTATTGATAAGATTAGCAAGAGATATAGTGAATATTTAAACAAATATTTCGTAACTAATATCGGATTAGTAACTATTACTTTATTTGCAATTATATTTGGACTTGAAAGCACTAATGATATTATAAACACTATATTTTGGGCATTAGTATGTTTCATTCCACTTACATTAATGGTTGAAACAAGTTTTAAAAAGGATGATAAAAGCAGATTATATTTATATATATTATCTGTATTATTAGCTATTGCAGGTGGAATTGTACTATTTAACAATAAGAGTATGATTATCTACGATTTCTTTATTGGAATAATAGTAATTCTAGTAATAATGTCTCTTTATCAAATAGTTAAAAATAGAAAAGATTCATCTAATTACTTATGTAAAGTATTCTTTAATTTATTTAAAGTAGAATTATTTACAGGAATACTAGTAGTAGGATTTGGAATTATTTATTTAATTGTAGAACTTCTTATAATAGATGGCTACAATATAGAATTCTATGACAAGATTTTATATTTCATAATAGGTATTTATAATATTCCATTTACTATAATGAGCTTTGAGAATGTTAAAGAAGAAGTGCCTACTATAATTAATACACTTATTAGAAGAGTATTATTAATATTACTTGATATATCATATGTAGTAATAATAGCTTATATTGTAAAAATCATATTTGCTATGGAACTACCAGAGAATCAAGCGTTCTTTGTAGTATTCTTGTTATTTGCATTTACTTATCCAATGCTTATAATGCTAGGAAATTATGAAGGCAAGATAGAGAAGATTAATACTGACTATTTACCATATATTTTTATAGCACCTCTAATATTACAAATATATTCTTTATCACTTAGAATAAGTGTTTATGGAATAACTGCATCTAGATATTTAGGTATTTTTATAATAGTATTTGAAGTAGCCGCTATGTTCTTATATTTATTTAAGAAAAAGAAATATTTAAATATTAATTTATTTATTTTAGCAGGTATGGCATTTGTATTATTTGTTATGCCTTATGTTAATATTTATGAAGCACCAATTTATATGCAAGTTAATAGATTAACTAATATATGGACAGAGAAGACTAGAGAGAGTGATATCACTAAAGATAATAGACAAGTAATTAAAGATATTTATGAATATTTATTAGATTATGAAGATGCAGATAAATATATGCCTAAGTATTTAAATATGAATAAGATTAATAAATATTTAATGAATACTAGATCTAAATATGAAGGATTACAAACTAGATACTTTGTTTATACTAGAGAGGAAAAACCAGTAGATATTTCTAAATATAATTCTATGGAAAAATTCTATTATGAAGGAAGAAGTATAGAATTAGAAGATATGAATGTAGTACTTGGTAATGAAGAGTATTCTATAGAAGATCTAGTAAATACTATTATGACTAATGAAACATATACTGGTGAAATAATTCTTACTACAAATAGTGGAAACGCATTCTTAGTAGAAAGATTTGACTTCTACTTCAATGAAGAAGAAAAACTTCTTGAAAATGTTACATTAGAAGGATATTTACTTTATAGGTGATATATGAAGTATTTAGTAGCAAGTGATATACATGGATCACTTAAATATACTGAAGAATTAGAAAGAAGAATTAATAAAGAAAATCCAGATAAGATAATTCTTTTAGGTGATTTATATTATCAAGGATATAGAGGTATTTTAAATCCAGATTATAGGCCTGGTGATGTTGCAATGATACTTAATAGATATAAAGATAAAATATTATGTACTAGAGGTAATTGCGATAGACCTGAAGATGAATATGTATCTGAATTTGAACTTAAAGATAAGATAGAATTAAATATATCTAATAAGAAATTCTTCTTTACTCATGGACATATCTACAATAATAGTAGTAGACCAGATGACTTTGATGTACTTATATATGGACATTTTCATACTGGTTTTATCTATGAAGAAGAAGGTAAGATATATGCTAATCCAGGATCAGTATCGCTACCTAAGAATGATACTAAGAATAGCTATATGATTATAGAAAACAATAAAATTATTCTTAAAGATATTTATGGAAATAAACTAGAAGAAACTAATTTTTAAAAATAGTTTCTTTTCTTTTTATAAATAATATATAATTATTTTGAAAGGGAGATTAATATGGCAGTAGTAAAAATAGAAGAAAAAGACTTTAATAAAGAAGTTATAGAATCTAAAAAGAAAGTAGTAGTAGATTGTTATGCTGATTGGTGTGGGCCTTGTAGAATGCTTGGACCAATACTTGAAGAGGTAAGTGGAGAAAAAACTGACTATATTTTTTATAAATTAAATATAGATGATGCTGAAGAAGTAGCAATGAAATATGGAATAATGTCTATTCCTACAATTTTAATATTTGATAATGGAGAACTTGTTAATAAATCTGTTGGTTTAATACCAAAAGAAGATATGTTAGAGTTACTTAAATAAAAAAGATGAAATAATTCATCTTTTTTTGTTTATTATCTTGCTTATAAAAGGATAATAGTATTACAATGTTATTAGGATAAAGAAAGGTAACAGACAGATGCAGAAAGTACTTGGAAAGCTTTTAATTAAAATTTCAATCTTGTTTATTCTTTTTGGATGTAGAAATTTTATTTTTGAATTCGTTGTAGACAATTTTATAGTTAATAAAAATGTTCAATTTACTGATAAAAATCAGTATTATTTGAAATATAAATACAAATATATTCAAAATTTAGATGAGTTTAAACTAGAAAATAAACAAGACTTATTAAATCTTTATTACACTGTTATTAATAGTGGAGTAGATAGCTTTGAATTTTACTGTCCTAAAGAATATGAAAACTGCATTGCTGATGTTGTAGATATAGCAGAACATCCTGACTGTTTATCCGATATAAATGGATTTGTTCATCCATTCAATAGTTTCGATACAATTGAAACAACATATGATTCATTTAATAGAGTAAACTTAACTATTACTAAGACTTATACTGATGTACAAATAGAAAAGATTAATGAAAAAGTTGATGATATATTAAAAGATGTTGTTAAAGACGAAACTGATCAAAAGAAAGCAATTAAATTAATTCATGATTATATAATTGATCATACAAAATATGATAGCGAAAGAGCTGATAAGAATAGAATACTATATTCATCTAATACTGCTTATGGAGTATTATTTGAAGGATATGGAATATGTAGCGGGTATGCTGATGCTATGGCAATATTCCTAGATAGATACAATATTCCAAATTATAAAGTATCAAGTTTAAATCATGTTTGGAATGCTGTTAAAATAGATGGAAAGTGGTATCACCTTGATCTAACATGGGATGATCCAATAATAGATACAGGTAAAGAGGTAGTACTTCATGATTACTTCTTGATAGATACTGATAAGTTATTAGAACTAGATAAGACACAGCATATGTTCAATAAGACAATATATAGTGAGGTAGCATAAAAAAACTAGAAATTCTTCTAGTTTTTTTCTTCTTCTAATTTTTTAAAGTCCACTTTTCCAATCATTGTTTTTGGAAGACTTTCTCTAAATACAAATTCTTTTGGAATCATATATTTAGATAAGTTCTTTTCACAGTATTCTCTTATTTCACTTCTTACTTTTAGATTATCTTTATATCCATCTTTAAGTACTATAAATGCTTTTGGTACTTGTACTTTATATGGATGAGGAACTCCAATTACACAAGAGTTAAGTACGCTTTCATGCTTATTTAATACTTCCTCTATATGTGATGGGAATACGTTATAACCAGATACGATTATTAAACGTTTAATACGTTGTACGAAGAATAAGACACCATCTTCATTTACATATCCCATATCTCCTGTATGTACCCATATTCTTCCTTTTACATCTTTTTCAAGTATTTCGTTAGTTTCTTTTTCATTGTTTAAGTATCCCATCATAACTGAAGGGCCACTTATTAGTATTTCACCTTTTTCTCCAGCTTTAACTTCTTCTTTAGTATTAACATCGATTATTTTTATATTGTTTCCTGGAAGAGGAATACCACTACTACCAGGTATATCTACCCCTCTAGTAGGGAAGATACAACCACCACTAGTTTCAGTAAGACCATAACCTTGTACTATTTTGTGTTTACAGTTATGTGCTCTTAAGAATTTGTCTACTTCTACATTTCTTTCAGGGCTAAGAGTATCTCCACCAGATACTACATATTTTACGTTACTTAAATCGACACTTTGCATGTGTTTATTTTTTATCATTGCTTCAAATAGAGTAGGTACTCCAGGAATAATTGTAGGATGATATTTAGTTAATAACTTATCGAATCTTTTAGCATCGAATTTAGGTACTAATATCATCTCTTCACCACTAGCTAGTGGAAAGTGAATAGTTTCTACTAATCCGAAACAGTGGAACATTGGAAGAATGCATAACATTCTATCTGTTTCATCTGTATCATATAGAGCTATTTTTGCTTGTTCTGGAACTACATTTATATTTCCGTTAGATAGAAGTATGTTTTTAGGTGTACCAGTAGTACCACCGCTGTGAAGAATTACTGCGGGATCATCTTTAAATGTATCAACTTCTACTTCTTGATCGTATTTGATTCCTTTTTCGATGAAGTCTTTCCATTTAACAAATTTTTCACTTTTTTCTGGAATGTTAATTTTTCTATCTTGAAGTAGATAATAACCAATACCAGTAAGTACTGGCATACTATCTCTTGGAGATACGATTACCACTTTATATACGTTTGTATCATCTATTACATTTTTAATGTTTTCATATGTAATATTAACTGCTACTAGCATGACACTGTTAGTACTATTAAGAGAGAATTTAATCTCTTCTTCACTAGATAGTGGGTGAATCATATTAGCTATAGCACCTATCTTACTAACTGCATAAAAACTAATAACTGCTTCAGGAGTATTTGCCATACATATACTTACGACATCACCTTTTCTGATACCTTGACTTCTAAATGCTCTAGCACATAGGTCTATTTCATTAAATAACTCACTATAAGTCATCAAGTTATTAAAGTAATTGACTGCTATATTATTCATCCTGTTAACATTACAATCATATATATATCTATATAGTGACTTATCAGGTATATCTATTTTTCTTTTATTTTTAGGGTAGTATTTTAACCAAGGCATTTTATCTCTAGTTAATAGCCCCTTTAAACTTTCAAATAATTTCATATTTTCCTCCATTTTTAAACAATTGTTGAATAAACTACTAAATCATTATATAATTTAAGAAAAGCAAATATCAATCATCAATTAATTGCTTATTTGTTAGATATTAAACAAGTTATAAGACAACTGTTTAAAAAGGAGCATTTTATGGATAGAAGAGTAAAATATACAATGAGCGTTATCGAAGATACATTCCTTAGTTTACTAGAACAAAAAGATCTTGGAAGTATCACTGTTACAGAGATATGTAGAATAGCAGATATCAATAGAGCAACCTTTTATAGATATTATGTAGATATATATGATTTATTAAAAAAGATTCAAGATAGTTTTATCAACGAGATAAAGGGATCTGATCCAATGGTTAATTTACCTAATTATACTGTTTATAATTACACTAAAGAGATTCTAGAAATATTCCAGCAAAATAAAAAATTAGTAAAGATATTATTCGATACTAATAACAATATATATTTCCTTAATGAAGTATTAGAAGTAGCATACGAGAAGTGTACTAGAATATGGTTTGATAAATTTCCAGACACTGATGAGAATGAACTAGAATATGCTTCTGTATATATTTTTAATGGTGCATTAGGTGTTATCAATTACTGGGTAAAACATAACTTTGATAAAGATATCGAAGATATTGCAAGATATATTGAGAAACTGACAATCGATGGAGTACACAAATTTGTGTATAAAAAATAGACGTAAGATTTTCTTACGTCTATTTAATTTATATTATTCCATATTGTTTAACATTTTTGTTAATCTAGATTTTTTTCTAGCAGCTGTATTCTTGTGCATTAATCCACTAGATACAGACTTATCAATACTCTTAATTGCTTCATTATATTTTAGAGTAGCAGCTTCTTTATTTCCTGCTTGAACTTCTTTTACTGTCTTTTTAACGGCAGTCTTAGTTTTTTGTACTTCAGTGTTGTTATTAACAGCTTTTTTAGCATTTGTGATTACTCTTTTTTTAGCGCTTTTAATATTTGGCATTTTTTCACCTCACTTTTAAACTACAACTATATTAGCAAAAAAATATTAAAAATGCAAACAAAAAGTTTAAATATACGTATAAAATGGGGAATATGAGAAAAATAATGTAATATTTTGTCGTTTTTTACAAAAATAGAAGAATAAATCTCCTATAATATGATAAAATAATAATGGAATATAATAACGAGGTGAATTATAATGAACGGACAAGTTAATATAAACACTAATGAACTTAATAGTGCGATTAGCATTCTATCTAGTACATCATCTACACTTGAAAATGATGCCATATCTGCAATTACATCTGATTTTGCACCACTTACTTCTGTAGGACTATTTACTAGTGGACTAGAATCTATTAAAAGTGCTATTGAGACTTTAATTAATAACCAAAAACAGTTTATAGCTTCGCTACAAGCACATTTGAGTGCTATGGAACAACAAGAAAATCAAATAGATGATTTTATTAATTCTTATTCAACAGGACCTAGAACTTCAACAGGACCAGCAACTACTTCTAGCAGTAGCTATGATGATAGCAATATTGGTGATCAAGATGATGGTAAAAAGATTAATACTGCTGATGTAACAGCATCTATTAATGAAATCACTTATGAGACAGCTAAGACATGGCTTGCTAATATAGCTGCTAAAGCTAAAGAATATGGAACTACAATAACTGAGTTATTATTAAACCCTGAAAAGTCAGGACTATTATATGAAATATTAAAGAAAATTCTTGGAGATACAGATGCAAATATAGATACTACAAGTACTGCTGATACAAATAATATTCAAAAAATATTACTTGCTAAGTTAAGTGGTCTTGATAAAAATGCTTTTGCATCACTATCTGAGTCATCAATACTAAAATGTATGACTTATCTTACAGAGTTTGCTAAGAATAAAGGTATTACAGTAACAGACTTATTATTTGATTCAAGTAATAATGCTAAATACTTAATAGCACTTAGAAATCTATATGATGGAAGAGCAACTGGAGATTATACTCCAACTGAAGAAGAGACTAAAGCTGCTAAAGAATATATAGATGCTATTGCCAAGAAGGAAGGAAAGACAGTTGATAACTTGCTAAGTAGTTCTTCTAATGCAGATAAACTAAAAGAGTTTACTGAAACAAAAGTTATAAAGAAGAGCGGTACTCAAACTGGTCAAGGAAGCCAGGGAGAGTCAGTAGTAGACACATCTAATCTTCCAAAAACAGGAGAACATACATCTACTTGGGAAACTCAAGGGGAAAAATGGACAGTAGCAACTACTAAAGCTAGTCTTCCATCATATGCTTCTTATGTTAAAGGTAAGATTTCACAAGATTCTAATACAGCTGAGTTTGGGGATAAATGCTTATCATTTGCTGAAACTCATGCTTATGCACTTTATACAGGTAATACTGGTGATAGCGCAGCAAGAGCAAGTGCTTATCCACACAGTGGAGCTTTCACAAGTTTTATAAATGATAGTAAAACTGAAACACTTAAGAAAATCTATTCTGAAATAATGAATGGTAGACCAGTTGTTGTTCAAGTTAATGGAAATAAACAAGGAACTAGTAGACACTTCGTAACAGTAGTTGGATTCAAGAGCAGTGTAACTGATCCATCACAACTTACTGAAAAAGATCTACTAATAATAGACTCTTGGGATGGTAAGACAGAAAGAATGGATGGAGCTAATTCGAGATTCTTCACTAGTGGAGCAGATTGCCACAAGAGTTATAGTGGATATTATTTAAGAGTGTTAAAAGCATAATAAAGAATAAGAATTGAGGTGATTCTATGTCAGGAAAAATTAGTATTAGTTCTAGTGATGTAGAAGAAACAATATCACTTTTAAAGGGATCTTTAGAAGATATAGAAACAAATACGTCTAGTTATGTAAATGATAACTATGGAGTACTTGAAGAGCTAGGACTGGTAGATACTGGTGTAGCAACTGTAAAAAGGCAAATTAATGATATAGTCAAATCACAAACCAAAGTAATCAAAGATTTAAATGATCACTTAGAATCATATTATGAAACTGAAAATGAGATAGTAGATTTCATAAATGGATTTGATAATGCTAAAGAACAAGCTAAAGTAGTAAATGTAAAAAGCGATTATGAAAATGTCGAATTTGACAACGTAGAAGAAGGCAAAAACATTAGTAAGACAGACTTGGTTAAGTTTATAAAAAGTATGAATCCTGATGTAGAAAAGATACTTCTTAAGAACTTAAAGAAGAATGCTAAGATGTTTGATACAACTATTGAAGAGTTGTTATTCAATCCTAAAAAGGCTGGGCTTCTATGTGAAATACTTAAAAAATTATGTGGTGATACAAATCTAGAAATAGATGTATCTAATTCGATAAAAGCGAAAAATGTACAAAAGTCTATAATATTAAAGATTGCAACTACATCTTTAGAAATAATAAATGGTTTTTTATGGGCATCTCTTGCTGGATCTCTTCCATATATGAAGAGTTTTGCCAAAAAGAAAAATAAAAAATTAGAAGACTTAGTATATAAAGAAGAAAGTAGAGAAGAATTACTAGAAGGATTTAGAGATTTATATGTTGGTAAAGGAACAGATGATTATACACCAACTAGAGAAGAAATAGATTCATTTAGAAATTATATAAATAATGTGGCTGATTATAATAAGACCAGCCCAGAACAATTATTATCTAATGTCAATAATATAGATAGTATTAGGAGAGGAGTTTAGTTATGAATTTAAATGTAAATTATGAAGAGTTAAAAAATTTAAGTACATTTGTTGATACTAAATACGAAGATATTAATAAAATATTCAATGAATTAAACAAGCTTATTGATGATGTTGCATCTAACTGGCAAGGAAATGATGCAGATGTATTTGTTGCTAAAGCAAGACACTATATAGCAAAAGAAAAAGAAACTAATGAAAAGGTTAAAGATGTTTCTGTAATATTAGATAAGGTATCACAAAAATATAGAGGAACAGATGAAGACTTCAATGAAAAGATGAAGAAGGAGAGTGTTAGAGATGGCGAATAAAGTATATATGGACACTGACGCTCTAGATTTAATTAACTTTAGCATAGAAGAAAAAACAAGAGAACTAGAGAATATTTACAATGAATTAGATAATAAATTAAGCATATTAAATGGACAAGATCAAACATGGAAAGGAAAAGCTCAAGAAGCATTTTATGATTACTATACAAGAGTAAGCGCTCACTATCCAGATGTTGTTGATCAATTAAACTCATATGTACTTTTCTTAGCAGAGACTATAGAAAACTACAATAAGAGAGATAAAGATATAAGTGGAGATGTAGATAAAAACAAAGAAAACTTAGACGTTAATTAGGAGGAAACATGTCAGAATATTATAATGAGAAATATAAAAATTATTATAATAAACTTTCAAGTAGTAAGGGTAATTCTAAAGTTAAGTATATTTCAGAAGATTCTGTTAATAAGCTAAAGACTTTAAAAGGACACATATCTTCTTCAAATTGGGAAGAATTAGCTGTTACTAGTCTTACTGATGGAGTAATTACTAATATTGAAAATAATACTAAAGTATTAGATTCGAATATTTCTAATTCACTTGTCAAAGCAAAAGAATTGTCTTACAATGATTTACTTCCTAAACTACAAAAGCTAAAAGATAAAGATGATGAATATGAAAAGTTCTTAAAGATATATAATTCTGCAAGTACTTCTGAAAGAAGATCATTAGAAGCAGATAAGGCTAAATATGAAAAAGATTTATCTAATTATAAGAATGATGTAGACGCAAGTATATTATCTATAAGAAAGTTAAATAATGGTGTTAAATCAACAGCTAGCAGTCATCGCCCTGTATATATGATCAATAATAGAAGAATCATGTATGAAAAGGATGAAGATGGAAAACTAGTAGAAGTAGAAACAAGTGCAAGCAGTGTTAAGAGTGGATTAACTGATAAAACATCTAAGAGTAGTACTGCTAAAAAGGCAGTAGATACTAAGACACAAAGTACTTCTCAAACTAAGACTGCTGATAAGACAGTGCCATCTAAGATGATAGCAACTGCTAAAGATGATAAACCAGCAGCTACTAAGACAAGTACTACAAGTACTGCTTCAAGTAAGACTAAGTCCTATAAAGCTCTTGGTACTAATTGGAAAGTAGTAGATACTAAATACGATGTTGGTGAATATGCAAAAGTAGTTGCTAAGAATAAAATATGTCAAACAAATAATACTTCTAAATACAGTGATTATTGTTTAGCATTTTCATATGTTCATGCATCTAACCTAAAAAGTGGTAATGTTAATACTGCTAAAGATGCTGGAAACTATATGCATGCTGGAGAATTTAAAACATATGTGACTGGAAGTAAGTCAACATTAATGAATAAAATATATGAAGAAGTAAATAAAGGAAATCCAGTAATACTACAAGTAAATGGGAATTCTAAAGGTACTGCTAGACACTTTGTTACAGTAGTAGGATATAAAGATACAGTTAAGAGTGCTAGTAGTCTTACAGAAAAAGATTTACTTATCTTAGATTCATGGGATGGATGCCTAGAAAGAATGGATACTAAGACTTCAAGATTTTTAACTACTGGTAAACAATGTGGAAAGAAAGATTATTCAGGATATAGATTACAAGTAGTTAAATAATAAGCATCATGAGGTGATTACTATGATGAAAGCAAAATATAAAAAATATTATGATGCATTAAAAGGGAAAAATTTTAGTAGTGGAATAAGCAAGATGTCAAGTGCAGTAGATGCTACAGAAACAGGAATAGCACAAATGCAGTCATCAATGTCAGCATCAGGATGGACAGAACTAGGTGCAATGACGATAAACAATACTACAATTCCTAATATGGTACTAGATGTAAGAATGATAAAATCAAACATAACAGGAGCACTTACACAGGCAGTAACAAAAGTAACTGAATTAGTAAGCCAGTTAACAGAACTAGAATCTTTAGAAAATGAAAAGGATGCATTGGGAGAGAAGTGGACTTATACTGAAGGTGGAAGTCATACTCAAAGCGAAGTATCTTCACATAATAATAAGATAGATGAATTAGAAAGGAAGATTACAGAAAAAGAAAGTGCTTGTGATGGAGTAATAGAAGCAATAAATGGAATCAAAGTAGAGATGGTTAAACCATCAATCAATATTACTAGTGTAGCAGCTGATAATAGTGTACTTACTAAAGATGACACAAGTACTGCAGCAACTGTAAGTGATGGCTCTATTGCATCTAAGAAAGCAGCATTCTTAGGAAGTGTAGATGATCCTAAAAACTATGATACAGTTCCTGCAAACTTTAGAAACATGAGAAAGACAATGCAATTATTTGATAATACTACTGGTGAAATTATTCAAGACCATGGAACAATTCATTTGAAACCTGGTGAGACTAGAGTAATTACAGTTAAGTTACCAACTAATACTGGTATGATACAAGAAATTCATAGAACAACAGCAGATGGAAACGGAGCATATAGATCAGGAAATATTGTAACAGCTAAGAGTGACGTTGATCCAGATCCAAATGTAATTGATTATGTTAACTATAAATCTTGGTCAAATCACTGGCCTAAGAATAGAGCTGGTCTTCATAATAACTCTTACGATTGGGTTATTACTGCAAAAGCCGATGGTTCAGTACAATGTTCACAAACATGTGAATATACTACCAGCGTAAGTAAAGGTGGTAATATGAAAGCCATGATTAACTTAAATGTCGTCGTTAGCTCATAGAATAGATTTACATCTATTCTTTTCTTTTTATATAAAATAATGTAAAATGTATTTATAGGGTGGTGTTTTTATGAGTGAGAGACTTTCAAATGAACAAAATTTAATTAATTACAAGAAGAGAAAATATTTAAGATATGCGATTATTATATTTGCATTCTTAACAATGATTTTAGCTATAGCAGATTTATTTACACAAAATACAATATTATTAATATTAGCATTGTTATTCTTTATTATTACTACAGTATTAAACAAATATAGAGATAGTATTAAGATTAACAGAAAAGATGAACTTGAAGATATTAAGAAAGAAATAGAAGAAAATAAAAAGAAATATCAAAGAGGAGTACAAGAAGAAAAGAAAAAACCTGCAAAGAAGAAAGCAGTTAAAGAAGTAAAGGAAGAAGAAAAGAAATCTACTACTAAAAAGAAGACAACAAGTAAAAATGCTAGTAAAAAGAGTACTAAGAAAGAAACAAAGTAGTTTTATAACTACTTTTTTAATATAATGATAAATAATATGTTGACAAATAAGGGAATTTGAAGTATTATTTTATACGTAATTTAAAAAAGGAAAGCGATGTATCCACATCCACCCGATTTGCGAATAGTAATGGGTAAAGAGCCAAGAGTAAGATAAACATTATAAATATTACATAATAACAATCTTATATATTGTGTTTTAAAAGTGGATATGTCATATATTCACTTTTTTATATTTATTGGAGGTGTTATTATAGCAAACTCAAAGAACAATTTGCTTATAAATGAGCAAATTAAAGTACCACAAGTTTTAGTAATTGGACCAAATGGAGAACAAACAGGAGTAAAATCTATTAAAGATGCACTTACTCTTGCAAGTTATGCTGGTCTAGACCTAGTACTTATTAATCCTAATGGTAATCCACCAGTATGTAAATTAATGGATTACAATAAGTACAAGTATGAAAAGAATAAGAAGGAAAAAGAAGCACTTAAAAAACAAAGAGCTTCAATGCAAGAACTTAAGGAGTTTCGTCTTTCACCATCTATCGATGTTGGAGATTTTGAAACTAAATTAAAGCAAGTTACTAAGTATCTTGAAAAGGGAGATAAGATTAAACTATCTATTCGTTTCAGAGGAAGACAACTTGCGCATACTGAACTTGGAAAAGAAGTACTTGAAAGATTTGCAGATAGGCTAAAAGAGATATCTGACATAGAACAAGAAGCTAAACTAGATGGTAAGAATATGATAATGTTATTGATGCCAAAGAAAAATAAATAGGAGGAAATATAAATGACAAAAGTAAAGAAACACAGTGGACTAACTAAAGTTCTAAAAGTAAGAAAAGGTGGAAGCATTTCATTCCGTCATAATGGTTTAAACCATAATACTGGAAAACATCCATCATCAAATAATAGACATAAGAGAAAGAATGCTAGTTTATCTAGAGCAGATCTAAATAGACTAAAAAGATTAGTTAAATAAGGAGGGTTAAGAAATGGCAAGAGTTAAAAATAGTGTTACAACAAAAGCACGTCATAAAAAAGTATTAAAAGCTGCTAAAGGTTACTTTGGAAGTAAACATAGATTATATAAATCAGCTAAAGAACAATTAATGCATTCAGGACAATATGCATTTAGAGACAGAAGACAAAAGAAGAGAGATATGAGAAGTCTTTGGATTACAAGAATTAATGCAGCTTGTCGTGAAAACGAAATTAGTTATTCAAGATTTATTGATGGACTAAATAAGGCAGGAGTAGAAGTTAATAGAAAGATGCTTTCAGAGCTTGCTATAGCTGATCCTAAAGCTTTCACTGCTCTAGTTAAAAAAGCAAATGAAGGATTAGATGGAAAAGCTAAAGCTGCTAAGAAAGAAGTTAAAGAAGAAGTTCTAGTAGTTAAAGGAAAAGCTCCAGCTAAAAAAGAAGAGAAAAAAGAAGTAAAAGAAGAAAAAGTTGAAAAGGTTGAAAAGAAAGCTCCAGCTAAGAAGGAAGCTCCTAAGAAGGAAGCAGCACCAAAAGCTGAAGAGAAGAAAGCTCCAGTTAAGAAAGCTGCAGCACCTAAAAAAGAAACTGCAAAAAAAGAAACAACAGCTAAGAAGCCAGCTGCTAAAAAGGCTACAAAATAAACATATTAATGAATTGGATTATCTAGTGCCCATTGGGTGATAATCTTTAGAAATTAATAGAAGAAATAATTAAAAAACGAAAAGGAGAAATTAAATTATGGCAGTAGTGTCAATGAGTTATTTATTAGAAGCAGGTGTTCATTTTGGACATCAAAAGAGAAGATGGAATCCAAAGATGGGAGAATATATCTACACATCTAGAGATGATATCTACATTATAGATTTACAAAAAACATCTAAGAAATTAGATGAAGCATATGAAGCAATGAAAGAGATTGCAGCTAAAGAAGGAAAAGTTCTATTTGTTGGAACTAAGAAACAAGCTCAAGAAGCAGCAGAAGAATGCGCTAACAGAGTTGAAATGTACTTCGTAAATGAAAGATGGCTTGGAGGAACTTTAACTAACTTCAAAACTATCAGATCAAGAATTAGAAGACTTGACGAAATCGAAAAGATGGAACAAGACGGAACATTCGAATTGCTTCCAAAGAAAGAAGTAATCAATATTAAAAAGGAATACGATAAATTAAATAAGAACTTAAGAGGAATCAGAGAGATGAAGAAACTTCCTGATGCACTTGTTATCGTAGATCCAAGAAAAGAAGAAATAGCTATTAAAGAAGCTAGAAAATTAAATATTCCAGTATTTGGTGTAGTAGATACTAACTGTGATCCAGATATGGTTGACTATGTTATACCAGGAAATGACGATGCAGTACGTTCTGTTAAATTAATGATCGGTGTTTTAACTAATGCTATTGCTGAAGTTAACGGAAAAGAAGTAGTAGATTACTTAACTGAAGAAGATAAGAACAAAGGAAAGAACAAAGATTCTGAAGATGAATTTGCTAAAGGATTAGAAAAAGAAGAAAATAAACCTATTAACAAAGAAGATAGAGAAGAAAAAGAAGAAAAACCTTTCCATAAAGAAAAGAAAGCTCCAGCAAAAGAAGAAAAAGCTGAAGTAAAAGAAGAAAAGAAAGCTCCAGCTAAGAAAGCAGCTCCTAAAAAGGAAGAAGCTCCAAAAGCTGAAGAAAAGAAAGAAGAAGTAAAAGAAGAGAAGAAAGCTCCTGCTAAGAAGGAAGCTAAAAAAGAAGAAACTAAATCTTTAAATGATATGAATCTTGCTGAATTAAAAGAAGAAGCTAAGAATCGTGGAGTTAAAGGTTACTCTAAAATGAAGAAAGACGAACTTCTTGAAGCTTTAAAATAATTGATTTTTATAAATTTAAAATATAGAAAGGATAAAAAATATGTTTGATATAAATGATGTTAGAACATTAAGAGATAAGACAGGGGCAGGGGTTCTAGATTGTAAAAAAGCACTTGAAGCTACAAATGGTGATATGGATGCAGCTGTTGATTACCTAAGAGAAAAAGGTATTTCTAAAGCAGCTAAGAAAGAAAGTCGTATTGCAGCTGAAGGAACTAGTGAAATATTTATAGATGGTAATAATGCAGTTATCCTAGAAGTTAATAGTGAAACAGATTTCGTTGCTAAGAATGAAGAATTCAAGAAATTTGTTAAAGCAGTAGGAGAAGCTTTACTTAAAGCTAAAGTTACTACTATGGAAGAAGCTTTAGAAGTTAAAGCAGGAAAAGAAACTATTAAAGAATTAAATGTTAACTTAGTTGCAAAACTTGGAGAAAAAATTAGTTTCAGAAGATTTGAATTTGTTACTAAGAAGAAAAATGAAGTATTTGGAGCTTACACTCATATGGGTGGAAAGATTTCAACTTTAACTGTTCTTGAAGGTGCAAATGAAGAAGTTGCAAGAGATGTAAGTATGCATGTAACTGCACAACGTCCTTTATATATTACTCGTGATGAAGTACCAGAAGAAGTTATTAATCATGAGAAAGAAATTATTAAAGAACAAGCTATTAATGAAGGAAAGAAACCTGAAATAGCTGAAAAGATGGTTAATGGAAGAATTAACAAATATTATTCTGAGGTTTGTTTATTAGAACAAGAATATGTTAAAGATCCAGATAAGACAGTTGAACAATACGTAAAAGAAAATGGTGGAACTGTTAAGAAAATGGTTCGTTTCGAAGTTGGAGAAGGAATCGAAAAGAGAAACGAAAACTTTGCTGAAGAAGTTCAAAAACAAATTAACGGTTAATATGTAAAATAAAAGAAATTTGCTTTACACTATGTAAAGCCTAATTTCTTTTTTTTTATACCTCATTGATATATAATTAAAGTAGAATTGAGGTGGTATGTAGTGTTAAGATTATTAAAAAAATCATTTAAAAATTTACAAAATTTAAAATACACTAATAAGCTTTTACTATTTATCACAGTAATTCTGTTCACATTTGGACTAGTTATGATATTCTCATCAAGTAATATAGCGGCTTTTATGAGATATAATAGAGATCCAGATCACTTTTTCCGTAAACAATTATTATGGCTTGCTTTAGGTACTGCTGGTGCTTTTTGTATAACCACATTTAAAATGTTGAAAACGAAAAATTATTTGAAGATTTCGTTTGTACTGTTAGTGTTTTTTGCATTCTGTTTAGTATATGCATATTTTAATGCGCCTGATATAAATGATTCTAAAGGTTGGGTATACTGGGGACCTATATCGTTCCAGCCAAGTGAGTTTGTTAAAGTAGTACTGATAATGTACGTAGCAACCTTCTTTGAAATAAAAAAACTTGCTAAAGATAAAGTATTCGTAAGTTATTTTATGTTTGGTATTGCTGCTATAGAAGCAGGATTAGTTGTTGTAGCAAATGACTTTGGTACTGCTGCTATAATAGCACTTATAGTAGGTCTTATGTATTTGCTTGTGCCGATAAAGAAAACAACCAAGATGAAAGTAGTACTTCCAATTATATTTTTGACTACTTTTGTTTTGATGGCATATTACGTATTTGATACATCATCATTTTCAAGACAAATTGGAAGATTTACTGACTTTGGTAATCCATGTAGTGAAGAAAAATTCTATACTGGTGGTAACCAAGTGTGCAACTCTATAATAGCATTCAATAATGGTGGAGTTACAGGTAAAGGACTTGGTAATAGTACTCAAAAGTATCTATATCTTCCAGAAAGTCATACAGACTTTATATTTGCAATAGTAGTAGAAGAAGTAGGTGTAGTAGGTGGAATAACTATAATACTTCTATATATGCTCGTTATTGCACTCATAATAAGAGCGGGAATGAGGAGTACAACTTTTAGAGGAAGTATGATATGTTATGGAGTTGCCATTTATATATTCCTTCATATTGCAGTCAATCTTGGAGGTATAAGCGGATTAATACCACTTACTGGAGTACCTCTTCCATTTTTAAGTTATGGAGGAAGTTATACAATCTGTTTAATTGGAGCTTTAGCTATGGTACAGAGAGTAGAAATAGAAACAAAGTTAGATAAACTACAAATTAAACAGGATAAAAAACAAATATAAGAATAATAATTCTCTTAGGAGGATTATTTTTTTATGAACAAAATAAAAGATATTATAGATTTCTTTTACTATGAAAGAAAGAAATTATTAATTATAAGTATTTTAGTAATAGTTATCGTACCAATAATAATATTTATTATACCTAAAGAGGATATTAAAGAAGAGGTAGTTCTCGAGAAAAAAGAAGAAATAGTAGAAGAAATAAAAGAAGAAGAAAAAAATAAGATAATGGTAGATATAAAAGGAGAAGTAAAAGCTCCAGGGTGCTATGAAATAGATAGTGATAAAAGAGTAAAAGATCTTATCGAAATTGCAGGTGGTCTTACTAAGAATGCATCTGTTGATGGTATTAACTTAAGTGCTAAACTTACTGATGAGATGGTTATTGTTATAGATAAAAAAGAAACAGTTAAAAAACTTGAAACTGATAATAGAGTAGTAGTTAAACCTAGTACTAGTAATGCTAAAACTACAGGTAAGATATCTATTAATAAAGCTACTAAAAAAGAATTGATGACTCTTACTGGTATTGGAGAAGCTAAAGCAAATAGTATTATCGATTATAGAACTACTAAAGGCCCATTTAAATCGTTAGAAGATATCAAGAAAGTAAAAGGTATTGGAGATAGCATATTTGCCAAAATTAAAGATAATATTACACTCTAAGAAACTAATAACAATTACTATATTATTGTTACTTACATATGTAATTATTAGTCTTAATATAGAAAAGAAAAGTATATATACAAAAGATGATAATAAGTTCTTATGTATTATAGATTCTTATTATATAAAAGATACGTATTTAAAAGTTAACTTATCATGTAAAGAAAAATTAATAGGAGTCTACTACTTCAAAGATGAAGAAGATATTAATACTTTTAAAGATACTTATAATTTCAAAGATAAAGTATTAATAACTGGAGTACTTGATGAATATAAAGAGAATACTAATATTAATTTATTTAATCAAAAAAGATATTATGAAGCATATAATATCTTTTATAAATTAAAAATAAGAACTATAGAAAAGAAAGAATCATATAATAAGATATATTTTCTCTATAATTATTTTCATGAAAGGATAGATAAATTAGAATCTAAATCTTATATTTATAGTTTAGTATTAGGTAATAAATTTTATATAGATGATGATATATTAGATACTTATAAATCTATAGGTATTATGCATGTATTTGCAGTAAGTGGTATGCATATAAATGTAATAATAGAAATAATTAATAAGCTTTATAACAAGGAGAATAATAGAAGGAATAGAATAACTCTTTTAATTATATTTTTATATTATCTACTAGTTAGATCTGTATCTTTAGAAAGAGTATTTATTAGTTATTTAATAACTCATTTAAATAAGAAATATGATCTTGGAATAAGTAAGTATTATAAGATAGTTTTAATAATTATTATAATGTTATTTATTAATCCTAGATATTTATACTTATCATCTTTTTATTTTACTATCATACTAAGTTCTTTTTTAATTCTATATAGTAATAAACTTAAAAGTATTATTCATGTATCAGCAATATCTTTTCTAGTATCTCTTCCTTTAATAGGATACTTCTATAATGAAGTTAATCTATTATCAATTCTATTTAATATTATATTTGTACCAATAGTATCTATATTAATATTTCCACTCTGTATATTAACTATATTTATAAATATAGTGGATTATCCACTATCTATTATCATTAATTTATATGAATCTATAGTAGTTCTTTTATCTAGCTTAAGTATAAATATAATACTTAAGAAAAATATAATATTTGTAGTTCTATATTATTTAATATTACTTATAAATTTATATAAGAAAAGGATTATTTTTTTATATTTATTAATTCTTATGATACATATTAATTGTAATCTTATATTTGTAGATAACTATGTATATTTCTTCGATGTAGGACAAGGAGACTCTATATTAATTAGTTTAAATAATAAGTATTATATGATAGATACTGGAGGTAAAGTAGGTAGTACTTATTCGATAGCAAATAATACCCTCATACCAGTACTTAAAAGTTTAGGCATATCTAAGTTAGACTATTTAATACTATCTCATGGAGATTATGATCATATGGGAGAAGGAATGAATCTTGTTAATAACTTTAAAGTAGATAAGACTATATTTAACTGTGGTGAAATAAATGATTTAGAGAAAGAATTATTTGATAAAAATAATTCTAATTATACATGTATTAAAAGTATAGATAATAAATTATATTTCTTACAGACTAGGGTTTATGATGATGAAAATGAAAATTCTAATGTCATATATATGAATATTAATAATCATAGTTTTTTATTTATGGGAGATGCAGGAACTATTAAAGAAAAAGATATTATAGATAAATATAATATTCATGATATAGATGTTTTAAAAGTAGGTCATCATGGATCTAATACTAGTTCTAGTAAAGAGTTTATAGATATTATTAATCCTAAATATTCAGTTATATCAGTAGGATCTAATAATAAATATGGACATCCTCATAAAGAAGTATTAGACGTTCTTAATAAATCTAAAATATATAGAACTGATTATGATGGAGGAATCATGTTTAAGCTTAATTATTATAAACTATTTAATTTTTCTATTAAACGGATTTATTAGTATAATGGAGAATAGTGGGCTGCTTTAACTGATGGTGAAGAATTAGATGCAGAACACGCGAGAATGGAAAAAGCAGGATTTACTATTGATAATGAATACGATGTCTATGCTAAAGAAGGTTATGGGGCTTTGAAGACTAATGTCGATTTTGATATTAAAACTGCAAATGTTTTAGAAATTTATTATGAAACACATTTAAAAAAGTATATTTATAAAGAATTAGCAAAAGAAATAAATAGAGAAGAAAAGGGAAGATGTAAAAAGAAAGGAACTAAATAATAGTTCTTTTTTTATGTTATACTGATATTAGGATGTGATATTTATGATAGAAGAAATGAATATATATAATGCATATGATTATGCAGTAATTAATACTAAATCATGGATAGAAAGCTATGGTGGAATAGTAGATCAAGAATTCTTAGATAAAATAAATACTGAAGAAGAAATATTAAAGATGAGAGATACTCTAGTAAAATATTTAGATGATGGTAGTAAAAGATTGCTTCTAAAGGTAGATGGCAAATATGCTGGACTATTTAGAGTTAAAATGAGTAAATATGAAAAGTATGCAGATTATGGAGAGTTAGGTGCTCTTTATCTACTTAACAAGTATAAGAATAAAGGCTATGGAAAAATGATGTTCGAAAGAGCCATTGAAGAACTTAAAAAAATGGGATATGAAAAGATGATAGTAGGATGCCTTGAAAAGAATCCAACTAATGAATTCTATATCCATATGGGATGTAAATATTGTGACAAAAATCCAATAACTATTGGAAAACAAGAATTAAAAGAAAACTTATATACTTACGATTTCTAAGTAAAATGACTTTACACTAGTATACGTTTATTGTTTGAAACCTCTATTAGTATTATGTTAAGATTAAAATAATAGAGGAAGCACATGAGAGATATAAAGTATAACAATAAAAATAAAACTTATTACGATATAGTAAAAGATATACTTGAACATGATGAATTTTTAAAACTTAAGAAAATTACTCATCATGGATTAAATAGATATGAACATAATAAGAGAGTATCTTACTATTCGTATTTAGTTGCTAAAATACTTAGACTTGATTATGAAAGCGTTGCAAGAGCAGGAGCACTTCATGATTTCTTTCATGATGTAAATAAAGAGACAACTATCAGTGAAAAGATAGATTTATTAGAGAGACATCCTAGATATTCACTTGAGAATTCAGAGATGTATTTTGATCTTAATGAAAAAGAAAAGAATATTATTCTTTCGCATATGTTTCCAGTAGTACCTAAATATTTACCTAAATATTTAGAAAGTTGGATAGTAGATATAGTAGACGACTGGGTTGGTATTGGAGAAAGAATATATTCAACTAGAAAAGGTATAATTAGATTTGCAAATATTTTATTCATTATATTCTTATATAGATAGGAGTTTTTATGAGTGATGATGAGTTAGCTCTAGTTATGGATGATTCTTTTAGTAAAGAATTAGACTTAGTAAAGAAAATACTCTTGTCAGAAGATGATCAAAGAGATGTTTTAACTATGGAACTTTCTAGACAAAAAGAAGAATCTAATTCTTATGTAGATGAATATTATAGAAGACCAAATCATGAAAATATAGACCTATATGATACAACAGCACCAATTATTCATACGTTTGATTCTCATAATAAATTAGTTGCAATAAAGAATAATGTTAATCCAGATAACTATGTTTCTTATTTGACTGATGAAATGGCCTTTAATCATAATTATAATTATTCTATAGAATTCTTTAATTTTGTTAAATGGTATATGAGTACTCATGAATTAAGTGATGAGACTAAAAACTATTTGATGGATTTATACTTAGATAAACAAGAAAGTCATCATTTAGTAGCACTTAGAAATGAACTTACTGGAGTTCATTTAGGACTTGAAGCTTCTGACAGTAGTATAAATTTATTGGATAATAAAATTTTTCTAGCATCACTTATGAATATTAAAACTCAAGCCTTAACTTTTAAAATTATGTTAGATGTAATAACTGATAAATTCTCAGGAGATTTTTCAAATCAATTACTTGCTTATAAATTAGTTATTGCACATATTTACAATATGGCTGATAAATATGGAATGCCTAGAGAAGATACTGAATTTGAATCACAAATAAATGATAGTATAGAAAATATCTCTCGTGATAATAAATATGATAAAGCGGTAGAAGGGCTAAGAACCTTAATAACTGATTCTTCTAATTTAGTAGAAGAATATAATAAGGGAGAAAAAGAACATGGACATAGATAGTAGGATAAAAGGATTCTTTATAAGTGCTATGAGTTATTATGGAAAAGAAGTAGCACTAACTTCAAATCAGTACTTTGGTATTGATCAGCTAGTAGGGGATCCAAATGACCTAATCGGAGACATTCAGTATAAAATACAATATGGTTATCCACAATCAGGATGTGTCAGTATGAATGTTAACTATTCACAAGTATTTGGTAGATTTAGAATATCTGGAGTAGAAGTATATGCTCCTCCAAAAGATATGGATTTTGTTTTAGCTAGCGCAATACCTGAAACTAATCTAGAAGAATTAAGTATTAACTATGATTTTGGAGTTCCTAATGGATCTGTTTTGCATAAACTAGATGATATTATGGATAATCCTAATGCAGTGAAAATGCTTGAGTATGCAACTGCAGATTTAGCAACTGCAGAAGTACTAGGACCATGTCATGAATATGCAGATGAAGGTAGTGATAGGGTTCCAATTACTACAAGCACTAGAACATATAAACATAAAGGAAGAGGCGGATTATAAAAATAAAAAGATGATTAGTAAAAATCATCTTTTTTTATTTAAGTGGCGTCCCCAGCGAGAATCGAACTTGCATCAAGGTCTTAGGAGGACCCCGTTTTATCCATTAAACTATGGGAACAACAAGAAAATTATAACATATTATTATTCTATAATCAATTTAACTAAATATGATATAATTAGTCTTGTATGGAGATAATTTATGGATAAAGAACTTAGAATATTATATGAAGACAACAATGAAATTTATCTTAGTTGGGAAAAAGTAGAAAATGCCAAAGCAATCATCATGGGTAAGAATACTAAATTTGATGATGCTAGAATTACTACTAGTACTGATAATAAACTACTTCTAAAAAAAGATACTATAAGAAGTTATCTTGAATTATATATAGAGTATGTTTATGCTGGAGAAAAATCAGAGAAAGAAATAATACTTGGAAGAACTAATGTTGTTCCTATATCTACTGGAATTCTCAAAATAATTAAAGTAAAAATGATTAAATCATATAAAGGAATATCTATATTATTTGAATCTAAAGATTTATATAATAGATATTTAGTATATGAAATAAAAGATGGTAAGAATGAACTAGTGTTAGAAACTGATGATTTTATACTTACCACTGATAAACTTAAAAAAGGAAAGAAATATTTTGCTGAAGCCTATAAGTTAAAAGAAGAATATTACTCTTTTGAAGCAAAGACTCCTGTATTTGAAATAAAAGAGATGGAAGTAGAGAAGGCTAGTCATATAGGTGTTACTGTAATGATACCTGTATATAATTGTGAATCTTATCTTCCTAGATGTATTGATTCAGTACTATTATCTTCATTTAAAGACTATGAATTTGTATTTGTAAATGATGGTTCTAAAGATAATAGTCTTAAAGTATTGAACTGGTATAAGAAAACATATGGTGATAGAGTACATATCTATAATAAGGAGAATGGTGGACCAGCTAGTGCTAGAAATGAAGGAATGAAACATGCAAATGGAGAATATATAGCATTCATAGATAGTGATGATATTGTTCATCCATACATGTTAGAAGAATTATATAATAGTGCTAAAGCTGAAAATGCAGATATTGCTATTGGAAAAGTAATATGTAAAAACGAAGAATATAAACAAGAAGTATGGCTTGATATTCAAAGAGAAGATAAAAAGATTAAATATATCACTCAAACATATGAAGAGATGATGGAGAATAAATATACACAAGATAATATTTATATAGTTACTCTATGGAATCAAATTATTAGAACATCTTTAGTACAAGCTCATCCAATACCAGATTTAAAATATTATGAAGATGCTGCATATACAAGACTTATATATTCTTATATAGACAAGTTTGTATTTGCACTTAATGCTTATTATGTATGGGATAGAAGAATAGCAAATACTACAGGTACTATATCTTCTAATTATAATAAGAATGAAGATCCATATGTACTTGCCGAATACTATTCAGGCGCTATCTTTTACTGGTTATTAGATTACAATAAGAAAAACTTAAATTACTTGATATACGATACTTTAAAAGAGTGTATGAGATTTATATGTTTAAATGATAATATTACTAAAGAAGAGTTATTAAAGAATCAATATGCACAAAAAGTAGCATATGTTATGAAGACTTATGATTTAAATAAAAATAAGTTAGTAACTAAAGATGAAGAATTATCACAATTCTTGAAAATAATAGGAAAAACACTAAAAAAAGACTAAAAAGTCTTTTTTTGTTTATTTGATATCTTGGTTAATATGTGGTACATTATTTATTAGGTGAAATTTATGACAAGAACATTAAACATAGGATTAGACGTAGGTAGTACAACTGTTAAAGCAGTTATATTAGATAATAAAAAAAATATATTGTATAGAGAGTACAAAAGACACTTTTCTGATACTAAGAAGACTATAAAAGAATTATTAAGTGATATTATAGATAAATTTCCTAAAGATAAGTTTACTATAACACTTACTGGTAGTGGTGCTATTGCACTTGCTAATTATTTAAAAGTAAATTTCGTACAAGAAGTTATATCTTGTAAGAATGCTATTAAAGAGTATGCACCACAGACTGATGTATGTATAGAGCTTGGTGGAGAAGATGCTAAGATTATTTACTTTGATCAAACTATAGAGCAAAGAATGAATGGATCTTGTGCTGGTGGTACAGGAGCATTCTTAGACCAAATGGCAGTACTTTTAAATACTACTACAGATGGACTTAATGAACTTGCTAAAAATGGAACTACAATATATCCTATAGCATCTCGTTGTGGAGTATTTGCTAAGACTGATATACAACCACTTCTTAACGAAGGAGCTAAGAAAGAAGATGTAGCACTATCTATTCTTCAGGCAGTAGTAAACCAAACAATAAGTGGTTTAGCATGTGGAAAACCAATTAGAGGAAACGTAATATTCTTAGGTGGACCACTTAACTATTTATCTATGCTTAGAGAAAGATTTATTAAGACATTAGACCTTAAAGAGAATGAAATAATAGTACCTGAAGATGGTAAATTATTTGTTGCTATTGGAGCAGCATTAGATAAAGATGAGAAAAAAGAATTTACTAATAAAGATTTAGTAGAAATAGAGAAAAACTTAGATAATTTTAAAGAGGAAGATTCTAATAATCTACCTGTATTATTTAAAGATGAAAAAGATTATAAGAAATTCTTAGATAGACATAATAGAGCATCTATAAAAAAGGGAGATTTATCTACTTATGTAGGAGATATCTTCGTAGGAATAGATGCTGGAAGTACTACTTGTAAAGTAGTTGCTATATCTAGAGATGGAAAATTATTATATGAAAACTATAAGAGTAATAATGGTACTCCAGTAGATACAGTTAAAGAGATGATACTAGACTTATATAGTAAGATTCCAGAAAAGACTGTTATTAGACAAAGTGGTTCTACTGGATATGGAGAATTACTTATTAAGACAGCATTTAATCTAGATATAAGTGAAGTAGAAACTATGGCTCACTTTGAAGCAGCTAACTACTTCTTACCTGGTGTTGAAAGTATTATCGACATCGGTGGACAAGATATGAAGTACATCAGAATTAAAGATGGAGCAGTTAACTCTATAATGCTTAACGAAGCATGTTCTAGTGGATGTGGGTCATTTATTGAGACACTTGCTAAAAGCTTAAGTATGACGGTAGAAGAATTCGTAGACTTAGCAGTTAAGAGTAAAGCACCAATAGATTTAGGTTCTAGATGTACAGTATTTATGAATAGTAAGATTAAACAAACTCAAAAAGAAGGAAGACCTCTTGGAGATATCTTTGCAGGTTTATCTTATTCAGTTATAAGAAATGCTATTCAAAAAGTTATGAAGATAAGAGATATGTCTTCTCTTGGAGATAAGATAGTTGTACAAGGTGGTACATTCTTAAACGATGCAGTACTTAAAGCATTTGAAAATATTACTGGTAAAAAAGTAATAAGACCTAATATAGCAGGACTTATGGGTGCTTATGGTATAGCACTTCTAGCAAGAGATGCATATGAGCAGTTAAACGATCAAGATGTAAAAAGTAGTATGTTAAACGAAGAAGAGATTAACAACATGGTTATTAAGACTACTCATACTAGATGTCAAAGATGTGAGAACCACTGTGCATTAACAATAAATCAGTTTAATAAGAAAAACTTTATTTCAGGTAATAGATGTGAAAGAGGTAGTGGTAATAATGGAAGTGCTACTTATTTACCTAACATGTATTCTTGGAAATATAATAGATTATTTGACTATGAACCTGTTAAAGATAATAAGAGAGGTAAGATAGGAATACCACGTGTACTTAATATGTATGAAGATTATCCACTATGGTTTACTATACTTACTAATTTAGGATTTGAAGTAATTATTTCAGATCATTCCAATAGAAGAATCTATGAAGCTGGAATAGAATCAATGCCTAGTGAATCAGTATGTTATCCAGCTAAACTAGTTCATGGACATATTATTAACTTAATTCAAAAAGGAATAAAGACAATATTCTATCCATGTATCATGTATGAAAAAGAAGAGTTTAAAAATACTGATAATCACTATAACTGTCCAATTGTACAAAGCTATAGTGAAGCTATTAAACTTAATGTAGAAGATCTAGAAAAAGAACATATTAAATTTATTAATCCATTCCTTCCAATGGATGAAGAAAAATTAGTTAAGAGATTATTAGAATTAGATGAATTTAAAGAATATAAATTCACTAAGAAAGAAATAAAAGAAGCTGTTCACAAAGGATTTGTAGAACAAGATAAATTTAAAGATGAAGTAAGAGCTAAGGGAGAAGAGTTCCTTAAATATATTAAAGAACACGATGAGAAAGCAATAGTACTTGCAGGTAGACCATATCACTTAGATAAAGAGGTTAACCATGGAATAGATACTATGATTAATAGTTTAGGATTAGCTGTTCTTACTGAAGACTCTATTTGTCACTTATCAAAGATGGAAACAAGAATGCGTGTAGTTAATCAGTGGGAATATCATGCTAGAGTATATCATGCTGCAGATGTAGTATCACAGTACGATAACTTAGAGCTTGTTAACTTAAACTCATTTGGATGCGGACTAGATGCTATAGTAACTGACCAAGCAGAAGAAATACTTAGATTCAACAATAGACTTTATACTACTATTAAGATAGATGAAATTAATAACTTAGGTGCTGCTAAGATAAGAATTAGATCTTTAATAGCATCTATGAATAAAAGAAAAGAAGATACTAGTTATACACCATATAACTATGAAAAGAACTACTTCAAAAAAGAAGATAAAGAACATACTTTATTATTCCCAGATATGACACAGTTTCATATGCCTCTATTAAAAGCAGTACTTAATAGTTCTGGATATAAAGCAGTATATTTAAATAAGACTACAGAAAACTCTGTAGAAACTGGATTAAAATATGTTAATAACGATGCATGTTATCCTGCTGTAATAGTTACTGGACAGTTAATTGAAGCTTTACAAAGTGGTGAATATGACCTAGATAATACTAGTGTTATTATTACTCAAACAGGTGGAGGATGCCGTGCTACTAACTACATTGGATTAATTAGAAAAGCACTTAAAGATGCTGGACTTGAAAAAGTATCTATATTGTCATTCAATCTTAGTGGATTAGAAAAAGAACAAGCCTTTCATCTAACACTACCTATGCTTAATAAACTATTGATGGCAGTATTATATGGAGATGTTCTTATGAAACTTCTATATGCAACAAGACCATACGAAGTAAATAAAGGTGAAGCACAGGCTTTATATGAGAAGTGGAATAAGAAGTGCTATGATGCAGTTACAAGAGGTAAGATAACTGAATATAGAAGAAATATTAAAGCTATAGTAAATGATTTCAACAATATTAAAGTAAATCTTACTAATAAGCCTAAAGTTGGTATAGTAGGAGAAATCTTAATTAAATATCATCAATTTGGTAATGACCACTTAGTAGATAGACTTGAAGCTGAAGGAGCTGAAGTATGTGCTCCAGAGCTAATGGGATTCGTTAAATACAGTGCATACAATAGCTTAATTAAAGATAGTATATTAAAGACTGGATCATTCTATTCATATTTATGTAAGAAAGTACTAGATTTAATTGGACTATATGAAAGACCAATAAATAAAGCAGTAGAAGGAACTAGATTTAAGAAGAGTGTAGATATATATAAATTATCTGAAAATGTAGAAGGAATTCTTTCTACTGGTAATCAAACTGGTGAAGGTTGGTACTTAACAGGTGAGATGATTGAACTTATTAAAGAAGGAATCAATAATATCGTCTGTGTACAACCATTTGCATGTCTACCTAACCACATAGTAGGTAAAGCTGTAATAAAGAGAATAAGAGAACTTTATCCAGAAAGTAACATAGTTGCAATAGACTATGACCCTGGTGCATCTCATGCAAATCAAATTAATAGAATTAAACTTATGCTTACAGTAGCAAAAGAGAATTTAGAAAAAGAATCTTCCAAATAGAAGATTCTTTTATATTGATAATATGATATACTTTTTGTATTGAAGTAGGTGTATATATGAAAGAATTAAAGACTAACTTAAAATTTGTTTATAAGTATGCTAAAGGAGAAAAGAAAAGATTTATTTTATTTGCTATATTAAATGCAATAACAGTAGGAGTAAGTATTATATCTCCAATATTATCAGCAAAAATAATAGTAGCACTAACAACTGAAGAGTATAAACAAGTAATATATATTGCACTAGCAATGCTATTCTTTAGTTTTATTCTAGATTTTATAAACTTACTAATTCAAAGAGTATCATTTAAGATGCATAGAAATGCACTTGCTAAAGCAGAACTAGATCTAGGTAGTGAAATATTAAAACTATCTAATACTGCTATGGAAAAACATGGTACTGGAGTATTTATTCAAAGACTTAATAACGATATATCTAAGATAACAGATGTGTTTGGATTTATGCTCAATATGTTATCTAGTCTTGTTAGAGACATAGGTATATTTGTAGCAGTATTTATTATAAACAAAGAAGTATTTGTATATTTAATGCTTGTAAGTACTATTTCTTTCTGTATAGAAAAGATGAGAGCATCCAAGAGAAATGAACAAGATAAATTAATGAGAAAGCAAAGAGAGAAAGTATCTGGATTTGCTAGTGAAATGGTTAGAGGTCAAAAAGATATAAAACTTCTTAATAGTGAAAAGAACTTCACTGGTGAATTAAAAGGAAGAATAGATGAGGCATTTAATCTAAATTACAATATGATAGCAGTAGGGTCTAAATATAGATTCTATTCTGGAGTATTTGATGATATAAGTAGTTATGTAAGAATAGCATTTCTTGTATATTTAATTATTCAAGGTAAGATAGATGGACCAACAGCACTTATTCTTTATAACTACTCTAGTAGTTTTAGAGGATTTGCATTCGTACTAGGTAATATCTTAGAGAGATTAAAAGACTTTAACTTATCATGTAATAGAGTCCGTGAAGTATTCGAAGGTGAAGACTTCGAAAAAGAAAAATTTGGTAAGAATAAAATTAAAGATGTTAAAGGAAATTTTGAATTTAATGATGTAGACTTCTACTATGAAGAGAATAAACCAGTACTTAAAGATTTATCTTTTAGTATTAAAGCTAATGAAACAGTAGCATTCGTAGGTAAGAGTGGTAGTGGTAAGTCTACTATATTTAGTCTTATATGTAAATTATATGATCCAGTAAAAGGAACTATTAAACTGGATGGAGTAGATTTAAATAGTCTAGATAGAGATACCATAAGAGGTAATATAACTGTAATAAGTCAGTCTCCATATATATTTAATATGACTATAAGAGATAATCTTAAAATTGTTAAAGAGAATCTTAAAGAAGAGGATATGATTAAATATTCTGAGATGGCATGTTTCGATGAGTTTGTACAAACTCTTCCTAATGGATATGACACTATGATAGGTGAAGGTGGTATTAACTTATCAGGTGGGGAAAAACAAAGACTTGCTATTACAAGAGCACTTATTCAGGAGAGTAAAGTAGTCTTATTCGATGAAGCTACTAGTGCACTAGATAATTTAACTCAAAGTAAAATACAAGAAGCAATAGATAATATGAAAGATAAATATACAATACTTATAATTGCTCATAGATTATCTACTATTATCAATGCAGACAAAATAATGTTCTTAGAAGATGGAAAAATTAAAGAGCAAGGAACTCATAAAGAACTATTAAAATCATCAGAAAGCTATAAAAATCTTTATGAAAAAGAATTAAAATCAAATAAATAATGATATAATTAATATGGGTGGTTTATATGGATCAAGACAAAATAGCAAACCTAATAAAAGAACTAAGAAAAGAGAATAATCTTACTCAAAAAGATCTAGGAGATTCTCTTGGAGTTAGTGCCCAAGCTGTATCAAAGTGGGAAAATGGTAAAAATATTCCTGATATAGCACTATTAAAAGAAATAAGTGATAAATATAACGTAGATATAAATGATTTATTAGATGGAGAAAATATTAAGAAAAAGAAACCAAATAATAAAATTCACTATATAGTAATTGCTTTAGCAGTAGTACTATTAGTAATTGTATCTATACTATTCATAACTAAGGGAGACTTTAATAGTAAGTCTATATCATCATCATGTAAGGAATTTAAAATACAAGGCATTCTTTCATATAATAGTAGTAAATCTTCTATAGCAATATCTAAAATAGAATATTGTGGAGAGAAAAATGAAGAGAAATATGACTCATTAAGATGTACTTTATATGAGAAGAATAATAAAAGTAATAATATAGTTACTAAATGTGAAGAAAAAGAAAATATTACACTTGAAGACTTCTTAAATGGATTATCATTCAATATAACTAATTATTCACAGTCATGTAAGAAGTATGAATCAGGAGTGCTTAGATTAGAGATAGTAGGAGTAAAAAACAAAATAGAAGAAAAGTTTAATGTCCCACTTTCTTTAGATGAGAAATGTGAAGGAGAGTAATATGGATAAAAAAGAGGATAAACTAAGAATAATAGTTATAGTACTTATGACTATATCTATATTTCTTGGAGCAGTTAAGATGCTATACGATAAAAAAGAGACTAAGTCTAACGATGGAGAAAAGTTTTCTTTAGAATATAAGAAAATACCGGCTACCAATATGTTCAAGTATAGGACTTTAGAAGATGCTAATAATTTGATAGAGAATGGTTCTGGATATTTCTTCTTCTGCAATAAAGATATAGTTAACTGTGAAAACTATGCATTATATCTATATGAAGAAGCACAGGATCTAGCCCTTAATACAATTTACTATATAGATATTAAGAAAGATAAAGAAAATAGTACTGATGCCTATAAGAAGTTAAATGAATTATTAAAAGATAAGACTGACAGCATCGATTTTCCATTATCTGTAGTAGTTAATAAGAAAGAGATAATTGGAGTTAATAAGATTACTGACGAAGATTATTGGACTGCTGATAATATAGAGAAGTTTAAAATAGAAATAATGGGATATATGAATAAGATCAGTTCAAATATGTGTAATGATGAATGCAATGATTAGGAGGTTATTATGAAGATAATTGAAAAGTCATGCCCAAACTGTGGAGCAGGATTAGAGTTTAAGAAAGAAGATAAGACAGTTAAGTGTTCTTACTGTAAGAAGTCATATGCAGTAGTACCTGATAGAGAAGACTATGTATTAGAAATGATGAAAGGTACTCAAACAGCTATTAAAGGTATCTTTATAGCAACTGCAGTAGTATTTATATGTATTGCTGTTACTATGATGCTACTCTTTGGTGGAATATTTAAAGGAGTATCTAGTTTATCTAGCAATGCCTCAAAAGAGATAACTAGCTTAAATGATATTAGTGAAGATACAGAGAAAAATCTTCATAACGAAAGTAAAGAAGTAATTAAAAACTATACAATGTTAACTATAGGTATTAAGCAGACTGAACCATTTAAAAATGAAGGAATGTATTTACTTGTAGATAAGACTGGTAATACTATTTACGATGTTTACAAAGGAGCTTATGAAATATCTGGAACAAGTACTCCAATATATGTAGCAGTAAGATATGACAACGTTGAAAACAAAGGAACTAGCTTTGGAAGTACTATGCAAAATGGACAATTTTTTGGTGAAATGAAAGAAGCAAATGGAATGTTTATGTTTGGATTTACATCAATTGAAGAGCTATATGACAGTATGGTTGCAAAGACAGCCTACGAGAAAATGTATGCTTCAGAAGGATTATTTAAGAGATGATTTTACAATCATCTTTTTTAATTATTTAAGAAATTTTAATAAAAATTTGACATTTTTGTGTAAATATGTTATAATTTATACACATTGGAGATAGGGGAATCTAATGTGAACAAATATTTTTTGTTTAGGGGGTTGAATACTATGAAACAAAACTATATTTTTGAATATCAAAACGAGAATGATTTTAGAAAGAAAGAAAGAACTGTAAGAAAATATAACATGTTCGCTTACAAGAAATTAACATTTGAATATTATCCTGAAATTAGAAGTGGTAATTTCTTAGGAGAATTAGTATCTGTTTCTAAGAAAGAGAATACTAAATCTTATGAGTTAAAACTACCTACAGCTAAAATGTTTGCACAAGTTCATGGAGAGATAAGATTACATTATACTGTATACGAAGATAAGCATATCGTTCTTTTAACTAATATAACTCCTGAAGGAATATTAGATGAAGGACATAGAGCAGAACTATCTACTTATAAAGGAGTAATGATATCTAAAACTCATCCAGAAAAAGATATGTTCAAAGTTAACTTATTAAGCATGATGCAAAAATAAAAAAATAGTAAACCAATTTTACTATTTTTTATTTTTTATTGAATAAAACCACTAAAAATACTATAATCAAATTATAGTAGGTGGTTATATGAAGAATGAAAAAGGATTTACATTAATAGAGTTAATCGCAGTTGTTGTTATACTAGCAGTAATAATGCTTATAGCAGTACCAAACGTAGTAACAACAATTAATAAAAATAAAAAAGAGACATTTATAGAGGATGCTAAAAAGTTTAAAGCAGCAGTAGAAGCTAAAATTACTACTGATACTTCAATAGAGTATCCAAATACTGAGAGTGTACTTGTATTTAAATTAAAACAAGTAGGTAAAAACGAATTAGACGAAAGTCCATATGGAACTAAATATGCTGAGGATGCATCTTGGGTAGCAGTTGCTAAGGAAAGCAAGACTGTTACATCTACAGAGTCTAATGGAGTACAAACTAAAACTTATAATCAATTAGTTTATTATGTACATCTTGTAACTTGTTCTACTAGTGATTGTAATGATGAAGATGTCGATGCAAGATATGGAATTAATTTTGATCCACTAGATAATATTGGTACAAGTGATAGATACAATATGGTTGTACAAGCAGAAGATGTAGATATGGTTGGAGATATACCAACATATGTAAAAGCTAAGCTTGGTAATAAAGTAGTTAAAATGTATACAAAGAAATAGAATAATTATCTATTTCTTTTTTTCTGTAAACAATTAAAAAAATTTTTTATAATTATTGACTACAAATATTTGTCATGATAACATTTAATTATAATAGAAAGGAAAGGGACACATATTATGAAGAACGAAAAAGGATTCACATTAATCGAGCTACTTGCTGTTATTATAATTCTTGGTATCTTAATGCTAGTTGCAATTCCAAGTGTTACAACATACATCAATAGTTCAAGAAAGAGTGCTTATGTAGATACAGCACAACAATACATTAAAGGAGCAGTTAACCTAGTTAACCAAGGAAAGAAAGTACGTTTCTATGAAGAGAATACACTTCTTCTAATTCCAGTTGGACATGATGATACATATTCAATGTTACAACTTGAATCAGGAGGACAATCTCCATATAACTCAGTATGGTATTTCGCTTACGTAGGAGTAACATACAATAACGAAAGTTATGATTATTACTTCACAGCAGTAGACCAATCAGGACAAGGAATTGCAATGATTAAGCAAGATGCACTTGAAGGATCAGCTGAAGAATCAGTATTAGCAGGATTAAAATCTGATACAAAATTAAAATACACTACTAAATTAAGTTCATTATATAGTGGTAAGACAGATGTTTACTTCGTAGACGGAACTTGTCCAACAGATGATGCTAATTGTAAACCTAAGACTGACTTTGGTGACGCTGCATGGTCTGCATTATTACCAAAAAATACAATTAAAAAAGTTATCGTTTGTGGAACAGAAAAATGTAATTTAACATTAAATTCATAATTTAAAAGGTTTGCCAAAAGCAAATCTTTTTTTTGTAAATTAATTGAAAATTTATTTTAATTATATTGACTAGAAAATAGCTCCATGATAACATTTAATTATAATAGAAAGGAAAGGGACACATATTATGAAAAACGAAAAAGGATTCACATTAATCGAGCTACTTGCTGTTATTATAATTCTTGGTATCTTAATGCTAGTTGCAATTCCAAGTGTTACAACATACATCAATAGTTCAAGAAAGAGTGCTTACGTAGATACAGCACAACAATACATTAAAGGAGCAGTTAACCTAGTTAACCAAGGAAAGAAAATGAGATTCTATGATGAAGGAACATTACTTCTAATTCCAGTTGGACATGATGACAAATATTCAATGTTACAACTTGAATCAGGAGGACAATCTCCATATAACTCTACTTGGTACTTCGCTTATGTTGGAGTAACATACAATAACGAAAGTTATGATTATTACTTCACAGCAGTAGACCAATCAGGACAAGGAATTGCAATGACTAAACAAGATGCTCTAGAAGGATCTGCTGAAGATGCAGTATTAGCAGGATTAAAATCTAAGAATAAATTATCTTATACAGAAAAGCTTGGAGCTACATATGCTGCAGGTGTTGATAAATGTTATTCAAGTACAGCTGGAGACAAAATTGGTACAACTAATTGTGGAGCATTAGATGACATTGCCCCTGCCAAAGGTTCTGATGAACACGATGTATATCTAATACCAAGTGGAATTACTAAAGTTATCGTTTGTGGAAAATCAAATTGTGGTTTAACATTAACTAACGCATAATTTAAAAGGTTTGCCTAGAGCAAACCTTTTTTTATGCTATAATATTTTTAACGAAAGGGAATTATTATGATAGAGATAAAAAATGTTACAAAGAAATATGGTAATAAAAAAGCAGTAGATAATGTTTCATTTAAAGTAAACGATGGTGATATATTTGCTTTTATTGGACATAATGGGGCAGGAAAAACTACTTTAATCAAGTCTATTGTAGGTATTCATGACTTTGATGAAGGAGATATATTAATAGATGGAATGTCTATTAAAGAAAAACCAGTAGAGTGTAAGAAACTTATGGCATTTGTTCCAGATAATCCTGAGACATATGAACATATGAAAGCTATAGATTATATTAACTTTATATGTGATATGTACGATATAGATGAAGATACAAGAGCAAAGAATATTAAGAAGTATGCTAAATTATTCGAAATGGAAGATAAATTAAATGATACAATAGATAGCTATTCACATGGTATGAAACAAAAAGTAGTACTTATCTCAGCACTATCTCACGATCCTAAGATACTTATTATGGATGAACCATTTGTAGGTCTTGATCCTAAAGCAGTATTCGATATTAAAGAAGTACTTAACGAAATGGTTAAAGAAGGTAAGATAGTGTTCTATTCCACACATATTTTAGATGTAGCAGAAAAACTATGTTCTAGAGTAGCAATAATAAAAAATGGTAAATTAGTAAAAGCTGGTAGTATGAAAGAAATAAAGGGAGATAAATCTCTAGAAAAAGTATTTATGGAACTTGAGGATAAATAATGAAAAAGTTATATTCACTAATAAAAGCATGTATGACTAGTGATATGAGCTTATTCAAGATTAAATCTAAGAGTAACTCTAAAGCATCTAAAGTAATGATGCCACTATTTATTTCACTATGTTTTATGTTTGCTATATGGACTAATGCCAATTTATTATTTGAAAAAATAGCACCAATGCATTTACAGTTTATAGTACTATCAATGTTTGTCTTTTTGACAGCTATTATGACTTTAGTAGAAGGTATATATAAAACTAGCAGTCTTTTATTCAATTGCAAAGATGATCAATTATTACTATCTCTTCCAATATCAAGAAGAGCAGTATTATTTACAAGAATGTTTAAGTTCTATGTATTTGAACTTGAATTTCATTCTTTATTTATAATTCCACTAGCAGTTGCATATATAAGATGGGCAGAGAATCTAGAGTGGACATTTTTCTTAACAACATTATTTATGATACTTCTTTTACCTATAATACCAATAGTAATATCCTGTATTATAGGAGTTATAACTACAGGTATATCTAGTAAATTTAAATATAAGAACTTTATGCAGATAGTAATATCTATGGCAGTTCTCGTAGGAATATTTCTTCTTTCATACAATCTAGATGGTGCATACGCTTATATTGCTGAACATGCAACTAGTATCAATGATATGATTAGTAAAATATATTATCCTGCAGGAGCATATGCTAATTTGGCAGTTAATTTTAATATAGTAGATTTACTCATATTTATAGTTATTAATATAGGAATATTTGGAGTAGCACTTTTAATAATAAGTAAATTCTATTTTAAGATTAATTCTAGAACTAAGAGTGTAACAACTTCTAAAAAGACTAAAAAAGGTGATATTAAATACACATCTAGAAATAGTACTATGTCACTAGTTCATAAAGAAATTAATACCTTTTTTAAAACACCAGTATTTATAATTAATGCAGGATTTGGAGTAGTACTATTCATAATTGCAGTAATAGTAGTAGCAGTTAAGTTCGATAGTATATTACCAGTTCTTACAGATCCAACTACTATGGATATAAGTGAAAAAGATATAATGTATAATATACCAGTATTAATATTCTTGATGACTGCTATGGCATCATTTATGACATCTATTACTAATTCTATGATTAGTTTAGAAGGAAGAGGTATTAATATACTTAAATCACTTCCAGTATCTCCTAAGAAGATATTGATGTCTAAAATATATGCTGCATTATTAATAACAACACCAGCATTTATACTAGGAGATATCATCTTATGTATTAGATTTAATGTTGGAATAATAGAAACATTATTAATACTTATTCTTACTATAGTAGTACCATTAATACCTCATTTTATTGGTTTAATATTTAATTTAAAATATCCTAAACTCGATTGGGATAATCCTGCAGAAGTAGTTAAACAAAGTACTAGTAGTTTTATATCAGTTATGAGCGGATTCATGTTATTAATGGCTACTGTATTTATAGTAATGTGGTTAATAGATAAGCTAACTCCAGTATTAATCTTATTTATTTCATTGGCAGTATATTTATTAATAGATTTAATATTATACTTATATTTATCTAATAAAGGAGTTAAAGAGTTTAATAACTTACCGGTATAAAAGTGGAATTATCCACTTTTTTATTTGAATAAAATATTATAAAATATTCTTGGTGATTGAAATGGATAAATTATTAATAGGATCTCATGTTAGTTTTGCTAAAGATCAACTACTAGGATCAGTAAAAGAAGCTTTAAGTTATGGAAGTACAACATTTATGTTTTATACTGGAGCTCCTCAAAATACATTTAGAAGTAAGATAGATGAAAATAAGACAAGTGAAGCATTTAATCTTATGAAAGAGAATAATATAGATATAGATAAAGTTATAGTACATGCTCCATATATTATTAATCTTGCTAATAATAAAGAAGAAGAAAAATATAAGTTCTCTATAGATTTCCTTATAGAGGAGATTAATAGATGTAATATGTTTTCTATAAAGAATTTAGTTCTACATCCAGGAAGTCATGTAAATCTTGGAAGAGAAGTTGGACTAGAGAATATCATCAATGCATTAAATATAGTCATAGAGAAGACTGAAAACGTTAGAATTTTGCTTGAAACTATGGCGGGTAAGGGAACAGAGCTTGGAACTAATTTCGACGATTTAAAGTACATTATAGAGAATATTAAAGATAAGAATAGAATAGGACTATGTCTTGATACATGTCACTTAAATGATTCAGGTTATCCTATAGAAGACTTTGATAAGATACTTGATGAAATAGATTCTAAGATAGGACTATCATATGTTAAATGTGTTCATATTAACGATAGTAAGAATCCACTAGGAGCTCATAAAGATAGACATGAAAATATTGGATATGGTACTATTGGATTCGATAATCTAATAAATGTCATATATAACGATAGATTAACTGAAGTACCTAAAATACTTGAAACACCATATATAGAAGATAAAGCTCCATATAAAGAAGAAATTGAAATGATAAGAGCAAAAATCTTTAATAATAGTCTCAAATAAGTTTTGTATTGACTTTTTGTTCGATAGGTGCTATTATATATGGCCATAACGAAAGAGGGATTGAGGAAAATGAAAATTGATAATTTAAAAAATAGAGCATTATCATTTGGACTTGCAGCTGTTATAGCAGCTGGTGCATATGTGGTTAGTGCTCCTACAACAGCATATGCTACTAAAAACGATGTAGAAATAGTATGGAATGACGATAGTCAAGAATATGAAGGATGGTATACAGTTCAACCTGGTGATACTGCTTCAAAAATTAGTGCTTTCTTAGTAAGCAAATTTATTGAAAGAGGAGAAGTACCTCAAGAAGATAGAGAATTCTTTAATGGAGATCAAAATAGAAGATGTAGATTTTGGCCAGGAGTTGCTAAAAACTGGATCGATGCTCAGAATGAAGAAAGAGCTCTTGAAGCATTAGAACAAGGAAAAACTAAATATAAAAAAGTAACAAAGTTTAGAATTCATCCAGGAGATAGAATTAGAGTAGCTGGATCATATGAAGAATTAAAAGCTGATAATGACGATGCTAAACGTAGTGGATGGTATGCTAGATATGTACAAGAAAATGGTATATATGCACCAATGGTTACTATAAAAATTGATTTAGATGAAGCTAAAAGAAGAATTCAAGAAGTATATAGATATAATGATCCAACTCATGTTCATGAAATTAGTGACGAAGAAGCTTATGCTTATCTAAAAGGAATTGGTGGACCAAATCTTAGATTTGTAGTAAAAGAAGGAGCTTCTTTAAATGGTCAAAAAGATGCTGTATGGCAATTCTATGAATATCTTCTTACACCTGAAGAAACACAACAAATTATGGAAAAAACTAATAAGCAAAAACCAAAAACAAAAACTCGTTAGTAAAAAATAGGTACATTTTATAAAAAAATGTACTTTTTTCTTTGATTTATAATGATATATATGATATAATCAACTAGCGTGAGTGATATTTTTTAAATATCAGTATTAACCAAGGAGGGATAGTCATGGCTAAGGTAGGAAATAGACAAGGAAAGATCTTAGTTTGCCAAGAATGCAAAGAAGAAAATTATCGTACTGAAAAGAACGTTAAGAAGACTACAGATCGTTTAGAATTAAATAAATACTGCAATAAGTGTCAAAAACATACTGTTCATAAAGAAAAGAAATAAGATAGGATGTGTAATTAATGATTAATATTAATGATATTAAAAATGGGATGACTCTAAAAATAGATAACAATCTATTTATGGTTATCGATTTTCAACATGTTAAACCAGGAAAAGGTAGTGCTTTCGTTCGTGTTAAGTTAAGAAACTTAAGAACTGGAACTACAATCGAAGATACATACAATACTAATGTAAAATTCGAAACTGCACATATTGATAAACAAACTATGCAATTCTTATATTCTCAAGGTGATGAATACTGCTTTATGAATATGCAAACTTATGACCAAGTTGAATTAAAGAAGAGCCAATTAGGTGACGAATACAAGTTCCTTAAAGAGAACTTAGAAGTTATTATTTCCTTCTATGAAGGTGAAGTACTTGGATTAATACTTCCAGATAAGATTGAATATACAGTAACTAAGTCTGAACCAGGTGTTAAAGGTAACACTACAGCTACTGCAATGAAGGATGCAGAGCTTGAAAATGGATTGACAATTAAAGTTCCTATGTTCATTGAAGAAGGAGAAAACATCTTAGTATCTACTGCAGATGGTAAATATGTATCAAGAGCATAATAAATGCTCTTTTTAATTTAATATGGATTACGATATAGATAGTATAGTAGATAATATTAATTTTGAAGAAAACTTCATTGGGTATACAAATGGAGATATAGTATTATCTAATAAAGAGATGGAAGTATTAAAAAGAAACGAAATTAACTATGAGAGTTATAATACAGTATCTAGATTATTGACAGATATTGATGATGCACTAATAGATAATGACGATGAAGAATTAGAAGAAATATCACAGTCTATAAGTGAACGAAATTATTATATGAATACTAATAAGTAAAAGACTTTTCTAAGTCTTTTCTTTTTGTTATAATATGCTTGGTGATTTTTATGAGTACTGTTTTAATTACAGGTGGAGCTAGTGGCCTTGGAAAAGAACTAGTAAAAAGTTATTTAAAAGAAGGATATAACGTAGTATTTACATATAATAATAGTAATGTAAATTATGATGAGTTAAATAATATTAGTAGTAATTATTTAGCTATTAAAACTGATTTATCTAAAGAAGTAGATATTAATAATTTAGTTAAAGAAAGTTTATCTAGATATGAGAATATAGATATACTTATTAATAATGCTGCAGTAGAGATAGACAAGTCTTTCTTTGATAAGACTAAAGAAGATTTTATGAAGACTTTAGAAGTAAATGTAGTAGCGCCTTTCTTACTATCTAGATTAGTAGGTAAGAATATGTATGATAATAAAAAAGGAGTAATTATTAATATTTCTTCTAATAATTCTATAGATAAGTATGATCCAATTACTTTAGAGTACGATGCTTCTAAAAGTGCATTAAACAGTGTATCTCATAATTTAGCAAAAGAATTCTCTCCATATGTTAGAGTTAATACTATAGCGCCTGGTTGGATTTTAACAGATAGAATTAAAGAACTTGATAAAACTTTAAATGGTAAGTTTGTAGAAGAAGAGTCTAATAATATTCTTCTTAATAGATTTGCTAAAGAAGAAGATATAGTAAATCTAGTTATGTTCTTAACTAGTGATAAAGCTAGTTATATAAACGATGAAATAATAAGAATAGATGGTGGTAATAAATGATAGATGAAAGTATAAGAGAACTAGTTAATAGATGTGAAGAAGAAGTAAAAGAAGAGTTTAAATATATAAACGAACTATGTAATCACAATAGTGAATTAGTTCTTAATGCATTTAAGAATAATAAGATATCAGAAAGTGATTTTGCATCTACTACTGGATATGGATATAACGATATTGGAAGAGATAAGATAGAGAAAGTATTTGCAGAAGTATTACAAGCTGAAGATGCTCTTGTTAGAAATCAGTTTATTTCAGGAAGCCATGCTCTTAATGTTACTTTTTTTGCTTTATTAAGACCTGGTGATACTCTATTAAGTATAAGTGGTAAGCCATACGATACTCTAGATAAAGTAATAGGTATAGTAGATAACCCTAGTTCTTTAAAGAGCTTTGGTGTTAATTATGAACAAATAGATCTTATAGATAATGATTTTGATTACGATAAGATTAAAGAAGCTATTACTAGTAAGAAAATAAAAGTAATAGAGATTCAAAGATCTAAAGGATATTCTACTAGAAAGAGTCTAAATATAGACAAAGTAGAAAAAGTAATCAAGTTTATTAAAGAAATAGATAAAGATATAATAATTATGGTAGATAACTGCTACTGTGAATTAACAGAATATAAGACACCAACTGGTGTAGGAGCAGATATCATGGTAGGTTCTCTAATAAAGAACCTAGGTGGTGGTATAGCTCCAAATGGTGCTTATGTAGCAGGAAGAGAAGACTTAATAGAACTTGTAGCAGAAAGATTAACTCTTCCAGGAGAAGGTAGAGAAGTAGGACCATCTCTAGGAGCTAATAAGAGCTTTTTACAAGGATTATTCTTTGCTCCTAGTGTAGTTGCAAGTAGTCTTAAGACTGCAATACTAACTAGTAAAGCATTAGAAGAATTAGGTTACAATGTAGAACCTAAATATAATGAAAAAAGATGCGATATAGTTCAAAATATCATATTTAATGATAGAGATAAATTAATAAAATACTGTGAAGGAATACAAAGTGCTAGTCCAATAGATTCTTATGTAGCTCCAGTTCCAGGAGATATGCCAGGATATGCTGATCAAGTTATTATGGCAGCTGGATGCTTTACTCAAGGATCTAGTATAGAACTATCTTGTGATGGACCACTTAGAACTCCTTATATAGCATATCAACAAGGATCACTTACATATGACTATGGTAAGATAGCCCTAATGATAGCTCTTACAAAATTGACTAAATAGAACATTTGTAGTATAATATAGGCCATTACTTAGGGGGTTAATATGTATTATAAAAATGTAGAGGAATTTATTAGAAATGTAACATTCCAAACAGCTAAAATGTTCGGCTTAATAGAACAAGAAAAACTTGCTAATTTTTATTCGATATTTGAGAGACTTGTAGTTGAAGATATACTTTCTGATTCAGAAAAACTAGTATGTTATAATTCAACATTTAAACATGGAAGAAACTTTTGTACTAAGAGCGTAGCAGCAGCTTTAATAGCATCTGGTATAAGTAAAGATGGAACAATACCATCTGGATGTAGTTATGATGTAGAACCACTTGATACAAACGAACAAATAAAAGAGTGGGCAAAAGGAAAATATAGTGAATATCAAAATGACGTATTAAACGAAGAATTCGTTCCTAGAATAAAAACTTTTGCACAGGATTGTATAAAAAATAATAAGGTTGATATAGAAAAAACATTAGTATCATTATTTATTACCGATGATAAAGATCTAGAATATGTTAAAAGTCCAATAGACAAAGAATTATTTCAGTACACTTCAAATTTATTGATTAGTGAATTATCTATTCTAGAAAGAGAAGGCTTAGAAGGAAGATTGTGTTATAATATACTTGAAGAGATGAAAGTAGTTAGACATTACGACTTTATAACTAAGAGTGCCTTAATTGCAATGGCTACAATCGATTATGATTTAGCTACTGGTAAAAAAGTATCAAAGGAAAGAGCAGAGTCTGCACAAAGATTAGTAGCAGCAGCTAAAGCATATGATGAGGATACTATGGCACAATTTGATGATTCATTTAATAATTTATTAATAGTTAATGGTAAAGCAAAAAAACTAGGAGGGAAATAATATGTTTAAAGAAATTACAAATATTAAAGAGTTAGTTAAAGAAGTAACTGACTACGTATGTAAATATGTCGATAGTGATAAAAAAGAAGCATTTAGAAAATACTTTGAGGATGCTATTTGTAACGAAGTAATTACTAGTACTAAAATCGAAGTATGTGCTAATAGTGAAAAAACAACAGGTAATTTAAAATCATCTTTAATAGCATCTGGAATTAGTAGAGATGGAAGATTAGGTAAAGATATGACTATCGATAGAATGGTTAAATATCTACATTTAGGAGACTATCAAACTGCTAAAGCAAGAGTAATTGAAAGTGAAAGTGAAGAATTTGGTAGACCATTTAAAGAAGTAATTGGAGAAGCTTATACTGATTCAATTACATCTGAAGAAGTAATAGATCCTGCTAGATTAATAGCAATTGGATGTGCTATGAAAGATAGAGAAAGCGGATACTATGAAACAAGATACGATAGAATGCAAGATTATTATGCAAAAGATGCTAAAAAGATATGGTTATCAGAAAAACAAAAGTATTTTAAAAGCGGATTAACTGAAAAACCATATTATGTAATATTAAAAGAAATATTTGAAAATAGTGATCAACATCATTATCCACTTGTAACCAGAGAAGCAATGAGTAAAATAGCTACAGTAACTTATAATATGGATAATGACGAACCAGTATCATTAAGTGATATTCAAGAGATGAATAAATTAAATGATGCATCTGCACTAATAGATATGGATGTAGTTCTAACATTCAATGATGAAATAAATACTATTTCTAGTGAATATTTAAAACGTCATTCAAAAGAAGTAAAAACAAGAGTATTAAAATAAGATAGTAAAAACTATCTTTTTTTTGTGTAAAGCAAACTAGTTCACCTATTTAAAAAAATATATGGATGATATAATTACTATAATAGGAGTGATATTATGAAGTATGAAGATTTAAGTTTTACACTAACTGATGAAAATGGTGAAGAGATTACATGTGATATTGTATCTGTTGTTCCAAATGAACAAGATGAAGATTCACCATATGTTGTATATACTGATTACATGTTAGATGAAAATAATGAATTTGTATTAGAATATGGGAAATTAGTTAAAGATGGAGAAGATTTTACTATAGTTAAAGTAGATGATCCTAAAGAAGTAGAACTAATTAAAGATGGTCTTAAAGATGATATAACAGCATATGTTAATAAATCAGTTCAAGAGAATTTATCATAATGAATATTAATGAATTAGATACGAAGTTAAAAGAAGCAATAAATAATAATAATTACGATGAAATAATAAAAACATTAGAAGAAATGAATAGATTAATAAAAAAATCTATGGAGAAAGAAACTGATAAAGAAAAACTAAGACTATTAGAAAAATCATATAAGATTAATTCTATTAGAATGTTAGACGCTGAATTAAAGAAAGAACATACTAAAAATGAAGAATTAACTATAAGAGGAAGATTAATTAAAGAGTTAAAAGAATATAAGAAAATAGCTCATCCCCAAGAAATATTGAGTCTAAGAGATAGAATAGATAAAGAAGTAGAAAAGCATAGAGAAGTATGTAAAAAAATTAAAGTATCAAAGAAAGCTAAAATTAAAATAAAAGAATCTCTAGGACTTAAAATACAAGAGATAAGTGATACTATTAAGATATTTTTATCTAAACACGATATAATTAATAAGTTTAAGAAAGTAGGTTCTTCAACTTTAATAGGTGGAGCATTTAGTGTTGGTATGGAAGCTATTCTAACTGTTTTACTAGGAGGAGCAATTACTCCAGGAATTATAGTTTCCAGTTTACCAATAATGGCATATTTAGGTATATCTAGTATAGTAAGAAATATAATTACTAAAACAGATTATCAAAAGTATCAATATAAACTAAGTGATGAATATAAAGAATTAATTAAGAAAATACCAGAAACTTATAAAGAAGAGTTAAGTACTATAGAAAATCTACTTAAAAATAAAGAGAATGCTTCTAAAGATGAAAAATTAAATATCAATAAAGAATTAATAAAAGTAATAGATAAGATAAAGAATACTACTAAAGTAGAAGAAGTATCTAAATATTTTAAAATAGAAAAACATAATCTATTACTAGAAAATAAAAGCATATATGAATCTATTATAGATAATTATTTAAACGATAATATAAAACTTTCTAAGAGTGATTATCAAAAGTATACTAAAGGTAATTTAAAGAATGAAATAGCACTTTTTGAAAGCGAAAATGCTATAAAAGAAGCAACTAAGCATGCTGCTAAAGGATTGACTATAGATTTATCTACACTTGCTATCGCAAGAGCATTAGCAAACTTCGTAATACCAGGATATAAGATAACTTCCGTAGTAGATGTTTTAACACCACTATTATTTGTAGTATCAAATAATTTGTTAGATATTATTAAATATAATGGAAAAATTAAAACAACTAAATATAATGGAATGAAAGTAAAAGTAAATAATAAAGAAAAATTAGCCGAATTAGCTAAACCAGCTAGTAAAGTTAATATAGCTACTGTATAGGAGAGCGAATATGAAAGGGAAAACATTTATAAGAAAAAATGATATAGGAGTAAATATCGAATATACTATTGTAGGAAGATACAATAGTGATAATAGAGAATACATCATATATACAGACTTTGTAAGTGATGATAAAGATATATTTAGACTATATGTAGATATGGTAAATGGAGATAAATATACTACACTATCTGATAGTGGAAGAGATTTAATATTAGATAAATATAGAGATGAAGTAAATAAATATATTGTTTCTTTATCAGAACGAGAGGGTTAATAATATGGAAAATGAAGAGTTAGAAAGAGTATTAGATCTTAAAAGTAAAGTAGTAGAGAAACAAGAATTATTAAGAAGCATTAATAATCTAGAAGATTATAAAAATAAACAAGAAGCACTAAAGAATATTTATAAACAAACATGTTTAGAACGTGGTAGACTTATTAACCTATTAAAGGCTAATATGAATTATATTAACGAACTATGTGATAAGTATGATATGTATATAAATATTTATACTATTATGAATCGTGAAATTAATGAGAACTATACTAGTACTGACATGATTAACGATTTGAAGAATTCTATGTATAAAGAAGAGTATAATCCATTTGAAGAAAAAATATTAAATATAATTAATTCTAATCTAGATAATTTAGATAAGATGAGAGAAGAGTTAAATAATTTAGATGAAAATAATGGAATAAGAGAATTAATTAATTTAAAGGAAACTTATTCAGAAGAGTTAAAGAAACATAGAGAATTACTAAATGAAAGATATAGCAATGAGTTTATTCATAAGAAAGCTACTCTACCTACTATAGTAACAGTACTTCCTAAAGCAGTAGGTCTTGCCTGTAAAAAAGTATCTACTTGTATTAAGGAAATGAAAGAAGCTAAAACTAATAAAGCTAAAATAAATAAATTATTTAAAGTGTTAGGATCTATTGGGCAAGTGGTAGCAACTCCAGTAATATATGCAGGTAAGTTTGTAATAGATCACTGGTATTTACTATTACTTGCACTTTTAGCAATACCTAAGTTATTTAATTTCCCTTGGTGGCCTTTTAAAGGAAAAGATAAAGACAAAGATAAAGACAAGAATAAAGGTGATGGAGAACCTCAACCACAAGAACAGGAAGTACCAGCAGAAGAACCTGTTCTAATTCCAGAAAGGGAACCTGAAAAAGTACCTGGATTGTTACCACAACCAGAACCACAACCTGATCCAGTACCAGTAATACCAGTTCCACAACCAGAGCCAAATCCAGTTCCAGATATAGCTAAAAAACCAGCAATTAATTATGATACTGATCCTAGATTTCATGTCCAACCACAACCAGAACCAAATCTAGTTCCAGATATACCTAAGAAACCAGCAATTAATTATGATACTGATCCTAGATTTCATGTCCAGCCACAACCAGTAATAGCACCAGAACCAGTAGTAGTATCAGAGCCTGCTGTAGTACCAGAAAAAACGGATACATTACCGCCACTTATTAGTGAAGCTGGAAATGGTGTTAGTATATCAGCAGAGAAACAAGAAGAACTAGTCAATTTATATAATCATACTATGCAACGAATTAATGAAAGATCAAATGGGCAAATTTTTATTAGAGAACTTGCTGAAGCAGGAAGCCCAGCAGCTGATATAGTTGTATGTAGAACACCAATGGAATATTTAATCGAATCATGTAAACTATGTGACATAGATGTTAATATGTATTTAGATGCTAATGGAGCAATAAATACGGCTGGCTATGAATTTATGATTATGCGTAATTTCGGAACAGTAGGACAAGATACTAGAGCAGAAAGTGGTATATTTACTCCAGTAGTATTTGAAGATCCAAATGGACAATATTTACCAGAATTTCAAAGAGCTCTTGGACCTGAAGCTGAGAATGTGTATTCTAGATTTACTTCAGTTAGATGCTTCGACACAGTAGAAGAATTTAATAATGCATTAGTTGATTCAGATCCAAAGTATGATTTGGTAAGAGAAGAGTTTGTGCATGACATGAATGTTTCAGAAGCAGAAGAAGGATTACATTGCTTAGGAGCACTTGGACTAATAGTTGCAGGAGGGGCAGCAGTAGAAGCAGCTGGATCTGCATTAGTTGCAGGTGGTCCAGTCTTATTAGAAGGATTAAACCAATTACTAAATATATTGCAATCATCTCCAGTAGCAGAACCAGTCAGTAGTGCAATACAATTAGCAAGATAATATAAACAAATGGCAAATAATTTAAAAAACATCTTGAAAATGACACTTATATGATGTATAATCTTATTTGTCATTTGAGTTATGTTCCGGTAGCTCAGCTGGATAGAGCAACGCCCTTCTAAGGCGTCGGTCAAGAGTTCGAATCCCTTCCGGGACACCATTATGAAAAGAAACTAGCGTAAGCTAGTTTTTTTGTTTATATAATAATGGCGATTTATGACTATTGATAACTCGGAATATAGTAATATTCTGAGCAAAATAATTTTTAAAATTTATGGTATAATGAATATAATTGAGGTGTGTAACATGAATAAAAAACTAAAATTATTTCTTAAAATTTTATTGGGAATTATTATTGTTTTATTATTATCTATTATTGTTATATTTGTAGTTCATAAAATAAAAAGTAATAATGAGTATAATGAATTAAAAGATTTAGGATATATTAATAAATATTCAGCAGGAGATTATGATTTAAATATTTATAGAATTGGTAATAAAAATAGTAAACATAAATTAATTGGTATTTCTGGATTAGGTGTTCATAATTATAGTATTGAAATGACTTTTGTAAATGAACAATTAAAAGATGATTATGAAATAATTTATATTGATAGAGCTGGTTATGGATATAGTGATGATACTTCTAAAACACAAACAGTAGAACAAATAGTGTCTGATTATAGAACTGCTCTTAAAAGTGTTGGAATAGAAGGACCATATATTCTTATGCCACATTCAATTGGTGGAGTGTATGCAACATATTGGGAAAGTACATATCCTGATGAAATAGAAGGAGTTATATTTATAGATGGGACTCCACTTGGAATGAATATTTATGAGAACGAAGATTATAGTGTAAGTTTTTCTGATTATTTTGATGTGTTATTATGTAAATTAGGAATGCAAAGATTTAGTATTCGTGATGTTAGTGATTCTCTTCCTAGTGAGTATACTAAAGAACAACAAAAACTAACTGATTATTTAAATATAAAATCAAGTATGAATAAAGCTCCACTTTCTGAAATAAAAGAAAAGAACAATAATGTTAATAAAGCTTATCAAAGTATTAAGAGTAATGATATACAAAAAATATATATCGAGTCATCGCGTGGTGCTAGAACTATTGAAGAAGTAAAAGAAGATTTAAAATGGGTAAAGAAAAGAAAACAAGAATTAGGATTAAAAACAATTACAACTATGCCATCAGATGATAAGATAACACAATTGATAGAACAAAATATAGAAATTGAGAAAAAACAAATTATTCCTTATATTGATTTATTAGGTAACACTGAAATTAAATTATTATCAGGAGATCATTATAT